>ERZ869936.177-NODE-177-length-77562-cov-53.966442_pt1 | contig 77562 bp, 65 predicted proteins | sample MGYA00520876_ERZ869936 | MGnify/ENA primary metagenome ERZ869936 (study PRJEB32218, sample SAMN09650985) | biofilter metagenome | isolation source: enrty point of leading RO module | place: Saudi Arabia: Thuwal, RO plant located on Red Sea | collected 2016-02-17 ... | reverse complement strand
ACAGACCCGATAGACTCAACAGACCCGATAGACTCGACAGACCCGATAGACTCAATAGACCCGACAGACTCAACAAACCCGTCCGACTCAACCGACTGATATTGTTTGACTTCCATTAGAATTAGAATTATTCTAAATTGAGTTGAACTTATGAAATCCAAGAAAGAAATTGAGGAACTGGGTCTTACGAAACAGAGACGGGTGGTCTTGACCGTGATCATGGACTCAGAGGATCATCTGACCGCGAACGAGGTTTTCGAACGGTCAAAGAAGCTTTTGCCTAAGATCTCCTTTGCAACCGTGTATAATTCTCTGAGATTTCTCAAAGAAGAAGGACACATCGGCGAAGTGAACTTCGGGAACGGCGCCAGCAAATTTGACCGGATGACCGAGCGGCACGATCACGCTATCTGCTCGGCCTGCGGCAAGCTTGTGGATATCCATCTGGACCTTCCAGCCGGCCTCGTGGCTAAGGCCGCCAGCTATTCGGAATTCGAACCCGAGACTCTGGAGTTGACATTGCGCGGCAAGTGTCCTGAATGCAAATAGTTAAGCTTCTAATAATTCAAGGAGATCAATCAGAATGAGTGCACCGGCAACCGCAAAAGAATCCACGGTCGAGATCGCCAAGATCGGGAAACCGGCTCCGGATTTCGAGCTTCCCTCGACAAAGAATATTGAGACCTTAAAAGAGACTGTCAAGCTTTCCGACTATACAGGGAAGTGGCTGATCCTGCTTTTCTATCCATTGGACTTTACTGCTCTATGCCCGACTGAGATCACCGCATTTTCAGACAGGCTCGAGGAGATCAACGGTCTTGGCGCAGAGGTCCTGGGAGTTTCGACCGATTCCGTCTATTCCCACAAAGCCTGGATAAATACTCCGCGGACAGAGAACGGCGTCGAAGGCCTAAAGTATCCGTTGGCATCGGATCCCGGAGGCCGTCTTGCCGCAAAGTACAATATTCTAGTTGAGGAGGCCAATATCGCGCTCCGCGGGCTGTACATCATCAACCCTGAGGGCGTCCTTCAGTACGGCGTAACTCACGCTATTAACATTGGAAGATCGGTCGACGAGACCCTGAGGGTTCTCCAGGCGCTTCAGACGGGTGGTTTTTGTGCAGCCGACTGGAAACCGGGCGACTCTCCCATCGGCGCATAGCTAGAGTTTTTCGAGACATTTGAGTCTTTCTAGTCTATTAAGTCTGTTCGTTCCGCAAAGCGGAAGTCCTATTGCCAACCCCAAGCCAGCCGATTGCCTGGCTTGGGGTTTTGATTTTCTTGTACCACGCACCAAGCCTGCGGCTTGTACGCGGCTAAGAGGGATGGTGGCGCGCTCTTACCCCGCACTGCACCTGCGGCTTGGACGGCGCTAACATATACCCGTCCCTCCGGGACTCGGCCCGGGCTCACGATGTTCAGAGTACTTCGCTACGGGACAGCGCTCTCCTGTCTCCTTTCTCCTGTCTCCTGTCTCCTGTCTCCTGTCTCTCGCATTTCGATCTCAAATTTTATAATGTGTGTCCGGCGACGAATGCGAGCCTCTAGCTATGAGAGTCTGCCCAAAATGTCAGTCCAGATACACCGACGAGACTCTTTCGTTTTGTCTTCAGGACGGCGCTCCGCTTGTAGATGAGACGGATGTTTCCCCTGACCATCCGACGGTTGCGTTCGACGCAGATGATGCTGAAACGGTAGTTTCGAAAAAGGGAACCGACAGGATCGGGATCGACATACCCAGGGAATCGACCGAGAAGGAAACCCAGGAGCGATTGGCGGTTTCCGCACGGGAAGTATCCGATCAAGATAACAAAGGGACGGTCAAGACTGTGGCTGCGACCGCCGTTGTCATGGTGGTGATCTTTCTTGTGGCAGGAGCGATCGGATTGGGTATCTATCTGAATAGAGAAAGCCTGTTTTCATCGTCAAATACGAGCGCCTCACTTCCGACAGGTACGAACACGGAAAGCAACCGGGAGAACGGCTCGCGGGACATGTCCCCAAGCCCCTCTGTTTCTCCCGATGCAACGCCCTCTCCAACCACTTCGCCGACACCGACCGCAACTTCTACCCCGGATGTCGAGCCGGACAAGATAAAGGACGTCGTTCGGGGACGCCTGAATGCGTGGAAAAGGGCTACCGAGAGTCAGAACCTGAGTTCGGTCATGTCATTTTATGCAAGCAGGCTTGACAGGTATTACACTCGGAGCAGAGTCAGCAGGAGCTTTGTCAGAAACGACAAAAACAGGGCTTTCGGAAGGCTCGACTCAATCGCGATATCAATATCAAATCTAAGCGTCGAGCCCGGCAGCGCAGGCGATTCAGCGGTCGCTACATTCGATAAGGAATGGCGGTTTGCTGGCGGAGGCAGGATCTCAACCGGCAAGGTCAGGTCCAGATTCGACTATAGACTTTCAGAAGGAAACTGGCTTATCACGGGCGAGCGCGACCTGAAGGTCTACTACACGAAGTAGCATTCAACGAGAGAATTATCCTAGCTGTGCAAGGAATGACCACAACCCGCCGATGATCACCCAAATGATGAAAAGGCTGAGGAATATCGAACCCGCGAGAATACCGATCAGTATCGCGATCGTTACTGCTACAAAGACATAGTCGCCGCCCGTGCCGCTTCCCTTTCCCTGACCGTATCGCTTGATCAGGTCCATGTTCTGCTGGTTCGCTTTCCAAAAGAAATCGAATGCGTCTCCAACAAACGGAATGACGCCGACCAGGTAATCGAGTCCTATATTCACAGCCATCCGAAGAAGAGTAATCTTCGGCACGCCGTACCGAACACCTGCCACAAGAATATAAAACGAGACCAACGCCGTTGAGATGTCCCCTACGTTCGGAACAAGGCCGATCAGCGAATCGAGGCCGAAACGCCAGCCTGTGCCCGGAATGCGGAACAGGCCGTCCAGATAACGCGAAAGCGTTTCAAGGCTTTCTTCAACCTCGATCTGCTTTCTTTCCTGCTTTGTGAGCGTTCTGTCCTCGTATGCTCTTGATTTGCTGAGTTCCTCGATATCCTGCATTGTCAGTGCCGCTACGGCCTCGTCACGATCTCGATCTTCTCGATCCTGTCGCCCCTTACGAGACGATCTACGATCAACATTCCGGTTTCATTTACCTTGCCAAAAACGGTATATCCGCCGTCGAGATGCGGCTGCGGAGAATGCGTGACGAACCACTGAGAACCGCCCGTGTCTTTCCCCGAAAGCGCCATTCCGACCGCACCGCGGCCATACGGCAGCCTGTTGATCTCACAACGGATAGACCATCCCGGCCCACCGTTTCCGTCTCCTCGCGGATCACCATCCTGAACGACGAAATTCGCTACTACGCGATGTATATCAATTCCGTCAAAGTAGCCTTTCTCGGCAAGCTTTACGAAATTATCTACGGTCAGCGGCGCCTCTTCAGGAAAGAGCTCAATCTCGAACCTGCCTTTGGCAGTGTCTACGACCGCGGCCACCGATCCGTTCCTACGAGAGATCGCTCGCTTGTAATCACCGTCTGAGTTCAAGACCTGGCCGAGCTTTGAGAAATTCTTAGGATCATGATCCCTCACTCCGTTCGAGATCGCTTTCGCGTCCGGAAAGCCTGCGGCGAAATCGTTCGACTCGATAAGCCCGAGCGCCTGTTGGCGTATCAGGTAGTCGTAGTGCTTTAATGCAAAAGAAAGCGACGGCTTTGCCTTTTCCTTGTCAAGTTTTACGAGTGCCGACAGGATCGACATTTGCGCGTCGTTGTAATCCTTGTCGGTCTCGAGAGAAACCCGATAGGCTTTGATCAACGCCTCGATGTTTTCAGCATTTGCCGGCCTATCACCGATCACTGATGCCGCAGAAGCGCGGACGAAAGCGTCGCGGTTCAAAAGGTATCCCCGGAGGATAAGGTCCAAATTATCCGGTTCAAGATCTGCAAGCATCCGCACGAACGAAGGGACCGCGAGAATGACGGCTCCTAAATCGTCCAAAGGTCCCGAATGCAAGGGTACAGCTTTCCCAAAGTGTTCGATCATCTTCGATCGGACGGGACCGTTCTCCGGTTTCTTCAATTCGTCAGCGATCGCCGAGATAGCGCCGAATGCCGAGCTCATTGACCTCCAGGTAGGCGCCTGTTGCTTCACACGTGCATCAAGGTAGAGCCAATACCCCGCCGGATCAACCCTTGCTATTGCAGCTTCAACCTCGATCGCCGAATAGTCGGTCGCCTTGCTGACATTCTTCAGTAGATCAAGAACTTCCTTGCTGCCGCTGCCCGAAGCCATCCTTCCCAACGCCGTGACCGCCTCGAGCAACTCGTTCTGTTCGGTCGGATCTTTGATCTTTGACGAGCTGTATATAGCAAAGAGATCATCGACCCGTTTCCTGACCCGATCAGTGTTATCCGCTTCTCCAAGCGCTCCGACGGAACGCATCGCGTTGACTCGGACTCGCGAATCTTCGTCCGTTTCGGATGCCTCAAAGAGAAGCTTCAGGGCCGTCTTGTCCTCGGCGGCGCCCAAAGCTCTTGCGGCATTCGCCCTTACGATAGGATCATCATCAGCAAGTAACATCGCCTGAAGCTTCTTAAAGGCACTCTTGCCCCGAACCCTCGAATAGGCATTGGCCGCATCTGCGCGGATTCTCGCATCTTTGCTGTCAAAGAACTTCTCGATCGTCTGATCGGCACCTTCCGGACGTGCACGTAGCGCCGCAGTCAGTCCGAATAGAACAACGTCCTTTGACTGCCGATCCGTACGCTCTGATTCGCGCTCGAGCGTTCTCAGGATCGCTTCGCCGAGCCGTCTTGAGCTCTCATCGGAAGAGTTCGCGCCGGCGATCTTTCCTGCGGCTTCGACAGCCGCAGCGCGCAATGAATCAGGGGACCGCTCATCGGCAAGAATTTTGATAATCGCCTCGGAGGCCTTTATCGATTCGATCTCTCCGAGCGCGAACGCTGCCATTACAGAAACTGAAGGCTCGCTGTCGCCCAGAAGCTCTTCAACCTCGGCAACGGTCGAATGATCGCCGATCCTTCCGACAGCCAGTAAAGCTCTCTCCCTGACCTCCGCACGCCTGTCGGCAAGCAGTTTGAGGAGTTCCGCATCAACGGCCCGATGGTCCTCAGCGCGTAGGATCTTGATATGAACACGCTCGGGGACCTGGGCCGCAAGAGACACCGCAAGCAGTATCCCTACTGAACATAAGGAAAATATTCGCTTCATCGTTTTTTACAGAACTGCTAAGGGAACTACTGACAGAGCCGACATCAATGTTGGCTATTCGCGGAACTTCTGGTCCCTTATCTCGACATCCTCGGCTTCGGGCGGCAGCACGATTCTCAACACTGAACGCCCCTGATCATCGGTCTCTTCCACAATGATCACATCTTGAGGCGTCAATGCCTCTATCACATCCGAAGGCCCGAAAAAGAGAAGGCTTGCGCGGCCGCTTCGATTTTGAGTCTCGTACGGAACGACCATCAGTCGTTCGATCCGCTTTCTTCCGATCCTCACGCTTACATTCGCCGTTGCCGCACTGATTAGTGTCACCTTTGGGTTAACAACATTCAGAGGGATCTGCTGAACGGCAAATTCTCCGGACGCTCCAGCGATCTCCACGGGGTCGGTCGATACATAGGTTAGTGCCTCTACAAAGCTCTCCGGCCCTCTAACTCTCACCGTTTCCGGGGCTACGTTCGTTGTGTAGAGTTCGTAACCCGCTGCCGGCGCACCCTGGGTCTCGACCCTGATAGGAACGACGACTTCCTTAACGGTTTCGAGCTTTAACGCGATCTTGTTTGGCTGTATCTCTACTATCTCGACCCCATTCGGAAGATCGACCGAGATGTTCTGGGGCGTTATCTGAACAGTTCGATCGCCCGGCCCGATGTCGCGGAGATCAAGCGAAACCGCAAGGTCTCTTGGAAGAAGCTGATCGAGCCTCTGCTTGGCGCCTCGCAATACGAGATCAACCTCTGTCACCGGCGCGTTGGTCATCTCAAGATCGTTGGCGATTAGCGGATTGAGTGAAACTCCGCGGATCCTGGTGGTCGCCGGGGTCTGCAATCCCGTAACTCCCAGCCAAAGCGTAATGGTGATCACCAGTGCGACCAGCTTCATAAACCAGTCGTCTATAAAGATCCGCTTGAAGATGTATCGGAACAGTTTGTTCCGTTCTTCTTTTTCTATGATCTTGCTTGTGGGCAATGTGAACATCAGCCAGTTCTTTTCCGCACTTTCTTATCCAACGGTGACCTTATTGTCAGATTCGGAAAGCTTCTCCGCAGGAATCTCTTCCTTTTCAGCCATCTTCAGTTGTTCGATGTCCTTGTACGGCGCTTCCATTGCATTTGACAGCAGTCTCTTAAGTTGTTTCGTCGTGAGGTTCCTTTCGATCTTCCCGCCTTCAATGAATGAGATCAGGCCTGTCTCTTCCGATACGACGATCGATATCGCATCTGTTCCTTCGGTCACACCGATAGCAGCTCTGTGGCGAGTTCCCAGCTCTCTAGAAATGCTGGGGTTCTTGGTCAGCGGCAAGAAGCAAGAGGCCGCCGCGATCCTGTCATGCCGAATGATAACTGCGCCATCGTGAAGGGGAGTGGTCGGATCGAATACGGTGACGAGCAGGTCGTAGCTGAGCACAGCATCAATCCTCACTCCAGCTTCGATGAAGTTCCTTAATCCGACTCCGCGTTCGAGAACTATCAGCGCGCCCGTCTTTGAAGAGGCGAGCGTCGTGACCGCAAGGACCACTTCATCGTAGACTCCTTCGCCCGGCGTTCTCTGACCACGGAAAAAAGGCACCCTTAATCTGTTGCCGAAATAGATCAGCGCCTGCCGGATCTCCGACTGGAACAGCACGATTATCATGACGCCGATATAGAAGACGGCTGATCTGAGTACGAATTCAAGAGTCTGGAGGTCCTGGGCGAGTGCAAGCCAATAGAGGAGCGAAAGGATCACGATGCCGACGATCGTGGGTACCGCCCTTGTACCGCGAAGAAGGCGCAGAACGACGTACACGATGATGAACACCAAAGCAATGTCCAGCACCGTCCTTAGGGTCGCCAACGCCGGTATGTACTCTTCCATCGGTAGTTTTTGCGGATCGCCGGACCACTTCCAGCCTCTTGTAAGAACCGGAATTCCACCTTCAGCGAAGGCAGAAATCGGCGCTTTTTAGAATATCACAAAGGCTTCGATTCACCCTGAGGGGCAATGGGTTGGGGAGGGAGTTAAATGAGTCTGTTGAGTCTGCGGGTTCTTTTGGGTCTGTCGGGTCTGTCGGGTCTGTCGGGTCTGTCGGGTCTGTTGAGTCTGCGGGGTCTGTCGGGTCTTTTGGGTCTGTCGGGTGTATCGGGTCTTTAGGGTTTGTCGGGTCTGTTGAGTCTATCGGGTCTATCGGGTCTGTTGAGTCTGTTGAGTCTATCGGGTGTATCGGGTCTTTTGGGTCTGTCGGGTCTGTTGAGTCTATCGGGTCTATCGGGTCTGTTGAGTCTGTTGAGTCTGCGGGGTCTTTTGGGTCTGTTGGGTCTGTCGGGTCTGTTGAGTCTGTTTAGTTTTGAAGTGACTAGGTCTCCTGTCTCCTGTCTCCTGACTCCTGTCTCCTGTCTCCTGTCTCCTGTCTCCTGACTCCTGACTCCTGACTCTTATCGCCGCTCCGCGGCTAAAAAAGGAAGGGTATTCAAAACCCCGCAGTGCGCCTTCGGCTTGTACGGGGCAAACATATTTCCGTCCCTTTGGGACTCAATCCGATCTCCCGATGATCCGAAGTCTCGGTTACAAAAGGAACAAAAGATTTGGAAACTGGAACTTCTTTCTCGAAACTTGGAACCCGAAACTTGCTTTTGACTAAGTCTCAAAAGACACTTCCGAGTCGGCGAGGATTCCGGGTTCGTTCCTGGCGACGCGCTCGAGATGTTCCGGAACGTCGAACATCTTCAGCAAACCTCGGACCGATGCGTACCGCGGCTCGTCAGGGATGATCACCGAGAGATCTATAAACTCGCGGATGTATTTGTCGACGTCACGCAGCAGGGCGCCTCCGCCAGTAAGCACGATCCCGCGGTCGTAAATATCTGCCGCGATCTCCGGACGCAACTCTGTAAGCGTATCTTTGACAACCTCGGCAATCCGGCGGACGATCCGTTCGGCGATCGGATAAACCTCTCCGGCAGTTATGGTTACGGCGTGCGGGCTTCCGGTCTGAAGATCCCTTCCGCGAACCTGCATCTCAGCCTCGAGGTCTTCAGGAACGACCGCAGAAACAAAGTTACGTTTAATCTCTTCGGCCGTCTCAGTCCCTATCTGCAATCCGAGATTTCGCTTGATGTGGAGAGTGATGGCCTCGTTGATCTCATCGCTTCCAAGCCTCTCTGATTTGGAATGTGAAATGACGCCTTTCGTTACAACAGCAATGTTCGTGGAGGCAGAACCGATATCCACGACGGCGGACGCTCTCTTGTCGGCAGGATCGACGCCTACGCCAAACGCGGCCGCGAGACCCTCTTCCACCATATAAACCTTTCCAATGCCCGATTCCTCGGCCGCATTCAGCATCGCCCGCTGTTCGACGTGCGTGATGTCGGAAAGCACGCTTAAAACCGCTTCCCTGGTCACCTGAGAACCGCCGCTCTTCGCCTTCTTTACAAAGCTTGCGAGCATGTGCTTTGTCTTTTCGTAATCCGCGACCACTCCGGCACTGAGAGGAGCGACCACTACGATGTCGCGTCCTTCCCGACCCCGCATTTCGGCCGCTTCGATACCCACCGCGACGATCTCGTCCTTTGTCTCGCTTACTGCGACCAGGGACGGCTCGTCGACGACCACATCCCGTCCTCGAACTGCGATGACGGTGTTGGCCGTGCCCATATCAATGGCAAGGTAATTGGTTACGAGTTTTTTGAGTGAAGAGAGTGCCATCTGCACAAAAGAACGGCCACGAAAGCCTCAACCGCAACAATTTCCGCGATTTGTCGACTGACTATTGCTGCGTTCGGGATTCCGTCATTGTAGCCTAATTCCATTTCACTTCAAACAAAGAAACAGGCTGTACCCGATTGCGCACTTGAAGAGGCTGACACTTTCTGATCTGGAAGGATTCGGTGCAGGCCCGGCCAGTGGCTTCACTGATCAGGATCTGGCCGCCAGCGGCGGCTGATTCGAGGCGAGAGGCAAGGTTGACCGTGTCGCCGATGGCTGTGTACTCGGAACGTTTTTCCGAACCGATGTATCCGATCGTCGCCACTCCGGTATGAAGTCCGATTCCGATCGCTATTTCGGCGAATCCGGACGACTTTAGCTCGGCGTTGAGATCCACCAGGGCATTTTGCATTGCGATCGCAGCTTTCACGGCATTATCGGCGTCCTGGTCTGAAACGTTTGGGGCACCGAATATGGCCATCAACCCATCGCCGAGGTACTTGTCGAGAGTTCCCCCGTGCTCAAAGATGATGTCCGTCATTGCGGTGAAATACTTGTTGAGTAAATTAACGACTCGTTCCGGCTTTTCAGATTCGGAGAACGCCGTGAACCCGCGAATATCAGCGAACAGGACCGTAACAGTCTGGTTCACTCCGCCCAACCTGAACGAGTCCGGTTTCTCAAGCAGTTCCTTAACCACATACTCTGGCATGAATCGGGAGTAGTTGGCGCGCGCTACTTCTTCCCTCGCCAGCCGCTTGTGAGCCTTTATCGTCTCGACGGCAACCGCGGTCTGCGCAGCGACGGCACTGATCAATTCGAGGTCGTCCTGGCTGAAGGTGGCGAACGGGTCCAGCCGGTCCGCATAGACGACGCCGTGAACGTTGGATTCAGTGATCAAAGGCGCGCAAATCGTAGATCGAACACCTTGTGCAACGATGGACTCGGCGCCGGAAAACTCTTCGTCCGATTTAGCATCCTGCGAAAGAAGGGCTACCTTCTCGCGCATTACTTTTTGCGTGATCGTCCGGCTGACGGTAAGACGCTCTGCGGATTCTTCAGACTCAACTCCACGTGTTTTTGCCGCAATTGTATAAAGGCTGTAATCGAGGATCTTTCCGTCAAGGGTCTCGTCCGCTAGAAGTGCAACAACTCGCTCAGAGGGTGTTACGCGAAAGATCAGGTCCGTCGCCTTCTCGAATATCTCTTTGAGATCAAAGACGGTGCCCAGCGTCTTGCTCATTTCGTAGAGCATTTCAAGGATCTGGGCTTTGCGGCGAAGGTCCTTTACTTCCTCGTCGTTCGACAGGCTTCCGATCTTGTCGAGGGAGACGAACTCTTCGGACGCCTTCGGCTTCGAAGTGCTCCGCTCCATGATCTCGTTCGCGGACATCACCATCTGGTTCTTGCCGATCGGCTTGTTGTCGTAGTTAACAGGCTTTGAGCTCTCGGTAAGGCCAGCGTGCATCGAGGCAGACATGTCGCTTCGATGAATTGCAGGATCTGCCCCCGGAGGTACAGCAGGCTTGGGATCGGGTATGTTTTCGTACCGGAGCTGGGAGGTTCCTATTGTGATCACGTCGCCCGGATCGAGCGGCTTTTCGAGCACGGGTTTTCCGTTAACGAAGACCTTGTTGACGCTGCGCTTTAGCTCACCGTCCTCATATACCCCGTCGACGATCACAAATTGATCGCCATTCGAGGCAATGTGCGCATGCTTTCTGGACACACGCCGGTCGTTGAGGACTATGCTGTTGTCCTTCGCGCGACCGATGGAGTAGACAGAATGCGACTTAAGCGTCAACTCCCAGGTCTTTCCGGCTGATTCCTTGATCTTTAAGACGGCGCCCACAATGATCTAAACGTGAAGTAGAGCTAGTAAAGCTTTTGATCCTATAATTTGTATTATGTTTTAACCACCCATTTTTAGCAATCGGCCTGTCAGAGGCCTTCTGCCGATGATCTATTTTGACAATAACGCAACAACCCAGACCGCTGGACCGGTTCTGGCGGCGATGATCCCATTCCTATCCGAGCAGTACGGAAATCCTTCGTCTGCCTACAGCTTTTCATTGGAACCGCGCGAGGCAATTGACAAGGCACGCGAGAATGTCGCCGCGCTTGTGGGCGCAGGTGATCGCACCGAGATCTTCTTTACGTCTGGAGGCACCGAAAGTGACAACTGGGCGATCCGGGGCGCTCTGGCTGCCGATCCCAGAAAAGATCAGATCGTCACTACTGCGGTTGAACACGAGGCCATCAGGAATCTATGCGATCTGCTTGAAATGAACGGCGTGACGGTGGCCAGGCTCGGCGTGGACGGCGACGGAATGATTGATCTCGACGAACTTTCCTCCGCCGTTAGCGAAAAAACCGCTGTCGTTTCCGTGATGCTCGCCAATAACGAAACCGGGGTAATTTTTCCCGTCAAAGAAGCGGCCGCGATCGTAAAAGAAAGATCGCAGGCTCTTTTTCACGTCGACGCAGTAAACGCTGCGGGCAAGATCCCGATAAATGTGTCCAGGACCGCTGTCGATCTTCTGTCGATCTCGGCTCACAAGTTTCACGGTCCGAAAGGCATCGGTGCTCTTTACGTCCGAAAGGGTTCTGCATTCTCGCCGCAAAGCATCGGGGGAGGTCAGGAAATGGGGATGAGGGCCGGTACAGAGGCTGTCCATTCGATCGCCGGCATCGGTGCAGCGGCTTCCTTGGCTTCCGATCTCTCGGAAATGGACCGCGTAAAACAGCTTCGCGAAAGGCTGGATGAAGGCCTGTCAGAAAAAATCCCCAACTGCATATTCAATGGAATCAATAGTCTGAGGCTGCCGAACACTTCAAACGTTTCGTTTCCAGGAGCCAACGGCGAGGTGATCGTGGCAATGCTGAACGACGCCGGCGTCTGCGTTTCTACCGGATCAGCCTGCAATGAAGGGCTTCAGAAAGTTTCCCCTGTTTTGAAAGCGATGGAAGTTCCGTTCGAGATCGCTACCAGTTCGATAAGGTTCTCTTTGGGCCGCTTTAATACCGCAGCCGAGGTCGATAGTGTTCTGGAGCTGATGCCGAAGATCGTTTATGACCTAAGGGGAATCTCCGGTACGGGAAGTTGATGGGAACCACGGCGACTCGGAAATTCAAACCTTGTACCCCTGTATTCCGTATTGAACACGAACACTGATTTCTCCCGTCTATTACAAGAAAGGATCAAAGATGATTAAGAACAGATCGATAGCGTTCATTCTGTCCCTCTGCCTTGTGTTCTCGGTCGCTGGAGCACCGCTGGCACAGGCCGCAGGGAGTTTCGCACCTCAACGTTCGGACGATTCCGAACTAGCCAAACGCCTTGAAATGATCGAGGCCAAGGCCGAGAAGCGCCGGAAGGAACTGGGAATCCCCGGTATGGCGCTGGCAATAGTAAAGGACGGCAAGGTCGTCTACTCAAAAGGTTTAGGCTATAAGGATTTTGAGAACAAGGTTCCGGTAACGCCTTCGACCCAGTTCGCGATCGGCTCGGCTTCCAAAGCGTTTACCGGTCTGTCGGTCCTTATGCTGCAGGACCAAGACAAGCTCTCGCTTGACGACTCGCCGAAAGAATATCTTCCGTACTTCAGGATCAACGATCCCGACATCGATTCAAAGATCCAGGTAAGAGATCTGCTCGCGCATTCATCGGGCCTGAACAGGACAGATCTGGCAATGATCACTGGCAAGCTTTCGCGCGAAGAACTTATAAAGGTCGCAGGAGTTGCGAAGCCGACCGCGGGACTTCGTGAGAAGTTCCAGTATCAGAACATAATGTACACGGCAGCGGGTGAGATTGTTTCGAAGGTCGCGGGCAAGGCTTGGAAGGAATTCGTTCCGGAAGAGATCTTCGAGCCGCTCGGGATGAAGAACAGCACGATGTCGGTCGACCAGATGAAAAAGGCGCCCGATTATTCTTTCGGCTATTCCTATAATTTCGACACGAAGGAAACCCGGAAACTTCCCATTCGCGAGATCAAGGAGGTCGCGCCGGCAGGATCCATCAACTCTTCTGCCGACGATATGGCGAAGTGGCTCAAGTTCATCGCCTCAGGCGGAGTTGTCGATGGTAAACGGCTCGTTTCCGAATCCGGCTTTAGAGAATGGACCAAGTCGCAGATGAAGATCTCGCCTGACGGAAAGGTCGGATATGGTCTCGGCTGGTTCGTTCAGGAATGGAATGGAAAGAAGATGATCCAGCACGGAGGCAACATCGACGGGTTTAACTCGATGGTGGCCGTACTTCCTGAAGAAGGAGTTGGATTTGCGATGCTGACCAACGTTACCGCTTCGTCGCTCGGTGGCGAGCTGCTGCAGACAGTGTTCTCGGGCCTACTCGACGAGCTGCCAGAGCCCGGCGGACCGGTCTCGGAAGAGGACAAAAAATTCGCAGGCACCTACAAGTTTCCCCAGGCGGGATTCGACGTTGTCATCGCGGTTGAAGAAGACGATCTTGTGATGAAGGTCCCGGACCAGCCGACCTACATTCTCCAGAAGGTCGAAGGGACGAAGTTCAAGCTCTCGAACGCACCGGCTGGGTTCTTTATCACTTTCAAAGATGGCGAGGCACTGCTTGAACAGCCGCAGGGCAACTTCACACTGAAAAAAGGAGGGGCTGCGCCAGACTCGAACGGAAAGAGCGACGCTGTAAAAGAGTTGATCGGCAAGTATGAGTCGAATCAACAAGCAGGGACGATCGTTGAGATCAAGGAAGTTGACGGGAAAACCTCTTTGGTCGTGACCGGTCAGCCGCCCTATCCGCTCGAAATGAAGGGCGAAGACTCCTTCAGGTCGCCGAACCTTCCGGATTCCTACGGATTGAAAGCAGTACGGGGGGAAAAGAAGGAGATCTCCGGGATCGTTTTGGTCCAGCCGGAAGGAGAGTTTCCGTTCAAGAGGCTTAAGGGTTCAGATGATAAGAGAGACGAACTGATGCCCGCCCCCGAAGTCTACGCAAAGATGATCGAGGCCTTGGGCGGAAAGGAAAATTGGGGCAGGCTTCGCTCAAGAGAATCGCAGATCGAACTCAACTGGATCCACCAGGGTGTCACCGCGAAAGGCGTCTCTTACCAGAAAGCTCCGAACATGACTTCATCGTCAATCGAACTTTTCGCGCTTGGCAAGAAGATCGGTTGGATCCGGGATTACTTTAACGGCGGAGACGGCGGAGAGTTTTACAGCTTCAGTCCTGAAGAGAAGTACACCGGCCAGCGTCTTGAGGACGTTAAGTTCTTTGCAGATTTCTACGGGTATCTGGATGTATCGAAAAAGGTCAAGAAGTCCGAGACAGAGAAGATCGAAAAAGTAGGCGTCGTCGATGCCTACCGCCTCAGGATCGAGCCATTAAAGGCTTCTCCGTTTGTGGTCTGGATCTCGACCGAGACGTTCCTGCCCTTGAAACGGCAGGTGGTCATCGTTTCAAGCACCTCTCAGCAGAGGATCCCCGTGACGGAGACCTATTCCGATTATCGAGAGGTTGACGGGGTGATGATCCCATTCAAGACCGTGAACGCAAATCCCCAGATGGGCGATATGGTTACGACCGTCAAGTCGATCAGGCATAACGTCGATGTACCTGACGACAGGTTCTCGGAGGGCTCTGCGAAGGAAGGAAAGGAGTAGTTGTAGCCGGGACCGCGGGCATCCTTGCCCGCTTTTCGTATCCTTTTGTTCGATAGTGCGGGCAGGGATGCCCGCGGTCCGCTCACTAATTGGAGATCTTGGATAGCAAACCGGGAGTCGGCTCGCTGTGGTCGAAAACCTGGTCGAGTTCCCTTTCCACGCTTCCGTGGCCCGGAGGGATGCTCTTGATGGCTGGGGCAAAATTTTCGAAATCGTAGAGTTCCGTATCCAGAAGATGGGAACCGGTCACATTCGATAGCGCGGTCAGCATAGAGTTTCTGAGAAATGGGATTTCCTTAGAAAGCTCGCTAACCAACTCCCGCATCCTCGCGCGCTTCATGTTCGGTTGCGATCCGCAAAGATTGCACGGAATTATCGGGAACTCCCTCTGCTCGGCGTATTTCGCGATATCCTTCTCGAACGCGTACGCCAAAGGCCTGATCACCGTATTCCTGCCGTCGTCAGAACGGAGGATAGGCGGCATTGCCTTCAATTGTCCGACGTAAAAGAGGTTCAACAGGAACGTGTTTATAATGTCGTCTGCGTGATGACCGAGCGCGACCTTGGTGCAGTTCTCTTCGACGGCTGCTGTATAAAGAATTCCCCTTCGTAGCCTCGAGCAAAGCGAACAAAAAGTCTTGCCTTCAGGGATCTTCTCAGTAACGATCGAGTACGTATCTTCTTCAATGATCCGGTACTCGATGCCGTTTTCTTCAAGAAAATCGGGGAGCACGTGCTCTGGGAAGCCCGGCTGTTTCTGGTCAAGATTGACCGCCAGGATATCGAATGACACGGGAGACCGCTTCTGTACATCCGCAAGCAGGTCCAGCATAGTGTAGCTGTCCTTTCCTCCCGACAGACACACCATCACCTTGTCGCCCTCCTCAATCATAGAGAAGTCGCGGATCGCCTGCCCCATCTTCTTGAGCAGTTTAGTCTTGAGTTTGCTTTCCACGAACAAGGTCTTGCAGTCCTCCCAAAACCTAAAGTGTGCCACGCGGGCCCAAGATAAACAACCGGAGTGCCGACCATACGGGGTCGAACAAAGAAGGCTAGACAGACAATACAAAGTTAAACTATGATGAATGTCCTACTGCAAGACTCCAGGAGTGCTTCAGTACTCACGATTGTCACTACAAATTTGACTCGCCCGGGGTTACCCAAAGACCACCTCTCTCCGAAGTAGAGTCGAGATTTTCCGGAGGAATTACCCGCTATGATACGAATGGGCAGAAGCTCGCAAGACGACAACGAAACGAACACTGACACCGGACAAGCCACTTCATCGGGCTACTCTTATGAACAGGAATACGGTTCATCAAAAGCTATGAGTGAAAGTGAAGCAATGGCGCGCGACATCAAAGACGGCCGGCTTAACGGTTTTGTTGGGCACGGCACCGTGCTCACGGGTGAAACCACTTTCCACTCGATGCTCCGAGTAGATGGCCAACTGACAGGCAAAGTGACATCCGACGACGGAACACTGATCATAGGTTCAACAGGTCAGGTCGATGCCGACGTATCGGTTGCAGCCGCAACCATCAGCGGAACCGTGAACGGAGATGTGATCGCAACTCAGAAACTGGAGCTTGGAAGAACGGCGAAGGTGGTCGGAAACATCATGACTCCGCGGCTCATTATCGAAGACGGCGCCATACTGGAGGGAAGCTGTAGCATGGTCAAGGCGATGGAAGAGCTTGAGGAAGCGGCCGCGGCTGAAGCTGAAACAACTACTTCCTCCTATTCTTCGACGGCTGCTTCGGAAACCGACAGTGAAGATGATTCCGATGACGATACCGATACAAGCAGTTCGTACAGCACTTCTTCTTATTCGTACGGGTCGACCGACGATTCCGATGACGAGGAAGCGGAAGAGGATGAGGACGAGAACGCCGATGCGGCTACGACCTAGCGACGGCGACCTTTAGTTCACGGCCCGTGCCGCCCGGTGCGGGCCTTTTCATTTTTCTTGCTTCTGTTAAGCCTTCCAGATCCGGAAAATGGATTCTCGCGAGTTTACATTCATCAATGAGGAATTTCACGCCGCGAAGGTCCGTCCAGAAGATCTCGACAAACTCCTCTCTGCCGGCTGGCGCCACTTCGGCAAGTACTTCTTCCGGTACAGCATCGCCTTTCACGAGAACAAATACCGAAAAGTAATGCCTCTTCGCATACGTCTTGCGGAGTTCTCTCTTACAAAGAGTCTGCGCAGAATACTGAGAAAGAACGGCGACCTCCATTTCTCGTACGGTCCTGCTGTCATTGACGATGAGAAGCACCGGCTGTTCGATATCCACAAGCAGCGCTTCAAGGGGATGAGGCCGGGATCGCTATTGCATTTTCTGGATCCCGAGGCGGGCAAGGTGCCGTGTGAAAGCCTTGAGTTCCGAGTACGGAATGATGACGGTGACCTTGTTGCCGTAAGTTTTGCGGATCAGTCCTCCAGGAGTTTCTCTGCCATCTATGCGATGTTCGATCCTGAGTACTCGAGTCGCAGCCTTGGGATTCTCACGATCCTGCTCGAAATAGAACAGGCGAGGGACATGGGCAAATCCTTCTACTATCTCGGTTACGCATACGAAGGGAATTCCTTTTACGACTACAAGAAAAGGTTCAGGGGAATTGAGAGATACGACTGGAATGGTAATTGGGAGAGGTTTGAAGTCTGATCCGAGTCGGTTGCCCCCCACTTTTGCGGGGGGATATGAAGAACTCGATAACCGTTTGCCGGCTTCAGCCGGCTAATGTTCGGGCTAAAGCCCCGGCACTGAATTGTTACTCTAGTCACCCCCGGCTGACGCCGGGGGCAACTGATTCAATCGTCAAAAAGAAGTCCAGCGTTACGCTGCCAGTTCCAGCTGCGTTTCCTTCTTCGGCAACTCAACACCTACCCAGGCTGCATAGCCTTCGGGTTGCATTACCTGAATGTACCGCTCGGTCATTTCTGGTGTCATCACTTCGATCAGGAAGCGGTCTTCGACCCAAAACTCGACGAGCTGGAACAATCCCTCTCCTCGATTGGCGATGAAGCATCTCCATCCTTCACGGTCCGCGATCTTCTTTATCTCCGCCACAGAGAGTTTCGAATTGATGTTCATATGCGTCGCGACATATGCAGGCGCATCATTTGTACGAACAAACTTCGATTCGTACTCTTCGGTTGGGGTCGTGATATCGAATCCTTCTTCGCGGGGAAACCCTTCTCCCGGAACCATTATTGTGTCGGCTGGGGTAACTTCCACAGCCGTGCCGATCCCGTCATTTGCAAAAACGATCCAGGATTTTTCCGATACCGGGAACGGAAAAGCGTATCCGCCCCAAAGCTCTGCGATTACGTTCGCGACGTTCTCGGTGTCGTTAACTGCGATAGAAATATGATTTAACATTGCGGAATTCGTCTCCTTATTGGATTCGGACCAAGTTGGCCCTTTCACCAGTAACGCGTCCAACTCCGCGGGAATGTGTCACAAAAACCGCTACTCTTCGTATGTCGCAGGAAGCGAGGGATCGTCCTTGAGCGATTTCGTCCACTCGATGTATTGTTTCGAACCGAACTTCTTTCCAGTGCTATTCGAGGTCATATAACGCATCTTTCCAAAGACATCCCTTTCAAACCAAGGCCGGTCGTGTTTCCCGAAACACCATAGAATGCCTGCATAAGAGTTCGGATCGCGCCCGTCGAGTCCGTATTTGTTGTTCAGATGGACGAGCGTATCGAATGCTTCTTCGTAGGTTTTCGTCCAGGCGATCACGTTCTTGCCCCAAAGCATTCGGACGTAATTGTGCATCTCGCCCGTCTCGACGATCTCGCGCTGGGCCGCATTCCAGAGATCGTCGTGGGTTTCGGCATTCTCTAGCTCCTTCGCCGTATAGGTATATTCGCGTTCATCATCTGCGTGCTCACGCATCGTCTCTCGTGCCCAATCAGGCAAAGACTCCAGAGAATCATATTTGTCGTTGAATTTCGTGAAATTGAACGACAGCTCGCGGCGGACGATCAGTTCTTCAAGAAATTCGTCCTTGGCATCCTCGGGAGCGTCGGCCTCCCTGGCTGCCAAAGCCGCTTCAATAGATGAAAGAAAACCGAAGTGAAGATACGACGATAGCCTTGAAGATCCGTCGATCTCGCATTTGTTTCGCGTCTTGTCGTAGGTAGGAAGGATCTCTTCAACGAACTTCCTAAGGCGTTCCCGTGCGTTCTCCGTGCCGCCTTTATAGATCAGCGAGGCCGGTACCGAATGGTCTATGTCGCACTCGGAAACCAGGTGCTCGATTTTGTCAGCCGAACAGTCCGTGTCAGGGCAGTCCGCATCGATCCCGGCATCCTTGTTCCCGATCTCGATCTCTTCAAACGTTACGAAGTACTCGTCGAGGATCTTGTTGATCTTCGGCCGGATCGTGTAGGCGGCGTAGTTCTCCTTCTCGAACTTTGACATAGGAATGATGCCGTTCGAATCTACCGCATAAACAGCGACCTCCGATTTCTCGCAGATCGCCCTGTTGTGTTCCGGAATTATGAAACAGGGGTAGTCGTCGGTAACTACCAGGGCGGCCTTTTCGGAGACTGCTTTAACCGTCTGCTTCGGCGAATCGTCATCCTTCTGAAGATAGAAAACGTAACTGATTCCGCGGTCCTTGAATGCATCGCGCTTCTCTTCGACGCCTTCAAGAATAAACGTGTGCAGCCGGTCACTCGCCCAGGGGTAATAGAACTTTAGTCCTTCATAAACAAGCAGCGGCAATCCCAGATCATTTGCCTTTTCTATTGCAAAATTCAGCGCGTGATTGTGGTCCGCACGCTTGTACATCTGCATCCAGTACAGTACATAATCGGCTCCCTGACGCTCATCAGCATCGTTGAGCTTTACAACCCGTTCATTGATCCTTTCCATTGGGAATGTGTTCGAAAATGATTCGATTTTAGATGAAGGTGGCGATCACTTGCCGCTCTCGCGGCCCGTCAAACTCGCACAGAAAGATCCCCTGCCAGGTGCCGAGAGCGAGCTTGCCGTTCTCGAATGGAATAGTCACGCTCGACCCCATCAGCGACGATTTGATGTGCGCGTCGGAGTTGTGCTCGAAATGCTTGAAACCTTCGTAATACTGCGGGATCGTATTGCGAAGGAAAAGCAGGATGTCGTGCTTTACGTCGGGATCGGCGTTCTCGTTTATCGTCAGCCCGCAGGTCGTGTGGTGTGTGAAGAGAACACAGACGCCGTCGACAAGGCCCTCCTCTGCGAGAAGAGACTGGACCTCACTCGTGATCTCGACCAGCTGTTCGCGGTCGGATGATTTTACCTGGATCGTCTTACTCATCTGTGATGGGCTCTATATTTCCAGGATTGAGTTCGTCTTCCCCCGACCCCGGTCTGTCCTTGTGGTAAAGGAACATCAAACCGGCGATAGTAAGTTCACTCATCCTTACGATCGGGCTGAAAAACAAATAGAGAATGAGCAGGTAGTTCGCTGTGCTCAGCCAATTGATCCCGACGAAAGCCATCGTGCAGTCGTAACATTGATGCTCCTCCGCTAAACCCCAGTAGGTTCCGCCTTGGTAGTAGATTGTCACAGCGAACCAAACGGCTATTATCCCCCACCTCAGTAACCATGAAGCTCCGGAAACCAGCGGCCGCCGTCCTTTCAGCAGACTGAGTACCAGAGCGCGCGTGGCAAATGACGCAGCGACGAGTAGTATGAAGGCCTTACCCACCCAGAATTCGAAGATAAGTACATCATTCAACGGATCGGAGTCGGCCATCAAATGCAGGTTTTCCAGGAAGCGATCCAGCAAGTAGTAAACAAAGAGGATGGCTACTGCAATCGAGCCAAACCTGGTCACTGATATGACCTTTTGAAGTGATCTGCAGAATTTCATGAACAGCCTGAGACCCAATATTGGCTCCCAGTTACTTTTTCATCCTTTCTGCGGCGTCGTTCGAAACTATGCATAGGCCGGGCAAATCCTTTCCTTCTACTTCGGCGATTTTGGCAACCGCCTCATCGAACGTAAGTTCCGTCGCGACCGGGCCGCCGAACGAAATGACCGCCCAGACCTTCTCGTGAAGCTCGCTCGGCGAGCGCTCGGCCTCGTCTTCAGCAGCTTCGGCTTTCTTTTTGGTCTCCTCGGAACTCATTTCGACAGTTCGTGCACAATATCACAAACCCTGAATTCACGGGACCTTGACGTGGCGAGGACCGCCTGTTTCTTAACTCTGTGTTTTCTGTTCGCTCAGTGGTGGTTCTCTCCATTGGTTGATGGTCGTGTTGCCGCTAAAACGGCTGTAGGCGACGGGGCGCCTCGATACCCCGGTCTGAAGACCGGGGCTATGATATGGCGATCCCTACGGGACGCGTTGCAATCCTAAACGCGGCAAAAAATTTTGCTGTGGTTCGGACTGCTTTTTTTCTCAGCTCTGTGTTCTCCGTGCGCTCAGTGGTTGACCTCTTAACTCCTCAGTTTGCCCGGCTGCCGATCCATCAATTAAATTAGTTTTCAATGGATAATTCGAAGAAAGTGAAGGCGGCGCTGGTCCAGCAACCTCCGGTGTTCCTCAACCTAAAGGAATCCGTTTCAAAGCTGGAGCGGCTTGCTAAAGAGTGTGCCGATGAAGGCGCTGATATCGTCGTGTTTCCTGAGACGTGGCTTCCCGGATATCCGGTCTGGCTCGATGACGCTCCGGAGGCCGCGCTTTGGGACCATCCGCCAGCAAAACGTCTGTTCGGATACCTGTTTGACAACTCACCGACCATTGAAGGTAAAGAATTCGAGCGGATTGTGTCCGCCGCAAAAGACAACGACGTTTACATCGTGATCGGAATGCACGAGCGCGACGGCGCTTCTCTCTACAACACGACGGCCTTTATATCGCCTCACGGCGACTTCAAGAAACACCGAAAACTGACGCCGACCTATACAGAACGCCTAGTCTGGGGAGTCGGAGACGGAAGCACTCTGAATGTTCTTGATACTCCTTTCGGAGTTCTCGGAGGGTTGATCTGCTGGGAGCATTGGCTTCCGCTTGCCCGGGCGGCGATGCACTCAAAGCACGAGGTGATCCACACGGCTCAATATCCGACCGTGCACGAACGGCATCAGATCGCTAGCCGTCAGTACGCTTTCGAAGGGCAGTGTTTTGTGCTTGCATCGGGATCTGTGCTTTCGAAGGACGAGGCGCTCGAAGGTTTCGAGTCGCTTGATTCTGGGGATCTGGAAGTCCGCGAACTTCTCGCATCGATGAGAAACGAAAAACTTCTAAGGGGTGGAAGCGCTGTGATAGCTCCCGACATTTCGTATGTGACCGAACCCCTGTTTGACGATCCTTCGACCGTCTACGCGGGGCTAGATCTGTCGATGGTCAACCAGGGCCGCCTTTTGCTTGATACGGACGGCCACTATTCCAGACCTGACGTATTCGAACTCAAGGTAAACACGAGACAGAACAGGAACGTTACCTTTTTGGAACGAGAAGATTAGAAGATCAATGAGCACTACCAAGAAGATCTTTGTGACAGGTTTTCCGGGTTTCCTCGCCGGCCGTTTGGTCGAGCGCCTGGCCGGACCTGATGTCGAGTTCTTTCTCCTTGTGCAGGAACAGTTCTTTGACAAGGCAATGAAAGACATCGCGGAGATCAGCGAACGCACGGGTACGCCTGCGAAGAACTTTGCCGTTATCGGCGGAGATATCACGGAAGTGGATCTCGGAATGAACGAGGCGGACGTCGAGACTGTTATCCGAGAAACGACCGATGTATTCCATCTCGCTGCGATCTACGACCTCGCGGTCGAGAAAGAACTTGCGTACAAGGTCAATGTAAAGGGCACTGAGTACGTCAGCGACCTGGTCCGGCGGATGCCGAAGCTTCATCGTTACAACTACATATCGACCTGTTATGTCGCCGGTAAACGGGACGACCGGATCTTTGAGAATGAACTCGAACACGACGAGGGATTTCGCAACTACTACGAAGAGACAAAGTACTTCGCAGAACTCGAAGTCGAGGCATTGAAGAACGAACTTCCGGTTACGATCTTCCGACCTTCGGTCGTTTGCGGAGATTCAAAGACCGGTGAGACTGCGAAGTACGACGGAATCTACTACGTGATCAAGTTCCTGCTCAGGTTCCCCGAAGTTTTCAGGCTCGTGAATGTCGGCAATGAAGATGTGAAACTTAACCTCGTCCCGGTAGATTTTGTCGTTGAAGGGATGGCGGCACTTTCAGAAGACGAAAATGCGGTCGGAAAGACAGTCGCGCTCGCCGATCCCAAGCCTTTGACGACAAAAGCGTTGTGCGATTCGATCGCCGAATCGATCACGAACAAGAAGTCGGTCATCACTCCGCCAGCGAAGGTCGTAGAGAAGTTTCTGAAGTCGTCTATCTCCCCGAGTATCACAGGTCTTCCGCATCCGGGTGTACCATACTTTTTTATTCCGCAGACGTACGACACGTCAGTTATGGAAGAGCTTCTCGAGCCGCACGGTGTTGAGTGCCCGAGGTTTGAGGACTACGTGAAGAACCTTGTCGCCTTCGTAGAGGCACACCCAAAACTGTAAGAAGACGGGGCCGCCGATACAAAGCGAAGCGTGTGAGCCGCATCGATAGACTTGCACCCATTTTCAAGATTTGCAGACGATCTAAAGCACAGGTTTTCATTTCAGTTGCCCCGGGTTTCAACCCGGGGTGAAGGAATGGACAAAATGAGAACGGGGCTTTAGCCCCAGGGGCCGGCTGAAGCCGGCGGAGTGTTTTGGGAAGCGCTTCAATCCCCCGGCTGAATCCGGGGCAACTGATGAGATCTTAAGTAATAGAAAGATTTATGATGTTCATGTTTCGAAGTCTACTTTCTGCAGCGGTTGTGACCACCGCATTTTTTGCAACCGCGGCCGCTCAGGACCCGCCGCCGCCGTTTGACGACGACACTCCCGTAAAGGTCGTGACCGAAGAGATCAAACTGAATGTGTCGGCCTATGACCGGTTCGGGGATTTCGTCGACGGTGTTTCTGAAGAAGATCTCGTGATCCTTGAAGACGGTCGTCTTCACCAGCCGACGAGTGTCAGGAGAATGCCCGCGAACGTGCTGATCATGCTCGATACCGGCGGCGAACTGCGCCAGGTGAAGAATATAAGCCGGACACGCGACATTGCGAAAGAGCTTGTAAGGAAACTTTCGCCTTTGAATTCAATCGCCGTCCTCGAGTACAGCGACAAAGCGCGCATACTGACCGACTGGACCACGAGCAAGTTCAAGGTATTTCAGGATCTGGACAAGAAGCTCATCTTCGGAAGACGCTCTATGTTCTCAGACGCTCTGAACCTGGCTGCACGGTTCTTATCTAATTCCGAACGCGAGAACCGGCATTTGGTTATCATTTCGGATGGAACCGACAGCTTCTGGAGCGACGAAAGGCGAGAGTCCGAGATGAACATGCTGTTGAGGACGAACATTAACGTTCACGTGATCAGTTATACAGCGCTGGAAAAGGAAGTCGTTGAAGAAAGAACTTCGCTCGTGCAAAAGGGTTCCGGGGTTAGAGCTATGCCCGAAGAGATCGCTCAAACGCTTCCGAACGGAGTTCGGGACACGGCTACCGCTCCCAAGTCGGTCAGTGTGAACACCGATGTAGAGATGATCAAATCGATCAGGGACAGGGAGCGGGCGCTTGAGAAGGCAGAGGAGTATCTTTTGAAGCTCTCGACAGATACAAGCGGGCTGTTCACGCTTCCCGACAGCACCGACGAAATGACTGACAAAGCGGCGCTGATCGCCGGCGTGATCGATTCGAATTATGTCGTCACGTACATACCGAAAAGGCCGCTCGAAGAATCAAAACCGGGTGAGAGCCGTGTAATCGAAGTCTCATCCAAGAAGCCGGGATTGCGTGTACTTGCGAAGAGGAAGCTCGTCGTAGGAGAAGAAGTTCAGGAGTAGAGTACGGCTAGTTCGGACATTGAGAAGCGGTTTGTCGGCATTCGAATTGGCAAACCGCCCCGGTTTTTTTATCATTTGACTAACCAATCAAATCAGACCAAGGAGTTAGTGATCATGCTTAGAAGAATCGCTGTGCTTTTCTCTCTGGCCGTCCTCGCATTTACGTCTATCGTGAACGCTCAGGGTTCAAACCAGCTGCCAAAAGTGAATTATACGGAATACAAACTGAAGAACGGTATGAGGGTCATCCTTCATCCCGACAAGTCAACTCCCATCGTCGCTGTAAATGTCTGGTATCACGTGGGTTCGAAGAACGAGGTTCCGGGCAGAACGGGATTCGCTCATCTCTTCGAGCATATGATGTTCCAGGGGTCGAAAAACTACAACGACGATTACTTTATGCCCCTGCAGGAAGCCGGCGCGAACATAAATGGTTCGACGAACCCCGACAGGACCAACTACTACGAAGTGGTTCCTTCGAACTTCCTCGAACTCGCCCTCTTTATGGAAGCTGACCGAATGGGCGGTCTTCTGGAAGCGATGACGATGGAAAAGCTGAACAACCAGCGTGATGTCGTCAAGAACGAGCGCCGTCAAAGGTACGACAATCGTCCGTACGGTACGGCATTCGAAAAGATCTCGAGCCTGATTTATCCGGCGGACCATCCGTATCACTGGACCACCATCGGCTCGCTTGAGGACCTTTCCAACGCTTCAATGGAAGACGTTCAGTCGTTCTTTAGAAAGTACTATGCACCCAACAATGCCTCGCTCGTCATCGCAGGCGATTTTGACGAAAAGCAGGCCCGCACCTGGGTTGAGAAGTACTTTGCACCGATCAAAGGCGGAAGCGAGATCGACAGGCCCACCCCCGACAAGCCGAAGATAGACGGCGAGATCAGAAAGGAATATGAGGATGCGGTTAGGCTCTCGCGTCGCTACTTCGTTTGGCACTCGGTGCCCTATCTCTCCGAGGACGAACCCGCGCTCGACATTCTCGCACAGATCATGTCGTCCGGAAGGGGGTCGAGACTTCAAAGCTCGCTTGTATATGACAAGAAGCTTGCCCAGTCGATATCTGCTTCGAACTCGACACGGGAGATCGGCGGGACCTTCAGCGTGATCGCGACGGCAAGGCCGAACGGCTCGCTCGAGGACATTGAGAAAGAGATAGATTCGATCATTACAGACATCAAGCAAAACGGGCCTTCGGCCGAAGAGGTCAACCGGGCGAAGAACGCTTACGAGGCAGGGTTTATCTTTGGCCTGCAGACGGTGCTCGGCAAAGCCGACCGTATGAACAGCAATGCGACCTATGCCGGCAAACCCGACATTTTCCAGGACCAGCTTAATGACTATCTTTCGGTCACTCCGGAAGATGTTCAGCGCGTTGCAAAACAATATCTCACCGGCAACCGGCTTGTAATGACATTCAAGCCCGGTAATAGCCAGGGCGCACCCGAACGCGGTGCTGCCGAAAACCGTCCTACTTCGACGTCCGACGACGACGAAGGTGAAGGGGAAGCCGAAGAGAAGGCAAAACCGAAAACCGATTACTCGAAGAACCTTCCAAAGGCCGGTCCGGATCCGAAAGTCACGCTTCCTACGATCGAGAAAGGAAAACTTTCCAACGGACTCGAAGTTTGGATGGTCAGGCAGGAAGAGCTTCCGCTTGTCGCTATGAATCTCGTGATCAAGACGGGCGGAACAGCGAACCCTGAAGGAAAGGACGGACTTGCCTCTTTTACATCCGGCATGCTCGAAGCAGGCACGAAGAACAGGTCCGCCGTGGAGATCTCGAATGAGCTCCAGTCGATCGGCGCAAATATCTTCGCAGGCGCTGACTGGGACTCAACGGATGTCGGGATGTCGACCATCACGAAACACCTCGGAAAGGCTCTCGACATTTATGCGGACGTCATCACCAATCCTTCGTTCCCCGCTGAAGAATTGGACCTTCAGAAGCGCAGGGCGCTTGTCGGACTGCTCCAGCGTAAAGATAATCCGACAGCGATCGCCGGTGTCGCCTTCAACAAGCTGCTTTACGGAGAAGGCCATCCGTACGGCCGTTCGCTGGTAGGAACGGAAGAGTCGATCCGCGAAATTAAGCGCGAGGACCTCGTGAAGTTCTACGAGACTTACTATTCGCCTACGAACGCTGTTCTAATAGTAGTCGGAGATGTCGACAAGAAGACTCTCACGCCTCAACTTGAAAAAGCACTCGCCGGATGGAAAAGCAGGAAGGTGCCTGAAACTGCGGTACCGGAAGCTGCTTCGTTCGAGAGGCCCGGTATTTACATCGTGGACAAGCCTGGTGCGGCTCAATCCGAGATTCGCATCGGACATCCCGGAGTTTCGAGGGACAATCCGGACTTCATCCCGATCCTCGTGATGAACAATATCCTGGGCGGCCAATTCTCGGCTCGTGTGAACATGAACCTGCGTGAAGACAAAGGCTACACTTACGGAGCACGTACGGGTTTTTCGTTCAGACGCGGCGCCGGGCCGTTCACTGCCTCGGCAGGCGTTCAGACGGCTGTAACAAAGGAATCCGTGATCGAGTTCATGAGAGAGCTAAACGGGATCCGCGGTTCCATACCGGTTTCCCAGGACGAGCTTGATTACAGCAAGCAGAGCCTGATTCGCAGATTTCCCCGATCCATCGAGACCAACGGGCAGATCTCAGGACAGCTTGCCGACCTGGTTGTTTACGACCTTTCAGATGATTACGTCAACGACTATCTTGCGAAGATCGGCAAGGTGTCTCTGACTGACATCAAGAGGGTCGCGAACAAATATCTCGATCCTGAGCAGATGGCGATCGTGATCGTAGGTGACCGAAGCGTTATCGAACCGAGGCTCCGAGAGATCGAGGGCTGGGGCAAAGCGATCAACTATCTGGATACTGAAGGAAATCCGGCCAACCTGGCCGCGAAAGAATAAATGAAGAAGTCAGGAGTCAGAAGTCAGTGTTTGGATTTGAGTACTCACGTGGACGATTTCGAATTTCAGGTACTGTACTTCTGACTCCTGACTCTATTCTCCTCTATTTTTGTCGCCGCTAAAGCGGCAAAAAATTGGGAGTCGCCCTTACCCCGGACTGCGCCCGCGGCTTGTCCGGGCCTAACTTCTACCCGTCCCTTCGGGACTCGGCCAGTAAAGCCAATCCTCAGAGTCCCCGGCGATGAACCGAACAGTCATCCGTCTTCTGTCTTCTGTCTTCTGTCTTCTGTCTTCTGTCTTCTGTCTCCTGTCTCCTGTCTCCTGTCTCCTGTCTCCTGTCTCCTGTCTCCTGTCTTCTGTCTCCTGTCTCCTGTCTCCTGTCTTAAATCTCCGAGAACGGCACGTCCAGTACGTCGTACTGTTCCCAATCGCGGTGGTCAAAGTGCCACCATTCCCTTGGATTCGCGATAAACCCCTCTGCTTCCATCACCGCGCGCAGAAGGTCCCGGTTTGCCCTCTCTTCGTCGGTTCCGCCTTTGTAGTCGGGCCAGGCCTTATCATTGAATTCGTCGTAGTCAGAGGGCATCGGAAGTTGTCTGCCGGTCTTCAGTTCGCAGATCGAGAGATCAACGGCGCAGCCTCGATTGTGCTTTGACCCAACAGCCGGATCTGCCACATACCCTTTTTGGTCTTCAGCCACTACCCTCCAGAACAGATCCGTGACCGACCAGGGCCTGTACCCGTCATAAATGACTAGGCCCAGTCCTCGCGGCTTCAATGCACGATGTGCGCGAACGAGCGCCTCTGCAGCCACCTGCTGAAGAAACGCTCTCGGTTCGCCATACACGGGCCGGCCAACGAAGTTGTCGGAACGGGCGTACCTGATATCCAGACGGATGGAGGGATCGAGTTTAGTGAGTTCTATCAAAGCTTCGCCGTGGTCGGTCTGACCTTTTGGAATGTATCTATAAGAAGTGGTCGCTTTCCGTATTATCAATACTTCTAGCGCGTAGGATTGAAACGAGTAGCGCAGGCCGATAATGTTTTATCTACGGTGGAAGAACTTAAGTCAGACGGACACAAAATGAAAGGCCGGATTACCAAGTGGCTAGCGCGGTTTGGCGTAGCCGGCTTTCTGTTCTTTTTTTCAAAGGGCTCTTGTGGCTAATTGTGCCTGTGATCCTTATCTGGCTCGGAGTCAGCTGTTAGAGGCTATATCCTGCGGTCAGTATCAGCTGGCGGTGGAGGCGGCGGCGGTGGAAGCAGAGGATCGTCCGAACTCTCCACGGGTTCTCCGTCATCCGTTACGACCTCCACATCATCGTCAGTGATTATCACCTCGGTACCGAACTTCTGATAATCCCTGAATTCGATTACGTTTCTAGACTCGTAAGCCTCTTTGCCGTATCTCGAGGTCAAACGAACATCCGAGGAAGAAGGCAGAAGATAGGTTTCTCCGCTGATCGAAACCCAATCGTAATCGATCATCCGGCTCGCAGCAGTCACTGCGAAATCTGAAGGGATCTCGGTCGCGATGCTTTCAAGCTTCAGCACCCTGAAGTTCTCGCGATCGATCCAGACCCTTCCGCGCATGCCTGTTATAGCCGAATCTGAAACGACTGCAAAGCTGGTGATCTTTTGACGCGCTTTGTCCCTGGTCACCGAATAGTCATATACGATTGTTTTTCTTCCGCGTACCACGTCGGTGTCGACGACTTCGAATCTGGTCTCACTTTCAGGCTTGAATACGGTTTCAAGCACAGTGACAAATTCCCCTGTCGAACTCGTACCTCCGACCTGCGAGTAAGTGCCTTTTGGAGCAGTGTCTTCCTGCCGCACTCCGTTGATAGTCAGAAGCTTATATTCTTCTTGTCCGCTCGCCCGGTAACTGACAGCGACGGTCAGACGGTCGCGGCTCTTGAAATTGCCAGTCCCTGCAAACGCGATCGACCGCCGTATCCTCTGTTTGACTACGAAGTCGGGCATTTCACCGACGGCAGAAAGCGTCTCCTCGCGGGCACGGCCCAACACGAACACGGCTTCTTCTTTATCAGGTGGCTGAAACGACTCCGGATCCTGCCGCCTTCTCGCCGCTTCTTCAACCGTCCTCCTCAATTCGGAATCGTTGCCGGCTTTCGATGCAGTGAGGCTTCGAAGTCCGCTAGTCATTTCAAATCCGATACCTCTTTTCCGCAGCTGTTCTATGAGCGCAGCACGGCTGAGTGAGCCCGCTTCTACCGCGAACAACATACGTACATACTCTGCCTGAGAGATCGTTTCCTGCGTTGAAGACTGAGCCTGGATCCCGGCCGACACGGCAAGGATCAGGATCAGCGAAACTACCAATTTCATTGGCTTAGAAGATGCAGTCATTGAGAATCTCGTTCGCCCGGCGGACTTTACCCTATTACACAAGAAGGCGGAACGAGTTTCAAACCCGTTCCGCCATTCCCGATGAACGAGAGTCGGACTAGTTGAGCCAGTCGTCCCCTTCGTAGTTGAGCCGGATGTCGCGCGTAACCCAATCCTGAGCCGCAGCAAGTACTTCATCCTTCCACTTCTTGATGTTCTTAACGATCGTCAGTGCCGCCTGCGGCTTGCTGGGATCACGCTCGACACGGATCACCATCGCAGGAACTTCGATCAGGTGCTTTTCATCATCTGAAAGCCTGAGCTTAACGCTGCTGCCCACTTTCGGAAGTACGTTGATATTTATGAGAGCGTTGTTCTCGCCTAGATTCTCGGTGTGTCCGAGGATCGAGATCCGTTCGTTGCTGTCCTCGTCTACCCAGCTCACCTGAGCCTGAAGCCTTGCCTGGATCCGCTTGTGAATCGGGAGTCCCTCTGATACTCCCGTTAAGCCTAACTGTGCCATTTTGTCTCCTTATAAATCGCTACGATACGACTACCAATAAAAGTAACTCCGTAAAAGTCCCTACACCTTACTCCTAAAAAATCTGCTTGTCAATCTAAAACCGCTCAAACCGCTCACTTTAGTAGTTGTTTGGGATTATTTCTCACTATTAACCGCTCAAACAGCAAGTTCAGATAATTTCCTGGACCCTTTAGAATCCTCTTGCAAATTTATTCAGAAAAGCGCCCTATGGTTGCAATTACGCCATCCTCGGTTGCCTGAAACTTACTAATGCCAAAGCTGAGATGCCATATTCCCTAATTGATCGAAATTCACAGCAATTTGTTGTTCCTTTAACTGTTTCGTCACCTTCTTCTGAAAAACTGCTACTTCGCAAACGGACGATAATGAATGAAAAACCGTACGAATTCAAGTGAAGGGAAGGAACTCTTGTCATACAAAGCAGCAACTGGTCAGTTCTTGTTCTGCTGGTTCCGCTCCTGCGAACCTCCCTGAACGTGAGAATCGGGCTCAGGTGGTCGACGCACTGGGCAAACCAACCGTCCGATCATCGCAGGGACCGAACTAGGGTATTTATTGCCGGAATTACAGCCTGAAACAGAACTACTAAACAGGAAATTCGGGTCTCAAACTTGCCTAGATTTCGCGGATTTTTTCGATATTTTGGTCCGCAGAGAACCGGGGGAATTGCCTCTGGTTCTTAATTTTGTAAAGCCGTGAAGATCAAGCATTTAGCTTTGGATCGTGCTTGAGAGCGAAAGCGCCGGATGGGTGAGCGGACGGAGATCACTACTGATTATCCGATTTCGCCATTGAAAATCCGAAATTTCATTCGACCGAGGCGCTGCGGACAAGACCCCCGGGAAGATCCGGATTTAGATTTACAGATTTAACGAAAAGTTAAGGGGACAGACAATGATAAGAAGAATATTTGGTGTTTCGCTGCTTTGCAGCCTTCTGTTCGCCGCCCAGGCCTTTGGCCAGGCTACGACGGGAAACATTACAGGTATTGTAACTGACAGCACGGGGGCAGTTGTGCCCAACGCAACGATAACCGTCAGCAATGCGCTGACGGGCGTAAGCATTACAACAACAACGGGAGACGACGGAGTTTACAATGTGACCCTCCTCAAACCCGGGACCTACAAAGTAGCTGCTACTGCTGAAGGATTTGCAGAAACTGCTGCAGATGTCGAAGTACAGGTTGCAAGATCGACAAGCGCCAATCTGACCCTTGGAGTCGGCGATGTATCCGCAACTGTCACAATAAGCGCTGAAGGCGTCCAGACGACTGAGAGCCGATCTGATGCGGTGCTTAGCGAGACTGCAATATCGAACCTCCCGATCAACGGTCGCAGGTTCCAGGACTACGTGACGCTCACCCCGACCGCACAGGTCGATCCGCAGCGCGGTCAGATCTCGCTAGCGGGACAGCGCGGCATCAACACCAATATCAATGTCGACGGTGTCGATTACAACCAGCCGTTCTTCGGCGGTATCCGCGGCGGCGAACGCTCCAATCTGGCGTTCACGATCCCGCAGGAGTCGATCCGGGAATTCAACGTCGTCACGGCGGGCTATTCACCGGAATTCGGCCGTTCTACCGGCGGTATAGTTAATGCGGTGACCAAGTCCGGAACCAATGAGGTTCGTGGTTCGGCCTTTTATTTATGGAGACCGGAACAGCTTTCGAGGCAAAATGAGTTCGTCGATGAAATCGAGAGGACCCGTAATGTCGATGCGACCGCTGCTCCGACCCAGAATCAATTCGGAGGCTCCATCGGCGGTCCCTTTATCAAGGACAAGCTGTTCTATTTCGGATCAGCCGAGTTCCAGCGCTTTAGTGCTGACAGGCAGGTGCTGTACGCAAATCTTGCGAACGTTACGCGTAATGCGGCTTCGGAAGAGGCATACGCCATCTACACAGGCAACGAAACGTCATTCGTCCAGACGAATGACGCCTGGGCCGCGCTTGGCAAGATCGATTGGCAGGCAAACTCCCAGAACCTTCTCTCGGTCCGCTTCAACTACAGCAAGAACAATGCAGAGAATGCGAATGCGACCGGCGAGACCACGCTCGATCCTACGACCAACCGCGCTCTTTCCACGAACGGAACTGAGAAGAACCGCAACCGGATCGTGGTGGCTCAGCTGATCTCGAACTTCAGTGCGAACCTGTTTAACGATTTCAGGTTCCAGCTCGCAAGGGAAGATCGCCCGAGATTTGCAAATGAGCTTGCACCGAACGTGTCGCTCGGCGGCGTAGGCGAGTTCGGAACAAGGACATTCCTTCCGACCACGCAATACGACGAACGGCTGCAGTTTGCCGACAGCCTGACGGCGATAGTCGGGGATCACACTGTAAAGTTCGGCGGCGAGTTCAGCGACATTTACGTCAACCAGTTGTTCGGATTCAATCAGCAGGGTGCCTACACAATGGGTGGGGTCGCACAAGCTGCTTTCGAGGCAGCTTCATTGACGGCCGGCTCGATGACCGACAGACGTTTCGACGTCACCTCCGCAACCTACCGCCAGCAGATCGGAAACCTTCTGGCTGACTACACCGTCCGCGAGCTCGCGTTCTTTGCTCAGGACAACTGGAGGATTCATCCGAGATTCCAGATCGATTTCGGAGTTCGCGCGGAACAGCAATACAATCCTGATCCGCAGCTCGGAAACGATTCTCTGATCTCGCTTCTCCAGAATGCCAGCTTCCCTGTCCGCGGCGGCGCAGGACTTGATCCGACCTCGATTCCCGACAGCGGTTGGCAATGGGGTCCGCGACTCGGATTTGCCTGGGACGTTGAAGGAAACGGCAAGAGCGTGCTTCGCGGCTTTGGGGGTGTGTTCTACGCCCGTACGCCGTTGCTGCTGCTTGCTGCTCCGGTCAACAATTTCAGAACGCCGGCTGGAGATCTTTCGGTCCAGATACCGTTCTCGTCCAGTGCTCTATCGGCCGGTACCGCTTCGGGTGTTGCCGCTTACAACAGCTTCATAACAGCGAACCCCGGCTACGTTTCGATCCTTGCAGGCACAGGTCTCGCCTGTCCGCTGGTCGTGAATCCGACAGACACTCGTGCTTGCATCCCGAACACGATCTTCCGTCAGTTCGCGATCGCAGGTGTCAACCTGAACAGTTCATCGCTTTCCAGCATGCCTCAGCTTGGCAATTCGGAGATCAACGCGATCGCGTCAGCTCTTGGACAGTCGCTTCCCGGACTTGCCCCGATCGGAATGGATGAGGACTTCAAGAACCCGATGTCCGTACAACTTGGCGCGGCCTACGAGCGCGAAGTGGCCGATGGTTTTGTTGTCGGAATCGACTTCCTGAACGTCAATACGTCGAGGCTTCAGAGGAACAGGGAGCTCAACCTGCCGGCACCGGTCAATCTGACTCAGTACGCCCAAAGCGTGCCGGGACTGACCCAGGCCCAGCGTGATCAGCTTGTCGCTCTGGACACTGGCCGGCCGATCATCGGCGTCACGCGTCCGACGAACTTTCCTTCATTCTTCCCGACCAGGGCTCGCCCGGTACCGGCGCTCGGAAGTGTTCAGATCCGCGAGGCATCGGCCCGTTCGCTTTACACAGCGGTAACGCTCAGGACCAGGCTTTCGCGGTCCTGGGGAAACCTGAACGCCTACTACACGATCTCGCGGTCGCTGTCCGATGATGACAACGAACGGAGCTCGGGTGGCCAGGATGCTGTAGACACCTTTAACCTGGCACCGGAATACGGGCCTTCGAGGCTCGACAGGAAGTACCAGTTCGTAGCGAATCCGGTGTTCTTTCTGCCCTACGGATTCGAGGTATCGGGTGCACTTCGGATTCGTTCGGGAGCTCCGGTTGATGCTATCGCCAACGCGGACCTGAACGGAGACGGCCTATTCAATGACAGGCCGCTCTTCCCGAATGGCGAGGTTTCCGGAAGGAACCTTTTCCGCAACCGTTGGGTGACGGATGTCGACGGAAGAGTCCAGAAGGGTTTCGGGTTTGGAGATAACAGGAGAATCGTGCTCTCTGCCGAGTTCTTCAACATTTTCAACCTGATGAACCTTCAGTACTCAGGTTCGACCGTCACGGCTTACTGTAACCCGGTAGCGATCAATTGTACTTACGGGAACGCTACAAACCCGAACTTCCTTCAGCTCCGAAATGCGAACGGAGATCTGCTGCTCAACAACACGCCGGGCAGCCAGGTCTTCCAGATGCAGCTTGGAGCAAGATTCCAGTTCTAACGAACGGTGAAATGAGACTCTTAAGGCGCGTCAGGGGTTCTGGCGCGCCATTTTTATTTCTACATTGAACTTGTGATCGCCGGAAAAGTACTTAAGATTTATCTTCTATGCGGGTTCTTCAAGTTTCATCGGCAAAGGATCTCGGAGGCGGAGAAAGGCACTTCTGCGATCTTTCGAAAGGCCTCGCCCGCAAAGGCCTTGACGTGACGGCACTGATCAGGTCCGACTGCTCCTGGTTCGAAAAGCTGAACGGTTCAAATGAGGGGATCACGGTTCGTCAGACGCTTGGCATATCGACCGGCATTGGAGAAGTGCGCGCTATCATCTCCAACGCGAAAGATTCGGGTGCTGACATCATTCACGCCCACCTGGCCAGGGATTACACACGGGCATCGATCGCCGCACGGTTTACAGGAACAAAGCTCGTGCTGACCCGTCACCTGATGTTTCCCGTGTCGCTTAGAACCCGCGTACTCCTCGGAAATGTTTCCGGGATCATCGCCGTCTCGTCGGCTGTCGAAGAGGTTTTGCGAGCCGGTTTCAGAGGGACCCGCATCGTGCCGATACCGAACGGGATCGATGTAAAGCGTTTCTCGCAAGCTGATCGTCCAGCTCTTTCGTCGCGTTTCAGGCGGGAGTTTCAGGTACCTGATCACGTGAAGTTGATCACGACCGTAGGTGAATTGACGACTCTGAAAGGGCAGGAAGATTTTGTACTGGCCGCTTCCGAGCTTAGAAAGACGAGTCCGGATCTGTTCTTCGTGATAGTCGGACGCGACAACTCCCGTGACCGCTCATACAAGAGAAAGCTGAGAAGGCTCGTTAAGGTTTTGGGACTGGATGATCACACCTTGTTTCTGGACTGGGTGGAGGACACGGCATCGCTGCTTTCAGCAGCCGATGTTTTTGTCTCAGCCTCACACACTGAGAGCTACGGACTCGCAATCCTTGAAGCGATGGCTTCCGGAACCCCGGTCGTAGCCACCCGCACGGATGGGGCGAAGGAATTGCTGAAGAGCGGGGTCTCAGGTTTGTTTGCCGAGATCGGCGACCCGGTATCGATCGCTTCGGCGGTGGATTCGCTGTTGAAAGATCCGGCAGGTGCCCGGGAACTGGCGGCGAAAGCACAGACCGAGGCGGCGGAAAGGTTCTCGATCGAACGAATGATAGATGAGACCGCGGGGTTCTACGATGAGGTCTTATCGGCAAGCGGGTAAAGTCCCGACCGAATACGAAATTCTTCGATCTCTTCAGGCAGGCGGTCAAGCATCTTCTTCGCCCCGATCCTCGCAACTACAGAGACACCTTTTACTGAGGATGTGACGAATGCGGATTCTGCATCGTCGACAAACTGCTTGTAGGGGACAATCACCTCATCGACATCAAACGCCTCAAGGACATACGATCTCGTTGTTCCGGGTAAACAGCCGGTTGCGAGCGAAGGTGTCCGCAGTGCTCCCGTTTCGGATGAGATCCAGAAGATATTGGAATAGCAGCATCCGGCGACGACCCCAGCAGAATTGCATCGTACCGCTTCATCGAAACCCCGTAGATTTGACTCTTGAATCGCCAGTACCGGTTGAAGATAGTTGCACGACTTTACAGAAGCCAGTGGAGATCTTTCGTTGACCGTGAATGGTGAGTCAGTGATCGATAGCAGTTCTTCTGTACGGACAAGACTCTGAGCCTGGACGAGAACAGCTATCGAACTTCGGCTATCGCCGCTCCAGCGACTGGAAGATGATGCGTCAAAGATGGAAACCCTGGCTTTACCTTCGCGGACCCCGTTCAATGAAGCCAATCCAAGGATATCGTCTGGTGCAGGAAGATCGAGGCCATCTCGAACACGCATGCCGATCGACTTCGAATCACTCTTCAGACGCGCCACGTGCCGGTTCCATTCAAAAAGGCCACCGGGTGTGATTCGCACCGTCGTGAATACCCCTCGGCCGTAAAGTACGGCTTCGGATACTGCGGGCACAAGACTTTCGTCCGGATCCTGCAACTCTCCGTTGAACAGCACCGAATTCTTTGACTTTGGATTCTCTGGCAACTGGGGGTTTGCGAAGGTCTTAACTGGCGATCTTGTGTGGCTGTTGAGCTGCAAACGGGAACACGAGCTCGAACGTGGTACCGACACCTTTCTCGCTGATCACGTCGATCGAGCCGGAATGCTCTTGAACGATACCGTACGAGACTGCCATTCCAAGTCCGGTCCCGCTTCCAACGCCCTTAGTAGTAAAGAACGGGTCGTAGATCTTCGAAAGATTATCGGGGTCGATCCCTTCGCCTGTATCCGAGATCCTGATAACGACATCGGAATCTCCTCTGACACTTGTCTCCAAGGTGATCTTTCCTTCGTTGAGGATCGCGTCCTGCGCATTGATGATGATGTTGGTGAAAACCTGTTGCAGTTTTCCGGGATTGCCTTCGATCCTTGGCGGAACGGTGGCGTACGACTTCACGATCTCAACGTTGCTCTTTCGTATCTGCGGTTCAAGAAGCTGCAGAGTGTCGTCAAGAAGCTTGTTAACGTCCACCTCCGTGAACTCGCCTGAATTTCCGGCCCTCGAGAAGTTGAGGAGGTTTCCGACGATATTCGTAGCCCGCTCGGTCTGCTTGTGAACCTTCTGCAGCAACTCGTGCTTGGGATCTGACTCGTCGATCATCCCGAGAAGCATCTGTGTGTAACTCGACACACCTGTGAGCGGCGTGTTCACTTCGTGAGCGACCCCGGCCGCGAGCAGGCCGATGCTTGTGAGCTTCTCGTTCTGTTGCAGGCCTTCTTCCAGTTTGACCCTTGACGTAACATTCTCAAGTACTACGATGGCGCCTTTCTGAGGCCCTTCAGGGCTTCGAAGCGGAGCAATAGCTACATTCAGGATCAGCGGCTGACCGTCAGGCCTGGACGTCTCAAGCTTATAGGCATTTCTGATGTCCGTGAGGTGCCAGCTGGACTTCCCAAGAACCCGTTCAAGGCTTTCTGCAAACTCGCTTTCGAACACGTCAACAGTTTGCCTTCCAACCGCTTCAGCGCGGCTGAACCCGAACATCTGTTCGAACGAGGTATTGCAGCGGGTGATCAGCCCGGTTTCGTCGACCGCTATGAGGCCTACGTTGACCGATTCGACGATGGATTCGTTAAATTCTTTTAGCAGCGCAAGTTCGTTCGCTCTTGTCTCCTGTTCCTGATAGAGAAGGCTGTTCTCAATCGCTACCGCTACATAACCGGAGATCGTCTGGATGATCCCTATGTCCTCTGAGGAGAGAAGGCTGCCGTCGCGGGCCCTACCAAGGCCGATAACCGCCACCATCCTTCCCCGGACCACACACGGGACATAATAGTGGAGCTCCTGCCTGATGATCTGGGCGAGATTGCCGTTGGCGCTAACGTTTCCATTCCCGTTCACCGGCAATCTCGAGCCGGCCTTTGTGTCGGAATCGCCTTCCAGCATCGCGAACTCGTCGGCCCGAACGACCCCGGTCTTCGCGGACTTCTGACGGATCATCGTTTTGAAGTCTTTCGGTATCTTGTAGGTGTCGCTAAGCCCGACCGACTTCGCTATCACATAGTTCTCATCCGCGAGATCATCCTCAATGAAAACCGCAACCTTCTCGACATCCAGGACCTGCTGCAGGCGGAGAGTTAGGCCGTCAAGCAAAGGCTGGAGCGCGGTACTTGCAGAAAGTGTTTTGCCGAAGTCGAGCAGACCCCGCCTCAGGTCATATTTCTCGCCGTAAAAGTATCGCTCGACCCTTTCCTGAAGGAAGTTCTTAAGGGGCTCGGAAAGCATTATGATCGCGCCCATCGCAACAACTGCGATCACGCCCCGCAATGCGATCTCCGTACTCGAAAGGTTGTTTCCTATGGCCAGAAAAACAAGACCCAGAGCGACGGCTCCGATCATCATTGCGATCGTGACCGTTGTCAGTGCGTACACGAAAGCGCGCCTGACGACGACATCTACATCCATCAGTCTGTAGCGAACGACAGAATGTCCGAAGCTCAAAGGTATGAGCGCAAGAGGTAGGATGGTGAGAGCCGCTGTAAGCCCGTCGTCTGAAAGGTAAATGAATCTCTTGACAGTCTGGTAAAGGAGGATCGGCACAACGGCCACGATCGTTCCCCACATCGCCCATTTCAGCCTCTGACGGACAAGCGGCTTCCGGTTCTTAAAGAACCTCCAACAGAGGACACCTGCCCCGAGAGAGATACCCGCAACGAAATGGTAGAAGTTGACCTCGCGTACGAACGTCGGCAGATCGAACTCGATGATGAAGCGGTACAACGCGTCGCGCGCCGCAACCGGAAGAATCTGATCGGCTAGCGCCATCGTAGAGAACGATGCCGAAATGAGGAGCGCCGGGACATAAAGCACGATCGTCTTCCAGCGATCTTCCTCGAACACCTCGCTCCGGACCGGATACCTAAGGCAAAAATGGAGGAACAAAGGCGCGAAGAAAGCGAAAGCAAGGTTGTCCAGAAGCGAAATGCCTAGATCAAAATCCTCGCCCGCACCCAGCGGGTTGTAGACGTGGAAAACGAACGCCGCAAGGCACAACGTGGCAAAGTGAAGTATGAACGGCGACCGGCTTCCCTGCTTGAACAGGAGGAAGATACCGACGATCAGCCAGATGCATCCGACAACCGTAAGCAGTATGTAGTTCGACGTCCAACGCGGAACGGAATCAATGTTCCTTAGATCGGCGTAATAAAAATTGTTCGCGAAAGAATAGGACGGACGCTGATAGAAGTAGGTCAGATTGCCGCCTACACCGGCGGTCTCCAGGTAAAGGACAACATCGCCCCTGAGGGTTATCTCCTGTACCTTTTCTCCCTCGAAACCGATCCCGATCAGCTTGTCGCCGGCTGAAATTCCGGCACGCGACGCCGCGAAGTTCGGTTTGACCTTGTCGGCATAGATGCCGTCTTCTCTTTGGACCCAGGAAACGCCGTCGGTCGGCGGAAGCTGGTTAAACGCCCTCTGGGAAAGGTTCAGAGCCCCGGCAGCGATCAGCAGGACCGTTGCGAGCAGCCATATCAGGCTCCAACTTGTCAGGACTTTCCCTTTCATCTCAACATGGCGGACTTAACCGTTGAAAAGATTAGGCAATATGTATTCCGCCAACCGCCATTTATTCCTGCCCTTGAAACACCGTTAAACGCTTGAATTCACTCGGCGAAGCGGTCGCCTGCTAAACCGAATATATGTAAATAAACTCCAAATATCCGAGAATTTGGAGATAAAGAAACGCAGGCTTCATCAGATATACACAGATAAAACCGAACAAATGCCTGCGTGTATCCGCATTCACCTGCGGTCACTTTTCAGATCCGTTTTTTTCTAGAATCGAACCAGAATCCCGCCACGAAGGATACGCCGATGTGAATTCAGCGTCAGCGTTCCTTCTTCTCCCGATACCCCGATGTGCCTGTCGAACAGATTTCGTGCATCGAGCACGGCTTCAGCGTCGATCGGAAGCCCCCAGCTTGGAAGCTCCTGAGTCACGAGCACGCTGAGGCTTGGATCATAGATGGCAAGCCGGCCCTCGAACGGATCGATGGCGAACACTGTTGCTCGCGGCGATAAACGGAAGATCGTTTTGACGCTTGTGCCGGAACGTATGTCCGCATTGAACTGGCCAAATACGGTCTGGAAAACATCCTTGCGAAGCACGCTCTCCGGATCGGTGATAGCATCCTCTGACAGCTTCTGGCCGGTGCCGTAAGCGTAACCGGCAGAGGTACTGAACATGCCATTGATGCGGCGGTTGTAGACCAAACGGACACCCATCGCATTCCCGTGTTGATTTGCAACGAATCCGTCAAACTCAGGTAGCACCTGCGAATCAGGGGAAAACCCCTCCAGGCCGATGCCGCGGCCAGCAAAGGCATCGAGGAACACGTTCGCCTCGATCGTCGATCGATTGTCCAGAACTCGCTCCAGCCCAAACTCAAGCCGGCTCGATTTGTTCATCTGCGGTTTGGAATCCTCGATCGCTATGTCGGGCACAGAAACCGGCTCGCGGAAAAGGACCTGTGAGCTTTCGAGTTCGATGACCCTCTGCCAGCTTCGTTCTTCGGTTCTCGTCGTGTAGGAGGTCCGCAGCCGAGTTTTGGGGTCCAGATCATAGAGGAAACCGACTCTGGGCGCGAGCGAATAATCGTCTCCAGCTCCGACAAACCGCGAATAATCAACGCCAAAAACCAATATGACCCCTTCGCGGACCTTCCACTGATCCAAAGCCTGGAATGATACCTGGCCGAGCTCCTTGTCTTGCTTGTCCGCAATGACAGTTCCGAGTTTTGTAAGCGACCCCTTGAACCTGAGCCGGTGGTCGTTTCCGGCGTTGAAAGCAAATGCGGTCTCAAACCTCTGCGGAGCTGCCTCACCGAGACCGGTCTGTCCCGCGATCAGCAATTCTGCATCCCTACCGACCGGACGAACGGTGGCAAAGTTGACGCCCGCGTAATTTCCGGCGGCCGAGCTCGCATAAAAGGTCTCAACTATAGATTGCCCTTTTCTTCCGTGGTCAGCCCGCTCGTCAAAGCTGGATGCTATCTGATCGACACTTCCGCCGTAAGGTGCTGAAACAACAGATTCTGCGACAGCATCTGAGCCTGGAACCTTTCCTTCGTCCGCCTGGTAGATCGACCTTTGCGCTGCGCGAATAGCCGTTCTGGCGCTTAGACGGTCCTTTCTTTTCTCGGGAAGTGTGTTGCCGAGTCCCGACCTTTCAAGGTTGAATCCGTATACAAGCTCGGACTCTCCATTTACTTTCACTTTTTCGAGGGTTACGGGATTAAAACCCTGTGCAACTGCGAGGATCGTATAAGTGCCGGGGATAATCTTTGCGAGAAACCGCCCGCTCTTGGTCGCAGTAACCTGCTTGAGCAGTTTCGAAGTGCCTGCCCGGAAAACGGCGATCGTCGCGTTAGAGATCGGGTTTCCGGACTTATCCCTTACAACCCCCTTGATGACACCAAGCCTGGTTCCGGGAGATCCCTCTATTGCCTCTCCTTCAGTTCCGGCATACGCAGGAAGAGCGGAACTGAATCCAATGGCGCACAAGAGCGCCATCAATCCAAAGACTCCGAACTTTCGCGGAAGATTAGTCATATGCGGGTTGTCCTCTTTAAGGTATTAATTCACTTGGGGAAGACATCTGCGATGCGGCAAACTACGCCGACCAAAAGTCGAAAAAACGGGTAGTTTCCGCATAACGGGTTATTGTCTGTCCTTTGTCAAATGGTGTCAAGCAACTTGCGGTGTGCTTATGCCGCGTGCGATGCCCCTTAACTTGACAAAGTTCGCCCGAGGGCTAGAATGATTCTTGCGCTTTAGCCCTTAAAATCGGGCTGTTCGGGCGCATAATTGGAGGCGTGGCTGAGTGGCTGAAAGCGGCGGTTTGCTAAATCGTTAAGGGTGTAACAACCCTTCACAGGTTCGAATCCTGTCGCCTCCGCCATCAAACAGCTGTCCTTCCGTAGTTCCGGCTATCAACAAAGTGTTTGATAGCTTTTTGTATTTTTAGGGCCCCGGATCTTTCGATACGCCAGCTTTCCGGGACCGAAACGATCAGATATGAACAGAGTACGATTCGCGCCTAGTCCGACAGGCTATCTACATATTGGTTCCGCCAGGACCGCATTGTTCAACTACCTGTTCGCCCGCAGCACAAAGGGCAAGTTCCTCGTGCGGGTCGAAGATACTGACAAGGATCGCTCGACTGAAGAGTCTACGAGATCGATCCTGGACGGCCTTAAGTGGTTGGGTTTTGAACCTGACGAAGAGATCATCTTCCAGTCCGGGAATGCCGGGCAGCACAGGGCGGCCGCGCTTCGCTTGCTGGAGGAAGGGAAGGCGTATCGTGACTTTACTCCCAAAGGAGACGTCTCGGACTCGGACGTCAAAGCGAGGATCGCAGAGCGGGCGCGTGAACAAGGCGCGGAAAAGGACCTTCGCGACAATCCGTATAGAGATCTGGACAGATCGGAATCTGATCGCCGAGCCGACGCTGGTGAACCATTTGCCGTCCGTTTAAGAGTTTCGGAGGAAGGCAATACGGCCTTTGAAGACTCGGTCTACGGACTGCAGGAGAGGGACCACTCTGAGATCGAAGACCTCGTGCTTCTGCGGTCCGACGGCCATCCGCTATATAACCTCGCGGTCGTTTGCGACGACCTCGAGATGGGGATAACGCACGTGATCCGCGGCCAGGACCACCTGACAAACACCCATAAGCAGATCCTTATCTACAAGGCACTGGGAGAAGAACCGCCTCAGTTCGCCCACCTTCCTCTTATTCTCGCACCGGGCGGAAAGAAACTCTCGAAACGCCACCACGGCGAGATCGTTTCGCTTACCACATACAGGGACAAGGGATTCGTGGCCGGCGCTTTCCGCAATTTCCTGGCCTTGCTTGGATGGTCGCCGAAAAGCGAACAAGAGATAATGGATCTGGCTGCGCTTGTCGATACCTTCTCGCTTGAGGGTATCAATCGCTCCAACGCGGTTTTCAATTTTGACGCGAACAACCCGAGGCGATGGACCGACGACAAGGCGCTGTGGATGAATGCTGAATACATCCGGACAATGCCGTTAGACAAACTGATCCCGCTTGTCAGGGAAGAACTGAGAGGCGAGAAGCTTTGGCGCGAAGAATACGATGATGAAGAAAAGGGTTGGTTCGAGGCTGTTATCACTGTGATCCGTGAGAGATATTTTACCTTGAAGGATTTCTCGGAGCAGGGCCGCGCCTTCTTCTCGGAGGACTTCGATCACGATCCGGCGGCGGTAAAGAAGCACCTGGCAAAGAAACCGGAATTGGAGCAGTGGCTCCCTGAATTCGCAGATCGTCTGGAAAGTCTTGAAGACTTTTCGCACGATCCTATTTATGAAGCGGCGAACAAGTTCTGCGAGGACAAAGAAATCAAGCTTGGCGTGCTCCTCAACGGCGCACGTGTTGTAGTTACCGGCCAGGCAGTCGGTCCTTCGATGATCACCGCATTCGAGCTTCTCGGCCGCGATCGCTCAGTGATGCGGCTTCGAAGCAAGATCGCCTGGAACGAATAGCTCGGGTGTCCTCCTGATTGTCACAAACGCTTCCGTTGCGGTGTTTTTAGGCTGTAAAGGGACAGTTAAAGGAATCGGGAGCTAGATATGAAAAACATTACTCAATTTATTGTGCGCGCGCTGGCCTGCCTTGTCGTGATTACGATCGGGTCGTATGTCATCGCAGCGCAGAACACGATCACAGGCACCTGGAAAGCCAGCACCGAAGTCTCGAAGAAGGTAAAAGAAAAGACCGACCATGCAACCGGCGATCACGACTTTGAATGGAACGACGGCAAGAGTGACATCCAGATCACCTTCAGGTATTCGACGTCGGAAGGTGGCAACAACAGCCAGGGCACCGGTTTTTCGTTTGATGATCTTGAAGGACTTACAAAAGCGCAGGCTGAAGGCATAAGCCGCGCGGTCAATTTCAGAATCTCGAGAGAGGCCGGGGTCATCGAATGTACCGGGACTTTCGAGAACGGACGTGGCTCCGGCACCTTCACATTCGTGCCGAACGCTAGTTTCAGGTCGGCAATGGAGCAACGCGGCTTCAAGTTTTCGGACAAGAAGATGCTTGCCGCAACGACCCTTGACGTAACGGTCGCGCTAGCGGATGACCTAAGCGCTTCAGGCTTCAACGACCTTGACACTGATGATCTCTTCAAGGCAAAGATATTCAAGGTCGACTCGAACTTCATGAGAGAGATGGCTGCCACAGGGTTCCCAAATCTCGACATGGAGGATCTGGTGAAAGCACGTATTTTCAAGATCGATGCTAACTTCGTTCGCGATGTCGTGTCGATGGGCTTCCAGACGAAGTCGTTCGAAGAACTGGTCAAGTTCAGGATCTTCAAGATCACGCCGGAGTTCCTGCGAGACATGCAGAACGCGGGTTTTCAGGATTTGAACTCGGAGCAGGCGGTGAAACTAAGGATATTCAAGGTCACGCCGGACTTTATCAGGCAGATGCAGGGCGAGGGCCTTTCCAGCCTTTCCGTTGAAGAAGCGGTCAAACTCCGCATCTTTAATGTTAGCGCTGACTTTATCCGGGACGCCCGCGCAAACGGAGCCACTGACCTCAGCGTTGAAGCGCTGGTGAAGATGAAGATCCACGGAAAGGTGAATGACTAGTTAGGAAGTCAGAATTCAGAAGTCAGAAGTCAGAATTCAGAAGTCAGGAAGGCCGCGATTAGCTCGCGGCCTTGTTTGCAGATGAATCGTTAATCAAACTGAGAGCGGAACTCGTCGAACTCTGCTCGCAGCGAGTCGAGCTCTTTACGCAATTGCGCAATCTCATTCTCGACCCCTTCCGGTAAAGATTGGGCGACTGGCTCTGCCCTACCTACTTCTCCAGATACGCCTTCATACTCTGTCTCCGATAATAAGTGGAGAAAGCGAAGTTCCTTCTGCCCGGGCCGCCTCCCGAGCTTTTTCACGAGCGGCTCGTTTCTCGATGCAAGTGTGTCGAGCGTTTCACTCACCTCTCCCAATCCTTCGAAAATATAGAGCCGGCCGCTCCTTTGGTTCAGTTCCCCGGGCGTTTGTGCGCCGCGGAGCAGAAGCACCGTCATAAGCGCGGTTTCCGCAGGTTCAAGTTCGTAATAGCTCGGAAACATATGCTTGTACTTCGGTACCCGCCCGGAAGAGCCGTAGAAGACGTAAACCAGGTTCTTCTCTCTCAGCGAATCCAGCGCCGCTTCTACCTCCGACTCATCAAGGTCCATCACCGGTTCGCGATTCGTCTTCTGGTTGCAAGCCGCAACAAGCGAGTTGAGTGTCAGAGGATAGTTGTCAGGCGTCGTCAGCTCCTTTTCGACCAGGCAACCGACTACCCTCAGCTCAGTTTCATTTAACTTCGTCAACATAAGACCTCTTTGAGCGTTGAAAACATCTGACGCAGACTGCCGAGGATTGTACAAACTTTTCAATAAAGACGCATTGCACTAGAATTCGCCGGATGGAAGTCACGGTAGTGAGATCGGTCGAGGACTCAAGGGAAGCTCTTGCGCAGTTGATGAATGCGACCATCCTGGGCTGCGACACGGAGACCTCGGGCCTTCACCCTTCTTCCGGAGATCTTCTGAGCTTACAATTCTCCGACGGCAGCTATCACGTGCTCGTGCCCGTCTCCGAAGGCATTTCTCCCCTGCTTTTTGCCGAGGTCTTCGAAGATCTGGCGGTTACAAAGGTCTTTCACAACGCGAGGTTCGATCTCGGCTTTCTAGCGGCAGCGGACGTAGCCGTTAATAACATCTTTGACACGATGGTGGCTGAGAAAGTGCTAACTAAAGGTGCCAATCAATCGGCCTCGTTGTCAGAGACCCTTTATCGATACTTTGCTATCGATCTGGACAAGTCGAAAAGGAAGCGTTTCGGAAGAAACTGGAACGGGCAATGGACCGATGACCTTGTAGAGTACGCAATGAATGACGTCGCGCATCTTCCGGCACTAATGGCTCAGCAGAGAACCTGGCTTGCAAACCTCGGACTGGAAAAGGATTACGAGCTCGCCCTCCTTGCAGCGACAGGTTAGCGCTCTACCATCGGTGATAGGCCGGATGTCCCTCACCGACCGCAACAAATACTCCCCGGCAGGTCGCGCACACTTCGTCATTTGCTATGAGCTCGGCCTCCACCGTCGCTTTCTTTCCTTCCGTGTCCACCACTTTCGCGCGGAGGTGGATCGTGGCATCGCTCGGTGTGGGTTTTAGAAGCTTGATCGAATAACTTGCGGTCACGGTGCAATCAGGCTTTTCATTTCCATTTCTATTCATCATGTGATGCGCCGCCGCCCAGTTTGAATGGCAGTCAAGCAATGATCCGATTATCCCCCCGTTGAGCATTCCCGGAAATGCCTCGTGATGCTTTTCAGGTTTCCACTCGGCGACGTATTCATCGCCGATCGCGAAACTCCTTATTCTAAGTCCCTTTTCGTTTGCCGGCCCGCAGCCGAAGCATATGCTTTCCGGAGCGTAGGTCTCCTGTATCGATTTTTCCATGTCGGAAGAATACAGAATTCAGGAGTCGGAAGACAGGAGTCAGGAGTCGGAAGTCAGAGGTCAGAAGTCAGAACGTACCACACTGGACGTTGAACCCAACAGACCGAACAGTTGGGTTGAAGGATTCAGCGCTCTCTTTCACCTGACTTCTGACTTCTGACTTCTGACTTCTGACTCCTGTGTTACACTTCCCGCCGTCGTATCCACCTCACGTTCGGAGTAAAACGTATGCTTGCTTTGATCGCGGTAGTGTTTCTTGCATGGCTTGTATTCGGCTACTTTTCCTATGGCCGATGGGTCGCGAAACAGTTCGATCTTGATGATTCGAACGAGACACCTGCGAGCAAGATCAATGACGGTGAAGATTACGTCCCGACGAGACCGTTCTACCTCTTCGGCCAGCACTTCTCGGCCATTTCCGCAGCTGGACCGATCGCCGGCCCAATTCTCGCTTGTCAGATGTTCGGCTGGCTTCCGTGCCTGATCTGGATCGCGCTCGGAGTAGTGCTGATCGGCGCTGTCCACGATTTCGCTTCTCTGGCTTCTTCGGTACGGCATGAGGCAAAGTCGATCGCCGAGATAGCGCGCGAGAAACTCGGCACGGGAGCGGGGCGGGCAATGATGGCTTTCATATGGATCGCGCTCGTCTACGTGATCGTCGCCTTTACCGATATCACAGCCGGGACGTTCGTGACTGGCGATGATGCATTGAAGGACGCGACCGGTTTCAATCCGGGTGGGGCAGTCGCTTTTGCAAGTATTGCGTATCTCGGACTTTCGATCGTTCTTGGACTCGTCGAAAAATACCTGAAGCCGCCGCTTTGGTTGTCTACGATCGTTTTTGTCCCCGCGGTGTTCTCGCTGGCCTGGCTTGGCACGGTTTACTCGAATGTGTTCGTGCTTGGGCACTTGGGGTGGTCGGTCATCATCCTTCTTTACTGCATCGCAGCCTCTCTTGTGCCGGTCTGGTTTCTTTTGCAGCCCAGAGGATATCTTGGCGGGTTCGTGCTTTACACCGCACTCGCTCTTGGAGTGATCGGAATATTTTTCGGCGGATATGAGATCGCGCAGCCGGCTTTCATTACTTTTGACGCTGGCGGACTAACGGGTACTCTGTTCCCGTTCTTGTTTGTAACCATCGCATGCGGCGCCTGTTCAGGATTCCACGGTCTTGTTTGTTCCGGAACGACCTCGAAGCAGATAGCCTGTGAGTCGCATACGCGGCCGGTGGGCTACGGAGCAATGCTGGCCGAAGGCTTCGTGGCTTTCATTGCGCTCGTCACCATTATGATCGTGGCTCAGGGAGCCACACAGGGAATTTCCCCGGGTGTCGTTTACGGAAACGGGATCGGGAGTTTCTTAACGGTCATCATCGGCGAACAGTACCTGCCTTTTGCTATCACGTTCGGCGCGATGGCATTTTCGACGTTCGTGTTCGACACGCTCGACGTGTGTATGCGGCTCGGGCGGTACATCGTGCAGGAGCTTGTCGGAGTTCCGGGACGGCTCGGATCCGTCGCCGGAACGCTCATTACCGTTGCCGTACCGTTCGCGATCATTTTTCTCGCGAAAGCCGGGTCGTGGCGCGAATTCTGGACCCTTTTCGGTGCGTCGAACCAGCTGCTTGCGGCGCTGACACTCTTGTCGATCACAGCCTGGCTCTATCAGGCGAGAAAACGTATCGCGTTCACGCTGATCCCGATGTTGTTTGTACTCGTGATTACGCTTTGGGCACTCGGGGCCCTGGTAGTGGGCAATTTCAGCGCATCGGCGGGAATTGACGCGAAATTTATAAACGGGGTCGCCTCATTGGCGCTGATCGGCCTTGCCGTCTATTTGGTGATCACGGCGCTGGTCAAGGTCAGGACCGGCGGTTCAAAGTTGGGCGTTCAAAGCACGTAGTTGAGTTCCGAGTTCCAAGTTCCGAATTCTGAGTTTAGGCACTGAGATATTGGGCGGAAACGCGACCGTGAGGGAGCGTGCCTGAGGCGTTAGCCGAAATTCCGTTCATGAGTTCGGAGTTCCGAGATGTTTGGCGGAAACGCGACCGTTCTTGAGTTCCGAGTTCCAGGTACCATGTTTAAAGTCGCTAGTTTTAGGTTCCTGGATTCAACTTCGAGTCTGCATTGATCGACCTTGTAACTTGGAACTTGGAGCTTCACAATCGTTGCCCGTGCTGACGCCTGGGATTCAGACACTGCGTGGAACTCGAAACCAGGAACTCATAGATGTAGCCCGCGCTGACGCTTGAGCTTCTTACACTACCTGGAAGTTAACGAATAAAACTTGAACGAGGAGGAAAATGAAGAGAATCAGGGAATTAACTAAAGACTCGCGAAAGAATGTGGCGATCGTGACCACGCTGTTTCTTGTCGTCGTGCTCGGCTGTATGGGCGGAGGCGGTCCGACTTGCACAGGAGAACTCGTCATCAACGGAAAAACATACAATGGCATTGATGACAATGAAGCGGAAGCAAAACGGAACACCTGCGCCAAGTACTGTATTGAGGGCGATCCCGAAATGGACGGAATGTACCGGATCTGGCTTGACTCGCTCCCCGAGGATAAAAAGGAGCGGGTAATGAAGAAGGATCTCAAGGACCGCAAGTGGGAAGCGTTGTACGAAAGCGACAGGATCGAGGAATACGTGAAGACGTGCGAAAAACGATGCCTCGATTCACGCAAAGTTCCGGTCAAGTGCGAAGGCTGATCAGCTGTCGTATCGAGCGGTGACGGGGCGATCTCCCTCCGCCCCCCATTGAAAGGCGGCAAATCCGTCCGAGCTCTGCAATAGGAACCAGGTTCCCTGCCTGTACACGGCGATGTCGAATCTTCCATCTCCGTCGTAATCGGCAGGAACCGGGATGTCTTGCGCGGAGCCGAATCGTATGACGCGAAACCCTTCAGACGTCAGATACTGGTACCAGATCCCTTCGTGCGGCCTGAACACCGACAGATCGGCCTTGCCGTCCGCATCAAAGTCGCCGGCAAGCGGAACATCGGCGCTGACCCCGAACTGTACAGCTTGCGTTCCTCCGTCCGAGCTTCTTTTAATCCACCACGTTCCGTTCGAAGGCCTGTAGACCGCGAGATCTGTCCTTCCGTCGCCGTCATAGTCAGCAGGTACGGGTTTGTCTCCCGGTGAGCCCCATTTAACAGGTTCTCCAAGCCATTCGGAAGCAAAATGCAGCTTCTGGTACCAATTTCCCTCCGAAGGCCGGAAAACGCCCGTATCGACCGCCCCGTCTGCGTCAAAATCGCCTGCAAAAGGTATGTCATCCGTATCGCCCGCTGAATGACTCAGATAAACACTCCCGGAAAGTTCGTTGATGCCGAATGCACCGCCTCTCCTTCCGATACTCCAGTGTCCGATCGTCCCGCGCTTGACGCCTTCGTTTGAAGAGTGGAATACAGCGAGCTCAGGAATGACCCTGGTGGCATCTGATCCGAGATTGATCGTTTTGACATTGCCTCTGCCATCATTAATGAAGAGCTTCTGTTCGCCCGGCCTGAAGACCGCGAAGTCGGCGCGATCATCGTTCCCGAAATTCTGCTGGCGAGTGCCGGCCGAAGTCACCTTCTCAAGCATCACAATCTCTCCAGCTTCGGTCAGAACAGCAAGGGAACCGTCTTCGACCTCGACTGCCTCAATTGCATTCATGTCACTGTCCGTCCCGAGAATCCTGAGATCATCGGAGGAGTAGATCTTCAAACTGCCCCCAAGGCATCCGCCTACCGCGGCTATTCTGTTTCCTGACAGTTCAAGTATCTGGGAAGCATCGTGAAATGCCGTAATACCCCCGTGGCGGCTACCGTGAATGTATCTGCCATCTGAAAGAACCTCTCCGTCAAAGCCACCTCCGCAAAGGTACGAGTCCTTTCTCACGTAAGGGGTGGCATCAAGTCCGATCGGTGAACCGCTTCTGTCGAAGTCCACAAAGTACGACCCGATCCTTTCAACGCCGTCGAGGGTGAATTCCCAATCTCCGCCGACTCTGATCCGGCCGTCTGGAAGGGATTCGATATCGGAAGGAAGCGAGATATCAAAAAACGAGGTGTTCTGGAAGGAGAATCTTGCAACTCCGGATTCGCCAAACCCGCTGTCAAGTCTTCCTGTACTGCCGATACTTACGACAACCGCGGCAAGTTCCGGTGAAGCGGTTCCGCCGGCAGCGAGAAGAGATCCGTCAGCGGCGAGCTGTATGCTGTTCAGGGATTCGTGCTTTCCGAGATCAAACAGCGCGACCCCGCCATCGGCAAAAGACGCATCGATAGAGCCGCCTTCCGTGATCTTTGCCAAGAAAAGATCCGAAGTGCCGTCCGAATACCTCGCTGAGCCAACAGCAACAACACTTCCGCTCGGAAGAATTGCGATGTCCTCTATAAACAGGTCTGCTCCCGAAACCCTTATAATCGCCGTTCCGTTTGTTGCGAACGCGTTGTCGATCCCGCCGTCAGGACGCAGCCGCCTAATGAAGACCGCCTCCCTCGACTCTCCGGAAAGAAAATTTCCGGCAACAAGCAAGTCCGAGTTGCCCGCCATGCTCGTTACTACGGCGCCTTCCGGTGCCGCAACGACTCGTCCATAAATGCCGAATCCGCGATCAACGACCCCGGCAGCGAGAACCGAGGCAGCGATCACAAGTACGGAAAACGCCGATAGAACGAGCTTCTTGTGGGAGAAAGGTCGGCAGAGGTGCATAAATCGAATTCAGCCGGGCTTTGTTCCCGGCAGGCCCAAACGATGAAAAAGCCGTTTAAGTTTGTTGGTTACTGCGAGATATACACGTAAAACGGCATATTTCCCGATTTTCGTTCCGTTTGCGCCGGCGTTTTGTAAATCCGGGGGAATCATTCATAATACTTGGTTTTGAAACTTGGCTGATTTCTTGGCTAATTAATAACAACACAGAGGGTTAAACGCCGTGGAGCCTATCAGGGTCCCTGCAGCGAGTGTGCGGGCTGAATCCTGCCCATTAAGGGCTTGAACACGAAAAAGGGGTTTCCGGCGAAAGGTATTCAATAATGGAATCAACAGTTCTTTATCTCATTCCCGCATTGGGCGTTCTAGGCTTGATAGTAATGGCGGCAAAATCCGTCTGGGTCAGTAAGCAGCCATCAGGTGAAGAGAACATGATCGAGCTTTCGAGCTACATTGCCGAGGGCGCAATGGCCTTCCTTAAGGCCGAGTGGAAGGTGCTTACTGTCTTTGCGATCATCGCTGCCGCCCTGCTTGCGTGGTCGGGAACGATGGTCGAGACCTCATCACCCGTGATCGCGATCTCATTCGTCATCGGGGCGATCTTCAGCGCTACCGCCGGATATTTCGGAATGAACATCGCCACGAAGGCGAATGTAAGGACGACCCAGGCCGCGAGAACAAGTCTGAAAAAGGCTCTGGAAGTAGCATTCACCGGCGGTTCGGTTATGGGACTCGGAGTGGCAGGTCTGGCTGTCCTGGGTCTCGGATCGCTTTTCATAATCTTCTATCAGCTCTACGTCGTCAGCACAGGCGGATCCGTGAACGGGATCCAGATGGAGAAGGCTATTGAGGTGCTCGCCGGCTTCTCGCTCGGTGCCGAATCAATCGCTCTGTTTGCCAGGGTAGGCGGAGGGATCTACACGAAAGCGGCAGACGTCGGAGCCGACCTTGTTGGAAAGGTCGAGGCCGGCATTCCAGAGGACGATGTCAGGAATCCGGCAACCATCGCCGACAACGTGGGCGACAACGTCGGCGATGTCGCAGGTATGGGAGCCGACCTTTTCGGTTCTTACGTTGCTACAATCCTGGCCTCGATGGTCCTCGGTCGCGAGATAGTGGTATCCGACCAGTTCGGCGGCCTTTCACCGATCCTGCTTCCGATGGCCATCGCTGGCATCGGCATCGTCTTCTCGATAATCGGCTTTTTCCTCGTGAGGATTTCAGACGAGAACGGCAGTGTTCAGAGGGCTCTGAACCTGGGTAACTGGACATCGATCATTCTGGTCACAATAGCGTCATATTTCCTTGTCACGTGGATGCTTCCTGACACGATGACCCTTCGCGGCCGCGAATTCACCGACAATGACGTGTTCTATGCGATCGTGGTCGGCTCGATAGTCGGCGCACTGATGAGCATCGTGACGGAATACTACACGGCAATGGGCCGCCGCCCTGTGAACTCGATCGTGAAGCAGTCCGACACGGGCGCCGCGACGAATATCATCGGCGGGCTTTCGGTCGGAATGGAATCAACGCTGATCCCCATTCTTATCCTTGCTTCAGGAATCTTCACGGCGCACTACTTCGCCGGACTTTACGGAGTAGCTATCGCCGCCGCGGGAATGATGGCTACCACAGCGATGCAGCTTGCGATCGATGCTTTCGGCCCGATTGCCGATAACGCTGGCGGCATAGCGGAAATGAGCGGTTTGCCCGACGAAGTGCGCGGAAGGACAGACATTCTGGACGCGGTCGGCAACACAACGGCGGCAACGGGCAAGGGGTTCGCGATCGCTTCAGCCGCGCTTACGGCCCTGGCGCTGTTTGCGGCGTTCGTGGGTCTGGCCGGGATCAACTCAATCGATATCTACAAGGCTGATGTCCTTGCCGGGCTCTTCATAGGTGGAATGATCCCATTCATCTTTTCATCGCTGGCGATCGCGGCAGTCGGTCGCGCGGCAATGGAAATGGTCCGGGAAGTCAGGAGGCAGTTCGCCGAGATCCCCGGGATCATGGAACACAAGGCAAAGCCCGAGTATGACAAGTGTGTTGCAATCTCTACACAGGCGTCTCTCAGGGAAATGATGCTTCCGGGAGCGATCGCTTTGATCACGCCGGTCGTTGTAGGGTTCGCGTTCGGGCCCGAGGTGCTGGGTGGCCTTCTCGCCGGTGTGACCGTTTCGGGAGTGCTGATGGGTATGTTCCAGAACAATGCGGGCGGTGCGTGGGATAACGCCAAGAAGTCCTTCGAAGCGGGCGTCGAGATCAACGGCGAAAAACACTTCAAGGGAAGCGAACCTCATAAGGCGAGTGTGACCGGCGACACAGTCGGAGATCCGTTCAAGGACACGTCAGGGCCTTCGATGAACATACTCATCAAGCTGATGAGCATCGTCGCCTTGATAATTGCACCGCACATCGCGGTCAATGGCGGCGACCACAGCGCGAAGTTGGACATTACACCGGACACGGCGGTCGAGAGGGTTATCGAGGACTGAGGACTCGGTAACGTAAAGCGCGTCTCGTGTCAGTGGCCCGCGCATCAGCAAGGGCGAAGTTACGGATCGCTGTTGGAAGTGTCAGTAGCCCGCGCGTCAGCAAGGGCGAAAATAGGCAACCAAAATAACGCGTCTTTCAGATAAGGAAGGCCAAAACAAACTCAAAAGGTCAGACCCGGATTTCCGGGTTCTGGCCTTTTTCATTTCATCACTATGAAACGAGACTATTTTGATCTTCAGGAGCGAACCGAACCTTTGGCCTATCTAATCACGTTTCGCTGCTATGGAACCTGGCTGCACGGCGATAAACGAGGTTCAGTGGACAGAAAACGCTACAACAGGTACGGGGCTCCGGACATTCCCGAATGCAAGCTAAAGGAGTCTTCTTCAAGAGCGATGGGACAGGCTCCCTTTGTTCTGGGTCACCAAGAACGCCGGATAGCGGAGGAAGTGATCCGTGAAGTAAGTGAACATAGAGGGTATGGAATGTTCGCATTGAGTATCCGCACAAATCACATTCACGTTGTAGTGGCGGCAAGTCATTCCCCGGAACGAGTAATGAATGACTTCAAAGCATATATCACCCGTAGATTCCGAAAACTGGGACTCGCAAGTGCAAAGCGGAAAGTCTGGTCGCGGCACGGAAGCACAAAGTATCTTTGGACCGAAGATGCGATCGAGAAAGCCGTCGACTATGTTCTCAATGGTCTGGGCGGCGACTTCAAGGAATTCTAGAGAAAGAAATCTCCCTCATTGGGAGGGCATCCATTGCTCACGATTCGTGTTTTCGCCCTTGCTCACACGCGGGCTACTGACACTTCTCTCAGACCTCAGTCCTTTTATCTCAGTCCTCAGTCCTATTACCTCAGTCCTTCTTATCCACGCGGGCTACTGACACTTCTTTCAGTCCTCAGTCCTAAGCCCTTTTACCTCAGTTCTTCTCTTGGGAAGAAATCTCCTTCGAGTTCAGTCATACCTGGCAATGAACTGCTTGCAGAACTTGAACGGTATGAAACAAATACTTTTACTAGCGGCCATCATCACTTCATTGTCCCTTCAGATATTTGCGCATCCTGCTTGGGGGATCGAGGTGGACAAACAACGGACCGTATACTTTGCCGACATCTCACACAACGGCAGGGGGACCGTCTGGAAGCTAACTCGGGATGGAACCCTAACCGCACTCCTTAAAGACTTTCACGCTCACAGTGTCAATCTTGACAGCGATGGCCGGCCGGTCACCGCCCACGGCGAAGAACGTGATAATCGCCTTGTCCGGATATTGAACGCCACGAGAAGCGAGACATTGTTCATGAGCCAAGACTGGGACCGGTTCTTCGGGGGCAATTCATTCTACTCAAAGAAGGGAAATATCTATTTCGGGATGAAGAACATATGGCAGGTCCATCCGAAGGGGAATACGCGCAAATTCAACGATCACACTTTCGAGTGGATCCAGTCGATATACATAGATGATGAAGAGAAGGCTTATGCAGTAGACAAGGCCGTGCTAGGCGGCGCACTCTACAGGCTCTCGAACGAAGGCTCGGCCGAGATACTTGCCCAAGATCTGATCTCAGCCAGCCCCGGCCCTGTCGATCTCCACAACGTTGTGGCAACAGGCATAACCAAGGGATGTGACGGTAAAATGTACGTTACGGAGTCCGTCGGAAGGCGTGTTGTAAAGATCAATGATGACGGGACCTCCGAGACGTTTTACCGGTCCGCTGATGACTGGTTTCCGACCGGAATAGATATGTTTGCCGGCGACATGTACGTTCTAGAATACAAGAACAATGGTATAGACCGCGGACCGAGGATCACTAAGATCGACGAATTGGGGAAGATCTCGGTGTTGGTCGAGGTGAAGGACTGAGTAAAAGAGAGAGGAGACAGGAAGGCAGTTGTGTCAGAAGCCTGCGCGTCAGCAAGGGCCAAAATCGGCGGCGTTGATCTTTGGTTCGTTGAGAGTCGACAAACACGGTTCGACATCCATTGGCTTATTGCCGGAACGAGCTAGTACTAGAGGGTGGCGCAAGCTGAAGCTCGCGTGACGGGGAGACGGGAAGACGATCGACAAAGATTGGTCGATGGTCAATGTTCATTGGTCATTGCCCGCGATCCTGATCACCACTTTACCGAAACTCTCGTTCGATTCCAGATACTCGTGAGCGTCCCTGATCTCATCAATCGGGAACACACGATCGACGTTCGGGCTTATCGCGCCGCTCTCCAGATGGGGAATGACGTCGCGTTCGAAAGCCGAAGTGACTTCCTCCTTCTCAGCACCGGATCTGCCTCTCAGAACAGTTCCTATCAGCGTCGCGCGTTTCTGGAGAACCAACCTCATATCGAGCTCCGCCGCCGCGCCTCCAACGAGGCCGACTAGCAACAGCCGCCCTTTCACCGCGAGGCTCTTTATGTTCTGAGAAAGGTACTTCGCTCCGACCAAATCGAGGATCACGTCAGCCCCGACACCTTCGGTCGCTTTCTGTACGACGTCCGCGAAGTTCCTGTGCTCCTCCGCCGATATAGCAACATCGAGGCCCATCTGTTCGCATCTTTCAAGCTTCTCGTTCGTCCGCGACGTTCCGATCGTGCGGGCTCCCGCAACGTTCGCGAGTTGCAGTGCTGCAAGCCCGACCCCTGATCCCACTGCGTGGATCAGGACCGTTTCACCTTTCTTCAAGCCGCCCTGAGTGATCATTGCGTCGTGAGCTGTTATGAACGCCTCCGGAATCGCCGCGGCCGAAACAAGCTCGAGACCCGCTGGAACCCTTGATAGCTGGTCCTGCCCGGTAACAAGCATTTCTGCCTGTGCGCCTCCGGGGATGATCCCGAACACACGTTCTCCTATTTCGAATCGATCCACATCCTCACCGACCGATTCGACGGTCCCTGCGAATTCAAGCCCGGGAATCCTTTCCGGATAACCACTGGGAGGCGGATACAGTCCTCGCCGCTGAAGGATGTCGGCGCGGTTCAAAGCAGCCGCGGCAACTTTCACCCGGACTTCACCGGAACGAGGAGAGGGAGAATCTTCTACTTCCTTTACCTCAAGTACATCCGTTCCGCCGTATTCATTAATGTAGACTGCTCTCATAATCTGATACCAACAAACATAAAAGCGTCCGAAACTAGATCGGACGCCAATTTACCGGATATTAGGTTGGCTCGGCATTCACTGCTTGGCCGACCGCTTTGCCACATTCATTAGATCTTCTGGAAGCCATTTTCCTACGCTCTTAGAAGTAACTTCCTTGATCCTTTTCTCGCGATTTCGCCAGTCCTTTTCAGGGTCGTCTTCCCTTCCCGATTCCTTGGGGTAGTTCTCAACCTGTTCAAGTGAAATGACGATGCCAAGCGCGACATCATTCCAGTCTTCATTCTGAATTCCTCGCAGCACGATCGGCAGCCCTGCGGTCCAGTCCTCTTCAGGAGCGATATTGTCGAGTTCCGGGATCGTTAGAAAAGCAGGTGACGGAAACTCCTTGCCCGTGAACTCGGATACGAGCTGGCCCTTGATCTCGTCAAAAGAAGTATCGGGTGAAGCAGCACGCATCTCCTGGGCACGTTCAAAAATGCCGGATACGGTCGGTCGGTCTGACATAAGTAATCTGGGCTCCTGAAAGTGATCTAAGATTAAGAGACTACCACAGTTGTGCCGCCAATTTAACTTCCCGATGGTGGCGGACTGAAGTATTCTAAGCCGATATGAAAAGCACGATCTTACGAATTCATATCTGGCTTGGTGTTCTTGTTTCTGTTCCCGTGCTTGCGTGGGCAGTCAGCGGATTCCTGTATGCCCTTCCCAACACTGTTGAGGGCGGAAAAGTTGAGGTCATTGACCGTTCGAGAGTGAGGGTCGCGCCGGTTGAAGCAATCGAGAATGCGAACAGATTCGCCGATCGTGAGTTGCCGACGACCGCGCTGACTCTACTGATGCGCGACGGAGCCCCATATTATCAGTCGATCGGCGGGATGGGGGCCGATTCGATTCTTATAAATGCCGAGACCGGAGAGGTTCTTAAGACGCCTCAGCCAAATGCTGCGACAAGGTTCTTCAGACAAGCACATTTTTACTATTTCGCAGGGTCGTGGCAGGTGACGTTGCTCCTGCTTTTCTCTGCACTCGCCGCCCTTTCTGCGGCTTCAGGTATCTATTTGAACATCATTTACTGGTTTGGAGGCGCGGCGAAGAAGCGCACAGAATTCGCTGAAGAATAATGACTGCGTGGTCCGGTCGTCGTTCCTTTTCTTTCTTAACGGCACTTTGCGCCCTCGCGCCTTTGCGGGAACCGGAGTGTTTTCTTAAAAAAACGCGCTACCGAAATCAAACCTCTCGCAAAGGCGCCAAGACGCAAAGTAAAAGCGAACCTTCCCAATACACCTTGAAATCAAGATTCTCACTGCTTATCTTTTATTGAGTTCAATAGTCCGGAGATTTTTTGATGAAGAGAAGTATTCTGATAGCCATAGTCCTTATTGCACTAGCTGCCGCTGTGTTCCCGCAGTATGAGCACGAGTACGCCGATATTGAGTTGAAGAGGATCGAGTACAAGAACTGGGAGTACCCGAACGGGCTGGGTGAAGGCAAGACGAACCTTCGGGAGTTTGTAAAAGGCAAGAAGCTTGTTCTTGTGTTCTACTTCGCTCCCTGGTGCCACAGCTCGCGTTACCAGGCGCCGATCACGCAAAGATTCTACGAAGAGTACGGTGACAAGGGTTTTGGGGTCATAGGGGTCAGCATGTATGACACCGAAGAAGCTCTAAGGAAAGAGATGGAGAAAAGAGACCTTAGCTTTCCGGTCGTGATCGAATCGACACGACTTGCTGACAGGAGGTTTTCCCAGCATTTCAAGTACAGATGGTCGACAGGCGACCATCGCAAATGGGGCACGCCGTGGAACATCTTCCTGTTCCCTTCCAAGCTGAAGAAGAAAGGCGACTTGCTGACAAAAGAAGCCTACGTTGTAAACGGCGAGTTGAAAGAAGAACAGGCGGAGAAGTTCATACGTGAGAAACTGGGTCTCGAATCCGACTAATGGGTGCCAAAAGCCCAAGCGTCAGCACGGGCTACGTCTTTGAGTTCCAGGCTCCAAGTTCCAGGTTACAAGGTCGATCAATGCAGACTCGAAATTGAATCCAGGAACTTGGAACTCAAGAACGGTCAGGTTTTTGGCATTCATCTTAGAATTCGGAACCTGGAACTCGGAACTAACTACGGCAGCTCTACCAAAAGATCCGACAGGCGTTCTACTATAAGAACCAGTTGTCTTCCAGAGGCATTGAACTTCCCTTCCAGGGCCAGATCCTCAGCGATAGCGCTTTCTTCTGATACCCCGCGGATATGCGTCAGATATTGACGAAGACCTGGCTTTGCAATGAAGTCCCGTTCGATATTCACCACACCGGCTCTCAATGCGCGCACGCTTCGGATCACATCTTCCTTGAACTGCCTGTTTTGCGCTCTTATATCAGCCGACGCCCTACCAGCATTTATCTCCTTGTCCAGATCGTCGATGCCTTTGGCGACGCCTCCCATAACAAACAGGAACCTGGACATATTCTTGATCTGAATCGAGACGGCTTCGGCCGCAGCGCGTGTCTCGCTTTGAGGGACCGCGGTCCGGCTGCGGGACGTTTGCGCTGACAGATCAGCCGCAAAGCAGAAAACCGTGATAAGAACGAGTGTCGGCAATAAAGCCCATCGAAGACGCGAAACTGTTGTGCTCATAGCTCTTCCTTTGCTTGTTTAATGCCATAATCTTACAATCAGAAGCTTGAAGATGAAAGAAAGGCATCTGCAGGTCAGCCGGCTCGGCAGGGTCGAGTACGGGGAGGGCCTCGAGCTGCAAGCACGGCTTGAGAACGATGTGATAGCCGACCGACGAGTTGGCCATCTGCTTCTTCTCGAGCATCCCCATACGTTCACACTCGGCCGAAGGGCAAAGACTGACGGAGTACTTGCGACGAAAGAGCTTCTTGAGGCGATGGGAGTCTCAGTATTCGAGATCAACAGGGGCGGGAAGATAACGTACCACGGGATCGGTCAAATAGTCGGTTACCCGATCATCTCGCTCAGTCCGGATCGGGAAGATGTTCACAGGTACGTCAGGGATCTCGAAGAGGTCCTGATCCGTACACTCGGAGATTTCGGTATCGAGGGACAACGGATCGACGGCCTGACCGGCGTTCACACGTCCGGGGGAAAGGTGGCCGCGATCGGAGTCCATATAAAACGCTGGGTCACAACACACGGATTCGCTTTGAACGTTAACACGGACCTGAGTTATTACGACTGGATAATATCTTGCGAAGGCGAACCGGTGACTTCTATGGAGCAGATCCTTGGACACGAGATCGAACTCAAAGAAGTCGAAGATTCGCTAATCAAGAATTTTGCCGAAGTCTTCGCGATAGCCCAATTCGCCGAAACCCCAAGCCTTTCCGCTGCGGTCCCCGCAGTCAGCTGATCTAAAAGTTAAGCGACAGTAAATGATGATGAAGATCTATAGTTTCACGATTATTCTTTGTGCGGCATTTCTATTCGCGGCCTGCACTTCGGAAACCCCAGACACCTCGGACGCCTCTCCTGAAGTTTCTGAACAGGTCTCGCCTGATCAATCAGGCATACGGGAAACCGAACAGCCTGACAGAATTATGGAGATGTTGAAGGCAAGGGGCGAGCAGGACCAGGCAACACCCGAGCTTGTCGTCGAGATGCCGACTGAAGGCTCCGTGATCGAAAGTTCAACGGTTAGGGTGAAGGTCAAGGTGGAAGGCGAACTCAAAGGCCTGACGATGGGCAAGGATGACAACGGGATGGGAAATCACGTTCACGTCATCCTCGACAACCAGCCCTATGCAGCCCACTACAATTGGGACGAAGGCTTCGAGCTCCGAAACGTTACCGATGGCGAGCATACCCTCAGGATGTTCCCGTCGCGCCCTTGGCACCAGAGTTACAAGAACGAAGGCGCATTCAGGATGATCCGTTTCACAGTAAGAGGCGGAGGGGCCGACGAGTCCAAACCAACGACTGACGACAAGGGGAACACGATGGCTGAGGCCAAGGCGAAAACTGAACCGGCCGAAGGCGTTGAGGTTGAAGAAAGCAACGCTGGCGAGGTAGATCCGGTAAAGCCGCTGTTGACGTACAGCCGCCCGAAAGGTGAGTACAAAGGGGAAGAAGCATCGGCGATCATGGTCGATTTCTGGCTGTTGAATGCCAAGCTCACCGGCGACGGCGGTGAGTACAGGATCCGCTGCACGATCAATGAGGACGAGCCCTTCCTGATCGAGAAATGGGCGCCTCTTTGGCTCGCCGGCTGGAAGTCCGGAAAGAATACCGTAAAGCTGGAATTGATCGACGCAAGCGGAAACCTTGTCGAGAACGGAGGCTATAATTCGACCTCGCGAGACATAACCGTCTCGCCCTAGATTATGATTTAGCAATTTCTGCCGCCGTGGCTTTTCCGCGGCGGTTTTGTTTTTGGCCGCCGAACCGCTTGAAAAATAGTTGTCGATAAATTAGGTTTGGTTCTCAATCCCAGCAAACTTCTGAGAGATCGTTCTTATGAGACGTGATATTACCTCGTGGTTCAGTTCGAACCTCGGAATGGAAATGCCCCTGGTCGCCTATGGCCATTCGGGCTATCCGCTATTGATGTTCCCGACGGCGGCGGCCGACTTTCTTGAGTACGAGCGTTTCTATCTGGTTCACTCTATCAAGGGGTTCATTGACGCCGGGTTGATCAGGGCGTATTCGATCAACTCCGTAAACAAGTACAGCCTGCTCAACCGGGAGTCACATCCGGGCTGGAAGGTCGAAATGCTTTCGCGATACGACCGCTACATCACTGAGGAAGTACTTCCGCTTATCCGAAACGAGTGTGGCGATGACGCGAAGCCATTGACGACCGGCGCCAGCCTTGGCGCATATCTCGCTGCGAATACTTACTTTAAGCATCCCGACCTGTTTAGGGGAACTATCGCGATGAGCGGTAGCTACGACATCTATAATTATCTGGAGAGTTACTACGACGAGAACGTGTATTTCAACAATCCGACGATGTACCTGAAGAACCTGAATGACGATTATCACCTTCCGAGACTTCGGCAGGCTGACTCGATCGTTATCGTTACCGGCCAGGGCGCTTACGAGGCTCCGAACCGGAGCCGCGAGTTTTCAGGTCTGCTTCATTCGAAAGGCATCCCGCATCTGCTTGAACTGTGGGGGCACGATGTAAACCACGACTGGGAGTGGTGGCGCAAAATGCTGCCGCATTACCTCGATCGGTTTTGTCACTAGTACCGGTTTCGGGTCCGTTGAAAGCAACTATTTTGTCATTCTGCGAACCTGCAAACCCAGGCGAGCCTCTTGACCAGTTCGCCTTCCGGGCTGATTTTCCCGGTACCTTTGCGCGATCCGGAGAATTGTCCGAATAATAATTCACAAGGAGAAATAATCTATATGAAGAAGATCCTAATGCCTGCGATACTCTTGCTCATCGTTTCGGGTTTTTACGTCGGAAACACCGTATTGGCGGAGTATGTTGAAAAAGAAGCCGTGAAGGTTCCGCTCGAGGCCTATCTCAAAGGTCACGAGACCGGAAAACCGGAATATATGCAAAAGGCCTTCCATACCGACGGAAAGCTGATGTTCATACGGGACGGAAATTACACGACCATCGAATTCAAGGACTATATAGGCAGAATGAATGGACAGCCGGCGAAAGACGAGGCGAACCGGAAGCGCTATATCGAGAGCGTTGACATTTCGGGAAACGCGGCGGTCGGCAAGATAGTTCTTGACTACCCAAACGCACGATTCGTTGACTATATGTCGCTTCTGAAGATCGACGGAGAATGGAAGATCGTCAACAAGACCTTCAACGTTGAGCCAAAGAACAGCTCAGATTAGTCCAGTCGAACAAGATCGCAGTTTCCAGCAAACGGCCCGAAAGCTACTTTCGGGCCGTTTTTGCATCGGTATACACGCTTTTCGATCCGAAAAATAGGAAACTTTGAGAAAAATTTCACGATAATTCGCAAAACGAAGGCAGTTGCCGGGTCTTCGGGCGGAGGAAAAATATAATGGACCCTTTTTCAGAGATCGTTAATACCACCGCAAAGAACAATGTAGCCTCGGTTCTCAGGAGCTCGAAGATAAGCAAGATCCCGACCTTCACGTTTGAAGGTCACACTTTCAGGCCGGGCCATCTTTCTCATATGTACCACGAGCTCACGAACTCGAACGGAAAGCTGAATGTCGAGGTCGATACGAACCAATCCAGTTCGGCATATTACAAATCCGCAACTAACACCCTTTATCTTAAATTTGTTGGTGTCAATACGCTTACCAGGCGGGCATTGGTAGTTCATGAGACTACTCACGCTCTCTTCGATTTCAAGGCGGCAAACATGGACATAGCCACTTCGGAGTCGATCGCTTACATCGCTCAGTGCTGCTATGCAAGAGCTAACAGTACCGATCCTGATCCCGAAGTCCGTCTGACCGGAGCGGGGAACAAGGACGTGGTCTTTGAGGTTGGCTGGAGAATCGCTGGCAAACTCTTGGGAGGCGGATCGATCGACTCGACAGATGTAAGAGATATGCGGGACGCCGTAGCGATCCACCCGTTCTACTCGGCAGACCACAGCACGGCGGCGGATTTTGACGGGATGTAATTTACCCACCCCTCGGAAGAGAAAAAGAGACTGCCTGGAATGGCAGTCTCTTTTCGTTTCAGCGTCCGAAAAGATCCGGCGTGCAAGTTCCGGCCTGAGATTCCCTAACGATTGTCAGACGGAGGCGGAGGTACCGGCTTCGTCGAGGTCGGGGGCCTCTGTACGGGCCTTGTGATCGGATTCGCAGGCGGATTTGTTCCGCTGTCCGGTTTCGTCGGCGTACTGGTGGTCACCGGCCTCGTTGTTGGCTGATTGCCTGGCTGAGGAGGATTCTGTGTCGGCCCGATAATGACAGTCGTTTGCGCTTCAGTATCGATAGTTGTTTCGGACTCGATGGTCAGACTCTCTTCCAGATTCTTGCCGGCCGCGGTTTCCCTTTCAAGCCTTTCAAGGCTCTCACGCTTGCGTTGCGCGATCAGAGCTTTGATCTCGGTCGGAATTCCGGGCGCCTTCGGAAATGCTTCCCGCTTCTTGTCCTTCATGAACTCGCTCATAAAGGCATTGAAGAAAGGTAAAGCCCCGCCGCCGCCTGTCATTCCGGACCCAAGCGAGGTCTTGCGTTTCGGATTTCCCATCCATACTCCGGTCACGTAAGTCGGAGTGTATCCGATGAACCAGACGTCTGTATGGTCGTTTACCGTACCGGTCTTGCCCGCCAAAGGATGTCCCGCGGCACTTGCGCCGGGCGCTGTTCCGCCTCCGCTCGTAACGCCCTGCATCATCTCGACCATCGACAACGCGACGTACTCGCTCGTAACTTTGTAGGTGGTTTTTTCCCATTCCTCCAAAACCTTACCATCGCGGTCCAGGACCTTTCTGATCAGGTGAGGCTCGACCCGCACTCCTTTGTTCGGGAATGTCGAGTAGGCGGAAACCATTTCTAGCAGCGAGGCCTCACTTGCTCCAAGTGCCGACGGCAGGCTGGGGGCCATCGGATTCGTGATCCCGAACCTTCGAACCATCTGCGCGCCCGTCTGAACTCCGACCTGATCGAGAAGATGCACGGCGGCAAGATTGTATGACTTCGCCAGCGCAATCTTCATAGGCACGTTTGCGTGGCTGAGCGACCCGTCATAATTGTGCGGCTGCCATCCGCCTCTTTTCATCGGCGCACCGCTGACAAGCATGTCGGGCGTAATACCGTGCTCAAGGGCTGCTGTATAGATAAATGGCTTGTAACACGATCCCGTCTGTCTGAGTCCTTGAGTCGCATTGTTGAACTTGCTCGTGTGGTAGTCATATCCGCCGACCATCGCCACTACTTCACCGGTTTTTGCATTCAGGGTTACCATCGAGGCCTGAATCTCCGGAACCTGCTGAAGTTCAACCTGAAGAGTTTCGTTCTCGTCGTCCACCTCATTGATCAGAAACTCGGCAAGGTAACCTTTCCTTAGTTCTTTCGGAGGTGCGGATCCGCTCCGGCCCATGTCCTTCGTGGTTACCGTTGCCTGGTACCTGCCAAACCGGACCGTCGCGACATCGGACGTGTCGTTGACGCTCATCACGAGCCCCTTTATGTACTCACCCTCCGCATACTCATCACCGTACCAGTCGGCGTGTTTGAAGGACCTGAGCTTTCTGTCGATCGCCTGGCTGTCGGTAAGCGGTTCGTTGTTCTCATCAACCAAGATGTCCTTGTAATCCGATCTCCAGCGCCTCCCCCTGTCGAACGAGCGCAGCCGTTTCCTAACAACACTGGTGGCTAGTTTCTGGGCATCGACATTTATGGTCGTGAATACCTCAAGACCGCCTTGCGCGACGCGTGTCGTGTATTTGTACTCGAGATATTTCCGAATCTCTTCAACCGGAAAATCCCAAGCAGTGGATTTCGGAAGAGCCTGATAATACGCGGAGTCCGCGAGTTTGATCGGTGTGGCCTTTGCCCGTTCCGCCTCTGACTGCGAAATATGACCGTACTTCGCCATCTGATCGAGGACGATGTTGCGGCGCATCCTTGCTCGCTCCATGTTCCTCGTCGGGGAATACTCAGGCGATTTGGGTATCGCGGCCAGCAATGCCGCCTCTTCGAGGTTCAAGTCCTTCAGTGTCTTTCCAAAATACGTTCGTGCTCCCGCCTCGAATCCGTACGAACCGGCCCCGAGAAAGACGTAGTTCATATACATCTCGAGGATCTGGCGCTTTGTATAGAAACGCTCGATCTCAAGGGCCATCATCCACTCGCTGACCTTCCTTGTATACGTCTGTTCTTTTGTGAGAAACAGGTTCTTGGCGAGCTGCTGGGTGATCGTGGAGGCACCCTCCATACGACCGGTCAGCATGTTCTTGTAGATGACTCCCGCAATTCGATAGGGATCGACCCCTATATGGTCGTAGAATCGGTAATCCTCGATCGAAAGAAGCGCGTTCTCGACCAAGGGCGGGATGTCTTTTTCCTTTATCGGGATCCGTTTTTCGATCGCAAATTCTGCAAGTACAGTTTCGCCGTCGTCTGCGTAGATCTTGGTGACCTGAGGCGGTCGGTAAGTGGCAAGCGCCGAGACCTCGGTCGCATAACGCGAGTTGTTAAGATAATAGGCTCCAAGGATGCCGGTCAGCCCGCCCGCCGAAAGCGCGAGCACAAGAGCCGTCGGGAACCAGACAACCCGCCACCAGCGAGCGCCTTTCGACTTCACCGATGCGACTTCCTGGATCTTTCCGTTCTTAGTTCTGATTGCCATCCAGAGAAACCTCCTAATTCACAAAACGTCTCATTTTAACACTTATCACGAATCCTATCGCGATGAAGGTCGAAAGCACGGCGGACAAACCGGCGCTCATCAACGGCAAAGGCACGCCTATGACGGGCAGGAATCCCAGAACCATACCCACATTAATGAAGATCTGGAACGTGATGCCGCCCGCGATCGACATGATCACGAGCATACCTACCCTGTCCGGCGCCTCGCGGGCGCCCGCGACAAGACGAGATATCAGCAATGCGTAAGCCAACAACAATGATATGCAACCAAGAAATCCCGTATTCTCCGCAGTCACCGCGAAGATGAAATCGGTGTGCGGCTCCGGAAGGAACTTCAGAACGCTTTGGGATATGTCCTGGTTGCCTTTTATTCCTGTCAGACCGCCTTTTCCGACGGTGATCATCGACTGGTGAGTGTGATATCCGAATCCGCGCGGATCGGCGTTCTCCGGATCGAGTATCGCCTCGATCCTCTCGCGCTGGTAATTCTTTATGGCCCCGGTATTTACACCAATGACATAGGCGGTCGGAATGAAGATCATCGCCGCCACAAGTGCAAGGATCACGTATCTGATCCTTACAGCCGATAGGAAAAGTACGACCGCAAGAAGAGGGAAGTACGTTATCGCCTGTCCGGCGTCCGGTTCGAGCAAAATTAGGCCAAGCGGAAGTGCGAGGATCAACCCGCCGACGATCATCTCCCGGAACCGCAAAGGTCCGGGTTTGCGGTTGCCGAAATACTTGGCAAGCATCAGAACGACTGGGATCTTCACGAACTCGGAAGGCTGGAATCGGCCGATCATAGGGACAGCCAGCCACGCCCTCTGTCCGTTGATCTTTACACCCAAACCCGGAATCAGGACCAGGATCAGCAAGATTATTCCAAGGGCGTAAAAGAACGGTGCGGCGTCGACGATCCTCCGGTAATCCGAGAGAGCGACAACGACCATCGCGACCAGCGCGATGAAAAGCCCCAATATCTGCTTTGACCAGTATGTGTCGGTCGGTTGGGCGTTGTAGATCTGCCATACGCCAAATGAGACGATGGCTACCGCGATCAAAGCGGTCAGCCAGTCAAAGTCCTTGAATTGGCGTTTTTCGAGAATGGCAACCATTGTTCTTGTCCGTTACCTACGGCGGTTCTCGCCCGGCCGGTCTCCATCCCTCCGCCTGTTGGTGTTGCCCGTCGCGATGTTCGCTGACGGTCGGTCAGGATCGATCTCCGGTGGCTGCTGTACGTTCGTTCCCGGGTTTGGCGTCGCGCCCGGAGCCGAAGGTTCCGGTGTATCCGGACTGTCGCCGTCCCCAACCCCGACAGCGGTTTCACTTGCCGCGACTCGGTTTTTCTTTACGTAGGCCTCGAAGATCCCCTTAACTGCAGGGGCGGCGTGCGTCCCGCCAAAACCGACGTTCTCGATGATCGCCACAACGGCGATCTCAGGAGCGTAGGCAGGTGCAAATCCTATGAACCACGCGTGGTCCTTTAGTTCTCCGACGTCCTTTCCAAGCACGGTGACCTGTGCGGTACCGGTCTTGCCGGCGATCTCGAATTCCCCGCCCATCGAGATCCGAGTCGCTGTACCTCCGGCGTGAACGACCCCGTACATTCCGTCGAGCACTAGCTTGTTCTGCTCTTCGGTCATCGAGACCACGGGGATCTCGGGCGCTTCGTACTCAAATGCTTCCTTCGCTGGAACGTAATTCGGCTCGCCTGGTTTTCCTATCGCTCCGATAGACTTGAACTCCTTCATGAAGTGGGGAACCATCAGCTTTCCGCCGATTCCCACACTTGTTACCGCCCGCAGCATCGCTATCGGCGTAACATCGACCGTCACCTGACCGATCGAAGCGAACACGGTTTCGATATCGGGCCACCGACCGCGGCTTCGTTTCTCGACTATCTCCCTGTAATACTTCGGAGTTCTGCTGATTTTCTCGTTGGGAAGATCGATACCCGTGCGCTTGTCGTATTCGAACGTCTCGACCATCTGCACTAGCCCGTCGATGCCCATCTTCAACGCGAGTCGGTAATAGTAGCCGTCGCAAGACTTCGTGATCGCGTACTTCAACGGAGGCGCACCGTGGTTGCCCATACAGCGGGTGAACTTGTTCCCGATGGTGATCCCGCCGCCGCAGGCGAGATTTGAGTCCTGGACCGTCACGACACCCTGCCTGAGAGCCGCTACCGATTCCGGTATCTTCCACGTCGAACCTGGATGATACCTTCCCTGGATCGCCCTGTTGTAGAGAGGCCTTGTTTCATCCTGCCAGTACGCGGCAATCTGTTTTCGCCCTTCTTTTGTGGCGCTTCCCTGAACGAAGATGTTCGGATCGAATGACGGAGCAGACGCCATAGCGAGAACTCCTCCGTCCCTCGGGTCCATTGCGATGATCGCTCCTCTTTTCGAGGCGGATATCGCAAGCTGTTCCTCGGCCGCGATCTGGAGATCTAGGTCTATCGTGGTATAGAGGTCCTGTCCGGATTGCGGAGGAACGTAGTCGATCTCGCTCTGCACCCGCCCGCGGCTGTCGACAATGACCTTTCTGTATCCGGGCGTTCCCCGCAGGAATTTGTCGTAGAACTGCTCGAGGCCGCCCTTGCCGATGATATCGCCCGGTTTCAGATGGCCGTATTCCTGTTTCTCAAGCTGTGCGGGGCTTATCTCGCCGACGTAACCGAGTACGTGAGCAAGCATCAGGCCGTGCGGATAAAACCTTTGGGGCTGAAGCTCGATCCTCAGTTCCGGAAACTCGAGCGTACGTGTCTCGACCCACGTGATGTCCTGAAGGGTCGCGTTCTCCTTCAGCACAAGAGTTTCGTAATCTGGTCTGGTTTTTAGGAGGTTGATCCTCTCAACGAGAAATTCGCGTTCGACCGAAAGCCCTTTGGCGTACTCGTCTACACGGTCCATCGGGTTGATGCGCTCTCCGGCCTCGTGGGTAAGAGTTACGTTGTAGGTCGAGCGGGAATCTACGAGAAGTTTGCCGTTCCTGTCGAAGATCGCGCCGCGGGGAGCGGGAATCGGGATCATGCGGATCCTCTGGTTCTCGGCCCTGACCCGGTAGTCCTCACCTCGGTTGATCTGAAGGTGATAAAGACGGATGCCGAGGACCGCGAGGAACACGAACGCCAGTACCTGGATCGTGCCAAGCCGAATCGGCAGATTTTGCGCGTAATCCTGAACCTTCATCTTGCTACTTCTAGGCCGATGACCGGGCGCTTACTTCCTCCCAAGCCTGATGGGGTTTCTGCGGCGGGTCTGCCTGCGTGGTCCGAACATCTCCTTCCTGCGGCTACCGCCAATCCTGGCTGCGGACAGATTGTCGAGAACAAGATAGACAAGCGTACCGGCGATCGTCGTCGCCAGGAGGGTGTACGACATCGTCACAAGCATCTGACCTTCGATCGCCTGACCAAGCAGATTGTGCATCCCGTAATATATCAGATCGTCAAGAAAGCAAGCTCCGGCTATGACTGGAATCCTCAGAAGCAGGTTGTCCAGGTAAACCCTCCTGGCGATCTCCGAAACTATGTACGCTACCAATGTTTTAGAGAAACCGTTCGCTCCAAGGAGCCCCCCGCTCAGCGCATCTGTGGCGACACCGGCCACAGTTCCGAATATGATTGCGCGAATGGAGTTCCTCTGCAGTGCAGCATAGACAACCACGATCAGCGGGAAATCGATATAGGCCAGCGGTTCAGCGACGTTCCTGAGCGTCCACTGAAGGGCGATGGCGATCACCAATGCGATGGTCAGTTTGATGTTAGACTGTTCGGCCACTTTAATTTCCGGGCGCCTGGTCTTCCGGCAAAGCGTTGGGGAGAGATCTTTCAAAATCCGGTGTCTCGGGAGCCGTATAGAGAAGGACACCAACTTCCTGCATCCCGTGGATCTTTGCAGACGGTCTGACACTTATCTGGTGCGGTACCGTAGCCGATCCAGACGAGACTTCCACGATCTCACCAACTCTCAGGCCGGCGGGATATATACCGTCCTGTCCGGTCGTGTAGATCACGTCACCCTGCTTCACCTCGATATAACCGGGCACGTACTTCATCTCTAGCACATCGGAATCTCCCGTTCCGCGAACGACCCCCATCGCGTCCGAATTGCCCACCTCGCCGACGATCGCTCCCAGTCCCGACTTGTCTCTTGTAATCAGATCTATCTGGGCGGTCAGCGGACTCACGGCGGTTACCCTTCCGACTAGACCGCCGTTCACGACCACCGGCATGTTCAGCCTCACACCGTCAATACTCCCCCGGTTGATGATCGCGGTATCGAACCAGACCGAAGCGTCTCGGCCGATTACCTGCGCCGGAAGGACCTTGAATTCAGAGGTGTCCTTCAGATCTAGGAGTTCCCGCAAGCGTTCGATCTCTGACGACATCTCGCGCGAGTCCCGGACCTGGATCTCGAGCTCCTGGATCTTCTGTTTGAGGATGTCGTTCTCGGACTGTGCGGTACGCATGCCGGCGACCGAATTGTAGAAACCGGAAACGGCAGATGACGCGTATGAGACAGGTGACTGTATGAATCTTGCGAGTGCCTGCGTCCAGACACGGATCATCCGCTCCTGGTTCTCGGCGCGCGCATCATAGGCCATCATCACGAAGTTGCCGAAAAGAAGCACGATCATCAGCCAGGGCGCTAGCCTCCAGACATCCTTTTGACTTCTCTCTGCCGGCATCTTGTGAGTGAGCTTTGCGGAGCTTCTAAATCTAAGGCCGGAACCGAAGTCCTCTTCGGATCCGGCCGTAAAACGTGGTGATCGTTACTGCGGTTTAACTGCCTGTCATAAGGGAATTATCCCACTTGACCCTTTTCAGCAGCTCAAAATCGGAAAGCATCTTTCCGGTGCCAAGCACTACCGATGAAAGCGGATCGTCCGCGACGACGACGGGGAGTCCGGTTTCGATCATCAGGCGCTTGTCGAGGTTCTTTAAGAGCGCGCCTCCGCCTGTCAGCACTATTCCGCGTTCGACAATGTCGGCGGAAAGCTCGGGAGGCGTTCTTTCGAGAGCGACCCTTACAGCATTGACGATCGTCGACACGGAATCGGAAAGTGCCTCACGCACTTCTTCGTCGGTCATGTTGATCGTCTTGGGGATACCCTCTATGAGATTCCTTCCCCGGACCTCCATTGAAAGTGACTCATCGAGGGGAAATGCGGAACCTAGAGAGATCTTGATCGCTTCAGAGGTCCTTTCACCGATAAGCAGGTTGTACTTTCTCTTGATGAACTGCGTAATCGACTCGTCCATCTCGTTTCCGGCTACACGGACCGCGCGCGAATACACGATTCCAGAAAGGGATATAACTGCAATATCGGTCGTTCCGCCGCCAATATCGACGACCATGTTGCCGTGAGGTTCGGTTATTGGCAGCCCGGCTCCGATCGCGGCGGCCATCGCCTCCTCAACAAGATAAACCTCGGAAGCTTTGGCGCGATAAGCGGAATCCTCGACCGCCCTTCTTTCAACCTGTGTGATCTCGGAAGGAATGCCGATAACGACCCGCGGCCTCACCCACGACTTCCCGTTGTGCGCCTTTCGGATAAAGTGCTGAAGCATCTTCTCCGTGACTTCGAAGTTGGCGATCACACCGTCCTTCATCGGGCGGATGGCGACGATGTTGCCGGGAGTACGCCCGAGCATCTCTTTAGCATCGCGGCCAACGGCTTCAACCTGGTTGGTGATCTTGTTGATCGCGACGATCGATGGCTCGCTCACGACGATGCCGCGGCCTTTCGCATAGACCAGTGTGTTCGCCGTTCCGAGATCGATCGCGAGATCGCTGGAAAATAAACTAAACAAAGACTTTAATGCCATTTCTTTTAAATCGTTCGATTAATACCTGATCGATTATCTACTAATTGTTTTATCTGGATCGCAGAATCTGGAGGCTCTCTGAATCAGGAAGCGAACTGCGGACTTGCGGACCGATTTATTAACCTACAAGCATACACCGAAGCAGGTCAGTTTGACCAATCAAAACGCCTCCTGATCGACATTTTTTTGAGCGTTCATACCTTGTTTCCCAACGACTTACGATCAAACGTCCCCAAAGGCGTTTGGCAGGCGAATCTGGCCCTGCAGACGGGGTATCAAATAGGCTACTTCATCCGGTGGGTCGCAATCTCAAACAGCGTAGTTCACAATCGATGCTTATGGAAAGAATCCACGAAAACTTCCTGAAACAGAGATTCATGACGACTCTCGGTGCCGAGATGGTCCTGATAGAGGAGGGCAGAAACAGAATTGCCTGCAATGTAACAGAAGATCTCGAACAGCAACACGGCTTTGCGCATGCGGGGGTCCTGGCAAGCATCGCCGATTCCGCTTGCGGTTACGCGGCGCTTTCGACAATGCCGGAGGACGCAGAGGTCGTTTCGGTCGAGTTCAAGATCAACCTTATAAGGCCCTGCAAGGCGAGCCGCATTGTTGCGGAAGGGAGAGTCGTAAAGACAGGGAGGACCCTTGTGTTCACGGAAGGAGAAGTCACTGACGAGTCTGGATCCGAAACCTACGCGACGATGACCGCCACAATGTTCTGCCTTCGCCCAGAAGCCTGATCTTGACTACTCTTCCTTGGCAACGAGCCTGTCGCTCCCTTGATCTGAGTTCCCGCCTTCGCGAGTGTGCGCGGTGAATTCGTCGTCCTTTTCGGAAGAAGATTCGGTACTGTCGGGTTCGAGAGCCGCATTCAGAACTTCCGAGATGTCGTTCGCAAGCACGATCTCAAGGTCGTTTCTGACATCTTCCGGGATCTCGTCCACGTCGGCCTCATTCTTCGAGGGCATGATGATCCGTCTGATTCCCGCCCTGTGCGCGGCAAGCACCTTTTCCTTGATCCCGCCAACCGGAAAAACCAGCCCTGACAAAGTTATTTCGCCTGTCATAGAGGTGTCAGAGCGAACCTTTCTTCCTGTGTACAAGGAAGCGAGTGCCGAGGTCATCGTCACGCCCGCGGAGGGACCGTCTTTCGGTATCGCGCCGGCTGGTACGTGGAGATGAACGCCATTCCCAGTTATGTCTTCAGGATCGATCCCGAGTTCGCCCGCGTGCGACCAAAGATAACTTCTTGCCGCCATTGCAGATTCCTTCATCACGTCGCCAAGCTGGCCGGTCAGCGTAAGCCCTGAAGAACCCGGCAGTTTCGTCGCCTCGATAAACAGAACCTGCCCGCCCATCTCGGTCCAGGCCATTCCAGTCGCGACACCCGGTGCAAGATCGGTCCTCGCCTGTTCAGGATAAAAACGAGGTCCGCCCAGATACTCGCGCAGGTCGTCGGGTTCGATCACAAATTTGCTCTTGTCGCCGACTGCTACCTTGAACGCGACCTTTCGAGCGAGGTTTCCGATCGTCCGCTCCAGCTGGCGGACCCCCGCTTCGCGCGTGTAACGGGAAGTAAGGACATTAACGGAGTCGTCAGTAATGGTCAGCTGGCCTTCCTCGAGCCCTTTTTCCTCGATCTGCCTCGGTATCAGATACTGCTTTGCGATGTTCAGCTTCTCCTGGTCCGAGTATCCGGCGAGCGAGATGATCTCCATCCTGTCGCGTAGAGGCATTGCGATCGGCGCCAGCTGATTTGCCGTAGCGATAAAGAAGACCTTCGAAAGATCGAACGGGAGGTCCAGATAATGGTCGCGGAACGAGTTGTTCTGCTGTGGATCGAGGATCTCGAGAAGTGCCGAAGCAGGATCGCCGCGGTAATCGTTCCCGAGCTTGTCCACCTCGTCCAGCATCATCACCGGATTGTTCACGCCGACCCGTCTCAAAGCCTGTATGATCCTTCCCGGCATCGCTCCGATATAGGTCCTTCTGTGTCCCCGGAGCTCGGCTTCGTCACGCATTCCGCCAAGCGAAAAGCGTTCGAACTCCCGCCCGAGTGCCCTCGCGATCGACCTTCCGAGCGAGGTCTTACCGACTCCCGGAGGCCCCACGAACAAAATGATCGGGCTCTTTGAGTCAGGCCTTAACTTGACTACAGCGAGAAACTCGAGGATTCGCTCCTTTACGTCCTCAAGTCCGTAATGATCTTCGTCGAGGATCTTCCGCGCTTCTTCAAGATCTAGTTTTTCGGGGCTTGATTTCTTCCACGGAAGCTCAAGAACATACTCGAGATAGGTCCGAATGACGTGAAAATCGGGCGCCGACTGCGGAAGCTGTTCCATCCGCTTCAGCTCCCTTTCGGCTTCTTTCCTCACGTTCTCGGGCAGATCCGCCTGGTCCAGGCGCTCGCGCAGCTGCTCGGCTTCAGCCCTCTCACCGGAATCGTCCTCGCCGAGCTCTTTTTGGATCGCCTTCATCTGCTGTCGAAGGACATAATCGCGCTGAGCCTTGTCCATCTCACTCTGCGCTTCCGTGGCGATCTTCGTCCGCAGCTGCATTATCTCTAGCTCTTTTGCGAGAGCCGCGTGCGAAAGGGCCAGGAGTTCGTCGACCGTCGATGCCTCTAGCATCGCTTGCTCGTTCTCTTCACCGAGATCAAGTACGGAGCCCAGAAAATACGACAGCTGAACCGGGTCCTCCTGTGAGAGCACGGACATTCGTATCTCCGGAGGAACTTGCGGAAGAAGCGCGAGAGCTTCCTGTATGAGGTTCTGGACGTTCCGTTTCAGCGCTTCGACCTCGGACTGGTTATCAACGCCGAGCTCGGGAAGGATCTCTACCTTTGCTTTAAGGAAAGGATCTTCCTGTGAGAACTCGAGTACGCGAAAGCGGTCCATTCCCTGGACCACGAGCTGCATCACGTCCTCAGCCCTCATCATTCTCTTGATCGTGACTAGAGTGCCTACCGCATGGAGGTCCTCAGGCTTGGCATCATTCCCCTCGACATCCTTTGTCTTGACCGTCATGCATCCGATCAGCTTTTCTTCTGACGAAAGGGCAAATTCGACCGCCTCGACCGACCGTTTACGTCCAACGGCTAGCGGAACGACCGTCTGTGGGAACAGCGTGGTGTTCTGAAGCGGCAGGATGGTCAGCTCGAAGGGCTCCCCCGGCAGATTGATCGCTTCTTCGTTTTGATCCTGATCTTTGATTTCTTCCTTATTTTCGGCCATTGGTACTTATAGAAAAATAAGACACGGTCGTTCATCCGTGTCGCAGGTCGATCTGATGTTTCCCTTCAGTCAGTCACGCGGTCTTGAGAAAGATCATCAACAATCCGTCCTCAAAATTGTGCTCAAGCTTTGCCTTTTCGATGGATCCCGGGAACTCGAGCGCCTTCTCAAATCTGCTGTACGTGATCTCGAGCTGCTGGACCGATCCGCCTGCGGCGCACGTCTTGTCCTTTCGGCTTCCCAAAATGCGCAACTGGTTCCCGTGCACCTCGATCTCGATGTCATCGGCCGAGACCCCCGCGAGCTCGACCTTTACTAGCCATCCGTCCGGGGTCTTGTAGATGTCCGCAGCCGGATACCACAGCCTGCCTGAAGGCTGTGCTTCTCCCGAACTGTCAAGAAACTGAAAATACCTGTTCAGCGATTTTGCCATTTCGATTCCAGATGCCGAGGCGCGTTTAGTTCTTGTTCCAGAACGCAGCGCCGCTTGAGATCTCCTCAAGGGTTTCGGCCACTTCTCTCTCATCTTCCATCTCTAGCGCGATGTCGGCCATCGAGATGATCCCTTTCAAAATACCTTCCTCATCGACGATTGGTATGCGCCTGACCTGCTTCTCACCCATTGTCCGCAAGACTTCAAAAACGAAATCGTCCGGGCGGGCGGTGAAAAGCTCTTCCGTCATTATGTCTCCGACCTTTGTATCCGTGATGTCCATTCCACCGGCCACGGCGCGGATCACTATATCCCTGTCGGTAAGTACACCGACAAGCCCTCCGTCCTCGTCGATGATCGGCAGAATGCCTATATCTTCGTCGCGTAGGATTTCCGCCGCTGCCTGAACAGTGCTGCTCCGAGTCGCTGTGGACACATTCTCGGCCATGATCCGGCGGCACTTAAGTCGTTTTCTTGCAGTAGTTCCGATCTCGTTCATTAACAGGGAGGCGATACCTTAAGTCGTTGAATATATTTCATTTTCTGCGAGATACCGTAATAAAGCAAGCCATTTGTCCTCTGGAGCCTCCGCGTTTGAAATCCGAATGTCGCCCACTTAGACTTAAATTTCAGTCTTACGGAATACGATATGGGTAAAGCAATGAGAGCGGCCAGGCGCCCTTCGCGCGAAGGTCGTAAGGTAAAGGTCGGGCAGGTTGGGGCCGTGCCACCGGGGAGAGGGGCGACGGTCCAGTTGAAAAGCGGTGCCGAGGTGGCCCTGTTCAACGTTGAGGGCGAGTACTTTGCGGTCGAGAACTTCTGTCCTCACAAGGGCTTCCCTCTGGCGGATTCGAGGCTGTATGGAAACATCGTCGAATGCGACCTACACGGATGGAAATTCGACGTCCGAAGCGGCGAGTGTTTTACGAAGAAGAGCTGTCCGATCGAGACATACAAGGTCGTTATCGAGGACGAATGGATCTGGCTCGAGATATGACGGAGCGCACGCGTCCCGCGTGCATCGGGCGCCTGCGCCCGCCTTCGGAAGGAAGATGTGAACCACGGAGAGCACAGAGAGCGTAGAGGAGTCCGGGCTTTGACACAACTTCCCCATCCCTCGCGATCCTACTCATCATCGCGTAGCGATGGTGTATCTAAGCCGCGGGCTTCAGCCCGCGGTGGTTGTCGAACAGCTGACTCAAGTCGCGTAGCGACGTCGGATCGGGATAGCGAGTAGAGACTTGATCTTCGCTTCGCTCATCGCAGCGCAAGCGCTGCTCTAAACCATATCCGTTGCGTCAGGAAGGTGTCGGGCTTCGCCCTCCATCTGCAGCGCAAGCGCTGCTCTAAACCATATCCATTTTGTCAGGGAGGTGTCGGGCTTCGCCCTCCATCTGCAGCGCAAGCGCTGCTCTAAACGGGACGCGTGCACTCATCACATGAAAAAAGGGCGGCCAAAGCCACCCATTCAACTATCAATCCTCAATTCCCAATTAAAAAGTTATCAGTTCAAGCTCCTCAACGTCCTCTTCTTCTTCCTTTTTCGCGCCGTCGTCGCCGATCGCTTCAACCGGGCAGGCCATAAGGGCCTCTTCGCATAACGCCTCTTCCTCAGGTGTTTCGGGCTGCTTGTAGACGTACGAATAACCGTTTTCGTCCTGACGCGTGAAATTCGCGGGAGAAGTATCTCGGCAGACGTCGCAGTCGATACACTGGTCGTCGCAGTAGTACCGTCCGCGAACGTTCTCAGGCAGTTTGTCTTCTATGTCCGCCATGTCTTTTATTCCCGTCGCTGGCACTCCGGGTTCTCATTGCCCGTCGCTGGCACTCCGGGTTCTCATTGCCCGTCGCTGGCACTCCGGGTTCTCA
>ERZ869936.176-NODE-176-length-78026-cov-56.317362_pt1 | contig 78026 bp, 75 predicted proteins | sample MGYA00520876_ERZ869936 | MGnify/ENA primary metagenome ERZ869936 (study PRJEB32218, sample SAMN09650985) | biofilter metagenome | isolation source: enrty point of leading RO module | place: Saudi Arabia: Thuwal, RO plant located on Red Sea | collected 2016-02-17 ... | reverse complement strand
AGTCAGAAGTCAGAAGTCAGAAGTCAGAAGTCAGAAGTCAGAAGTCAGAAGAAGATACCAGCTGATTCGAATTTGCGTAAATTGATTTGTCTGGTACCCACGATCAACACATGTTGGATGTGTTTGCGACTTCCGCTATCCTTGCCTCGTCACATTTACCCAGAGTCCATTTCCCACAAATGGAAGGAGTTTTGTAATGACCTCACGAAGTTTTGAAGATTTACAAGTTTGGCAGAAAGCTCATAAACTTGTGCTCGAGATATATCACTTAACGGACGATTTTCCGCGACGGGAGATCTATTCATTAACGAGTCAGCTTCGGCGCGCAGCGGTGTCAGTTCCAGCAAACATCGCAGAAGGCTATAGGAAGTCGGGAACAGCTGACAAATCCCGATTCTTCAATATAGCGCAAGGATCACTGGAAGAAGTAAGGTACTATTTGATCCTTTCGAAGGACTTGCAGTACGGAGAAACTGATCGGCTGCGGTCGAAAGTAGATGAGGTCGCAAGAATGCTCTTCTCTTATCATCGTGCAGTCCGAAGAAGTAAGTAGTGACTTCCTATTCTGACTTCTGAATTCTGACTTCTTTCGAAAGATTATGATCTTCGAGATGCACATTCCCGGGGCTCCCCTGAACGAATTCGTCCAGAATTTCTTCTTTTTCGACGACTTCGTCACCCCGAATCTGATCGAGCGGTTCCTGCCCGACGGAAATACCGAGATCATCATCAGCCTCAGGGACGAGGCCGACCACGTCTATCACAACGAGTCCCTGAAAGAGATCCAGACGTGCAGGAGCGGATGGGCTTCCGGACTAAGGACGAGGCCGATCTCGATCCCAGCCGGCAGCGGCTCTTCAAAACTTGTGATCGTTTTCAAGACCGGAATGGCGCATCCGTTCTTTCCGATCCCGATGAGCGAGCTGTCCAACTCGGTCGTCGACGCAGACCGGCTCTGGGGAAACGAGTTTGGATTCCTTCGCGAAAGGATACTTGCGGCCGCTGAGCCTTCGGATAAGTTCTCTATCGTTGAAGAATTCCTTCTTCGCCGCCTGAATTCCGATACGGAGCTGAACCCGTGCGTCGATTTCGCGGTGAAAGGCATCGGAGCGGATCCTTCCAAGACAAATCTCGCGAAGCTCAGTGACAAGATCGGCTACTCGCAAAAGCACCTGATCTCAATGTTCAAAAACAACGTCGGCACGACTCCAAAGTCGTACCTTCGGGTCATCAGGTTTCAGCGGATAATTGGGGAGATCGAAACGTGCGACAAACCAGACTGGCCCGCTCTCGCACTTGACGCCGGTTTCTACGACCAGGCTCACTTCATCAACGACTTCAAGACTCTTTCAGGATTTACTCCCAATCAGTACCTGGAAAGAAAGAGCGACGCGCTCAATTACGTCCCCGTCCTTTAGGTAAATAATTTCCAATACGATGTTTTCCTTCCGGACTAGAATTCCGGCGCTATGGAAAACTTCTACATCAACCACATCGCCGTATTTGTCTGCGCTTTGATGAGCCTTGTCATCGGAGCTTTCTGGTGGTCGCCGATGCTGTTTGCCAAGCCCTGGCAGAAAGAGGTCGGCCTTTCGGACGAGGAATTGAAGAACGCGAGTCCCCTGAAGACTTTTGGCGGTTCTTTCGTTCTTGCCTACATCGTTTCCTACAACCTCGCCTTCTTCCTGGCTGCGCCGGGAACGACTTGGCAGTGGGGAATCACAGCGGGTCTGCTTGCGGGCGTAGGCTGGGTCTGTACTATGTTCATCGTTATCGGTCTCTTTGAACAAAGATCGCTCAGATACCTGTTGATCAATTGCGGATACGTCGCGGTCTATTTCGCCGTGATAGGTTTCATCTTGGGGATCTGGAGATAGGGCTGATATATTGCCCGAGGTCTTTTTAGAAAGGAGCAGCAATGGACAAGAATTCACACACCGTCAGCTGGTTCGAGATTCCGGCGACGGACATCGGACGTGCGCGCGAGTTCTACGAAGCGATCTTCGACATCGAGATGCAGGAAATGCCGATGCCGGAACTGAAGATGGTTACGTTTCCGATGGAGATGGGAAGCGGTCACGTTCACGGAGCGCTTTGCCAGCACGAAATGTACGAACCTTCGGCCAACGGAGTAACCGTTTATCTGAACGCGAATCCTGACATCCAGGCGGTGCTGGACCGGATCGAGCCGGCAGGTGGAAAGATCGTGCTCCCGAGAACACAGATCAGCGAAGAGATCGGTTACATGGCGCTGTTTATGGACAGCGAAGGAAACCGGGTCGCGCTGCACGCGGCAAACTAAAAAATGACGATGGAATATTTGAAATACCTTTTAGTGCTGTTATGTCTTGCTGCAGTGAGTGTCTCAACGCCGGCGCAGTCTTCTCCCGAATATGAGACCTACCTGGCGAAGATTGCGGCTGCGGAAGCATTGATCAGGATCGACGAGATTGGCGAAGCCAAAATGCATCTTCAGACCGCACCTGCGCAATACCGTTCGTGGGAGTGGGAGTACCTGACCCGCCTTTCGGATAACAGTGCCAAGAAGTTGGATGTCGATGAAAAAGGTGCGTACGCGCTTGCCGTATCTCCGGATGGTGCGCTTGTCGCCACGGGCGGAGACGACGGATCGATCAGGCTCTGGAACTCAAAGAGCGGCGGGCCCGAAGGGGTTCTCGAAGGTCACAAAGGTACTGTCACGACGCTCGATTTTTCTCCTGACGGAAAATTCCTGGCAAGCGGATCGGCAGACAAAACGATAGTGATCTGGGACGTCGGGGCACGAGCTGTTCTAAGAACGGTAACTGAGGGATTGTCCCAGAAGATCTACGAGGTCGAGTTCCATCCCGACGGACGCAAACTCGCCGCGGCTTCGTGGGACTTCACCCGCGATCCGTTCAAGGTTTACGGCTTTGCGAAAGTCTTTGATGTAGGAACGGGCAAAATGCTCTACAGGGTGGACGGCACGGCCCATCCGGCTTCCACGGTTGAGTTTTCCCGCGACGGGCGGATGCTTGCGGTAGGAGACTGGGGGGCTCTCGTCCAGATTGCCGATAGCGAAACTGGTGAGGTCGCGATGAAGCGGGATCTCTATGATGAAGCCGTTTATCGCGCCGTAGACAACGTTTCGTTCAGCCGGGACGGAAACAGATTGATCTCGGTTGGTAAAGATAAGGTAGTCCGGACACTGGACGCTGAAGATGGCTCGACCATCTATGAGATCGGTCCTGCCGAGGGACATAGGAAGAAGATAAACAGCGTTGCTTTTTCCGCGTCCGGACGGCTATACGCGACTGCCTCGTCCGATACGCTTGTCAAAGTGTGGGACGCCGGATCGAACAGACTTGTAAAGACCTTTCGAGGTCATATCAACGAAGTGACCCGGCTGGAGTTTGCGCCAGACGACTCTATGCTTTACAGCGTTTCCGCAGACGGTGATCTTCGGATCTGGGACCTTTCCACGAATGAATCGCCCACGTTTGATGTCTGCGACAGCGGTCCTTGGTCGGCCCCGGTCTTGTCGGATGGCGTGTTGTTCACCGCAGCTTGTTCCGACAAGAAGATCGGCATCTGGAAACTGGACGGTACGCTGGTACATTCATTTGAAGGTACGGCGGCGAATTACGCGGCTTATACGAACGATGGGCATCCGGTGACCGTCGGACACGACAGCCGGGTTGTGATCTGGAACGTCGCGGAAAAGAAGCCAGCTAAGGAGTTCAAGCCGCACGATAAGAGCCTTTACGGTGTTGATGTCAGCGTGGATGGATTGATCGCCGCCGGCGGAGATGGATCAACAGCCATCGTTTACGGACCCGAGGGCGAAGTGAAGCGACTGACCTATGAGAAAGGCCATCCCCGCTACGTTAAGTTTTCGCCAAATGGAAAACTGCTCGCTCTGGGCTTGACCGATGGGACGATCGATCTCGTTTCTACTGAGAATTGGGTGAGCATCCGGAAATTGTCTACCCCTGAAAACGTAATGAACCTTGCGTTCAATGACAAAGGAGATAAGCTGCTCGCCGGAGCATTGAACGGCAACGTGACGCTCTGGGACCTGAAGTCCTTTGAATTGATCCATCGGTTTCAGGGCCACCATTCCGCGGTGTTCGGAATTGCGTTTCATCCGTCCGGCAAGCGGATCGCGACTGGCGGATATGATCAGACCGTAAAGATATGGGACATAGAAACCGGCAGGCAGGTCATGACCCTTCGCGACTTCGATACGAATGTTTACACGATCGGGTTCTTTGGCGACGGAAATCGCCTGATGGCTACTCAGACTGACGGAATAGTGAGGATATTCTAGAACTGACGGCTCCTGACTTCCCAGGAAAGCGCCTCGGCCTTGCTTGTCAAGAATCGTTTTACCGCGTCATTTTCGATAAGCCCTGCGGCAAATTCGTATGACTGCAGGGCCTCTTTGTACCGGCCCGTGCGGTTTTGAAGCTCTGCGAGCGTGACGTGATACGGATAGTACGCTTCAAGCTTCTCGTCCCTGATCCTCTCAAGCTCTTCAAGTGCGGGTTCCGACCCATTCACTTCGGCGAATGCAATGATCCGGTTCAGCGCTGCGATCGGCGAATGCCGTCTTTCGAGCAGCCTGTCATAAGCGGCAAGCAAGGCCCGCCAGTCGGTTGAACCGTAATCCTGAGCTACCGCGTGATGCGAGGCTATTTCGGCTTCAATGTGATAATCAGAAAGCTCTTCGCCTTTCGCGGAGCGTTTCAGGCGTCGCAAGCCTTCGCCTATAAGGTCGCGGTCCCATAGCGATCGATCCTGGTCCGGCAAGACGATCACAGTACCGCCCTCGCCGCTTCTTGCCGGCAAACGCGATGCCTGGAAGCAGAACAGCGCCGTAAGTGCGTGCACATTCGGAGCAGATGTCAGGGGATGTTCCGACAGAAGTCTCGCAAGCCGGATCGCTTCGTAACAGAAATCGCGCCTCACGGCACTCTCGCCGACAGACGCGGAGTATCCCTCATTAAACATCAAATAAAGGACCTTGAGAACGGGCTCGATCCTTGAAGGTATGTCCCGAGGTTCCGGAATGCTCAACACCTCACCTTCGTCCCGCAATCGCTTCTTGGCGCGGACCAGCATCTTTGCGATAGCTTCCTTATTCGAAAGAAATGCAGCCGCGATCTCGCCTACGCTGAAGCCTCCTACCGTTTTTAACGTGAGTGCGATCCTGCTGTCAGGGGTGAGAGAGGGATGGCAACAGGCGAAGATCATCTGAAGCTGGTCCTCTAGGATCTCATTCGCGAATCCGATCTCTGTGTTACCCTCGGCGAGTTCCGCGTATTGGTCGAGCGCCTTGGTTTCTTCTTCGAGATCCTCGCTCCTCGAATCTCTCCGAAGCCGGTCAAGAATGTTGTTTTTCGCAACCTGGATCAGCCACGCACGGGGATTGTCAGGAATTCCCTTGTAACTCCAGTTGCTCAGTGCTCTGAGCATCGCTTCCTGAATGGCGTCTTCGATGAGGTCGATCTTCTCAAAACCAAAGATCCGTGAAAGAACGGCCGTCATCTGTCCCGCGTGGTGCCGGAACAGATGATCGACCGATTCGTTTATGTGCTTTTCAGGCGACATAGCGGCCTCAATGAGTGTCGATCTTTCGGACCTCGATCCTGCCGCCGTACTTCAGGTGCGGGCAGGACCTGGAGATCTCAACCGCATCGTCGTAATTCTCGGCCTTGATCGCAAAGTAGCCGCCAAGCATCTCTTTCGCTTCAGCATACGGCCCGTCCGTCACGCGTATCTCGCCATTGTTCGCGGTAAGATTTCGTCCCGGTTCGTCGGTGAGCTTCTCGCCCCCGATCAAACGCCCCTGACCTGCGATGCTGTCGCGCCAGGCTACGTACTCGGCTATGATCGCCTGTATTTCGTCAGGCGAAACGTCTCCCATTGCAGTCGTTGAATCGTGCAGTAGCAGCATGTATCCGTCCATTTTTTCGTCTCCTTTTGTCTTGTGAATGTTAAACGAAACTCTGGGTTTCAGTCAGTAGACGAACGAAGGTGAAGGAAATGGACACGGTCTGTTGAGTCTGTTGAGTCGATTGAGTCTGTTGAGTCTATCGAGTCGATTGAGTCTGTTGAGTCTATTCAGTCTGTTGAGTCGATCGGATCCCTTAGTTTGGAATATGGAATCTGGAACTTCTTCTCTGCAATCTGAGGTCTGAAATCTGAGATCGTTGAGCGCAAAAAAGAACGCGACCGTTTCCCGGCCGCATCCTTTATATCCAGTCCATCTTGTTAAGCAGATTTCCTACTCGCCTCGCGAATACACCGCTTCTACCGCGATGTCTTCCGTTCCGTCCGGATGGATGTTGAACATCCTCATTCTGAAGGCGCCGTCCGGTGCATCGAGGATCGTCCTCCAATACCACGATGGCCCGACCGGAGCAGTGTAAGAGCCCATCACATTTATTTCACCATCGCGCGCAGATCCTTCGCATTCCATAAAGTCGTTCGCCATATGGAAAGAATCAAAGAACGCTGCGCGAACGAGCTCCCGGTTCGGATTGAATGCACAAATGATCAGCCCTTCCTGTTTCTTCTCTTCGTAGACCCAGTCGTAGGCGATCTTGGCACAGGTAAAGTTAACTCCGCGCTTTATTCCGGCCGTGGTTTCAGATTCCAAATGCGGCTCAGTGGGTGAGAACCACAATTTGTAATTCCCAGCCCACTGTCCCTCAAGCTCGAAAATTGTCTCTAGGCTCATTGATCTGAGTCCTTAGCCGGCCTGCCCTTCAGCCATCTGGCTCATCTGCTCTTGTGATTCCTTCATCCAGCCTTCCATCTTCTCGATATTCTTCTCGGCATTGGGCATTGCCATGACTAGGTTCTCGAGATTCTGCATCCATTCAGGCATATCGAACATTTCGCGGATGCCTTCCAGATGCGGCCTTATCTTGCAAAAGACGAACAGGAACTCGCCATTCGCGTCATAGAACATCTGCCGGTCGATCGCGCCGTGCTCGACAAATGATGCTGCCATGTCCCAATAGGAAATGACCATTCTTAGATACCCACCGGTTTCTGGATCCATCATCGCCGCCGCAAAATCCTCGGCATTGTCTACAAAAAAAGTGCCCATCCAATTGCGGGCCTCGCGCATTACGGTCTCGCGCCTCAGGTCATAGAGCTGAATCAGAAGCTCAGCTGATCGTGCTTTGTCCATTATTGCTTCTCCTTCTTTGTTGTTTTGGGGACTTCAAATGCTATGTGGAATCCGGGCGGCGGTCAAGCGTTTATGCGGTCTTCGTGAAAAAATCGTTGAATCGCATTTGCTGATGAGATAAGGTCTGAGCGAAAGCGCGTTCCCATCGCGCGTTTGATCAGGTCCCACCCGGCATTCCAAGGGCGGCAGGAGAGGATGCTCTATGAGATATGAGATCGTCACAGCCGATTCACCCGAAAGACTTTCACAACAAGTAAACGAACGCCTGGCGTCCGGTTGGGAGTTGTACGGCAGTTTCACGGCAGTTCCGGCCAACGGACCCGACTCTGTCCGATTCCTCCAGCCAATGATCTTTCAGGAGACCGACCGCGGCTTTCCGCTGAAAAAGCGGAATCTTAGAATAGCGTAGGCGTAGATCATTGATTCGTTATCAACGATTCGTTTAGCCCACCCATTCATGGGTGGGTCCGACCCGTGAACGGGTCGGCTAAACGTTCGGTTTCACATCTTGTCCGACCCGTGAACGGGTCGTCTAAACAAGCTTGATACCTGATCCATGATCACTGAAACCTGACTAGCTCGATCCCATACTCGCGGTCTTTCGCTCGTTCTCAAACAGGTCCCAGATCAATTCAGCTTCCTGGCCTTCGAAGGTGAAGTTTTGGCCGCTTTTCAGATGGACCTTGATCTTTCGCCTCTCCAGTTTCCGGATGGCCGCGATCTCATTCAGGTCAAGTTTGAGTTTGTCGAGCTCGAGGATCATTGTTTCGCAGGAGCAACAATGATACATCAACGCAACAGCCCGATTCAAGAGTTGAGTTTTCCACAAAACTCTGTGGAAAAGCTTGTGGAAAAGGGGGAAATCGTCGGGGTAATCGTTTAGAGGAAAACGATTTCTAGCATTCTGCACACGCAAAAGGCATAAGTTACCGTTATCGAAAAGCTACATTCGTAACTCAGTAGTCACACCGATGTTAATTGCTCAAGAGGTGTGTGAGCTTTTAACATTCGTTAATACTAGATCAGCTTCTCACCCTTCTTGCACGCATCCAGAAGCTTGCTGAGACGTCGTTCGCGTGTCTTCTCCATCTTCGCGCTCATCACCCAGTTTTCCGAGGTCTTCCTTGCGTAAGGCGGCTGTCTATTGAAGTGTTCCCAGGCATTCTTTTCTGCCTTGAACCTTTCCCTGTATTCTCTGCTCAGGCGCTTGGCCTTTCGTTCGTAACCGTAGATCTCGGATCTCGTTTCCTTACACTTCTCGAATGCCTCGCGACCGGCTTTGCGCATAAGCCCCGCTTTCGTGAGCTTCTTGACCTTTTCAATGTTTACCTTGCTCCAGTTGCTGTCCGGACGCCTGGGCGTAAACCGTATGCAGTAGCTTTCTTCGTCGACCTTACGGCGGATCCCGTCGATCCAGCCAAAACAAATGGCCTGGTCAACCGACTCAGGCCACGTCATCGAAGGCTTTTTACTTGATACCTTATAAAAACCCACGATCAGCTCATCACATTTGTCGTGGTTCTCTTTCAGCCAGGCGCGAAAGTCTTCCTGTGCCGCAAAAAACCTCGGATTCATTTCTTGAACTCCGGATTGAAGATGAGGCCGATCAGATTGTCCCAGGGATCTTTCACGGCCGCCACTACAACGCCTCCTCCAACATCCATCGGCTTTTCGTGTTCAGTCGCCCCGAGTTCGATGAACCGTTTGTACATCTCGTGGATGTCCTTGACCGCCCAGTAAGCGATCGTCGAATTGCCGGTCTGGCGGTTTTCGTCAGCCGGCTGGATTCCGAGCTCGTACCCGTTGATGTCGAAACCTACGTAAAACGGTTCGTCAAAATATGGTTCGACACAAAATGCCTTTGCATACCAGGCCTTTCCCTTCTCGAGATCCGGCACAAAATACGCAGATGTCGCGAGGCCTATGAACTCTTCATTCATCATCTTCATTGACGTTCAGAATCATACGCTTTGAGCGCCCCTTCTCTTCTGGACCCCGGGGACGAACAAATTCCAGCGTGAGCCTAATCTTCTTCCTGAGTCGAGGCCTCTTCCGGTCCATCTTCCGAAAGACCGCCGCCAGCCGCGACAGCGTCATCGGCCAGACCAGCCTCAGCGGAAACGGTATCGGATCCTGCAGTGAAATTCTTTCCCAGGATCATGAACGGGATGAACATAAACAGGCCCAGGATCAGAACCCACATCGGATGAGTGTACGAGACGTTATTCAGAACCCACATCAGAGTCAGGAACCCGCCAATTATCAGTGGAATAATATTGCCTTTGCTCTTCGCGATCCATCCGATGGTCAGCCCAGCCGCAAAAGAGCCGAGCGCATACCCGAGCAACAGGACGATGAAGTGAAGCGTGGTCATCGAATCGATCATCCGCTGGAACGAGCTGGCATCGTTCATATCTGGCCATGGAAGACCCGAGATCAGAAAATTGAGCATCTGGATAGCTGACGTGACGATCCATCCGACGAGAAGCGCCACAACCGCTGCAAGAATGTTTCGAACCATTTTTCACCTCGTTTTGAGATTTTTGAGGGATTCTAGCATAGAGAGTCTTTTGAGTCTGTCGGGTCTGTTGAGTCTGTCGGGTCTGTTGAGTCTGTTGAGTCTGTTGAGTCTGTCGAGTCTGTCGAGTCTGTTGGGTCTGTTGAGTCGATCGGGTCTTTCGAGTCGCGTAGCGATGGCTTGCATTTAGCCGTGGGTCAGCCCGAAGGGCACAGCCCCGGGTATCGGCCCCCCCCAACATCTTTTAGCCGCGAAGCGGCGGCATCTGTCTGTTGAGTCTATTGAGTCTGTTTGTTCTTCAGCCCCGGGGCTAGCCGCAGGGCGGACTCAGCTACTAGATTTCTGCCCTCGGAACCCGGAATTTGGAACCTGTAACTCGATCTCTGCTCGCGGCTCCCACCCATGAATGGGTGGTCTAAACGGCTCAAAGCTCACCGCTCACTGCTCACCGCTCACTGCTCACTGCTCACTGCTCAAGTGTTATCATCGACGGCGATGTGCAGAAACATAAAAACGCTTTACAACTTCGAACCTCCCGCGACGGAAGAAGAAGTACGTGCGGCCGCGCTTCAGTACGTTAGGAAGATCAGCGGGTACCAAAAACCATCAGCGGTCAACGAGACCGCGTTTGCAACCGCTGTCGACGAGATCGAAGCCGTATCCATGAAGCTCCTCGATTCGCTTGAAACGAAAGCACCCCCCAAAGACCGGGAAACAGAAGCAGCCAAGGCAAGGGCCCGCTCGAAGGCGAGGTTCGGAAGGTGAGAACTTTGATCGGCCTCATACGTGGGATCAATGTCGGAGGAAAAACGCTTCCGATGGCCAACTTAAGAGCGATCTGCGAACGCATCAGGCTAAAAGACGCGCAGACTTACATCCAAAGCGGGAACATCTTTTTCGAAAGCGGCAAATCAAACTCCGATATAGAGAGGGCATTGGAAAATGGCATCGAAAAGGACTTTGGGTACACGGTTACCGCGATGGTAAGGGAACCGGAACTTTTCGAGCACCTGATCGATAGCAATCCGTTCGAAGGCAGGGACCCGAAGTTCCTGAGCGTTACGATACTCGGGCAATCTCCCAAGGCGGAACTCGTTGCTACTCTGGATTCGGTCGATCACGGCGAGGACGAATTCAGGGTCGAAAAGGACGCGATCTATATTTACTGTCCCGGCGGTTACGGCAATACCAGGTTGACGAACAACTTCATTGAATCAAAGCTCCAAACTCGGGCGACGACCCGAAACTGGAGAACATTCAACAAGCTTCTGGAGATAGCCAAGAAAAGATGAAGAGTGCAGGATATTCCGGAACACCATTGTGGAAGAAGCTAGGGATCAAGGAAGGCTTCAGAATCTATCTGAAGAACGCGCCGGGCGATTATAGGGACTGGATCTCGCCGGTTCCGGAAAATGTGAGTTTTTTGAAACGCCGCACAAGGGAAATCGATCTCGCGCACATTTTCGTTTCGAGAACAGCCGACCTTGGAAACCTGCTTTCTGACCTCTATGATCCGATCCATCCTGACGGAATGATCTGGGTTTCCTGGCACAAAAAGGCTTCGAAGATCCCGACTGAGATCACCGAGGATGTTATCCGGGACGTCGCACTCCCGATGGGCTTGGTCGACGTGAAAGTATGCGCGGTGAGCGATATCTGGTCGGGATTAAAGCTTGTGATCAGGCGAGAGAATCGGTGAGCCTGTTGAGTCTATTGGGTCTGTCGGGTCTGTCGAGTCGCTTGAGTCTATTGGGTCAAGAGCCCGCGAAGCGGGAGTCATGTCAATAGCCCAATGCAAGCGGAAAGCGCAGCCCTTCTGGGTCTGAAGAAATGACAAACCGCGCCCCCTCTACGACTCAATCGACTCGATGGACCCGACAGACTCAACAGACTCAACTGCCCTGCGATTCAAGTTCCGACTTTAGTGACGCCAAGCCTTCTTCGAAGTCTTTACCCACCGCTTCTTCCATGTCGATAAACAGCATCATCACGTTGAACGGTCTCGGCATCGCTCCTGTAAATCCCCATTTTACTTTTGTCTTGCCCTCACCGGCGTCCTCGGTGATCAACCACGCGTCGCTGGTTGCTTCAAACGGCTTTAAAAACCGGAGCTCGTAGTCGATCCTTTCGCCATCGACGATCTTTTTGATCTCCTGTTCGCCGGCACCGACATCATCACTCTCAGAGTCCCACGCCGAGACGAATCCGACTTCGCCATCCTCGCCGCGGTATTCCTGCTTCATGTTCGGATCCTTCTTAGCCCAGGGTCCCCAGGCATTCTGGTTCCTGAGTATCCTGAGATATTCGAAGGTCTCCGATTTTGATTTGTTGATTACGACCTCGCGTTCTACGCCGAATTCGGTAGGAGCGAACAGTACCATCGCCCCGATGGCGATCCCAGCGACTACGACAAGTGCTACAAGTGCGATCAGTATCTTCTTCATTCTTTTTTCCTTCTTGCTATGCCCGTCGCTGGCGCTCCGGGTTCCGATTGATTAACCTATTGATGCCGACGCTTCGCGGCTAGAATATCCTGGGTGACCGATACCCGGGGCTGCGCCTGCGGCTTGCCCCGGGCTAACCTCCCTCGCCGTTTCAGGGCGTTGAATCCCGGTCTATCCTGTCTTCTGTCTTCTGTCTACTGTTTCCTGTTTCCTGTTTCCTGTTTCCTGTCTCCTGACTTCTGACTTCTGACTCCTGACTCCTGACTTCTAAGCCTTATACGGCACTATCAGCTCTGCCGAATTGTTTTTCGGACTGTTCACCGCTCTTGAAACGATGTGGCTCTGCATAGGGTAATCGAAGGGTTTCAAAATGGATGCATTCCCGTCCTTGAGCCACGCTTCGATCTCGGGTTTCGTAAGCATCACCGGCATCCGGTGGTGATACGGCTCCACTTCGTAGTTTGCATCGACGGTCATGATCACAAACGTCCTGCCGTCCGACTCGCGATCCTTTTCCCAGTATCCAGCGAATCCGAATGGCTTCTGATCCTCGCGGTAAAAGTAAACCGGCTGTTTTACGTCATCGATTACCGCCCACTCAAAGAACCCGTCGGCGATCGCAACGCATCTGTGATTCTTGTAAAGGTATTTGAACGAAGGCTTCTCGAAGATCGTCTCGGCTTTTGCATTGATAAAGGGTTTTTTCGGATTCTTCATCCAGTGGGGGACGAGCCCCCATTTCGCCAGCTCGCCGTCGTATTCGCCGTCTTCGTTGATCGTGGCGATCAGGGACGGCTGGGACGGAGCAATGTTGTAGCTCTTCGAAAATTCCGGATAGTTGAACTTGCCCGGAATGATGTCCGCGATCTCTTCGATCTCAGATTTGCACGTATATCGTCCGCACATAAGTGATCAGTGCCTGAATGAACTGCCCCTCGTTGGAAATTTTCTAGATGTTATTTCACTTTTGACTATAATTGAAGCTCTTTTCAATCGGTTCCGGCGAAACGCGCAGCTATTCCGTGCTGCCTTTGGCATTCATAAATGGGGAGATCACATGAGTGAAATCATAGCTGCAGGCACGAAAAAGGGCTTGTTCACATTCAAGAGAAAGAACGGAAAGTGGGATATTGGGACGGAGTTTGAAGGGAAGACCGTCTATTCGATCGGTAAATCGGGTGACAGGATCTTTGCGTCGCCATCTACGGAATGGACCGGAACGGAGCTCGCTTTCTCGGACGACATGGGCGACACGTGGCAGGTAAAAGAAGGTGATCCGCTCGCATTTCCGGAAGAAACAGAGACCGCTTTGGCAAAGATCTGGCAGATATCGTCAGATGATTCGGGCAGGATGTTTTTCGGTGTCGAACCATCGGCGCTTTTCTTTTCCGACGACGGTGCGGACAGCTGGACCATGGTCGAAGGGCTTTGGAACCATCCTCACCGCGAGCACTGGACACCCGGGTTTGGAGGAATGTGTCTCCATACCTTTCTGAAACTTAGCGACGAGACCTGGGTCGCCGGAATGTCGACCGGCGGCGTTTACAGAACTGCCGATGGCGGTAAGAGCTGGGAAGCCTGTAACCAGAAGATCAAAGCGCCTTTTCTCCCTGATGAAATGCCTGAGTTTGGTCAGTGCGTACACAAGATCGCATACCATCCGTCAGACCCTGAAACGCTTTTTCTTCAGCACCACTGGGGCGTTTACAGGAGTGACGACGCCGGGAAAACCTGGACCAATATCAGTGAGGGAAAAGATCTTCCAACCGACTTCGGTTTCGCTTGCGTTTCAAACAAGCCAGACACGGCGTTCATCATTCCGATCCATTCCGACGGATTCAGGACCTTTCCGGACGGACGGGTCCGTGTATACAAGACTGATGACCGCGGTGAGACCTGGAAAGCGTTGTCGAAGGGTCTTCCGCAGGAAAATGCTTATGATTGCGTGCTGAGAGATTCGTTCGGCTCGAATGGCGATGATCTCGCATTCGGTACCACCGGCGGAAGCCTTTATTTCTCAGATGACAGCGGCGAATCGTGGCAGACGATAGCGGATCACCTGCCTAGGATCACTTGCGTAAGGGTTTACTGAGTAATGAGTAATCGGAACCCGGAGCGCCAGCGACGGGCAAGATTAAGGACTGAGGACTGAGGACTGAGGACTGAGTACTGAGTGATCGGAACCCGGAGCGCCAGCGACGGGCAAGATTAAGGACTGAGGGCTGAGGACTGAGGACTGAGGACTGAGTAATCGGAACCCGGAGCGCCAGCGACGGGCAAGATTAAGGACTGAGGACTGAGGACTGAGGACTGAGGACTGAGGACTGAGGACTGAGGACTGAGGGAGATTCGTGGAACTTTGACCAGAAGTCAAACTCTTCACTCAGTACTCAGTCCTTTTCTCTCAGTACTAATTCTCACTTTTCCTTCACAAACTTCCGCGCTTTCAATAGAATAGCCGGACAAAATTCAAATTTGGAGGACTAATACCAATGGCAAATCCAGTTAATTGGTTCGAGATCTATGTCGACGACATGGAGCGGGCGAAGGCCTTTTACGGCAAAGTGTTTCAAGTCGAGTTCACAAATCTCCCGGGTTCCGACGAAAGCGGAGAGATGTGGGCGTTTCCGATGGATCCGGAAGGTGCAAATGCCTCCGGCTCGCTTATCAAGCATCCCGAAGGTGGCCCCGGAATGGGCGGCACGATGGTCTATTTTGCCTGCGATGACGTCTCGAATGAACTGGGACGCGTATCGGACGCCGGCGGAAAAGTGTTGCACGACAAGTTCAGCATCGGCGAGTACGGATTCATCGGGATGATCCAGGACACCGAAGGCAACATGATCGGGGTACACAGCCAGAAGTAGGCAGGTATCAGGTGTCATGGATCATGTATCGTGGAGCGTTTGGTTCGTTGAGTATCCGTTATGAATGACGAATTCGCGCTAGTGCTGGACCATGCATCTTGACTGTATAAAAGTCCGGTACGTAAGAACTCCACTCCTGATCCCTGATACTTGAAACATGAAACATGACAAAGATCTACATCCATCCCCAGTTTCATACGGCGTCGAAGATGGCGGCCGAGTTGCAGCTTGAGATCCCCTCGGAGATGAAGCTAGGTGATCTGATCCGGGATGTGTGCGGGGGCGACAAGCGGCTGTTGTTCAAGATACTCGACGAGACTGGAACTATAAGGCCGCACGTCGCAATCTTTGTCGGAAACGACCACTGCAAGTATCTCGGTGGGCTGGATGCGAACGTCGCCCCTTCGGACGACGTCTCGATCTATCCCGCGCTCTCCGGCGGATAAGAGTATTATTCGCCACAGATAAAGGGGATAAAAACGGATAGAATAGGGTATCGGCCGTTTTGCGACAGATCCGGCTCTCATTAAGAGTCCTATTTGCCCTGGCTTAATCTGTGTTAATCCCCTTCATCTGTGGCTAATCTCACACTTCAACAACTATGGAAGACACAATGATCAAGAATCTGGAGGAGAAAACGGGCAAGCCGTTTTCCCACTGGATAGACGTGGTTCGAAACTCGGGGCTGGTCAAACACGGCGAGATCCTGAAAATGCTCAAGTCCGATCACGGATTTACACACGGTTACGCCAACCTTGTCGCCCACAAGGCAAAACAATCGGACGCCGGCTCCGCAGACGACGCCGATCTTGTTTCCGCCCAATACGAGGGCAAGGAAAACCTGCACCTTTTCTATGAATCCTTGGTCAAAGAGATCAGAACGTTCGGGAAGGATGTGAAGCTTGCTCCGAAGAAAGCGTACGTTAGCCTGAGGCGCAAGAAACAGTTCGGACTTATCCAGCCATCCACCAAAACAAGGCTGGATATCGGCCTCAACATGAAGGACGTCAAGCCTGAAGGCAAGCTAGAGGCTGCCGGATCATGGAACTCGATGTGCACCCACCGGATACGCGTTGAGTCCTCGGACGACATCGACAAGAAGGTGTTCGGTTGGCTGAAACAGGCTTATGAACAAGCGGGATGAAGAAGTGAAAGATCCATCGGAACCCGGAGCGCCAGCGACGGGCGTAAACGAGGACTGAAGACTGAGAAGCCGGAGCGCAGGCGTCCCGCCTGCATTGAGCGAAGCGAAGGCAAGGACTGGTAATCCTGTGCGCTGCGAATGTCTGTCGCCGCTACGCGGCCAACAATAGACTTGAATTCTGAGACCCCGGGCTGCGCCTGCGGCTGGCCCGAGGCTAACATCCGTCGCCCTTTCAGGGCGATTCGCTTATATCGCTTCTCTAGATTGATCACGATCCTTAAGGACGGCTGCTCAAGGTTCCGATCACTCACTCTTTCTTAGTTCGTAAGTTCGATCGAGAGCATTACGTGATCGTTCTCCTTGAGGTGATTCTTATACAAGGTCATCACGATAGCGATCATTCGAAGTACTCCCCAGTTGTTCATATCAGTATTGTCGAGATCTTTCTTGATCGCCTTGAACAGTTCCCTTCCCGGATTGCTCCCCGGTGAGAATGTGTATTTCGAGAACCCTGTCGTATCTACCCAGAACGTATGCGTTTCCCGCGTCGATATCGCGATCCATCCCTGCCGGGCCCGCTTTTGCAGAGCCAGAAAACCGGCTGCCGAATTAAAAAGATGAGTCACCTCGGTCTCCGCCAGCTTTTTCAGTGCATTTAAAAAGTTGTCAGGCGCGAGTGTTTCTTCGATCGCCAGCCCTACCTGGTTCCTGTGTGGACCGAGCGCGCTCAGGATGTTCAGCACCTCCGCAGTACTGAATACGTCATCATCTGGATTGTTGTCGCGGCTGAAATGAAAGTTCGGTGTACCTGCTGCGAATATGTCGAAACTCATAATAGCTACCTCTGAAATGAAAATGGCGGCCGGTCGGGAGTCTGCGATCGAATTGCGACCGGCCGCTTTCTTGCATGAATGAAGACGGACTATCGTGCAATCAGTTTTTTGCGCTCTTGATAGAGCCCAACATTTTCGCCCGCACGGAATCCGCACATCTGTAAAGGTAAAGCGTTGCGGAGGCCGAAAAGCTATCACGAAAAAAGGAGTGATGAGGACTGAGGGAACCCGGAGCGCGGGCGACGGGCGTAACTGAGGGCTGAGTCGGAAGGTTGACAAGTGAAAATTGAAAACTGAGGGTTACGAAATGGTGCGACCACTTCGAACTGTTAATAGCAGCGTTTGCGCTGCCCTGAGCGGGTCACACCCGCTTTATTCCTGTGACAAATGTAATTTTGGCCGGGCTCTCTCGGGATTATTGATGACCCCGGCCAGGATCCTGAAAATGCCTCCATCGGTGAACAACTAAGTTCGACGGGTATATACCGTTGTCACATCGTCGAGAGTGTTCTGCTGCTAGTTAGGAAAATTCGATCCATTGGCGGTAGACTGAATCACGAAGCGGTTATTACACGCTTCGGGCAGCGCAAGCGTTGCTCTAAACGTGGGTTGGGAGAATCTCAGCCTTCACTCATCACTCTCCGCCTATGCTCCTGAAGAACGACACTCTCGAGAAGATCAGATCGGGCGAGATCTCGCTCGTGTTCCGGCGCTGGAAGCGGCCGACGGTGAAAACCGGCGGGAGCCTCGTTACCCGCATCGGCCTGCTGGCGATAGAGTCTGTTGAAGAATGTGAAGTCGATTCGATCAAGCCTGCGGAGGCCAAGAAAGCAGGGTTCAACAGCAAATCCGAGCTGATCGGTCAGCTGTCTGACCGGGATGGAGCTGTATACCGGATCAAGGTCAGATACGCCGGAGAAGATCCGAGAATCGCCTTGCGCAACAAGGCAAGGCTTTCGAAGGAGGAGTTTGAAGAGGTCAGAAAGAAACTCGAAAGGATGGACTCTTCGAAGGTTTTTGGCAAATGGACTGTCCAATACCTCGAACTGATCAGGGATAATCCCGAGGTACTGGCCGCCAATATCGCGGATTCGATAGGCATGGACAAGCCGCGCTTCAAGGCGAACGTTAGAAAACTGAAAGCCCTGGGACTTACCGAGAGCATGGCGGTCGGCTACCGGCTCTCGCCTCGGGGGAAGGCCGTTCTTAGGAAGCTTAAAGACTGAAGCCTTCCCGGTTTAGCTCAATTCCTCAAGCCCCTGGCCAAACTGCAGGAGATATCCATCAGGATCCCGGATCCCGAACTCGCGCATTCCGTACTCGAAGTCCTCGATCGGGTACTCTACCTCAACACCGTTCTTGAACCTTTCCCACGCATCATTCACGTTCTCGGGATAGAAATAAAAGGTTCCCGTGAAAGTGGGTGACTCGACAGTTGAGTGCGGGCTCCGAACAGTAAGCATCAGGTATGCGTTTCCACAACGCATCGAAGCCCAACAGGCTTCCCCATCCTCCGGGTACACACCCTGGCATTCGAAACCCAGCTTTTCCTGATAGAACCGTATGGATGTGTCGAGATCACTCACCTCCAGCATCGGTGTTATGTCTTTCATCCAGCTTTTCCTGTCTTGTTCAGCCATCTAGCCTAGCCTCCCTTAATGAAGATCAACTATTGCCCGTGCAACGGAACTCACATATAGTCGGAGACCAAAACTATCACAATTGAGAGGCGTCCTATGAAGAAAGCCATTTTTCTGATCCTCGGGGCACTTGCGATCACGGTCGTGCTCGCGGCAGCGGTGATATTTCTTGTCCCGATGACGACCGACCGAATCGAGTACAGCAGCAGTGTCGAGATCGACGCGCCGAGGTCTAAGGTCTGGGCCGCTTTCAACAATAACGAAAACACCGTGAAATGGATCGAAGGCCTTGAGTCTATCGATCTAATCAGTGGTGAAGAGGGAAAGCCCGGTTCAAAGTACAGGCTCATTGTCGCGAACGAGGGTGATCCGGTCGAGATGATCGAGACAGTTACCGAAGTCAAGGAAGAAGAGCTGTTTGCGTTCACCCTGGATGCCGAACCTCTTATCGATCACGTACGTGTGACCTTCGAGGATAAGGGAAGCAAGACGGTGTTCACTCAGCACGATTCGATCGAGGCAAAGAACTTCGTTTGGAAGGCCCTTTTCTATTGGCTACAATCTACTTTTCAGGAAAGCACGAGAGGACATCTTGTGAGATTTAAAAACCTAGTGGAGGACGGACAGAAGGGAAGATGAATCACTGGCTGGTAAAAGAAGAACCGGAAAAGTATCCGTTTGACGAATTCAAGAAGGACAAGAAAACGACCTGGTCGAAAGTTAAGAACTACCAGGCTAGAAACAATATGCGCGAGATGAAGCGCGGCGACATGGTGCTCTATTACCACAGCGGCAAAGAGCGCCAGATCGTCGGACTCGCGAAGGTAACGAAGGGCGGATACCCTAGTCCCGAGGACGACACATGGACGTGGGTAGATCTTTCGGCTGGCAAGAAGCTGAAGAACCCGGTCACGTTGAAAGAAATCAAGGCTCTCAAAATGTTCTCAGACTTTCAGCTCGTGACGCATTCGCGCTTGTCTGTTGTGCCGGTCAAGAAGAAGCACTTCGACAAGATACTGGCGATGGCTGAGAAGGGCTAGTATTCATCGTCAAGAAATAGAAACAGGATGGACAGGATAAATAGGATTGGGCGTCCTGAATGGGTGACGTTGATCAGTTCCAATCCGGCATTGTTCGACTCAACCAGAGCATACGAACAATCCTATTTATCCTGTCCATCCTGTTTGTTCTCTTATTTCTCCCGTCTCCTGTCCCCTTAACTCTTCTTCTTTGAAGATTTAGCGCGGGGATTGAATTCCAGTGCAAGATCGACCCAGTATCCGAGAGACTCTTTCCGCGCAAGAGCTGATTGCTCCACGAAAACGAATCCCTTCATTGACCGACCGGTAAAGTTCATCTGCCGGCACCCTTCCTTCTTCAAGGCTTCGTCGTAAATCGCAGGATCGATCCGCACCATCAGGTCATCGTTCGTGACCCCGACACACATCTTTCCGTCGACCATAAAGGCCATACCGCCAAACATCTTCTTCTCTTCGGCAGCGACGGCCCTGGACTCAAGATACGCGCTTATTCGCTCCGCGAGTTTTTCTGAGTAAACCATGACTCAGGGATCGTGTTTCATGGACCAGGGGTCAGGGATCGTGAAACAAGATTCTCATCCACTGATTTGCAGAATTCGAGCTTCCAGCACATTTTGAAAGGTGGTTGATTAACGATGCCTACTAAATCACTGTGCTTTCCAAATGTATGATCCCTGATCTCTGGTCCGTGAAACTTGATCCCTGGTCCATGGACCCTGATCCTTGATCATTGATAGCAGACACGTGTTCACATGTCCGGTTCATCCGCGCTTGGGCCGTAGATCTGAGGTACGGGAACGTCGTTCAGTCGAAGGTACATCGCCAGCTGTGCGCGATGATGGATGCCGTGATTGATCACGAAACTCCTGACGACGGCTGCTTTCGGGAGGGTCAGGTGCACCTTTTCACCTTCTCGAAGGGTCCAGTTCTTCATCAATTCCTCGTCGGATACCTCGCGCAGCTGACCAAGAGCTTTTGACAGTGCGCTGTCAAAGCCTGCAACACAGTCCGACGAATTCGTGAATTCTTCAGCCTCGAACTCCATACCCGCGAAATCAAGCTCATCCGTCTCGATGGTGATCCCGGTCCAGCCCAGGTTGTTCACAACGTGAGACGCCAGCGGACCGAGCTCCATCGATTTCTCGTGAGGCTTCCATCCGAATTTGTCATCGGGAAGCCTTTCGATCACCTTTCTGGTCGCGATGCTCTCCTGTTCCAGTTCCATTGCCAGAAGTTCTCCGATCTTCATATCTATTACTCCTCTTTTCCTCCGCCAAGCCCGCCGCCGATAATGATCCCGATTGCGCCAAGAAACGGATTCATGAATGCGACCCAAAGAGGCTGTTGTGATTTCTGCATCGCTTCCATATTTGATACCTCGGCGGGCCTCGCTTCTTCAGCAGGGGCCGGAGAAACTGCCTGCACAATGCCCATGATCAGTCCCAAGACCAGTACGATGCCCGCAAATACCTGAACAGCGCCCCTACTCCCGGATATCTTCTTACATAAAAACCCGCCGATGACTGCTGCTATCAGCCCCAGTATCGCGCTGGCAAGTATCCAGAGCATCGAGACCTGATACGATCCGGGCTGATAAGCGCCCTCCGCGCCAATCACCAGATAGAGAGTGGAAAACGACAAGAAAATGATCGCCACGATCGCAACATACCCGACGACCACGCCTAAGATTGCCCAAACGATTTTCATAAGATCTCCCAAAAAGAAGTGATGAGAACTTAGAGATGAGTACTGAGTATTGGAGCCAATTGAGAATTGAAGATTGATAATTGGAGGCAGCTCATACCGGACTCAATTCACGCCTGCTTGCGTTATTTCGATCTAAATATGACAGACGTTCAGCTCAATTATCCATTCTCAATTTTCAATCTCTTCCTCAGTCCTGACTTTCGAGTTCCCGATTCAGCATCCAGCCGATGCCGAACCTGTCCTTGACCATTCCAAAATGCGCGCCCCAGAAGGTGTCCTGGAGGGGCATCTTCACCTCGCCGCCTTCCGCAAGCTTCTCGAATACGCGGGCTTGCTCGTCCGCGTCCTCATGCATAACGCTCAGGTCGATGTTGCTGCCTGCCGGCGCCTCGTGTCCCGGCATCGAGTCGGCGGCCATGAAGTGAATGCCTTCTGCGGAAAAGGTCGCGTGCATTATCTTTGAACCGTATTCCTCCGGGACCTGGTCTGCCATAGGCGAGTCGCCGTAGCGCTGGGCGAATTCGATCTCGCCTCCGAACGCATCCTTGTAATGGTTCAAGGCCTCTTCACAGTTTCCGTTGAAAGCGATGTGCGGTACTAGTTTTGTCATATCGTGCTCCTTTCAGATCTTCAAATTCCCGCAGTGTACTTCACCAACTGTCGGTTTGGGAAGAAAATGTGACAAACGGCCAAATATCGACTTAATTGAAAATTGATAATTGAGGATTGGTAAATGAGGTAGCGGTCCTCGACTTTGGTATCTCGTAGATCTTTGTTACCAAGAACAGGTGTGCCGACCGGCTCCCTAGAATCGTCAACTCTCAATTTTCAATTATCAATCTCCTCTGCTCGCGCCTTCAGATTCCCGTTCCATTCCTTTGCAAATTCCTCTATATCAAAGAAGAACCACATCATCACCTTCGTGAACCAGCCGTCGACCTTTGTGGCGTCGGTCGTCCTCAAAAGTGTTTTCTTGCCGCCGCGCGGGGACAGCTCGCCTTTCCACGAGCCCGTGAAGCTGTCACCCATCTTGTAGCCGATATCCATCGACCTCAGCTCGTCTTCGCTCTCGATCTTGAAATCGATCGCGCCGCCCGGCGTGTGCTCTATCCACTCTTTCTCGTTCCGGATCTCAATCTTTTCGATCTGGTCCTGCCATTCGGGATATTTTTCGACATCCTTCAGGACGGTCCAAACCGTTTCCGCCGACGCCTCTATTTCAGTCACCTGCGTGAACTCCTTTTCGGCCGGAATAAGAAGCCCGAGGGTTACAAACGCTGCGACAAGCGCGAATACGAGAAATATAAGGATGTAGATCAGCTTTTTCATGTTTCAGGTATCAAGTATCACGTTTCAAAAACCTGGTGGCTTCGTGCTGGCCGTCGATTGATGCTCGGCCTACACTCGGGCTTTTTGCGGCTCCGCCGCGATGCTGTGCGGAAAGGCTTGCCTTTCCGTGACTTGCCTCCAAGAACGCTGGCGGAAGTTCAGCCTCCGCCAATACAAATTGTTATCCGTCTCTTCGGTAAGCCACAGGCTTACCGCACATCGGGGCGGCAAAGCCGCAAAAGGCTAAATCCGACTCAATAGACTCAATAGACCCAACAGACTCAATAGACTCAACCGACTCAGCGCTCGTATCTCCAATTCCTCGACTTGCCCTCGCTGAGCCACTCGATCGCCTGCGCGATACGTTTCTCGCGCGTCGCCTCCCGTTTCGCATCGGTGATCCACTCGACATACTCGTTCCTGTGCGAGGTGCTGAAATCTTCAAAGGCCTTGTTCGCGTTCTTGTTTTTCTTGAGTTCAGCAGAGAAATAGTCGGGCACGGCAAGCGCCTTTGCCCTGCCGGCCGGCTTCTTCTCTGCTTTAATGCCTTCGTCGTTCAGCCGTACGGCTTCTTCTATGTACTGCTTCAGGATCTTGTCTGAGGGAAGTTCCTCGAGGGAAGTGATCCTCCCGAGCGAACCCATCGCTTCGTCCGATTCAGCGAAAAGTCCCCGAGGGTCGTCCATCAGCGCCTGCTTTGCGAACGTGAGCGCACAGTGGCCTTTGAAAGAGGCCATCGAGAGCATCATTCCCTTGTGATCAAAATGCGGGAAAGACCAGCGCATTTTCTCTTCGGTGTCAGGACACACTTCGTGCACAAGATCGCGAAGACGCTTGAGTATCGGTTTCGCAAAATCGGCAGACTTTGCGATGTAATCGTCGATGTCTTCAATTCGGTCGCCGCAGCTCATCTCGTTTCAAGTTCCAGGTTTCAGGTTCCAAGTTTCAAGTCGGGAAATCAGCCACAGATGAAGGAAATGAACACAGATCCGAAAAAGGCCAAGACGTTCTGACGGCTAGGGTCCCAAACAGCATTTTGGCGCTTAGTACTTCCTAAACGCCCTTCAATACCGTGTTCATCCCCTTCATCTGTGGCATACTCCCGTGCCAGTGCTTCGCAGGTAACTGGCAGCGCAAGCGCTGCACTAAACCGCCTAGTTGAAGAATTAATAAACGAGACGTGCTACGCACGCCTTCCGCAGCGCAAGCGCTGCTCTAAACGGTATTGTTGAGCACCTCTGAAATCTGAAATTCGGAATCTGAGATTCGGCCGAAGGCCGACCGCGCTGTTCTAAACGGGCAAATTTTTACTCGCCTAACTTTCAATTATCAATTATCAACCTTCTTCCTCAGTCCTCAGCCCTTTTCTCTCAGTCGTTTGGTATCCACCCCAGCGCGCACTTCTTGACAATAATGTCCTTCTTGTACGGCAAAAGGCTCAGACGTTCGATCTCGACCAAATCCTGGTTTTGAAAGCGCGCGAGTTTGTCCTGTATATCTTTCTCGATCCTGGCCAGGTCCTCGTCTATCTTCACGATCTCCTGCTCGGCGGCCGCCGCTTCGTTGCGCTCTTTCATCGTCGTCCCGATCCTCTGAGCCGAGCGTGCGATCCCGCTGTAACCGCGTCGCGAACTGAACAGGCTTGAAAGTACGCTTGTGCCGATCGAAATAACGGTGCCCATCGTATGCGAGCTCGCCTGGGCCTCCTGCGTGGCTGCGGTCTTTTCGGCACGCGCCTTTGCCCGGGTTAGTGAATCGATCTCATTCGCGTAATCCTCGCGTATCTTGTCGAGAGCCGAATCCCTCTGCTCACGGGCCGTCTGAGCCACGCGGGTCCGAAACGCCCTTTCGTCTTCATCGACCGTCGAAACTTCGTCCATGGTCGGGCAGCTGAACATCTCGAGCGGTTTCTCCTTATAGAGCCACAACACGAAATCCTTTTCCCATCCACTGACTGTCTTTGCAGTTACTTCAGCCTCGAGCGACGCGAAACCTCTCCCTTCCCTCGGCTCGGATTCAAGCTCTTCAAGACCAAATTCGGAAGGCGTCGCGTCGTCCCAGTTGATGTACGCGCTGACGGGTACCTGGAAATTCTGCTCTTTTGAGACCGCGATCCCGAGCTTCTTTTCCTCGTAATGCACGTCGGCATAACAGATCGCGTGAGGCTTGTAAGTCTTGCCAGTTCCGGGCACGAATGTCTGCTGAATATCAGGACTGAGGATCGGCCGCGTGCCTCCCTCCGGCTCTTTCGGTTCTTCCGCTGTAGCTGTCGCTGCGGCCGTTCCCGCCGCGGCCCCTGCGGCACTGGCACCGGACGATGCTTCCGCAGCCATTTGATCCTCGCCGATCAGCTCTTTGAACCGGTTCCGCATTATCGGGCCGGCGAGATACGAAAGCACCCAGCGCGTATTGAAAAGCACCGGATGATTGTCCTTTGTGTTGTTCATCAAGAAGACTCGTTTGCCGAGCCCCGCCAGCTGGCGGCTCAACTCCCCTTTGTCGGCTCCGCTGTTCGCGGTAAGAAGCCCCTCAAGAACCTTTTCTTTGTCGCGCTCGGTCTGTAAACGCCCAATGAACCACGTCCCGACGTTGCTGAGCGCCTTATAATCGAGATCGCCCGGGTTCTGTGTCGCCAACACCAGCCCAAGTCCGAATGCGCGCGCCTGCTTCAACAAAGTAAGGAACATGCGCTTCGAAGGCGGATTTGCGACCGGCGGAAGATATCCGAAGATCTCGTCCATATAAAGGAGACAACGGAGACTTCCAGTGCCCGACTGGGCGCGCATCCACGAAACCAGTTCATTAAGAAGCAAAGTGACAAAGAACATCCTCTGTTTGTCGTCGAGATGAGCTATCGAGACTATCGAGATCCGCGGCTTTCCGGCCTCGGTGTAGAACAGGTCGTCGATATCGATCCCGTCGCCCGTGGTCCAAACCGCAAACTGCGGTGAAGCGATCAGGTTGTTGATCAGCGTCGCCAGCTCGAACCTTTCTTTCTTTGGGTAATAAGCCTCGACTTCAAACGCCCCGATCCGGTCCATAGGCGGATCCTGGATGAGCGAGATCAGCTTTACGATCTCGACGTCGCGGCCCGCAAGCCATTCGGTCTGGATGATGTTCGAAAGCAGGATGTGTTCTTTTGAAGAAAGGGGGTCGGCGTCAATATCGATCAGCCCGAGAAGGCCGCTTACGAGCGTCGAGACGCGTTCCGCCAACGCTTCGAGATCGTCTGTGTTCTGCGGTCGCGTGAATGATTTGAGGATCGAGACGGGCCGGCCGGAAGTGCTGCCCGGAGTGTAGAGAACGCGCTCCGCAGCATCCTCGAACATCTTGATACGCTCCGGCTGCTGCCCCCACTTCGCTAGGCCTGACCTCCAAAGATCAGCCTGTTTCTGCGCGAAGTCTTCGACCGATTCTCCTTTCTGAGCGGCTTCGTCGGCGTTTACCCAGGGAAGGAATTCTTCTTTTGAAAGGTTCGGAAAAGTAAGAAGCAGATTCGTCATATCGCCTTTAGGGTCGATGACGATCGCAGGGATGTTGTCGATCGCGGCTTCTTCGATCAGCGCAACCCCGAGTCCGGTCTTTCCCGATCCGGTCATTCCCATCAGCACGCCATGCGTCGTGAGGTCCTTTGAGTCGTACAGAAGGAGTTCGTCGGTGACGTCCTGCGCCGCCGGATCGTATTCTTTGCCGAGGTAAAAAAGGCCTAGTTTTTCAAAATCATTCATAAGCGTGAGCGGTTAGCAGTGAGCAGCGGGCCTCAGTACTCTCTTTGAGGAATACTGGACACAGATAATCACGGATCTTGGATTGCCGGATTATATCAAACTCAATTTTCATCGGTCAGCGATCAATGAATTAAGAATGCGTTAGCCACAGATAAAGGGAATGAACACGGATAAGACCAAAACTGACAACTAAGAATCGAAGACCGGATCGTTTCAACAGAGGTTCTCTTAAATCCCAAGAATCGATGTTCAGTAAGATTCGAGGCCTGTTTCTTGAATCTATCGGTGTTGATCCCCTTCATCTGTGGCGAGTTCTTCCTTGCTCCTCGGCTAGCCGGTCTGAAGCCTAATTCTCAATCATCAATTTTCAATTCTCTCAGTCCTCAGTCCTCACCTCTCAGTACTCTCCTTCCGCCAATTCCACGGCGGCACCGGATTCTGATCTCTCCACAAGCCCGCGCGCGTCTGCCGCGCAAGCTGTTCAGTCCCCGCATATCTCGCCCGCATATCGGGATCCTGCTGGCGCTCGTGCTGTTTGTAATGCCACGCGAAGCCGCGTCGAAGCTGCTCGACATTCACATTAATCGATCCGATGAAAACCTCGCCGACGATTCGCCTGTATTGATCGCGGTCCAGCTCCACAACAAGAACGTTCTTTCCCTTTACTAGGTCCGAGAGCGACTTCTTTGCCTGTTCTCCATACGCCTGTCCGTTCTCGGGCGCGTCGATGGTAGCAAGCCGCACGCGCTCCTCCTTTCCGGTATCGAGAAAGCGGACCGTGATCGAATCGCCGTCTGCCACTCTGACGACGACCGCATTTGGCTCGGGAACCGGCGTCGGATCTCCGGCGACCGGAGAAGACTCGCCTGCCCTCCCCGTACGGTTCTCGGGTTCCGAAGTACAAGAGGAGAACAGGGCAAGTGCAAGCAGTAGAACGCAAACTTCGAATCTGAAAACTTTCATAGGTCTCTTGTCCGCGCCAACGATTAAACCAATTGTCCGCAGATTTTGGAAACGCTGGTCTTTCCGAATCCCCCAATTCGTGTCATCCGTGTAATCCGTGGCAAACCTCTTATTAGTGCAATTCGTGTAATCCGCGGCAGACCTCTTTTTCGTGCAATTCGTGAAATTAGTGGCCATCTCTTCTTTTCCGTGAAATCCGTTCAATCCGTGGTTAAACCTCTTCTTCAACATGTGGAAAACCCAACGCTCTACTTTTCCACATGTGCAACAGATCCTATCTCACTGCTTTCAGGACACTTGCACCAATATTCCCGCCCGGAATTCCACAGAATCTTCCACAACAATTCCACAAGAAGATGATTTACCACAGAGAGCACGGAGAACACTGAGCCAGATTGGTACCCCGGGCCCGCGTACTTAAACACCTCCGTGCCCTCTGTGTTCTCTGTGGTTGTACCTGCTCCATTGAACTTTGAACCTCGAAAACATTATCCTCTCAACGATGCCAGAGTTCGCCGCCACAACCCGTCTGCAGGATCTTCTCATCGACCTCCTCTTTATCGAAGACGCCGATTTCTATCCTTCTGAGATGTGGGAAGACTTTGCCGACGCCATTTCCCTTTTCCTGAACGCGGAAGAGATCGAGCTGGTCAATTACCGTTACGGGAACGAAGACTTCTGCAGCTTCGAGGTCGGCGAACGGCGCCGGATCCTGCGCGATCTGTTCACGAGGTTCCGGGAGAGCCGTTTGTTCGACGAGATGAATTCGGTGATGTCAGATCACGAAGGTACTCCTTCGGCAGGCCGCGAATCTTCCGGTCTAAAGCTGGTAAGTCCTTTGCCCGAGAACAGCGTTACCGACGATTCGCGAACATTTGGCTCAGAGATTGCGAACGGCGCGGGTGATTTTGTCCGTTCCTGCCTGGAAGCTCACGGCCTCGAGTACTGTCCAGGTTCGGCAGGCGAGTTTCGATACGATTCAAAAATGGGAAATGATCCGGTCGTCGTGTGGCGGTTTTCGGAGTACGAGATGAAACCGGCGATCCTTGAAGATCTCTTGGAGAAGGCATCAGAGAACGGGTTCGAACGTCTGATAGTCGCTGCCATTCCCCGTCTGACCGCGGATCTTCCGAAAGCACTCGCCGGCCGCATTCCTTACACGTTTCTTCCTGTTATCGAAGACGAGTCTTCCGGAGCGCCCGCGTCCCGCGGGCATTGAGCGCATCGCGCGAACCGTTCAGTACCGGGAGCGGTAGCAACGGGCACAATCGGAACCCGGAGCGCCCGCGACGGGCATAACAAGAACCGGACACAGATGAACACAGATGAACACAGATGAAATGAAACAGGAACGATGAACTACTTGAATGTCTCATACAACCAAAGCAGAATACGTTTCCCACAGGAGACCGATCCGATATCTATTTGTGTCCATCTGTGTCCAGTTTTCATAACGAAATCTATGACGAAGATTTTACTTTCGTTATTCCTTGCGTCAATCACCTTCGCCGCGTCACCGAAGCTCCACACGATACAGGCCGACGGACATCCGATCGCCGTCTGGGAGAAATCCGTTAAGGATCCGAAGGGCCACATCCTTCTCCATCACGGCAGGACCTGGAGCTCGCTTCCCGATTTCGACCTCCAGGTCAAAGGCGAGGACCTTTCGCTGATGGACGGATTCAACGCGGAAGGCTACAGCGTGTGGGCGATGGACGCTCGCGGATACGGAAAGACGCCGCGGGATGAGACAGGCTGGAACACCCCCGAAAGATCGGCGAAAGACATCGCGATCGTTCTGGAATGGCTGCACAAAAAGAACGGTGAGAAGACGCACCTGTGGGGATGGTCGATGGGCTCGATGCTCGGCCAGCTCGCCGCGCAGAAGTATCCCGAACATTTGGCGAGCGTGACCTTGTTCGGTTATCCCTGGACACCCGGAACGGTGGTCCCGGAAGACAACAACGAGGGCGATCCGCCAAAGAATCCTACGACGGCAAAGGCCGCCGCGGAAGATTTCATCACGCCCGGCTCGATCAGCCAGAAAGCGATCGACGAATACGTGCGCCACGCACTTGAGGCCGATCCCGTCCGTATGGACTGGCGAAGACAGCACGAATACAACCAGCTGGACGCGAAGAAAGTTTCGGTCCCCGTGCTTTTGCTTCAGGCCGAATTCGATCCGCTTGCAAAGACTGAAGCCCATGCAAAGCTTTTCTCGGACCTCCCGAACGCACACAAACAATGGGTGGTGCTAAAAGGAGGCGACCACGCAGCACTGCTCGAAACTCCCCGCCTCCGCCTGATCGCCGCCACGGTCAATTTCATCGAGTGGCTAAACAGGTGAAAACTATTTAAAGCTATGAACTTATTTGACGAAGTGAATGGCCGTTATCAGGTGCCTATCCTCAAAATGGATGTACTAGATCAACTTGAAAGGGTTTTCATTTGAGTCGACCACACACGAGAAATAGTGGTAACAAAAGCCTATGGGAAAAACTTTACCAGTAGTTGACATATTTGCCGGTCCGGGTGGACTTGGTGAAGGCTTTGCACAGTGCACCAATTCCGATGGATCACATCCATTCGAAATTGTCCTGTCAATTGAAAAGGACCTAGTGGCCCATCGCACTCTTCAACTGCGAAGTTTTCTTCACTCATTCGGAAAGGATGGCTTTCCGCCTGAGTACTACAGTTTTTTGAGAGGCGACAGGCTCTCCTTGAATGAATTGTTTGCGCTGTATCCCCAGAATCACGAACTTGCTTTAGATGTGACCCAGAGACCCATCGAATTGGGAAAAGAGGACCCATCGTTCATCGATGCCTTAATCGTAAAAGCATTGCGAAGAGCGAATTCTAAACACTGGATTCTAATTGGCGGTCCGCCGTGCCAAGCATACTCGGTAATAGGGAGATCAAGAATGACTGGCGTCGGGTACTTGGAGATGAAAAACGAGAAACACCGAAGAAGACTCCGAAGGGACAACGCTAAGAAATTCTCAATGGACCTCAGACATAAACTTTACAAAGAGTACTTGAGAATCGTTGCGATCCACAAACCCTCCGTCTTCGTGATGGAAAATGTTAAGGGAATCTTGTCATCAAGACTAGATAACGACTACGCAATAGAGAGGATCCTTTGCGATCTGGTCGCTCCATACGAAGCTTTGGCAGCAGAGCTGTCGAGCGGGTACACATCTCTGTTGGACAAGAACTTGAAGTATAAGATCTACTCATTTACATCACCGGATTTTTCGCTCGAAAGGCCGAAAGACTTGCTAATTCGATGCGAGGATTACGGTATTCCGCAAAAACGCCATAGAGTTCTGATCTTGGGCATACGAGAGGATTTGGAAATGTTCCCGCGACTTCTGGAACCATCACCGACTAGAAGCATTGGCGACGCCATCGGAAACCTTCCTCAACTTCGAAGTCGAATCTCTCGAGGAAACGACAACTTCGAGCGTTGGACACGAACAATTAGAGAAACCAGAACGGAATTGCGGGAACTTGGGCCTGAATTAAGGAACGCGTTAGAAACTTACGAAAAAGAGATTATAAAGAAAGACTACTGGGGTGGGAGTTTTGTGGAGACTGAAGAGTTACGAAAGATTGAGGGGACTCTTGGAAAATTCTTGTATGATTCAAAGATTGGCGGAGTCGTGCAGCATGAAGCAAGATCTCATATGGCTTCCGATTTGAAGAGATACTTCTACCTTGCAGTCTTCGCTAAGTTAAAGGGTCGAACTCAATCTCTCGGCGCTGACTTTCCAAAGGTCTTGCTTCCTCATCATTCAAATCTCGAACACCTTCAGAACGGTAAACCAAATAGGCCCACAACGTTCGCAGACCGATTTCGCGTTCAGGTTGCTGACGAGCCGGCATCTACGATCACATCACACATATCTAAAGACGGGCACTATTACATTCATTTCGATCCTACTCAATGCAGAAGCTTAACGGTTCGAGAAGCAGCGAGAATTCAGACGTTTCCTGACAATTATTATTTCGAGGGAAGCAGAACCCAACAATACCATCAGATCGGAAATGCTGTACCTCCATTCTTGTCTAAGCAGATATCGGAAGTAGTTGGCGAGCTGTTTCATTAGAAGGCTAAATTCTCAGGTTATTCGATTGACTCAATAGAAAGTCTCTATGTTAGTCGATAGTGACGGTACTTAGCGCATCCGGCGAACGTAGATTCTTCTAAGCGTTTGAATTTTCTAAACAGGTATACTCTTGAAATTGATTTTGAAGGAAGATTGTTTGGAATCGGAGTTTCGCCTTGGCTTAAATCCTAAGGACGTTGAACCAACGCTTCGTAAATACTGGAAACGAAGTAACTTTGCAGGAACATGTTTAGATCCGTCCTAAAATGTGTCCGAGGTCTTCTTGGTTGGTTCGGAATTTGAATTTCGTTTGAATGGTGCGCGGTTGACGAATGACAACTGAGATAAGAAGGGATTTGCAATAGAACAAATGAAAAAAAAGGCAATAGAGTCTGGGGAATCACTTCTTCGTCCTCGCGCTAGAATTATCAAGACCATTGGGGAGGAACTAATAAGTAGTGACAAGGTGGCTATTCTCGAATTGGTCAAGAATAGTTATGACGCGGATGCTGAAATTATTGTAATTACTTTTACTGGCGAAGTAAGAGAAGCAGTCGATGGTCGAAAGAAATCCCATAGTCTTGATAGGGAGGGCTCTCGCATTGTCGTATTTGATGATGGTGAAGGGATGGATCTTGAGACCATAAGGACGGCTTGGATGGAACCTGCAACGGTCGCAAAGAAGTCGATAGTGGAAAGCAGAGCTAAGGGTCGGAGGCTGACAGGTGAGAAAGGAATTGGTCGGTTCTCATCAGCTAGATTGGGATCAGTGTTGAAGATTACAACTAGGAAGAAAGGAGAAAATGAAATATTTGCAAGGTTTGATTGGGAAGATTTTGACGATCCGAATTTGTTTTTGGACGAAGTCAAATGTTCATGGGTGGTTAGAGAACCAGAGGTCTTTATTGACGATACCTATGGCACACAATTGGAAATTCTTGAGTTAAACTCGACTTGGAGTGAAAGTAAGTTTCGCGATCTTCGTATTACGCTCCAAAGGCTTGTAAACCCGGTAAAGCCAGTTGAAGATTTTCTTATTGAGCTTCAATTACCCAAGGAGTTCAAGAGATATTCCGGAACAATTGAACCTCCAGAATCTCTCAGATTCCCGATGTACTCTGTGTCCGGCAAAGTCAACGCTGATGGATTTGTTGATGCAAACTACTCCGGCCGAGGGGCAGGCACAGCAGACTCTGTGACCTTTAGTTTACTTGATAGGGACCAAACTTATATAACCGGTCCATTCAGTTTTAAGTTCGACGTTTGGGATCGCGATCTTTTATCCGAACTGGCTGAAAACATGGGCGTGAGGATCAAAGATATTCGTCAGGCACTCAATGCACTGGCCGGAGTCAGCATTTACCGGGATGGCTTTCGCGTACTTCCTTACGGAGAACCAAAAGTTGATTGGTTGGGACTGGATTTGAGAAGAGTAAACAACCCAACTCTTCGACTTAGTAATAATCAGATTATTGGATTCGTGGAACTAAGTTTGGAGTCCAACCCAAGTTTCACTGATCAAAGCAACCGTGAGGGTATTGTTGCTAGTGATGCATTTGACCAACTCAGGCAAAGCATTATCTCGATTCTGGCAAAACTTGAAGAGAGAAGATACGCAGAGAGACCGCGACGCGGTGATGATGATCCCGAAAATAAAGGGTTGTTTAGTAGTATTGACATCTCGCGTCTCGTGGAACTAATTAGGGAGAAGCTGGCGCATGATAAAGACGCTTTATCAAACCTGTCGGCATTTGAGAGGTCTTATAAGTCCGGAACTCAGCGGATCCGTGATGTATTAGCACGATATCGTCGCCTTTCTACCTTAGGTGTGCTTTTAGATGTAGTCCTTCACGACGGAAACAACTTTCTCGCTCATCTTGACAGTGAATTGCTATTGGTAAGGAGAGAGATAAACAGTAGTAAAAGGGATATCAACAAGGTAAATTCGAGAATAGACACTGTATTGTCGCAACGTAAAGTGCTTTCTCAGTTGTTCAAGAGGCTGGAGCCTTTCGGTGGAAGAAAGAAGGGTAAGCCGAAGGAAATTGTATTCGAAGAGGCCCTTGAAAGTGTGTTCCAACTTTTTGATAAGGAAATAGACGAACTCGATGTCCAAGTCACATTACCGACATCCCGAACGCTTGTAAGAATTGATGAAAGTGAATTGCAAATCATCTTCGTTAATTTATTGCAGAACTCCTTGTACTGGATGAGAAACCACGATGACAGCCGCCGAATCATCGTGGAAGTAACGAATCTGATCGGGGAACTAGAAGTGATCTTCAGCGACAGTGGCCCCGGAATTCCCGAAAACCTTCACCACCTAATTTTTGATCCCTACTTTTCAACCAAACCTGACGGAATTGGATTGGGACTGACGATAGTAGGTGAAATATTGAGCGAGTATGGGGGGGAACTGAATCTGATTGACGGCGGCCCATTGCCCGGGGCGACTTTAGAGCTAGTGTTTAGAAAGAGAGTGTGAGATGCAAATAGATATATTGATTGTTGAAGACGACGAACGCCTCAGACAAAACATGATTGAATTGATCAACGATTGGGCAATTGGTGATTACGTAATTCGGGTGAATGGCCTTTCCGACTTTACTGAAGCTGAGAAATGGCTGAGTAACAATTCATGTGATCTTGTCGTTCTCGACTTATTTAAAAATACCGAACCAGTCGACGAACAAGCAGGGCTTGGAGTTTTGCAAAAGATTAAAACGATTGGATTCGTTCCCGTTGTATTCTTTACTGGCTATGCTTACAAAATACAAGATCTAAAGTCGCAAGTGGTCTCTGTCGTCAGTAAGAACGATGGAATAGAATCTCTCAAGGATGAGATTGAGCGCGTTGTAAATTCCCGGCTAGCCTTGCTAGTAAAACTGCTGGTGAATCACGTTAGGACACAAATGAGAGCATATTTTTGGGACATAGTGAATGAGCGCAAAGCTGATTGGCCAGACTCCGATAAGGGACTCTCGCTTTCGTATTTGGCAACTCGTCGCTTAGCCTCGTCACTTTCAAAGACGGACATCAAAGCTATTCTTGATGATGATCAAATTGACCCGACAAAGGTCCATCCTATGGAGTTCTACATATACCCTCCAGAGGAGTCAGATCATGTCCAAGGTGAGATCATTAAACGCAAAGCTGATGGCGCTTTGTTTGCGATATTAACCCCAACTTGCGATATGGTGCGTAGGGGAGACTCGGATCCCAAGACAGACTTTGTAGTGTTGTTGCGAGTGGTCCCATTTGAAAGCCACCCTACTTTTGTCAAGAAAATTGAAGACTTGAAAGTCCTCCTTGCTAAAGAAGAAAAATCGAACACGGAACTAAGTACTCAGCGAAACATAGTTGATTATCTTGAAAGGGTGATTGCGAATAGGCAAAATGCAAGATTCTTCTTCTTGCCAGGCACACAATTCCTCGAGAATTCCGTTGTCGATCTAGAGGACAAACTTGCGATCGGCTTCGATGAGTTGGACACAGATTTTGACCGAATTGCACAGCTTGACGACCCCTTTGCACAATCATTGACAACTCAAACTGCGAATTACTTCTTGCGAATCGGCTTCCCAGATCTTGATGCTAGCTTCGTACTAGCGAATATGGGATTGTCCTCCGCAGCTTAAAACGGGACCATTGCACAAAATCAGCTGTTCTTGTGCACTCGCGTGAAGAGTGTTGATTCGTAGTGTAAAGTGCACTTTCTTTCCAATGACAGATGTTCATGAAAAAGCGATTAGAAGCTTTAACATGTCTAGAATTCGTAGTAAAAACACTAGGCCCGAACTCCTGCTTCGAAAACGCCTATGGGCGGAAGGACTACGATATCGGATTGAACCCGACTTGCCCGGAAAACCCGACATTTATATTTCTCGGCAAGAAATCGCCGTTTTCGTTGATGGCTGCTTCTGGCATATGTGTCCGGCTCACTTTCAGTTTCCTAAGACGAGACCAGATTTCTGGAGAAACAAATTGAAAAGAAATGTGGCGAGAGATGCGGTTGTCAACCTTGCTTTGAAAAATATGGGAGTTCGAGTTTTTCGGTTTTGGGAGCATCAAGTCAAGGATGAACTTGAAGACGTCGTTGGGGAGATTCGCGGAGCGATACACTAATTCGTTCTAACTGAAAATGTCTCAATTGAATCCATCCAGAGTTTTCGAGAAAACTGATTGAGAATACTCTATGACAGACCAAATCGTTGATGTAGTAAATCATGTGTGTCGAATTCCACACCTCTGATCATCCATTCCTTTTTGAACCTCCCGCTACACGCCCCTTACGTTTGCTTCCTTGGCAACTCATCGGGCCGAGCTGTCAATTTGAATAACTTCCTTGCAGCAAAATACTCAATAAATTAATCATCTACCGCCAAAGCAAAATTGACATTTGAGATAGGGTCGGACCGGTACGCGAGGAACTGTTCTTCGTTGTCGTTGAAGATGAACAGCGCGTCGGCATATTCGGGCTGTTCGATCATCCAGGCGAAGTCGCCGTATTCACCGGAGTGTTTGAAGACTCTTCCGGTTATCTCCATCGCGGCGAGTATAGCAAACAGAAGAGGGAACAGGATGGACAGGATGAATAGGATTGCTGCGTTTGATAAGCGAGAACAATTCCGGCTGCGATGATCAGGCGCCATTTCGGAAGTGTGGAAGAATGGGACACAGATTAACACGGATGAATTTGGGATCGGTCTGCCGGAAGCGTAGATTGCTTTGGCCGTAGCTGGCATACGGCTGGTTCAACATAGCTATCTCAATCAATCCGTGTTCATCTGTGTACAGTTCTTGTTATGCCCGTCGCTAGTGCTCCGGGTTCAGATCGGGCCGGTCGCTACCGCTCCCGGTACTGTTCTAGATGCTGTTAGAATCTCGGGCGGAGGTTGGTAACAGATGGATCCTTTGAACATAGTCCTCGGGCTGGTCGCCCTCGTGCTTTTCGCGGTCGCCGTCGCGCTGTTCTTCAAGAATCAGCGGATGGGAGTCGAGAACTCGTCACTCGCCGCCGTGCGGGCGCGGCTTGAGGCCGAGAATGCCGCGAGCGAGCAACGCCTGAGAGCGCTCAGTGAAGACCAGGAGAAGGTCCGGGAGAACGCGAGAAACGAATTTCAGATCATCGCTTCGAAATTGCTTGATGAGAAGTCCGAGAAGTTCACAAAGCTCAACAAGGACAATATCGAGAAGATGCTTGCGCCGCTTGGCAAAGAGATCGGCGAGTTCCGCAAGCGTGTCGAGGAGACCTACGTCGAAGAGACCAAACAGAGGTATGCGCTTGAGCAAGAGGTCCACAAGCTGATCGAGCACACGGGCAAGGTCAGCCAGGAGGCGAACAATCTGGCAATCGCGTTGAAAGGCGAGGCCAAAACGCAGGGCCAATGGGGTGAGGTCATCCTTGAACGCATCCTGGAACTGGCCGGATTTCAGCGCGGAAGGGAGTACGAACGCGAGTTTCACATAAAGACCGATGAAGGTCCGGACCAGCGTCCGGACTTTGTTATCAACCTTCCGGAAGGCCGAAAGCTGGTAATCGACTCCAAGGTTTCCCTGACCGCATATGAGCGGTTCTCATCTGCCGAGACGGATGAAGACCGGGTCGCGGCGCTTAAAGACCATCTGGTCTCAATAGCGAACCACGTTGAGCAGCTGAGCTCGAAGAAATACGAGGAGCTCGACGGGTCTCTGGACTTTGTGCTGATGTTTGTCGCGGTCGAGCCCGCGTACCTGGTCGCAATGCGTGAAAGCCGAGATCTCTGGGAAAAGGCTTATTCAAAGCGCGTGATCCTGACGAGTCCTACGAATCTGATCGCCGCCGTGAAGCTGATAGAAGACCTCTGGAAGCGGGAGCTTCAGAGCCGGAACGCGATGGAGATCGCGCGTCAGGCGGAAGGTATGTACGACAAGTTCATAGGCTTTCTGAACTCTATGGACGACATCGGACGCCACCTCAATAACGCGCAGGGCTCATTTACCAAGGCGGTCCGGCAATTGAAGGAAGGGCCCGGAAACCTCGTGAAGAGGGCGGAGGGATTGAAGTCGCTGGGGATCAAGTCGAAGAAATCGCTGCCGGCGAGTATGGAAAATTTTGAGGAAGAAGAGTGAACTACAGGGATGGAGGGGATGAAAGGGATTGGGAAGAAGAGGGATCAGGATTGCGCTTCGCGGGGCGCTTTGCGGGGCGCTTTGCGATTTCAAATCTCAAATTTCAGATCTCAAAAAAGAAGTGTGTTCATTCTGACTCCTGACTTCTGTCTCCTGTCTCCTTTTGCGTCGGCCGCTCCGCGGCTGAGCGGGTGTTGGCGCTCCCTACCCGGGGCTGCGCCTGCGGCTTGCCCCGGGCTAACCTCCGTAGCCCCTCCGGGGCATTCGCCCGACCGATCCACGAACCGAATTTCGATCAACAGATGCGATATATCGGTTCATTTCGCTGCGCTCCAGTCAGTAGACTCGAAAGATTCATTCGACCAAACAGACCCGATAGACTCGAAAGACTCAATAGACCCAACAGACCCGGTAGACTCAAACGACTCTCTGTCATTTAATCGCGACTCGCGGTGTTTAGTTTGTAAAGCCCGACGAAGGGGAAGCGTTCCGGTCCGGGTTTCCGGATGCAGACGGCGGAGCGCGTTCCCTTCGGCGGCAAGAACTGTATAGCGGATCACGCCTGAATGAGCGCAGCTTACGCGAAACGGGCTGGCCGGATACGCCGGATCGAGCGAACAAGCCGTCGATCGGGATTGCAAAAGACAGGAGTGGAATCATGAAAGGATTGAAAAGAACAGGAATGACATTTCTCGTGGTCGTATTGGCGATCGCATTTGCTGCGACCGCATTCGGCCAGGATTACAGGTCGGAAGCGCGAAATGTGTCGGGTTTTACGGGTGTTGACATCGGCGGAGCTATGGAAGCGGATATAACTGTAGGCGGTGCTTACGAGGTGATCATCGAGGCCAAGGCCGACGTGCTTCCCAAGATCATCACCGAAGTTCGCGGCGACAGCCTGATCGTCAAGCACGACAAAGCGTGGGGCGAAAAGATGGACTGGAAGAACCGCGGCAAGGTGAAGGTTACGGTCACGCTTCCGACGTTAAACGACCTCGACATCTCGGGAGCTACCCGGGCCGTTGTTAAGGGCGTAAACAGCGACACGATCGACATCGACGTGAGCGGCGCTTCGTCCGTGGTTCTCGACGGCAGCGCGCGGACATCGATGATCGACGTGAGCGGAGCCTCGAGCATCAAGGCAATCGGATTCACGACCGATTCTGCCGAGATCGATGCCAGCGGTGCTAGCAGCATCAAACTGAACGTCACCAGCCAGTTGAGAGCGGACGCCTCGGGCGCAAGCAGTGTTTGTTACGGCGGAAGCCCCAGCGTCCAGAAGGACACCTCGGGATCTTCGTCTGTGAAGGGCGGCTGCGGAGTGGCGCAGTAGCTGTTGAAGAATTCAGAAGTCTGAAGTCAGGAGTCAGAAAAGGGACACAGATGAACACAGATGGATTGGATAACTCGTTTGCACGACGTCATAGTTATCCTCTTGAATCCGTGTTTGACCGTGTCCTATCTCTTTGTTTTGAGTGTTTAGAGAGACACATATAAACACGGATGAGAATAGATTACTCGCTCGATTGGCGTTCGAATTATCTGCGAAATCTGTGTTAATCCGTGTCCTTGCCTTCTGGTTGAAGTTATAAGAGGGACACCGATAAACACGGATATTTAGGATAACTCGCTCGATGGGCGTTCGGGTTATCTGCGAAATCTGTGTTAATCCGTGTCCTTTCTCTTCTTGCTGGTTTAGTTACAGCCGTTGTGCTGTTTCCACATCTCGGGATCGTGGCCCGCCGGGACGTTCTTGCACGGATCGCCTTTTCCGTAGCCCCTCAATTCGTTGTATTTCTTAACCTGCTGGACTGTCAAAATTTTCGGCATCTTCAGATGTGCCGAGAGATGAACAAACCGCAGCCGACTGAGCGCCTCACCGATCTCCCCGAGTTTTACTCGAAGGTTTTCGTCGTCGACCGTTCTTTCCGTGTAGAGTTCGTCCAGTTGTTTCTCGAGTGCGATCAGCCTGACTCCAAGGGGTATCGCCTCGGCTTTCATCGAAGCGAATATCCCCTCGATCTGTGCTTCCTGTTCCCGCGTCAGGCCTATCTCCTTCTTCATATTCAGGACGTGACGCGGGCCCGGATAGCCGTTCAGTTCGGCTGACTTGGCGAGACCCCATCCGCGGCCGTTCCTCAGATCGTCGATATCCTGCGCTGAAAGGCTTTTGACCTCACGCGTTTCTTCGCCGGCGTACCCGGAAGCCGTCTGGGCCGGGGCAACGACCGGCAATGCCAAAGCTATGAATCCGAGTGCGAATAAAAAGATCGTGGTTTTCATTGAATGTCCTCCGATCTGATAATTCCGCGCGCGTTGAAGATATTCCGAGGTGCTTGTCCTTCTCAGATTCCCATTTACGATTTGATCTGAGATCTCGAATGATCAGCGTGCCGGGTCTTTGCAGTTTTGCGTGTTTGCGGGCGCAACTCTCGTCCCGTTTCGAAAAAACAGTTGCTAAGGAGAGAAGATCTCTCGCAAAGGCGCTAGGCCGCCATGGACCGCAAAGGGATTCGCAAGATCTGGTCTTGGCCATTTTCGCCCGCGCTCACGCTTGGGCTACTGACACGTGCGCTCACACGGGAGACACGCCGCTCCGCGGCGAAAGGGAGTGGGGCGCTCCTAACCCGGGGCTGCGCCTGCGGCTTGCCCCGGGCTAACCTCCGCAGCCCCTTCGGGGCAGATCGAGTCCGCCAGCATCTGAGCACGATCTGACGTCTCCTGTCTCCTGTCTCCTGACTCCTCACTTCTTTTATGCCCGTCGCTCGCGCTCCGGGTTCTCATTGCGCTGTCTCCTGACTCCTGACTCCTGTCTCCTGTCTTCTAGTAGAGCACCGACGGCGTGAAGATTCCGCGGGGTTCGCGGTAGTCGCCCATAGACATCAGCGTGAAAGGCTTGCCGACCCGGAAGCCGTTCTTCAAACACCAACGGAACAGATCAGCCTGACGGGTCGGAAGAAGGAACGAGATCGGCTCGCCGGTGATCTTCGCCGCACCGGCGATCAGCGCTTCCATATCCGCCTCCTTCTTTGCGATTGAATGATTCAAGAGCCCCGCGTTGGGCGCGGTCATGTAACCGCGTATCTCGCCGTCCTTTTCCACGACGCAGGAAGGAAAGTTCTTGGAAAGACTTCGCAGCTCCCGCCGACGGCTATAACCGTGGACGCATATGTGCAACACCGAACAGGCTTCAAGATCGTCTTCTTCAAATCTTCTGACTGTATACTCGGAAGACGGTTCAACTTCGGGACTCCCGGATATGACGACGATAGGTTCCCTGATGTCGAACCCAAGTGCCGTGTAAAGCGACATTGAACGCGCGTTGTAGGCCGCCTGAAGCAACCGTATACCGGGGGCGTCTTTGCCACGTTCGATCACCGCCTGCATGAGCTTCCGGCCGATACCCTTTTCCTGGGCCGAAGGATCCACGGTTATCGGTCCGACGCCCACTATTTCGTCAAATTCCCACAAGAAGTTCGATCCCACGAACTTGCCGTTCTCTTCCGCCGCAACCCCCCAGATATCCGGGCTGTTGATCACCATTTCCGCGAATTGCAGCCCCGCTTCCCTGTCTGCGAAGTCATACGGAAAGTTGTGCTGGTCGTCGATCCCTCTGAAGGCCTCGTAAATGATCCTTCCGCATTCTTGCGTGTCGGCGTTTGTTATCTCTCTCAACTGCATCGTCGTTGTCTCCTTTGTGGATGGCATTTGAACGATAACGCGCAGGAAATCCGGATTTTATCTCACGCTGATCCGGTCTTCTCACTTCTTTGCTTAAGATTTGCGCCTTCGCGAGAGATCTTCTCTAGCCGGGTGAATCGGAATGTTGCTGACAATTGTGGAGCAAGCACCTCTCGAAAAGGCGCGGCCGCTATGGGAATCGTACGATCTGGCCATGGGCTACTGACGGGTGCGCTAGGTTCTCGCGGGCACGCACTCTCACCGTCGCAGCTCCGCAGGCGTCCGGCAAGTGATTCGGCTCTGCCTCAGGCACGCTTCCTCACGGTCGCGTTTCCGCCAACGTACATCTCCAAACTTCTGTCTCCTGTCTCCTGACTTCTGTCTTCTGCCTTCTGTCTTCTGCCTTCTGTCTCCCGCTTCCTGTCTTCTGCCTCCAGTCTCCTGCCTCCTGTCTCCTGTCTCCTGTCTCCTGTCTCCTGTCTTCTGTCTTCTGTCTCCTGTCTCCTTACTTCTCTTTTTACATTTCCCAAAACCACTCCTAGAATGGGTAGGTCCTGAAAACGCGCTAATCAAGAAATATCCATTTGCGTTGCGGTCAGGAGGCTGACTCTCAATATGCCGATCCGGCCACTCACAAAACGGAAGAAAACAGGGGAACTCTATACTCGCAGGCCTGATGTGCAAGAGCAGCTGGATGGACTGGACGGACGTGATTTCGAGGAGCTCGTTCCGCGCCTTTCTATTCCGAAAAACGGCGGACCTGAACATTTATTCGATGAGACCCTTGTGTTTCTCCTGAGGGAGGCACGGCGAGCAAATGACTCAGAAAAATGCGACCTCATTTATTCCCATTTGTCTGTAAGAGTTGAAAGGCTTGTGATGAAAGAGGCTCGTTTGACGAACCTTCAAAACATCACGGATTTCAGGCAGAGCGTCCATGTCCGGGTCCTGAAGAAACTACTTGACATCAGTTCCGACCGGGGTGATTTTGCAGAGGCGATGTTTGGCAGTTTTATCGCGCGTGAAGCTGCGACCGAAAGAAGGAAGCGGTGGCGGGTGGAACATCGGGAACAGTATGATGTTGAGATCGACGCTCCGAATGAACACGGTTACGATCTCGATCCCGTTTCGTTCAGTACTACCCCGGAGCAGGAGGCGATGATCCTGAACGCGTTGGAAAAACTCCCAGAGAACTACGCGACTGCAGCTGTGATGCGGTTCCGGGACGAATTTCAGATAGACAGCAAGGACCCGGATGAACCGACGATCGCGAAACACTTTGGAGTGTCCGGCAGGACTATAAACAACTGGCTCCGGAAGGCGGTTGAGATCCTGACGGAAGACGACGGAGTAGATGATGAATAGACCCGAAAGCCTCGAAGAAGTGCTCGAAGGCTACGCCGTCGAGACGCCCAAAGGGAACGATCCGGAAGTTCTGCAAGAGTGGATCAGGGAGTATCCGGAGTTCGCCGATGAACTTATGGACTTCGCCGCGACGAGATCGCGAATCGATCATATGCCAGATCCGGTTCTTTCACCGGAGGACGAAGGAGCTGCAAGATCGAGAGGAGCCGCGGCTATGAAGTCGGTCCTCGGAGAATTGGCCGACCGGGAGTCTTCCCGGATAAGCGACCTGATAAAGACCGCGGAAGAGAAAGGCCTTGACAGGACGGTACTGGCGATGAAGCTTGATATGAGCGTGACCTTTTTGCTCAAACTGAATCGAAGAGCGATCAAGGCTGCCAGCATTCCTCAGGGGCTCGTGGAAAAGATCTCTACTGAACTCGGCGTAGCTGCCGAATCTGTCCGCACTTATTTCGAACTTCCGCAGAGGGCTGCGGGAAGCGAATTCAAAGCCAGCGACCGTCCCGAAAGTCCCGATCAGGAAGATTTTGCGAAGGCGGTCGAGCTGGACCTGCATCTTTCGCCCGGACAAAAGGACTCGCTTCTCAAGCTCCAGAAAACATAACCTTATGGACCACGGTGCCGAGATCAGAAGAAAGGCTGTTGAGATCCGCTCCGAGGTCTGCCGAAAGAACGGGCTGAAGTTTCAGGACCTCCTCACGGCTGAAGAACTCTCAAGATCTGCATTGGACTTTGCGGGTCTCGACCTCCTGTCAGAACATCCCGAATCAAACACCTTACAAGGCGCGCTCGCCGTCCTCGATCCTGTTGATCGGATCGTTTACATCAATGACGAGCTCGAAGGCGGCTTCCGCTGGTTTTGTGTCGCGCACGAGATCGGGCATCAAGCTCTCCACAACTTCAAACCCTTCTGCAAGACGGAAGATATCGAGGCGCTAACCTTCGACGACGAGCCGGACTCGGCAAGCGACAAGGTGATCGGCTACGGTCCGAACGAACGAAAAGAACGTGAAGCGAACCTCTTTGCGATCGAGCTGCTGCTCCCTTGCGCTGCACTGCGAAAGGCATTTGCCGAAGACGGATTGAGCGCGACGGAAATAGCTGAAAGAACGGGAATGCAGGTAAGGTTCGTGAACCGTCAGCTCGCAAGGGCAGTATTGATTCCCGATAGCGGTCCGTCCGACAATCTTCAGCTTGTCGACAAGGCCGACGAAAGAAACTCACCATACGAAACTTCTCCCGACGCACGCGATGTTCCGCGCGTTCAGGCGGCGCAAGCTGAAGTTCGCGATACTTTTGGCGCACGCTTTGAGTTGAATCCAAGCCAACGGAAAGCGGTCCAGACGGAAGAATGTCCCGTCCTGGTTTCGGCGGGGCCCGGAACCGGTAAGACCGAAACGCTGATTCGCCGGATCGTCCATTTACTCGAGAAAGGCGCAGATCCGCGCAGGATACTGGCGCTTACATTCTCGAACAAAGCGACCCAGGAAATGCGCGAGCGGATAGCCGAGGCGAGGCCCGAAGACGCGTCACACCTGTATATTTTCACGTTTCACTCGTTCGGGTACAACCTTCTGATGAAGTACTGGGAGGAGGCCGGAATCGCAAAGGACGCCGATCTTTTGGACCAGATCGATGCGCTTCTCCTTCTTGAGAAGAACCTTTCAGAACTGGATCTTGAGCACTACCTCGTGCTTTACGATCCGATGCGCGACCTGCCCGACGTGCTCACCGCAATATCGAGGGCCAAAGACGAGCTCTGCGGGCCGGCACGGTATAGAGAATTTGCCGAAGCGATGCTTGCGGACGCCGAAGAAGATGACACGCTAAAAGCTGAAAAGGCTATCGAAACTGCCCGTATTTACAAAATCTATCAAAGGCTTCTTGAGGAACACGAAAGTCTCGATTTTGGCGACTTGATAATGCTCTCCGTTCGGCTTCTGAGGGACAACCTCGAGGTCCGCGAAAAGGTCCGAAAGTCCTTCGACCACGTGCTTGTAGATGAATTTCAGGACGTGAACCGTGCTTCGGGGGTCCTTCTGAGGCTTGTTGCCGGAAAGGGAGATGGACTTTGGGCAGTCGGCGACCTGCGCCAGTCCATATACCGCTGGCGCGGGGCTTCACCCGAGAACATCAGACGGTTTGAAGAAGAATACGAGGGCGCGAAACGGCTGAGCCTTGAAACGAACTATCGTTCGGTTGCTCCTATCGTGAGAACGTTCAGCGAGTTCGGCAGATCGATGATCGCCCGCGAACCGTTCAATGATTGGGAGGCATTCAGGGGCGAAGGCGACAAGAACGCAGTGTCGAACACTGTTGCCGACGAGTTTGCAACTGAAGCACTCGGTGTTGCTGAAAGGGCACATCATCAACAGGCTGACGGAAACCGGTTCAAGGACCAGGCGGTAATATGCAGAACGCACGGCCAGCTTGCGATGGTCTCGTCGGTGCTTGCTGAACAAAAGGTGCCGGTCTTCTATCTGGGACAATTGTTCGAGCGCGAGGAGATCCGCGATCTTCTTTCGCTGCTCGAGCTGGCATCTGCCGACAATTGCCACGCGTTGATGCGCGTCGGACAATTCGCGGAATACGGAATCCCTGAAGAGGACATTCTCCCGCTATTGAGTTACTGCGAGGACAAAGGAATCGGTTTTAGCGATCTGGATCCGGAAGACGAATCCCTGAGGATCGCGGACGCTTCGCGAAAGACTTTGGGTCTGATCAGGTCGCATCTGGAAGTAGAAAAAGGGACATCCGCTTACGACCTGCTTTCGGACTATTTGCTTACCCGGAGCAGGTACCTCCGGGGTTTGATCTCGCGTCAAAGCGTTTCCGACAAACAGAAACAGATAGCGATCTACAAGCTTCTGGGATTCGCTTCATCCGTCGAGGACAAATTCGAGGATCCGGCAACCTGCATACGTGATTTCCTGGGGTACATAAAGCGGCTTGTGATGTTCCGCGAGCAAAAGAACCTGGCCGAGATCCCCGCCGCCGCTTCCGGCCTGGACGCCGTCCGCCTGCTTACCGTCCACGGTGCAAAAGGGCTTGAATTTGACGCGGTATATTTGCCTTTCCTCGCGGCTGGGAAGTTCCCAACAAGCTATCGGGGCGAAAAGTGTCCGACGCCCCCCGGACTCAGGACAGATCCGAAAGATGACCATATTGAAGAAGAGGAATGCCTTTTCTTCGTCGCCTCTTCAAGGGCCCGCGACCGGCTTCACCTCTCGAGGTCGATAAACTACTCGGAGTACCGCAAGAGCAAGCCGTCGCCATTTCTTACCGCTATCGAAGATGTACTACCAGAAGAAAGTGTGATAGCGGCGCTTGCCAAACCGCCCGAACCGGAACTGCTGCCGCCGGAAGCATATGCTCGCCGCGAGTTCTATGCGGCAGAACTGGATCGCTATCTCGAGTGCCCGAGGCAGTATTTCTACCGCTACGAAGCCGGGTTGAAGTCCGGTGACAATCGATCCGCCTATCAGAAGCTACATGGCGCTGTTTTCGAGACATTAAGACTGGTCCAGGAATCTGACCTCAGCCCCGCGGAGACGAAGGCATTCGCAGTGAATACCTTCGAAAGGCTTTGGCAGGAAGCAGAGTTGGATGGGCACGCATACGCAGATCTATACCGGACGAAGGGTGAAGAGCTGGTCGAGAAGATCGTCGAAAGGTTCGCTCATCCGGAAGCGCGTCAGGTCAAAAAAACGATTCCGGTCCCTCTTTCAAATGGTGTCGTGAAGGTGTCTTCCGATTCGATCGAGGAAACCGGGTCTGAAGGATCCAAAAAAGTCGTGGCCCGGAACGTAAAGACCGGTAAACAGCCAAAGAACGTCGAAACAAAGGATGCTGACGCGGCTCTGCTTCAGGCGCTGAAAAACGAATATCCCGACGCTGAAGTGTCGGTGGCAAAGGTCTATCTGACTGACGACTCGGAGCACACGCAGAATATCAGTGAAAAGGTTATCGAGAACCGGCTGAAGAAATACGAGGACGCGATCGACGGCATCAACCGCGGGGAGTTTGAACCGAACCCCAGCGACCGCCGCTGCCCTACCTGTGCGTATTATTTCATCTGTCAGAAGAAAGATTGATAGTAGAGGCAGGGCTCATCCCTGCCCGGCCAGAACACCTGAATGTATCAATCCTCCGCTTAGCCCACACCCGTCGTTTAACCCACCCCATCGTTTAGCCCTCCCATCGTTTAGCCCGCCCGTTTACGGGTGGGTTCAGTGCATATCGCTGCTCTAAAAGCATTGTTTTCTTCGCGGTCCTTGGCGACTTTGCGGGAGGTCTTTACGCGCCTGTTAGCTTCGGACGTTTATTGCATACCAAGTTGAGGGCCTCTCGCAAAGGCGCTAAGGCGCGAAGTTCCGCAAAGAAGAGGAGTTAGGAGTCAGAAGTCAGAAGTCAGAAGTCAGCGCAATGAGAACCCGGAGCGCCAGCGACGGGCATAAGAGGAGTCAGAAGTCAGAAATCAGCGCAATGAGAACCCGGAGCGCCAGTGACGGGCATAAGATGAAGTCAGGAGTCAGGGCAATCAGAACCCGGAGCGCCAGCGACGGGCACAAAAGAAGACAGGAGATAGGAGATGCACACTGGCGGAAACGCGACCGTCAGGGAGCGTGCCTGAGGCAAAAGCCGAAACGCGACGGTGAATTCGCGCGGGCAAGAATGGTCAAGGCCAGATCATACGAGTCCCATGGCGGTCCTTGGAGCCTTTGCGAGAGATCTTGACCCGCCGGTTAGTTTTGGACGTTGATCGCATACCAAGGTCAGGGCCTCTCGCAGAGGCGCGCATGTGAATGCTAGAGCCTCGACGATCCAAGCTTGATATCAGCATTCTGCCAGACCATATCGAACATCTTTCGCACTTCAGCGGCTTCGTCCGACCTGTTCTGGGCTTCAAGGCTTTGGATCAGCCCGTACATCGACCACCCGTTGTGCGGATAGATCTCAAGGTCCTTCTTGTATACCGCTTCAGCTTTCGCGTGTTGGCCTGACTCAAGAAGGGCGATCCCGAGAGACTGCCGTGTAGGGTAATACCAGAACGGCGGCTCCATGTACGGTAGCTTGTCCTGCCTTTCGACTGCGGCCTGAAAAGACGCAACGGCCTCCGGAAATCTTTCCTCCGCCATTGCTATCTCGCCTTTCAGGAGATCATCGGCGATCTTCAAAAGCTCAGTTGCCGGATAATCGTTCTTATCCATGAAGGTAACCGTCACCGTTTTCATCGCCGCCGAAATGCCCTCTCCTTCCCTGCGTGCTTTCTCAAGGTCGCCTTTCCGGCTATATGCCACACCCCTGGCGTAATTCCTGATCGCATTGGAGTAATCGAAATTCTCCGGGAATTCCGGCTCCGCGAGGATCTCGTCCCACTTTCCGAATTGAACAAGAGCGAGGATCGGAATCGTCTTGAAGAACTCAACGGTCGGGAACTCCTTTATCTGTTCGACCTTTACAGCTCTTGCAACTCTGCGCGCCGAGTCGATAGCCAGTTCGCTTCTGCCTTCCATGCTGGACGCGGCCCACAGGAAATGAATGTTGTGCGGGTAGTAGGCGGCGGGATAAAAGCCCTGGGCATTGCACTGAGCAATATAGTCTTCGTCGACATTTGCGGCCCGAACATTGGCTTCCGAAGCGTCATTGTACCGGCCGACCCGCCAGTATATGTGCGCCGGCATATGGACGAGGTGACCTGAACCCGGAACCAGATTGGCAAGCGTATCCGCTACTTTCTCCGCCCTTCCGGGCTCTTCAGAGGCTTCGACCGCGTGGATATACAGATGAAGAGCGAGCGGATGCTCCGGACTGCGCTTGATGACCATTTCAAGCGTGTCGAGTACCTCAGTCGTCTCCGGCTTTGCCCGCCCGTCACCCAGCCAGTAATCCCATGGCATCGTGTCCATCAATGCTTCAGCGAAGAGCGTTGCGGCTTCGTCATCTTCCGGGTACTCCTTGTAGAGATCACGCATCGCGTCTGCATATGCCCGGTCCAACGGCTCGCGCTCGTCGTCGATGTTCTCCGAGTATCGCTTTGCGAGGGCATCGATGAAGTCTTTTTCTGTCTGGGTCGCATTCGCTTTCCGATCGATCGCTTTGGAAAGAGCTGACCAGGCGTTCTTTTTCTCGTCGTCGGACATTATCGGTTTGCCGTTCGATGTCACATTGATGTTCGGGCCGGTCGCGAGCGCTTCACCCCAGTAACACATCGCACAGTTGTCATCCAGCTTCTGCGCCGCCTTGAACGACCGGATTGATTCTGCGTGATTGAATCCAAAAGCGAGAACCATTCCCTGGTCAAAATATCTCTGTGCACCCGGATCTTTCGTGGAGATCTTTCTTGTAAACTTGCCCATTCCTTCAAACAGAGGAGCTCCCGCCCGTTTGACCAATTCTTCATCCGGCGAGCTTTCAGATCCGTTCTCTGATATCTCAGCACTACTGCACGCAGCGAATGCGAGCGCGGCAATGATCACAAAAAGCTTGAATAGCTTCATGTCTGCTTCCTCCATCTGGTTTTTTTGGGAAGTGTAGTTCAGAACCGAGAAATTGAGAAGGTTTTAGGGGTCAGGAGACAGGCGAGAATAATCAGAATCGGGAGCGGTAGCGACCGTTCTTATCTGATCCGATTCGAAAAGTACGCGGTTCCCTTTGCGGGCCTTTGCGGCATGGCGACTTTGCGGGAGGTCTTTACGCGCCTGTTAGCTTCGGACGTTTATTGCATATACCAAGTTGAGGGCCTCTCGCAAAGGCGCTAAGGCGCGAAGATCCGCAAAGAAGAGGAGACAGGAGACAGGCGACAGGAGACAGGCGAGGATAATCAGAACCGGGAGCGGTAGCGACCGTTCTTAAGACACGATCAGATACTACCGAAAGAAAGGAGAGGCGAGTATTCATTCAGTCCTCAGTACATTCTTCTCATCACTGCCTGGTACCGGGAGCGGTAGCGACCGTTCTTATCTGATCGGTGTAGAGGAGCGCGCGTTTCCCTTTGCGGGTCTTTGCGGCTTAGCGACTTTGCGGGAGGTCTTTACGCGCCTGTTAGCTTCGGACGTTTATTGCATACCAAGTTGAGGGCCACCCGCAAAGGCGCTAAGGCGCGAAGATCCGCAAAGAAGAGGAGACAGGAGGAAGATAGCTCTAATTTTTGAAATCTGAATTTTGGGATTTGAAATCGCGAAGCGCACGGAATTCGTGCGAAGCACGTCTCGGAACTACGCCTTCGCCACGATTTTTTCCATCCGTTCCAGATTCTCGTCGATCAACTCGGCAAGCCGGAACTGACTCCTCGCGCGAACAAGATTGTGGGTGTCGTACTGGGTGTCGAAGTAGATGTCGTTGTTCAGAAAATCGGTCAGCATCCGGAGACCGACAATGAACGTCATCACCCGGCTGCTGAATGCGAGTCCTTCAGACTCTGATTCGCTCAAATGCAGACCGCTGTCTGAGAGAAAGCCCCTGGCGAAGGCTTCGAAGTATTCGAGGTCGAATCCCACCTTGGATAGATCCTGTTCGTCCTCTTCGCCTTGATTGCAGATCGTCCGGACCGCATCGCCGAAGTCATAATGAACGACGCCCGGCATTACCGTGTCGAGATCGATCACGCAAAGCGCCTTGTCGTCTTCTGAAAAAAGCACGTTCGAGATCTTTGTGTCGTTGTGGGTCGTCCGGACAGGAATCACTCCCTCCGCAACACGCCTTTCCAGCGACTGCATTTCATCGCGCACATCGTGCGCGGTCTCGATCAGCCCGGAAGCCATCTCGACCCGTTCTTCGGAGGCATTCTCAAGTGCCTCATCGAACTGTGAATACCGGAACGACATGCTGTGGAACCGGGGGATGGTCTCGACAAGGGTAGTCGGGTCTATGTCTTCCGTGTCCCGCAAGAAACCGCCAAGAGCCTTGCCTGCCTCGTGAGCCACTTTTGCGTTTGGCGTCTTCAGATAGACCCTTGAATCTTCTATGTAATTGAGAAGATTCCAGTAGTTGCCATCCTGATCGCGCTGAATGTGGCCGCCCGATCGAGTCTCAAAGAACCTCAATATTCGCCGATCAAGCTTGTCGTCAGGAAGGCCCTTTCGTTTCTCGGCTATGTGAGCCGCGACTCTTATCTTATTGCCGATAACAGCCTCTGGATTCCGAAAAACAGTGTGGTTTATCCGCTGAAGAATGTACGCGTCTCCGGTGTCGGACCGGATCAGGAAAGTCTGGTTGATGTGTCCCGATTTTATCGGAACCGTTTCGTAGGGAACGCCTTCAACGGCAAAGCATTTGAAGACGTTTTTGATATCGAATTCCATTTAGAACAGCCGCGACGGATAGAGGCCGCGTTCACGCAGCTCGACAATGTGTCGCGCTACCAGCTCCTTGTCTTCCTTGAAGGTGATGCCTGACCAGCGTTCTTCCGAGTTCAGGACCTTGACCGAGGCTGATCCACTCGAAACCGCCCGATTTACAGCTTGCGGAATGCCGAATTCCGCAAGAGGATCCGTCTCTGCTGATCCCAAAAACCGGTCAAACCCGTCTTTCAGAATGCCGAATATCGCCGGCGTAAAGCCCCACAAGTTCATCGATACCGGTGTCTCGAGTGTGAGGAGGGCAGAAGGATCATCGCAAGTGACAATACCATTCTCGCTTACGATCCCTTTTCTTTCTACCACGCCTAACAGAAACCCTTTGTCATCGACCATGCATTCGCCTCTGGAGACGGGGCCATTAGGCGAAAGCGTTTGCCCGAGGTGAAATGAGACCAGTGAAAAACCGTCAGTCGGCGCCGATGCGAGCGCAAGAAACGAGGCTCGTCCGTAGAAGTCATCAGCGTTTATCACCCAGAAATTCTCTCGGACCGCAACGCTGGCTGCAAGGACCGCATGCCCGGTCCCCCAGGGCTTTCTCCTATTTATATCAGGCGAAGGAACCGTGAACTCATCCTGATGCACATAAGCAACTTCGGCCCGTCCTTTAAGCTTCGGGCCGAATTCGGACCGGACATTCTCTGCTATTGAACGCCGCACAACAAACACGATCCTCTCGATTCCAGACGCGAGTGCGTCGTAAAGCGAGAAGTCGATTATTGTCTCGCCTTCTTCAGTGACCGTCTCGAGCTGTTTGTTGCCGCCGTACCTGCTTCCGAGACCGGCGGCCAGGACCACAAGAGTTTTCGTATTCATTAGCGAAACCTGTATTATGTCGCAAATCTTTCTGAAACTCTTCCGGCGGCCCGGCATTTCAGCCGTCTAACGCAACGAGACAATGCAATTTGCCGCAATCGACTACGCGGTCGTGATCGGGTTCTTTCTGCTGACTCTTTCCGTCGGTCTTTGGGTATCGAAGCGTTCGGGACAGAACACGACCGAGTATTTCCTTTCGGGCCGCAACCTTCCCTGGTGGCTGCTGGGAATGTCGATGGTCGCGACCACCTTTTCGACCGACACGCCCAACCTGGTGACGGATCTGGTCCGTACCCACGGCGTTTCCGGAAACTGGGTCTGGTGGGCTTTCCTTTTGACAGGAATGCTGACCGTGTTCATATACGCGAGGCTGTGGCGGCGATCAGGTGTTACGACGGATCTTGAGTTTTACGAACTTCGATACAGTGGAAAGCCTGCGAAATTCCTGCGTGCATTCAGATCCGTCTACCTTGGACTACTCTTCAATGTTATTGCGATGGCGATGGTAACACTCGCCGCGATAAAGATCGGGCAGGTAATGCTTGATCTCCCGCCGATATTAACTGTAGGAGTAGCGGGCGCAGTGACGGTTGTTTTCAGCAGTTTCGGAGGCTTCCGCGGCGTCGTTTACACCGACGCGATCCTGTTCTTTGTTGCGATGACGGGAGCCATAGGTGCGGCTTACGTATCCGTCAATCACGAACAGGTCGGCGGAATTACCAATCTTCTTTCGCATCCGGCAGTCGCAGAAAAGATCTCGATACTGCCTGACTTCAACAATACAGATCTACTTGTTACGGTCTTCGTGATCCCGATAGCCGTGCAATGGTGGAGCGCCTGGTATCCCGGGGCGGAACCGGGAGGCGGCGGATACGTCGCGCAAAGAATGCTGGCTGCGAAAGACGAAGATCAGGCGATTGTCGCCACGTTCTTCTTTAACATCCTTCACTATGCTCTTCGTCCGTGGGCGTGGATCCTTGTCGCACTCTCGTCACTGGTGGTCTTTCCGGACATCGCAAGTCTTCAGAGTGCTTTTCCGGCAGTGACAGCGGACAAGCTCGGCCATGATCTGGCCTATCCGGCGATGCTTACGTTCCTGCCCACGGGCCTGCTCGGGCTTGTCGTTGCATCGCTTGTTGCGGCGTACATGAGTACGATCTCGACGCACCTGAACTGGGGCGCCTCCTACATCGTGCACGATTTTTACCGGAAGACGATCGATGAGAACGCGTCCGAGACGACACTTGTTAATGTAGGACGGATCACGACAGTTGTGCTGATGGTGCTCGCAGTGCTCCTGGCGTTGTCATTCACGAACGCCGCGCAGGTGTTCCGCGTGATAATAATGTTCGGAGCCGGTTCCGGTTTGATCTTTCTGCTTCGCTGGTTCTGGTGGAGAATAAACGCGTGGAGCGAGATCACGGCAATGACGGTTTCGGGCATAGTCTCGGTATCACTCGCATTTACACCGATCGGCCCCTTTTTGTTTGGACCGGGAGGAACTGCGCCGTCGTATCTAGAATTCCCGTTCGTGGTTCTTGTCACAACTGCGGCATGGCTTTTGGTCACATATATCACGCCGCCGGAACCGGACGAGAAGCTCATAGAATTCTATGAAAAGATCCGGCCAGGCGGGCCCGGCTGGAAGAAGATAGCCGAAGGGACCGCGTTCTCTACGTCTGACGACCGAAAGAAGCTTGCACCCGGGATCCTGGCCAGCGTAGTCGGAACGTTCCTTGTGTATTCAGCAATGTTCGGTACCGGATTCTGGCTTTACGGAAGATATACCCTCGGTTTGGTCTTTACCGGTTTAGCGGTTGTCTTTGGGTATGCTCTTGCAAGAGTGTGGAAGCGGATGAGGGCGATCTAGAAGGTTCACGGTTCCGAGCGCTTCGAGATCTCAGATTCCAAATTTCAAATTTCAAAATGATCTGAAATTCGGAATCTGGGATCTTAAATTAGACAGGAAGCGGGCGCGAGAGCCGGATGGCTCGCTTTGTGGAACTTCGCGCCTTGGTGTCTTTGCGGTAGGGGAGCGGCTCGAATCATTCCGGAACGGTCGCAAAGCTGAATGAAGCAAGTACTCTCGCAAAGTCGCCAAGCCGCATATTCAGCAAAGAGTCTTCTACTTGGAACTTGGAACTCGGAACGTGGAACCCGGAACCGAATCTCGGTCGCGTTTCTGCCTTCGTCACGGTTCATTTACCTTTGAACATTGAACTTTGAAAGACGCATTGATCCCTGATCGTTGACACCTGACCCATGAAAAGACGTGACTTTCTAAAAACGACATCGGCCGCCGGATTGACCGCCGCCGCGGCACCAAACTTCCTTTTCGCCGGCCAGGGACAAAAGGTGAGGCTTGGATTGATCGGTGTAGGATTGCGCGGGACCTGGCATCTTCGGAACGCCATCCTTCGCGACGATACCGAGATCCGTGCAATATGCGACATCGATCCGGAACGTATCTCTATTTGCCGCGAGATGCTCTCAAACGCCGGTCGCGCCGAACCGCTTGTTTTTGGGAAGGACGATCACGCCTACCGCGATCTGCTGATTCGTGACGACATCGACGCCGTCATCATCAGCACCCCGTGGCTGTGGCACGTCCCAATGGCAGTCGATTCGATGAAGGCGGGGAAATACGTAGGTCTTGAGGTCTCCGGGGCCGCATCGGTCGAAGAATGCTGGGAGATGGTCCGCGCACACGAGCAAACAGGTACTCATCTGATGTTTCTCGAGAACGTGTCATACCGACGAGACGTCATGGCCGTCCTCAATATGGTTCGCCAGGAACTGTTTGGCGAACTTATCCAGTGTCACGGGGGCTATCAGCACGACCTTCGAGCCGTGAAGTTCAACCCAGGCGTCGAATTCGGCGAGAAAGGAAAAAGTGAGGCACGCTGGCGAACACAACATTCGATCAAACGAAACGGCGAGCTCTATCCGACACACGGCCTTGGGCCGATCGTGAACTTTCTAGATACCAACCGAGGCAACCGGCTTGTGTCACTGACGTCAACCGCGACCAAATCGCGAGGTCTTCGCAATTACATCGTCGAAAAAGGCGGCGAGGACCATCCGAATGCAAAGGTCCGTTTCAATCTCGGCGATATCGTCACAACGGTGATGACCTGTGCAAACGGTGAGGTGATCGTGCTTCATCACGACACAAACCTTCCGAGGCCATACTCACTTGCATTCCGGGTGCAGGGAACGAGGGGTTTGTGGATGAAGGACGGAAACCAGATATATATCGAAGGCGTGAGCCCCGAACCGCATAGGTGGGAGCCCTCTCAGCCTTACCTTGAGAAGTACGACCACGAATACTGGAAGAAGTACCAGGCAGTTGCCGAGGGCGCGGGGCACGGAGGAATGGACTTCTTTGTGCTGAAGGAGTTCGTAGAGTCGGTGAAAGGGCAGAAGGCGCCGCCAATAGACGTTTACGACGGTGCGGCAATGATGGTGATCACTCCGCTCTCCGAGCGATCGATCACGGAAGGCGGACAACCTCAGCAGATCCCGGATTTTACGAACGGACGATGGATCAAGCGCCCGAGGGTGTTCGCGGTGTAGTTAATGGTGAATGGTAAATGGTGAATAGTAGGTAATTGAGAATCGCAGACGGATGGTTGAGAATTGAGAGTTATCTTATGCCGTGCAGGGTGTCAGAAGCCGCATAACAGTGAGTGCTGAAGTGAATTCACAGGTATCAATGAACAGTCGCAATGGTACTCTCAGCCCTCAGTACTTTCGTCTCAGTACTCGAACTAACCCTCCCGGACGGTCGGGCTTCTGAAACTTTATTCACGATTTACGATTTACGATTCACGATTCACGATTTACGATTCACGATTCACGATTTACGATTTACGAGTAATCCACATGAAAACCTGGTCACTTAGGATCGGCAAACTATTCGGGATCGATGTTTTCATCCATTGGTCGTTCTGGCTGCTGATTATCTGGATACTCTACTTACAGATCAGCGGCGGAGGCGGGATATTCGAGGCCGTGTGGGCCACCGGTTTTATATTCGCACTTTTTGCCTGCGTGGTCTTTCACGAGCTCGGCCATGCCTTGACCGCTAAACGTTTCGGGATCGGGACGAAGGATATCACCCTCTATCCCATCGGCGGCGTCGCTTCTCTTGAGAAAATGCCGGACGAGCCGTGGCGCGAATTGCTTGTCGCCATCGCAGGGCCAGCTGTAAATCTGGCGATCGCGGCGCTTCTTCTGGTCTACTTTGCGGCGGCGGGTACGTTTCCCGATCCTTCTGCGCTTGAAAGCGCTGAGAATCTGTCTGATGTTCCGTTTCTTTTCACTCTCTTTACAGCAAATCTGATCGTTGCAGTATTCAATCTGATACCGGCCTTCCCTATGGACGGAGGCCGAGCCCTGCGCGCCCTTCTCAGCCTGATGATGGCAAAGCCGGCTGCGACAAGGATCGCCGCCGCAGTAGGTCAGATCCTCGCAGTCGTCTTCGTGCTTCTTGGCTTTTACTACAACCCCTGGCTGATCATCATCGGACTCTTCGTCTTTCTCGGAGCAGGAGTCGAATCCGCCGGAGAACGAACAAAGACAGCGCTCTCTGGTCTTACGGTCGAACACGCACTGATGAGAAGGTTTACGAGTTTAAGTCCGTTCGATACGTTGGGAACGGCGGTCGAAGCTCTGCTAAACAGTCAGGAAACCGACTTCGTTGTCCTTGATATGGACGAGCCGATCGGACTTCTGACAAGAAGCGAGATAATCAAAGGCCTGACCGAGAAAGGTCCGGAAGCTCGCGTTTCTTCGTTTATGAACCGCGAGTTCTTTGTGGTCGGTCCGGAATTGAACTTGTCCGACTTTCTGCAGGAAGTTGCTTCGCACAAGAGTGATGTTGCGCTTGTGATGAAAGACGGCGAGCTGCTGGGAATGATAGACCGCGAGAATGTCGAGGAGAAGCTGCTTGTAGAGCGAGCGCTCAGGGGCAATGATCAGTGACCAATGACCAGCGTTCAAGGCAAGAAAGAGGAGAGCGGACCTAAGTCCGCCCTCAGCTATCAAATTCATTGATCGATGGTAAATGTTTAGTAAGTTTCTGACGAGTCCTTCATTTTAAGGAGGTTCGTCGTCGGGTTCGGCGTTCTGCCGTCGTTCGCTCGTTTGACCGTAAGGCCGCCGCTAACGCTCGACATCTTGATCTTCACATCTCCGCTGCCAAGCATTCCATGCATGTCGCGCCCGACGAATTCGCCCTTCCTGACCGGAAGACCGAACTCATTGTCGATCGAACCGCTTAGGCTGTTCGCTTTGATCGTCGCATTTGCATCTGAAGGAAGCGTGAGAATGACCTGGCCGTTGACCGTCGTCATCTTTATGTCGCTCGCCTGATAGAGCTGTTCAAAATCGGCTTCGACCGTTCCGTTCACGGTCGTGAGTTTTGCGGAGCCGCCAAGATTCGAAGCCCTGACTGTTCCGTTGACGGTTGAGGCCTTGGTGTTTCCGTCCGATCCGTCGATCGAAACGTTTCCATTCACTGTCGATATTCCGACCAGGTTTGACGTTCTGGGCACGGTAAGCTCGAACTCGACCTTTAGATCATCGGCTCTTCTCCACCCTTCGTCTGCCATTTCCTTTCGGTCCCTGTAATCAGCTTTGACATAAAAGCTTGATTCGTCCGATTCGACCTTTATGTCGACGTACTTCAGGTGCTCCGGATTGCTCGCTGATTTCACGGCGACCAAACGCACTTGCGGGCTGTCCCAGGTGGTGACCTTGATCGAGCCGTTGACGTTCGCCGCTTTGACATCCCCGTTCAGGTTCAAGGGATAGGTCTGGTCGAACCTCTCGTCCTGAACAACTTCAACACGGGCCGGCGAGTTCTCTTTTGCGTCCGCCGCCACTTCTTCTTCGACGAACGAATTCACGCTGCAGTTGAGAAGTGCGGCCACGCTGAAGAGTATCGAAAATAAGTAAGGCATCTGTTCTCTCCTGAATAAAGTTTCGAATATTGAATCTTCTGTGAGTAGAACACTGCGGGGCGGGGATTTGTGACATGCGAGGAGTCAGAAGTCAGAAGTCAGAAGTCAGAAGTCAGAAGTCAGAAGTCAGAAGTCAGAAGTAAGAAGTGAAGAAAAATGTTTAGTTATCAATTGTCGATCTGTTTCCCTGTACTCATTTTCATTTTGCAGTACTCATCTCCCATCACCAAAAAAGGAGTCAGAAGACTCCCGCCTTCTGACTCCTGACTCCTGACTTCTAAATTCTTGAAGCCTACATCTCACGAGCAACCGAGTTCATATGCATCACCGGTTTCCAGGAGTCGCCGTCCTTCATATAGACAGAAGCGGTGTACATTTTTTCAGGCATCGGCTGGCCATCGCAGGTGCCCTTGCTGGCAGCAGCATACGTCAGAACAACGAAATTGTCGTTTACTTTCGTCGCCTTCTCATCTGACAGCGTGTAACTGGAAATTTCGCATTTGTGCTCGCCGATATAGGCGATCTCGGCTGCACGGTCGCGTATCCCATCAGAGCCTACGGCGAGAAAACTCGAGCCAAGTCCGTCTTCAAACACCTTCGTGTCTTTCTTGAAGAAGGCATCCCAGAACTTCTTGTCCATATCGATCAGGGTCTTGGCGAGCTCTGCATCATTCTGAATATTCGGCTTGGGCGGTTCTTCCTTCTCTGCCTCGTCATCTGACGCGTCAGCCTTCTCGGCTTCGGCGTTGGCTGTGTTTCCGGATGTGTTCGCGTTCGAATCACCGTCTTCGCTATCCTCGGCGTCTCCGTCGCCTGCGGCAGCAGGCACTTCAGCATTTTGGTAATACGCCGCTTTCCAGGTGTCGCCTTCTTTGACATAAAGGGAACCGTAATACTCGTTCTCCGGCACCTTCTGACCGTCGCAAGTTGCGTCGTTCGTACCCTTTCCGGCAAGCAATGCTGCATTCTCTGAGAGTTCGACCACTTTGTATTCAGATGTCGAGTACGACCTTACCTCGCAAGGAGATTCATTGATCATCCTCACAACCGAAGCCTTGTCGACAAACCCGCTTGCGCCCCCTCCGACAAAGCTGTCTGTCAGATTCTGGTCAAAGTGTGCGCCATTCTTGTTCTTCCAGGCTTCTCCGAACGACTTGTCGATATCCTGTAGCGTGGCCGCAACTGTCTTCTCAGTTGTTCCGTTGTTTGCGCCGTTGTTCCCTCCCTCATTCGCGCCACCTTCAGGCGGCGGACAGGCTGTGAACATTAGCAACGCCAGACAGATCACGAAAAGATAAGTGGTCTTCAACATATGCTTCTCCTTTACTCTTTGTGTAAATAGGACTCGGGTTTCCGCGATCCAATCAAAGGCTCACGCCTCATTCCTGAGCTTGGCAGGAACGGCTCTCACCGCAGAATCTGGATTTTCCCCTTGGTTGGAAGGAAATGATACACCAACAACGTGAGAGGTCAAGAAAATTCGGGTGAGCTATTGGTCAGGGGAGTCTGTCGGGTCTGGTGGGTCTGTCGGGTCTATTGAGTCTGGTGGGTCTGTCGGGTCTATTGAGTCTGTCGGGTCTGTTCAGTCCATTGGGTCTGTCGGGTCTGTAAAGTCTATTGAGTCTGTTGTGTCTGTCGGATCGGAATTCGGATCGTAGTCTGGTCAGACGTATGCCCCGAAGGGGCTACAGAGGTTAGCCCGGGGCAACCCGAAGGCGCGGCCCCGGGGAATCAGGCAACATCTCCATCAGCCGCTTTAGCGGCGGCATATTCAATCGATCGGGTCTATTGAGTCGACCGGGTCTGTTGAGGCCTCCCGACTGGAGCTCAGGCAGCCCTGCCTACGATGAGCGAAGCAAAAGAGTATTTCGGCGCGCGCCGCTCCGGACTCATCAAAAAAGAGCCAGGAGATGTTACTCTCCTGACTCCTGACTCCTGACTCCTGACTTCTGTCTTCTGTCTTCTGTCTTAAGCCGCCTCGCCAGGCGTTCCCATATGGAATACGGCTTTCCATACGTCGCCGTCCTTCCTGAAGACCGTCGTCGTGTAATTCGGGGCAGACGGTATTGTCTCTCCGTCGCATTTTCCCGTAGCTCTTCCGTAGTAGCTAAAGACGTACATGTTGTCAGCCACCTTTGTTGCTATCGCTTCGGAAAGCCCCGTTGAGTCGATCTCACAATTGTGCTCCGCGATCTGCTTCAAGATCGCCGCCCGGTCTTTCGGGCCGTCAGCAGTCAGTTCGATGAAATCGTCTGCCAGAACACCCTCAAATGGCTTGGTATCCTTTTCCGCCCAAGCCGCCCAAAGATCGGTCTCAAGCTTGGTCAGCTCTTCCGCAGCCGCTTCGTCATTGCTGAACTTCGGCATAGGAGGCGCTGCCGGCTTTTCCGCTTCCGCAGCACCTTCTTTGTTCTCGGCGTCGTCTCCGTTCTCGGCCTCAGCCGCAGGCTTCTCTCCGCCTTCGGACTTTTCAGCCTCGTCCCCGTCTCCGCTGTCATCCGAAGCCGCTTCGATCGGCCTGGTTTGGTGATATGCGGCCTTCCACTTGTCGCCGTCTTTCACGAGCAGGGTCACGAATTGGCTGTCAGGAAGGTCCTTGCCCTCGCAAGTGCCGTCTACATCATTTTTTCCTGTCTGGATGGCTACGCCTTCGGCGATCTCGGTCACTTTCGAATCCGTCGACCTCGCGGATTTGATATCGCATTCATCGGAACTGATCGAAGCTACGACCATCGCTTTGTCAGCACGCCCCCTCTGGCTAACGCCCACGAAGTTGTCGGTCAGATTCTCGTCGAAGAATTTTCCGTTCTTGTTCTTCCAGGCTTCCTGTGCCGAATTATCGAAAGCGACGACTGATTCTTCGACTGAAGCTTCCCCTGTTGTATTGCCTGCGGAGTTGTCGCCCGGGTTAGATCCTGTATCTGCAGGCGGGCAAGCGGTAAATGTCAAAAGCGCGGTAGCGATAACGAACAAATAGATGGTCTTTGGCATGCGGCTTCTCCTTTCTGTTTCGGAAGATGTGTTTCCTTGAATTGAACCCGATCGGTAGGCTAAGGCTGCTTCACTCCAACAATGGGAGCCGATCGCCCGATTGATCAGAAATACAGTTGATGGTTGGGACGGAATAATACACGAGATGAGACTGTTGAGTCTATTCAGTCTGTTGAGTCTGTTCAGTAGGCGTTGCGGTGGCAATCGGAACCCGGAGCGCAAGCGACGGGCAAGACCGGATAAAGAGAAGAAATTCCAGATTCCAAATTCCAAAATGACCGCTACCGGCCATATTAGGCGGAAACGCGACCGTCAGGGAGCGTGCCTGAGGCGCGAGCCGAAACTCTCAGAGTCAGAGGCGCCGTCGCTCCGCGTCTAAGAGACCGTTTATGGACAGATTCCACGGGGCAAGCCGAAGGCGCAGCCCCGGGGAATCGACCAACATCTCCTTAGGCGGCTTCAGCCGCGGCAGATCTTACGAGTTCCATTTATGCCCGTCGCTTGCGCTCCGGGTTCCGATTGCCGCCGCGACGCAAACTGAATCGACTCAATAGACCCAATCGACTCCACAAACTCGACAGACCCGACAGACTCGACAGACCCGACCGTCTCACCAGGCGATACCGTAGTCATCTCCGTGGTGGCTCGAGCCGCCCCACATCGTGCCGTGCTCGCGATCGAAGAAGATCGCGTTGATCGGGCCCGAAGTTCTTTCCTGGAATCGCAGTCGATAGCCCTTCCGGATCAGCTCGCGCCTTATCCAGTCAGGAACTGAATCAGCCAACAGTAATCGTCCCGGATCGGACTCGTGGTCGCCAAACGAACTCTTCATCTGATAGCTGTTGATGTTCGCTGCCTCGACCGCCTCCTGAACGTTCATTCCGAACTCAACGACATTAAGGAAGAACTGAAGCAGATTCTGGTCCTGGCCGTCACCACCCTGAACTGAAAAGGACAAGAACGGCTTGCCGTCTTTGATGGCAAGGCTCGGCGTAAGCGTGACACGCGGCTGTTTGCCCGGCTCGATAACGTTAAACGGATTGTTCCGCCTGTCGAGATCAAAACTCTGTGCCCTCTGGCTCAGCCCGATCCCGGTCCTTCCGGCGATCACCGCTGGAACCCATCCCCCGCTAGGGGTAACTGAAACGATCCACCCTTCTTTGTCTGCAGCCTGAACGGTCGTGGTTCCTGCATAGAACGATTCGAGGAACCTGGCTTCCGCAACCTCGCCCTCGCCGGGCGTCTTCGTTCCCCAGTTCCTAAGCAGATCGTTGAACGGATTCGTTTCTCCCTGAAACGGATACGGGTCTCCCGGTTTAACATCCGGATCGTTGTCGTCAGGATCCATTTCCTTTAGGCGGGCCTTCGCGTAGTCCTTGGAAAGCAAACCTTGGATCGGCTCGGCAGGTGGAAAAGCCGGATCGCCATAATAGAAGTCGCGATCGGCGTACGCGAGGTTCATCGTCTGGTAGAGCGTGTGGATGTACTTCGAGCTGTTGTAACCCATCGACTTCAGATCGAAGTTCTCGAGAATGTTGAGCGCCTGAAGCATGACAGGCCCCTGGGTCCAGTGGGTCAGCTTGTAGACATCGATTCCCTTATAGCTGGTCTTTACGGGCTCTTCGAATTTGACCTTCCAGCCCGCAAGATCTTCCATCGTGATCAGCCCGCCCTCTTCCTGCGTACCGCGGACGAACTCGCGCGCTATATCTCCTTTGTAGAATCTCTCGTGTGCAGCGTAGATCGCTTCTTTCCGCGACTTGCCGTTCTTAAGCGCATTGGCCTCAGCCTCGACAAGCTTCTTCAGGGTCTCCGCAAGATCGGGCTGACGAAAGATCTCGCCAGCGACCGGGGCTTCCCGTTCTTTTCCCTTGTTCGGAAGCATTACGTCACGTGAATACTTCCACTTTTTTAGCTTGTCCTTTTCCCTCTCGATCCGGCCCGCAGTGTCCTCTTCCATCGGATATCCCTCGGCCATCTGGATAGACGGTTCGAGTACATCCTTAAGACTGAGCGTGCCGTATTCGGCAAGCATTGCGAATATGCCCCCCGGGGTCCCGGGAGTCACGGCTGAAAGTGCACCGTGCTCAGGCGGATAACTCTTGAAGCCCTTTGAGGCGTAGTATTCGACTGTCGCTCCGGTTGGTGCGACTCCGAGAGCATTGACCCCGATCACCTTCTTCGTCTTTGGGTTATAGATCAGCGCCTGCGTCTCGCCGCCCCAGCTCAAAACGTCCCACATTGTGGATGTGGCACCGATCATCGCGCACGCCGCATCGACCGCATTTCCGCCTTTCTGGAACATCATCGCACCGGCGGTCGCCGCAAGAGGCTTTCCAGTGATCGCGACCCAGTGCCGGCCGTGGAGAACCGGTTTGGCTGTTCGCTGCGCATTTAGCGGTTCGTTAAATGTCATGGCAACAAGAATGATCAGCGTGATCGGTCTTAGGAGTTTCATTTGTTGTTCCCAGTGGATTTCAAATCTTAAAGTTCAAACATTCGGTTCGGGTTTGGCTTTCTTTGCGGAACTTTGCGCCGTTGCGTCTTTGCGAGAGGTTTTCCCGATCTTGGATTGTCGTATCCCGGCAATCGAAAAAGTGACGAAAAAAAATCTCTCGCAAAGGTGCCAAGCCGCAAAGATCCGCGAAGGATGCAATCAGTGCCGCGGCTAGGGCCGCTTTTCATTGGTCAATGATCAATGGGCAATGATCATTGCCTAAATCCCGAGCTCTTCCTTCGCTTCCCTAAACTTGGCAACTGCAAATTCAAGATCTGCCATTGAATGCGCCGCGGAAACCTGTGTTCGTATCCTCGCTTTGCCCATCGGAACCACAGGGTACGAGAAACCGATAACGTAGACACCCTTCGTCAGAAGCAGATCGGCCATTTTTGAAGCAAGTGTCGCATCGCCCAACATCACAGGCACTATGGGGTGTTCTCCGGGAAGAACCTCGAGTCCGATCTTGGATATCTCCTCACGGAAGAACGCCGTATTGTTCATAAGCCTGTCGCGAAGCGCCGTCGACTCTGTAAGCATCTCGATCGCCCGGATCGAAGCGGCGACGATCGGAGGAGCGACCGAATTCGAGAAAAGGTACGGTCTCGACCGCTGGCGAAGAATATCGATTATCTCTTTCCTGCCGGATGTAAAGCCGCCGCTAGCACCACCCAGCGCCTTGCCAAGCGTCCCGGTGATAACGTCCACTCGTTCAACGACTCCATGGTACTCGTGGGTCCCCCTGCCTGATGCTCCGACAAAACCCGTTGAGTGGCAGTCATCGATCATCACCATCGCGTCATATTTGTCAGCAAGATCGCATATCTGGTCGAGCTTGGCGATGTAGCCGTCCATCGAAAAGACGCCGTCCGTTGCAATTATCTTCCGACGCGCGCCCGAGGCCTCCTTCAGCTTTGCTTCAAGGTCGTCCATGTCAGAGTTCTTGAAACGATACCTTGCAGCCTTGCACAGGCGAATCCCGTCGATGATGCTCGCGTGATTCAACTCGTCCGAGATGATCGCGTCTGCTTTCTCGAACAAGGGTTCGAACAATCCGCCGTTCGCATCGAAGCAGGCCGCGTACAGGATCGTGTCCTCGGTTCCGAGAAACTCGCTGATCTTCTCCTCAAGGACCTTGTGGATCGTCTGTGTTCCGCAAATGAAGCGCACGGAAGCGAGACCGTAACCCCAGTCATCCAGTGCCTTCTTTGCCGCTTCGACTATTGACGGGTCGTCGGCAAGGCCCAGGTAGTTGTTGGCGCACATGTTTAGGACCTCGCCCCCCGCGACGTCTATGTGAGCATCCTGCGGCGTCTGGATAACGCGCTCGGACTTGTAAAGGCCCGCTTCGCGGATCTCGTCAAGCTGTTCGGAAAGTTGCTGTTTTGCTGATGAGTACATAATCGTAAGTGCTGAGTACTGAGAGATGAGTACTGAGTCCGGAGCGCACGCGTCCCGCGTGCAATGCGCCGCTGAAAGCGGCTCGAGACATCCTTCCCGTGGGTAGTGCCCTTCGGGCTTTCCCACGGCTAAAAGCAGGTCGTCGCTACGCGACACTTAATTGGTCACTGTCGAAGCCCGTCGCTTTGTGGCACTTCGTACAAAGAACTTGAGCGCCTCCGTGCTACTGACATTATGCTCCTACGGAGCAAAAGCCGGCATCCCTTTCATCTCCCTTATCCCTGTCAGATCTCCCAATCAAGGATTACCTTTCCACTGTCGCCCGTCTTCATCGCTTCAAAGCCTTCTTCGAAATCCTTATAGCTGAAACGATGGGTGATAACGGGGCTGATATCCAGTCCGGTCGCGACGAGGACACTCATCTGATACCAGGTCTCGTACATCTGCCGGCCATAGATCCCTTTGATATCCAGCATGTTAAAGATCACGGGTTTCCAGTCGATCTCGAACGGCTCCGAAGGAATTCCAAGGAACGCGATGTTCCCGCCGTGGGCCATATTCGCGATCATATCCTTTAGCGCGACCGGACTTCCCGACATCTCGAAGCCGACGTCGAAGCCTTCGACCATTCCAAGCTCTTTCTGCGTATCGGCAACGGAAACCTCTTTCGTGTTGATCGCTTTTGTCACCGAACCCATCTTTTCAGCGAGTGAGAGCCGCTTAGGATTGATATCGGTTATGACGATATGCCGCGCGCCAGCTTTTTTTGCGACCGCGGAAGCCATTATGCCGATCGGTCCCGCTCCGGTGATAAGAACGTCCTCGCCAAAAACCTCGAAAGCCAAGGCCGTATGAACCGCGTTCCCGAACGGATCAAAAATGGCGGCGACATCAAGATCGATATCCCTGTCGTGTTTCCAGATGTTCGTATACGGGACGACCATGAACTCGGCGAAGCCGCCGTCCGTGTTCACGCCAAAACCCAGCGTGTTCGCGCATTTGTACCGCCGCCCCGCCAGGCAGTTTCGGCAACGGCCGCAGACCAGATGTCCCTCAACACTGACGATGTCTCCCTTGTAAAAGTCGGCAACGTTCGAGCCGACCTCAACGATCTCGCCTACGATCTCGTGTCCCAGAATTGTCGGAACACTGATAGTGTCCTGAGACCACTGGTCCCAGTTGTAAATGTGTACATCAGTGCCGCAGATACCGGTCCTGAGGACGCGTATCTTCACGTCGTTGATCTCGATCTGAGGCTCCGGAACGTCCTCAAGCCACAAGCCCGGTTCGGCCTTGCTCTTAACAATAGCTTTCATATATTTGTTAGAACTGAATCGGTACGGGAATGATAGTTAAACGGGGTCAGGTCTGTCGAGTCTGTCGAGTCTGTTGGGTCTAATGGGTCTGTTGAGTCTGTTGGGTCGGTTGAGTCTGTTGAGTCGATTGAGTCTGTTGGGTCGGTTGGGTCGGTTGAGTCTATCCGGTCTGTTGAGTCTGTTGAGACTATCCGGTCTGTTGAGTCTGTTGAGTCGAGTGAGTCGAGGCTTACTGCCCACTGCTCTATTCCCACGCGCGAATGCGTGGGTTAAACGGCTTACTGCTCACTGCTTACCGCTCACTGCCCACCGCTGGGAATAATCCCGTATGTTTTTGGAATCAATAGCGGTCACTTCTCTCGAATGGAGACCCAATACGTATGAAGAAAGTCTTTTCCATCTGCGCCGTTTCTTTGCTAATCGCTGGAATGCTTGTTTCCGGCTGTTCGGTTCCGGGTATCTCGTCGGACTCTGCCGAGGTCCCGACCATTGCATCTGAGGACCAACCGGAGATCGCTGCTGCCGCAGATGGTTACGACCTCACAGCGTATTCATTGATAGGAGACGCAGTAAAGGGAGTTCCAGAACTTTCGATAGTTCACCAGGGGGCAAGATATCTGTTCGCAAGTAAAGAGAACAGGGACTCGTTCCTCAGCTCGCCGGAAAAATACCTTCCAGGATTTGAAGCGCACTGCCCTGTCTCGTTGTCGAGGGGCGAAGATGAAAAGGGAAAGCCGACCATCTGGCGGATCCATAAGGAAAAGCTCTATTTCTTTTCCAGTGAGAGCGCCGCGGAAGAGTTCGATCGTGATCCTGAAGGCACGTTAGCAAAAGCGGCAGAGTGACATTCGATCAACTTCGTCCCGTTAATCTTTACAGGAGATGTCGTTTGTTTCCGCGCCTGGTGCCGTCAGCTGTGATAGTATCGAGGGAACGCTTAACTTGAAGTGTTGCACAACACGGTCGGCGTCTTGAGATCTGGAAATGATCGACGGGATCAATTCCTCCTTATTACCCCTTCCAATCAGACTTCAAATCGTGAGATCCGTATCTCACCGTAGTCCCGTCAGATCGCTAATACAGTGACAAACAAAGTCTGAAAGCTTCTGCCGAAAAGGCAGAGGTTTCAGGTCAATGTTTCCGACAGTTCGAGGTTCGGGGTCAGCTCTACTTGCCGCGAACTTCGAGACTCGGTTCGCCTTTGCCTTGTTGTCCGCAAAGACCAGTCTCCCGGCTTCCCGGGATTGTCCCTGTTCTGAAGATCCCGAGCCTCGACTAATGAAGATACTTCTTTACAACCCGGACAACGGTGTAACCCGAAACTTTATGCCCCACCTCTGGATGTTTCTTCTTCAGGCCCTGACCCCTGACGAACACGAGGTTGTGCTTATCGACGGCAACGCCAGGGCAATGTCCCGGAGCCAGCTTGTCCGGTTCTGTAAGGAAGAAAGGATCGATCTTGTCGGGATCGGCGCTATGACTCGAATGGTCGCCCGCGCCTACCGAGTCTCCGAAGCCCTCAGGGACGCGGGAATTCCTGTCGTGATGGGAGGTCCCCACGTAACAGAATGTCCAGACGAGGCGCTTGGAAGAGACGGCGGAAAACGCTATGCAGACGCTGTGGCTCTTGGCGAAGCCGATGACTACTGGGCAGAGATCCTGACCGACGCCGCAAACGGCCAGCTCAAAGACATCTATCAGCCAAAGTTCGATGAAAAGGGCAATGACGTGAAGCCTTCATTGCAGCCCTATCCGCACATTCCCTGGGAAAGCCTGGACTTGGAGCAATTCAGCCTGATCCCCAGGAGCTTGCGTCGGTTCATGTCCCGGCTGGGCGAAGGATGGGGAAAGTTCTTTGTAGTTCCGATCGAAACGGGAAGGGGCTGTCCTTACGGCTGTGAGTTCTGTACGGTGACCGGCTTTTTCGGTGATTCTATCAGGTTCAGGACAAATGAAAGCGTTGTAGAGGAACTTCTGAGATTGAAGAATCGCGCGAAAAACGAAAAGGGCCAGATAGCCGTTTTCTTTATCGATGACAATCTCGCGATCAACAAGAAGCGTTTGAAAGGCCTTCTGCGTGAGATCATCGCCGCGAACGCTCAGCTCCCGTGGGTGGCGCAGATCAGTGCCAATCTTCTTAAAGACGAGGAACTTGTGGATCTGATCGCAGAGGCCGGCGGAAAATGGATCTTCATCGGGATGGAGTCGATAGATCCAGAGAACATGGCTTCCGTCAACAAGAATTTTTCCCGACCCGGAGATTATAAAGAGGTTCTGGACAGGCTCGGTTCGAGGAACATATACGCGATCACATCCTTTATCTTCGGGATGGACAACGATACGGAAGGCGTCGCGGAGAGAACTGTCGAACAGATAGAAAGCTGGTCGCCCGGACTGCCTGTGTTTGGTCAGCTTACGCCGTTCCCATCGACGCCGCTTTACGATCGGCTCGAGATGGAAGGCAGGCTTGACCGGCCGAAACACTGGCTTGAGTTTGCGCCGTTTGAAATGGCGCATTCGCCAGAGAAGATGTCGATCAGCCAAGCCAGATCCGAGACGGACTACGCGTGGAAGAAGTCGTACAGTCCGGAACGAAATGCGGAAGCGCTGGAAGCGATCTCCGATCAACCGATCGAGTACAGGATAAGTCTTATTGTAGCGAGGCTCTTCTTTCGCGGCATCTACTTTCCACAAATGAGCAAGCTTGCCTGGTTAAAGTTGATCTACAGCAATAAGAAACCCATCCTGGGACTGGCACGAGAGGGACTTGGTACATGGAGAAGCGCCCACAAGAATGACAAAAGGCTTGCCGAGAAAGCGGCGGACTCGCTTTCGGGAGAGATGGCAGAAGCAGCTAAACAAGATTCCTGATTTGCAAAAAGCGCGGTAAACCCCCACAATTGTCAGAAGTTAGACCTACTCTCGCGCATTAACGGTAATGCGCCCCGTCCTGCTAGATAGTGACTGACGGCGTTTAGGATAGTTCGAGAGTCGGCAATTTACAGTACAGAAGCCGCTTTAGTAATAGAGCAATCCGAACTCCGACCCTTCCCGAGCAGACCGTTTCTCCGAAGACAACTCGATTCGAAGCTTCTTTTTAAGCCTCCTTTTATGGGAGGCCGAGGTAAAACTCTATGTCAACCAAACTTTATGTAGGTAATCTTTCGTTCGATACTTCGGAATCGGAACTCGAGGAACTTTTTAGCAGCGCAGGAACCGTCGAGTCGGCGAACGTAATCACCGATCGTGACACGGGCCGTTCACGCGGCTTCGGGTTCGTTGAAATGTCCACTCCGGAAGAAGCGAACAATGCAATCGCCGAATTTAACGGCAAAGAAGTCTCCGGGCGCGACATCGTCGTGAACGAAGCCAAGCCCCGCACAGACCGCGGCGGCGGAGGTTTCGGCGGAGGCGGTGGACGTCGCAACCGCTGGTAAGGCGTTTGTGCGTTAGATACAAGTAACAATGAGTGCCCGGCTTTTTGTTAACGCCGGGCACTCGGTCTTTGAAAAGGAAATATATGAGATTTAGTGAATTGGGACTGAATGAAGCGCTTCTGCGCAGATGTGAATCCCAAGACTTTACGACGCCGACTCCGATTCAGGAGAAGGCGATACCCCTGATACTCGGGGGAAAGGACCTGATCGGATGTGCCGAGACAGGGACCGGAAAGACGGCGGCGTTCATTCTGCCGCTCTTGAAGAAAATGATGTCATCCCCCAGGCCGGGGATAAAGCTGCTCGTGATAGCCCCTACCAGGGAGCTTGCGACGCAGATCGAAAAGGCTTACGAATCTTTTGCTCCAAGAAAAATGCGCTCCGTAAATCTTATCGGCGGCGCAAATATCAACAAGCAGACCAAAAGGCTAAAAAGCGGCGTCAGTGCCGTCATCGCCACTCCAGGGCGATTCCTGGATCACTACGAACGCGGAAACCTGGACCTTAGGAACATTGAATATCTGGTTCTCGACGAAGCGGACCGGATGCTCGACATGGGATTTCTCCCTTCGATCCGCAAGATCCTTGCGTTGCTCCCAGAGAAAAGGCAGAACCTGCTCTTCTCCGCAACTATGTCCGATTCGGTCAAGAGCCTTTCTTACACCTTTCTGCACGACCCGGAGGTCGTAGAGGTGAGCCCCGAGAACAAACCAGCCGGAACGATCGAAGAATTGGCGTTCCCGGTTGCTGCTAACTCGAAGACGGCGCTCCTTCTGAATCTTCTCGAAGAACAAAACTTTGAACGGGTCATCGTGTTCACCCGCACAAAGCGTGGCGCGGACAGGCTGGCACACATTCTGAAGGCAAGGGAACTCAGTGCCAAGACACTTCATTCGGACCGCTCGCAATCGCAGAGAGAACGAGCGCTGAACGATTTCAAGAACGGCAAGACGAGAGTGCTGGTTGCGACAGACATTGCGTCGAGAGGAATCGACGTCGATTCCGTTTCACATGTGATCAACTATGACGTCCCGAAAGCCCCTGAGGATTACGTACACCGCGTGGGCAGGACAGGACGCGCCGGAAAACTTGGACAGGCGATAACGTTGGTAACACCTATCGATGAACTCGCGATGAGGGATATCGAGTACCTGACGAAACAGAAGGTTGAGCGGATTGTTCATCCGGAATTTGGCAGAAAACCGATCCGCTGAAGGTAGCGATCAGGTTTGGAGAGTTCACATACGGGATCGGCCGGGGCCTGTGAAATTGAAACCAGCCTACCCGTATGTGATAAAGTATGAATGATTTATGGCTAAATCGAAGACGAAAAAAGACCCGGATTACAACGTTGGCGACAGGGTCGAGAAGGTTTGTCCCGACTGCGACAAGCAATTGGGACATATCGTAAAATCGGTAACAAAACTCGGCAGGATCTCCAGGGTTATCTGCTCCGAATGCGGAAAGGTAGGTACATTCAAGGCCAGTTCCGCCAAACTTAAGCCCGATAAGAGCAAACAAAAACCGGGCGACCCGTACGATACCTCGAAGACTTACAAGAGCGGGGAGATAATGGAGCACGAAGCCTTCGGAAGAGGCAAGGTGGTTGAGGTACTCGAGAACAGAATGATCGATGTACTCTTCCCGGATCGTCTCCGACGTTTGATCCACTCTCGCTAACTAGAAGCAGGCAAACAGCTTAAGCCGAACTTAGGAACGCAGTCGACGACTGTGAACGGGTTCGGCTTTCCTTTTTTTGGCACTTTTTAGAATTTCTCCCGCTTCAGCCGGCCGTCAAGAGCAGTAAAACATTGACGGTTGGGGTCGTTAGCCCAAGGGGCGCAGGCGCAAGTCCAAGCCTGCCTTCAGATCGTTCCTATCCTTTGACTTGATTGCCCAAACCGCGATCGCCCCGTCCTCAGTCTTCTCTGCAGGACCGAACGCAAGTTACCTGATTCCAAAGTTTCAAAGCACTAACGACTTTGGGCCGAGGTCTCGGGGGATGCGCCTGTCCGGTGCGAATTCTGCAGAGTGCCTATTGAGCTTTTACAAAGAATCGGAAACGCAAACCGACTCGGCTCTGTCGACCCGTGAAATGTGATCAACGGGTGCACCAAATGTACCAGTGCCTGTCACCTCGAACATCTTCCCTGAATCAATCCTCCGACGCCGTTACTGGTCTCGAATGCAACCCCCTGGCGGGCTTCGGCCCGTGAACATTTGAATCTGAATCTGCAAAACTGCCGAAGCCATTGATGTTCAAAGGGTGGATGTCATAAAGGCGGCCACAATACATTTAAGGAATATTAGATCAACAAGGGGGATCAAATGGAAAGATCAGACATGTTCATACTGGGCGCGGCCTTCGTGTCCTTTTTATTCTCAATTTCACTGTGGTTCGGTGCCTGGGGAGGCGACGCGGATTTTAACAAGCAAGCTGGAATCTTTGTCGGACTCTGGGTTCCATCGATCATTGCGGTCGGCTCGTACTTTAGGAGGCGCGCGACGGCATGACAATGGACCTCATAATCTTCTTCGTGGGATTTCTCGTTTCGATGTCGGTTCTGTACGGAATTTTCGCACAGGTCCCTCTGGGCATGGTCGAAGAGAGTGAAGCGCCGGAGAAGGCCAAGTCACAGTCTGCATAAAACAGCAGGGTCTCGCGCGTCGACGAAGGGGCCCTGCTACACATCTATGCCGTCGGTCTGTAATGACTGATACTGACATTGGGCTCGTCTTGTTCTCTAATGGTCGGTCTGGAACGAAAAGCGAACGAGTCGGAAAAAAGAGAGTGTTTGAATGAGAAAATCAGATTACTTCATTTTAGGTGCGGCGCTTGTTTCATTCGTATTCTCGATCGCCCTCTGGTTCGGCGTGCTTGCCGGTGATGCGACATACAATAAACAGGCCGCGATCTTTGTGGGATTGTGGGTGCCGTCTATCTTGACGGCCGGCAGATACTTCAGGAAATAAGGGGAACCAATGACAACAGATCTTTTAATTTTCTTTATCGGTTTCCTCGTGCTCATGTCGGTCGTCTACGCGATCTTTGCCGAGGTATCCCTCATAATGGTCGACAAGGACGATTCGCCGACAGAACGCTGACTCCGGAGCTTTTCTCGCAGACTGCCAATGATAGTTAGTTCGCCTCTTCGATCTCCTTTATCTTCTCGGCGGCATTTGTGTTCTCTGGATCGAGCGCAAGCGACTTTCTGTAGAACTCAATAGCCTTTTCCTTCTTTCCCGCAGTCAAATAGGCCTCCGCCAGACTATCCCAGACATTTGCCGATTCCGGATGATCCCGCGTGTTTCTCTCAAAGATCACAATCGCATCTTCCGTGCGCTTAAGCCTCAAAAGGTCGTACCCGAGCCGATTCATCTGCCTTTCTGAAAGGCCACCGGTTTCGGTAGACCCTTTCGTGCTGTCGTATCGTTCGAGCGCTGACCCAGCTCCTTCAGCGAGGATCGCTTTGAAAAGCGTCCGCCCCACCGAGTCAAATCTCTCGTAACCCAGCCAGGCTTCAGAAGGATGCCGACCCGGCAGGCCGATCGACAGGATCTCCCTTAGAAATGAAAGACCGTTCGTTCCATTGGCGAACATTACGAAACCGTCGCCGGATTCTGCATCGGCGATCACGAACGCACGGTTCCAGCCGTTGTCACCCCAGTGCCAGAAAGCCTTCTTTCCGTCAACGACCTCAAGCCCGATCCCAAGACCCCACGCAAGAGCAGTTTCGTCTTCTGGATCTACCCTGATCTGCGGGGTCAGCATCTGTTTTGCCGTCGAGGGCTCAAGACCTTTACCTTTGAGCAGTGCGGAGACGAACCTCGCGTAGTCGCCGGCCGTCGTGTGCAGGCTCGCCGCAGCATTTGCCTTAATGTCATCGTTCAGGCCTTTCGGTTCGGCAAGCGTGTCGTGATTCTCGGCTTTTTCGGAACCGAATTCTTCTTTCCATACCAGGCTGCTATGTTTCATGCCAAGCGGCCCAAAGACCTCTGTTGCAACAAGCTCCTCGAACGGTATTCCAACGATCTTCTCGATGACCTTTGAGAGATACACGAATCCCTCACCTGAGTAGCTGAACTTCTCACCCGGAGTGAAATTGATCGGGAGCGTCTTTGATCCCCGGCGTCTCCAGTTCGGAAAGCCTGATGTGTGAGAAAGCACGCGGCGGGCTGTGATCATCTTCAGACGCGGATCGTCGCCGACATCGTAGTCGTTGCCAAGGTATTCATTCAATGGCTTGTCCAGATCAAGCTTTCCTTTGTCTACAAGCTTTAAGGCGGCGTAGGCCGTGACCGGTTTCGTAAGCGATGCCGCTTCAAAGATCGTGTCGGCCTCAACCGCATCTTCCGTCTTTTTGCTCTTCACTCCGAACGAGCCGGTCCAAACCAGCTTGCCCTCACGCAAAACACCTATCGACATCCCGGGCGTATCCGACCGCTCCAGCAGGTCAGGTATCACTTTCCCGAAACTCTCGGCTGTACTCTTTCCATCACCATCCTTCTGGGCAACTGCGGTGAGACTCAGGAAGACCAAGGCAACCGTTAGTGCGACAATTGATTTCATAGCGCTCAAATTCTTTACAATTCTCATTACTAGTACAACACCGCCCACCGGAATTCTTGACAGAAAAGTTCATCCGCAAGAATTCGGCCGGGGCAAAACCACGGGAGTTGGGAAAAATGCTTCGAGTCCTTACATTGTTCTTTCTGGCGCTTTCGTTCGGAATCAGCGTCAGCGCTCAATCAAATGCCGTAGATCTACTCAAGGCCAACCTATACGCGATCGAGCTTAAAGATGGGAAGTTATCAGGGAAAGGCTTTGATTTCCTGATGAGGGAGGCATCGGATGCTCAGTTCATCGCTATGGGTGAGCAGCACAACAACCGCGAGATCCCGGAATTCACGACGGCTTTGTTCAGTTCTTTGCACCAAAAGCTCGGCTTCAACTATTTAGCGCTTGAGCAGGACACCGTAACACTGAGGCTGATGTCGGGCAGGGACTTTGTCGGCAAGCGCCAAAGGCTGCTTGATTATGCATCCGAGAGGCCAAACGCTTTTACCTTTGCCACGGATCAGGAGCTTGCGATGATCGCCGACGCAGGGGAAATTTCCAGCGCAAAGCACAGGCGGGTCTGGGGCCTGGACCAGGTCTTCGGAGCGGTCCACGGACTTGAGATCCTTTATGAAAAAATACCCGATCCAACTCGAAAGAATAAAGTCTCGCAGATGCTGGACGAACTCAAAAAGCTCGAAGCGGAACGGACTGCAAAAAGAGAACGATACACGATCGCCAGCGCCTCGGAGGTGGACGGATTTCTCGATCTGCTGAATGAGTTGGACGATCTCAAGGACCCGGAAGCCCGTTTCGTGATCGAACAAATGCTGATCTCTGCGCGCGTTTACGGCAACAACAGGAAAGCAGGCCAGGGGGAACTGACAGGACTCAAATCAAATGTCGAACGCGAAGAGAACATGAAGCGGCTCTTCGTGGACGAGTACAGACAGGCACAGGCCGCGGGAGATCTGCTACCAAAGGTGCTTTTGAAGTTTGGCCACTATCACATAATCAGGGGACGCGGATGGTCGAACATCCATACTCTTGGCAACTTCGTTTCCGAGTTCGCGATAGCCAATCGAAAGAAGGCCCTCTTGATCGCGCTTTACGTGAACAATGAGTCCGGTGATTATTCGGTAATGAGTTCATACCCGAATTACAAAGTCTTCGCCGATGCGGCCCCTGCGGATCAATGGTCGGTGATAGATCTCAGGCCGCTTAGGAAGTACGCCCACGCGGGAAAGCTGGAAGGCGGCAATCCGGACTTCAACCGGATCGTTTTCGGATTTGACGCGGCGCTCGTGATCGGAGGGGGAACCCGGGGCACATACGATCTGTTCACAAAGCAGTGATCAAATAACACCTCCGGGCGGCTTTCACTCAGGCGCGTAACCGATTATCCTTCTCTGAACCTTCTTCAGTGCGGGGTAGATGGAGCCGTTGGAGTTCACTAAATACGTTCTTTATGCGATCGGGGCACTTGTCCTTTTGCTGACGATCGCTCCCTTGTTCAGGTTCAGCTCGTGGTGGGTACGCGTGGGAGAATTCCCGCGAAGTCAGATCGCGGTGCTGGGATTGTCGGTGATCGTTCTGCTGGTGATCCTGGGTTGGCCATTAGGTTTTTTCGACCTGACCGCGGCAGCTCTCCTCTCGGTTGCCGTCATTTACCAGATCCACGCGATCCTTCCGCATACTTTCCTATACCCGAAACAGGTGCTAGATGCTGTTGAGCGCGATCCCTCGCGAACGATAAAGCTGTTGATCTCGAATGTGCTTGTTGAGAACGAGGACGCAGCCGGACTTCTCCGGATCGTGGAGGCCGAGGACCCGGACCTTGTTCTCCTTGCAGAACCGGACGAAAGATGGATTCGGGACGTGGCTCCGCTACGGGATAAGTATGAGCACGTTGTAGAAGAACCGCAGGACAATGCGTACGGGATGGCGCTGTACTCGAGATTCGAGCTCGTTGAGCCCGAGGTAAAGTTCATTGTTGAGGAAGACACTCCTTCGATCCATGCCAGGGTCAGGCTTCCTTCTGGTGAACTGATCAGGTTTTTCGGGGTGCATCCGAAACCGCCGGTACCCTCGGAGACCGGGGAATCGACAGAGCGGGACGCGGAGCTGATCCTCGTCGGAAAGCGCATCGACGAAGAATCGCTGCCTTCGATCATCGCGGGTGATATGAACGACGTCGCTTGGTCAAGGACGACCTTGCTATTCCAGAAAGTCAGCGGAATGCTCGATCCTAGGATCGGTCGCGGGATGTTCAATTCTTTTCACGCGGACTATCCGTTCGTTAGATTTCCCCTCGATCACGTTTTTCATTCGAACCACTTCAAGCTCGTCGAGCTCCGGCGACTTCCCGATATCGGCTCAGACCACTTTCCGATACTTGCAGTTCTGAGTCTCGAGAACGGCGCAGAACTGGAACAGGAAGAACCGAAGGCTGAGTCAGGTGAGGTCCTTGAGGCAAATAGCAAGGTAAGGGAAGCCGAACGGAAGAAGATGAAGAAGCTCGACCCGGAGAAGAACGTCAACGATGACTGAAAGCGGCGGAAACAGGTTTGTAGATCTGTTCAGGCGTATAGTACCTGACTCATTCGTTTTCGCGATCGTGCTGACCATCATCTGCGCTGTCCTCGCTGCGGTGACGGTGCGCGCGACCCCGATAAGGATCATTTCCGGCTGGTACGAAGGCTTCTGGACCCTTCTTGAGTTCGGAATGCAGATGATCCTGATACTCGTGACCGGATATGCCATCGCCCTTACTCCGCAGGCAAACAGGCTGATAGAAAGGATCGCGAAGGTGATCAAGTCGCCCTCAAAGGTCTACGTCTTTGTCACGATCATCGGCACTCTTTTCGGATTTGTAAGCTGGGGCTGGGTGGTCATAACAGCGGTTCTCGCTCGGAAACTGGCGGAAAAGGTAAGCGGAGTGAATTATCTCTACCTGACCGCGATCGTCTACCTGTCAAGCAACGGCTGGGTGTCCGGTCTGTCGAGCTCTATCCCGCTGGTACTTAACACGGACGGCAACTTCCTGATCGAAACAGGGATACTCTCTGCCAAGATCCCGATCTCGATGACTCTCGGCTCGCCGCTGAATATCGCGATGATCGCCTTCTACCTGGTCGTCCCGCCTGTTCTGATCTATGCGCTTAGGCCGGGACCGGACGACTCGTCCGAGATCGGCTCGCTGAAAGATGACGACGGAGCTGTCCGGGAAGCATCGATCGAAGAGGAAGCTGCTGGGCAGAATCTTCCGTACAAGGCATTGTCGGACAGCCTCAACAACAGCTCGGTACTTTCATTGATACTGGTCGCGATGGGCGCTGTTTACATTTTCTACTACTTTGGCACACGCGGCTTTGATCTGAACCTGAACATTATGATCTTCACGTTCCTTGTTTTCGGTCTGCTCCTGCACAGGACGCCGATGCGTTACGTGATAGCGATGAAACGCGCTTGCAGCAACATTTCGGGGATCGTGTTCCAGTATCCTTTTTACGCCGGTATCATGGGGATAATGATTCACACCGGCCTCGGCGCTGCGATAGGCACGGCGATGGCTTCGAACGCATCCTTGTATACTTACCCCCTTTATTCGTACGCCGCGGGCGCCATAGTCAATTTCGCGATCCCCTCGGCAGGCGGAGAGTACGCAGTGCTTGCACCGAGCCTTGTGTCTGCACTGAAGGAGATGGCCGCAGGATTGAGCGCCGGCGAACAGACCGCGATGATCGCCAAAGCTTCCCTGTCAGTGGCGTATGGCGAGACAGTTACGAATCTGCTTCAGCCGTTCTTCTTTCTTACGATCGTTCCGGTGATGTGCGCAGGCGTAAAGGTCGCGGTCCGCGACGTGATGGGCTATCTTTTCGTGCCTTTCACGATCTATGTCGTAGTCCAATGCATTTTGATCACGTTCGTACCTGTGTAGGTAGTTCAAAGGAGTAAGGACTGAGGACTGAGGACTGAGGACTGAGGACTGAGGACTGAGGACTGAGGACTGAGGACTGAGGACT
>ERZ869936.175-NODE-175-length-78589-cov-53.017254_pt1 | contig 78589 bp, 67 predicted proteins | sample MGYA00520876_ERZ869936 | MGnify/ENA primary metagenome ERZ869936 (study PRJEB32218, sample SAMN09650985) | biofilter metagenome | isolation source: enrty point of leading RO module | place: Saudi Arabia: Thuwal, RO plant located on Red Sea | collected 2016-02-17 ... | reverse complement strand
CGTCGCTGGCGCTCCGGGTTCCCATTTATCTATGCCCGTCGCTGGCGCTCCGGGTTCCCATTTATCTATGCCCGTCGCTGGCGCTCCGGGTTCCCATTTATGCACGTCGCTGGGGCTCGGGGTCCCCATTGGTCATTGGTCACTGGTCACTGATCAATGGTCTATGCGCGAGATCAGAAGCCACTGCCGGGATACAGATGGATCGATATTGACAACTGCTTCTCATCGAAAGAGAAAGGATCGGAAGGGTCTTCTGCACGGACGGTGAATGTCCAGTCTCCACGTCTGATCGCTTTACCGTGCAAAGAACCCGTCTGGCCGTCAAGCCATAGGCCCGAAGGCAACGCGCCTTCGACGATCGACCAAGTGTAAGCTCCCGACCCTCCGGAGGCCGCCAGTGTGTGCCGAAAATGGCGGCCCCATTTCGCTATCGGGATCTCGATCGTCTCGATCGCCACCGGAGCACCGTTCGAGAATTCGTAAGCTCCAAGATCCAGAGTACCGTCAGAAGGCCGCGGTTCAGAGCTTCTGTGCCGCAAATAATGATCGACGACATTGTGGAGCGGGGTCGAGGTTGGATGAAGACCTGTTCCTGCGTCCACCGCGCTCGAACTCTCTTCAATTGTGAAATCCTGTCCAGATTCGTCCGCAAAGCCCGGGGAGGTGCCCACAATTCCTGTACCGTCATCGTTCACGGATCCGGAAGGAGACCCGGAATGCGAGACCCTGAGCCCCGCCTTTGACCAATTGTGTGTTAGATCAACCGTCCCGCTGTTGTCGATCAAAGCGAGCCTGTTCCCGGAGGCAGTGACGTAAAGGATGTTGTTTCTTACATCTGCGGATTCTTCGTTCGTGGATAGCCGCAGTAGCGTCGTGTTCCCGGATCGGGTAGAAACGACCGTGTTGTTGTAGAAGTTGAGCTTGCCCTTACGGTAGGTGCTTGTTGCGCCGCTGTCGCCGCCATAATGTGCGATCTGCGAGTTTCCGGCTCCGTCCGGTTCGATCAGGATGTTTCCGTAGACGAAGGTCCGTCCGTAGTCCGGATGACCTCTGATCTGCGAGCTGTCCTCTGCGTCAACAAGATCAAGCTGTCGGTTGCCCCCTTCGATCCAGTTGTAACGCACGACCGTTCCTGCCGACCGGTCTTTCAGGGCATTACCGACGGAACCCGTCCGAAGCGGCCCGAATCTGTTGAACTGAAACGTTATGTTGATGCCCGCTGTGTAGTTGTTGTGCTGAAACGCGCTGCCAGAGATACCGTTCCCGTAGATGTAGTTACCCTCAACGAGTATCTCCCTCGAAACCGTGTTGTCCGAAGAGGCAACGAAGAAGCCGTTTGCGCTGTCGTGCATCACTGTGTTTCTTATCGTGATGTGCTCTCCTTTTTCGACATAAATTGACGAAGCGGAGTTCGAATAGTTCTGGACCGAACCGTCGTCTGCAGTGAACGAATAGTCAGGGTGGGCGCTTCGGATCTCGAGGTTCTCTATCACGATATGGCGCGGCATCGTATCCGCGGGCACGTTCGCTCCTCCGATCTTGATGACTCCGCGCTGTTCGCTCCAGAAATTCAGTCCCTGCGGAGTGACCGCATCCCTTCCATCAATCACCGGGAGGTCGCCATTTAAGTTTGGCACCCCGCGGATCACGATGGGTTGTCCGGCAGTACCTTGCCTGCATATCACCCACTTTTCCTTATATGGGGCGCTCCGCCAGTGTATGAGCACCAGGTCACCAGGCTGAAGAGCCGCCCAGGGCACTTCGGCTATCGTGTCTAGCGGAGTGCCGGGTTTCACTTCGTAGACTGCTGCGGAGACGAACGATGAGGCCAGCAGAATGATGAGTAATACCAGCGAAGATCGAAGTGTGTTCATTCTGACGAAGGGGAAAATGACGACGGAAAGTGATGAAATTAGAGAGAGACGGGACTTGATTCAACCCTTATTTACACAGAATCGCATTGCGGGGGCGATTCCTGTTCAGTCGGGATCAAAGGCCGATGACTCGCTCGCTTCTCATACTGGCTGATAAGATCCCGGCCCTTACAATGATCCCTGATCCTCTGATCCTTGATCCCTGGTCCTTGATCCGTGGTCCCTGATCCATGTGGTCATTGACCGAAGCTCCAGATCTTCTCAGGAGTTACGCAGTGGTCAAGGACGATGTCGTGTTCCTCAACGTCCTCTATTTTCTCTATCGGATCAAAGAGCGAAAGTCCGACCTTGAGACAGCCATCCCGGCAAATGGCCAGGAACTTATCGTAGTACCCGCCTCCGTATCCCACCCGATGGCCCGTTTTGTCAAAGCACAGAAGCGGGACCAGAACGACATCGACAGCGGTCGCCGGCAGTGTCCGGGTGTTTAGTGGCTCGAATATTCCCCAGAAATTGGGCACGAGGCGCGACATAGGATCGTAAACCGCGCATTCCATCTTCTTTTCTTTGCGGTTTATACGCGGGACGACGACAGTGATGTGGGGATACGAGCGCCAGATCGTTTTTACAAAAAGCGAGGTCTCGACCTCGCCTCTCTCTTCAACCGTAAGAAAAACGTGTATACAGCGGACCTGTGACAGATCAAAGCTTGAGAAAAAGCGCGATGCCACGGCCTCGCTTCCATTCCTTATAGCTGAAGTGGGAACCGAAGCGCGACGCTCAAGATACTCGTTTCTCAGATCAGCCTTCTTCATACGGAACCGTAATCTTCCCTTTCGATCCAACCGCCGCCGATCACCTCTTCGCCTTCGTAGAAAACAGTTGCCTGTCCGGGCGTTATCGCCGGCTGAGGTTCATCAAAAGTTATCTTCGCCCGACCTTCAGGCAGCGCAACGATGGTCGCCATTACAGGCTTGTGCCTATATCTGACCTTTACCTCGGCCCTCACCGCTTCAGAAGGCTCGTCAAATGCGACCCAATTAACGCCTTTCGTCTTGAACGAACTAGAAAGCAGCTCCTCTTTTTCTCCGACTATGATCTGGTTCTTCAGCCTTTCGATCTTTACTACGTAGAGCGGCTTCTCGTGAGAAATACCGATTCCGCGCCTTTGTCCAATAGTGTATCTGTGAATCCCGCTGTGTTCAGCAAGTTTCTCTCCCGAGGTGTTCACGATCTCTCCAGCCTCTGGAATGTCGGATCCACGGCCTTCGACCTCCAGATACCGGTCTATGAACTCGGAATACTTACCATCCGGTACAAAACAGATCTCCTGCGATTCCGGCTTGTCGGCCGTGTACAGGTTCGCATCTCGTGCGATGTCCCTTACCTCGCTCTTCAACATATCTCCAAGAGGAAAGTACGCACGTGAAAGCTGGTCCTGATCAAGTTCCCACAGAAAATAGCTCTGATCCTTCCAGTGGTTCTTTCCCCGGAACAACCTGTAACGGTTCCGCTCTTCGTCGTATTCGACCCTTGCGTAATGGCCGGTGGCGACCTTGTCACATCCCAGGCTTATCGCCAGACGGTCGAGCGAAGCGAACTTAAGGCGTGAGTTGCAAGCGACACACGGAATCGGTGTTTCGCCGGAAAGATAACTATCAATGAACGGTTCGACGACGGAGTCTTCGAATTCCTTCTCCAGATTCAGTACGTAAAAAGGAAACCCCAGGCTTTCAGCCACTCTACGGGCATCGTAAACGTCGTCAAGAGAACAACAACGCGACGGCAGAGGATCGCCGTTCTCATCAACGTTCACGTGTCGCCGCTGGTTCCACAGCTGCATCGTAAAGCCGACAAGTTCGTGCCCCTGCTCTTTCAACAGGGCGGCGGCGGAAGAAGAATCAACACCACCGCTCATTGCTACTGCTATCTTCATGATCAGTCACCACCCGGTGCTTAGGCCGAAACAATAAGGATATTACTAAGATGGCCGCTGTTCAATCAGGTCGAGCGCCGTTTCCGGTGAGCAACACGATTCAGAACACGTTCGCCAGGATCTCTGAAATGTGAAACACCGATTTAACCTCGGTGTCCTATCCTCAGGTTTCGCCTAAGGTGTAACGCTGGTCGGTGTTCGGCGCTTGAGGCTGATGCCCGCGATATCGCGAACCCTGAACATATGGCGAGAGTGCCACGAGAAGGAAAGTACGCTTTGTGCCGCGTTTCGCTCTTGAAGTACCGCAATTAATGCGGATCTGCGAAAGTGCGAGCAAGGGTTGGGGAAGGTGGAATGGCAATGGGGCCGTCTTTTGAGGCGGCCCCTGTCAGCGTGCGCTTGAAAAGACCTACCCGATGGTGAACAGCACACGCCCCGGGGACATAGGTTTGCAGGTTTGAGAAAGACTAAAAGAGGCTGCATTTCTGACAGCCTCTTTCGAAAGAACAACCATTTCCGCAGTCTGGTCGATCTAGTTCTCGGTTTCCCTGAGCGCAACCAGCCGGCTCCGTGAAACAACTGGTTCGACATCCAATTTCCGGGCGAAGACCGTAACTCCGTTCAGATAGTAGTCGCCGCCGAACCGGATAAAGCTAAGACCTGATTTTTCATCCGTCCGGGCGATGGTTTGCGATCTGGCGAGAACAATCACGCGGCTTTTTCCGTCCGCTGACTCGATCAACAAGACATCTCCTGAAGAAGTTATCTCGTTAAAGCTTATAGTGTATTCACCCGCGGAGAGTTCGTATCCGCCGGCGATGAATGAGAAAGGTACTTCGGTTGTGACCTTGGTGCTGATCTGAGCTCTTGCAGAAACCGCGGATACGGTAATCAGACCGACGAGGGCTATGATTCCGATAAGATTCTTCTTCATTGTTTTTATCAAGCCTCCTATAAGTGCTTTGTTATTGAACGCGCCGATCAATGCCGGGGCGTGTCACTCACGTTCGCCCTTTCTTGATCCGGGCTGACGCCTCGTATGTATTAAGAATTCGCGTCAGGCATCGGAAGCCGGGCCTACTATCAAGCACTTCGTATTTCCGTGCTTACATTTCAACACGAAATCGACCTCGTCTTCAGGACAAAAAACTTCTGCGTCCGCTTATCGTTTCTTCGTGACTTGTACGGTCAAACTCCGGGACTATCGGCTCTTTCTGAAACGGAGGCAAACCGGTTCTCGGCCTGCAGAACTGCGGAGTTTTCGTTCCCAGGTAGTTCCCACAAGGTACTCATTTGGCGCAGGTTTACGGGTATCGGCAAACACAAGACCGGACGCCGAGTAGCGGGGGACCATCGCTGACAAGAGATCGCCGTGCTCCGAGGTCTTGATCCCAAGACGCTTGAGTTCTTCGGCATCCCTGATCGGATCAATTGCGGTCGTGATCGCAAGCGATCCGTGAATCTTGAGAATACGGGCCAGAGAAGCCAGGAATGCGGGTTCTGCGTTAATAGTGAGGCCAAGCAGGCTGCCCCAGGGAAAGTTGATCACGATCTCGTCCGCGGTGTTGTTTAGCTCTTCGGGAAGGTCTTCCGCCGCCGACTGAACATAGATCGCGTTTACGCTCCCTCGTTTCGCAAGGGCGCGTTCGGCCTTTATGGAAATCTTCTGAAGGGGTTTGGGATTGGCGTCGATGCCAACGAACAGGACCGAAGGATCGGCTTCCGCAGAGCGAAACACGTAACGTCCGTCTCCTGTTCCAAGGTCGAGAACGACACGTTCAAAACCTTCCGCAAGGTTTCGAAAGGCTAGCCGGTCGAGTTATCAGATGGTGCTTCCGCGAATCTGTTTGATCATGTCCTTTACTCCGTTGCGCTCAGGATGATGACACACTCGCGCTCTTTTCCGCAAGGAAATGCGGCTCAAGCGCCTGCTTTATGTTCTCTGCATAGAGAATTGCACCTTCGCGGTTCGGATGTCCCAGCCCGGCGAGCTCGCAGAATCGCTTGTTGAAATTGATATCGATGTCGCCCATCGAATCGATGGCCTCTCCGCATGTTTCCTTTCGGTGATCAAACATGTCGTCTTCAGCCCGTCCCTTCTTTGCCATGTTCCACAGAAGTGTTCTCTTCGTGGCAAAGCAGGTGCTTTCGTCTATCGGGGACTCGACAAAGACGGCGGCTTCCCTTCCCACCGATTCGTTGTGCGCAGCAACAACCCCTCTAAGTTCCCTGTCGGAGTCCTCAGACCAGATCCTCGAACGTTTTGTCATTTTGGAGTGGAGGATCTTAAAGAACTGCTTGGTAACGATGTTGTTCATCACCGGCTTCAATGGACCTGAAATGCCGTAGAGCTCGAGCACGGCATTGTAAATGTCACCCGTTGAGGACTTTGGGGAGATCATCGGGTAATAGCCGATCACGGCAATGCAGGCCTTCGGAAACGCGTCGCCGATCTCGCCAAGCAGATCCTTCATAGAGTCGCCGCAGTACTTCTTGATGTCGTCGCGAAGATCGCTCGTATCCGCAAACGGATCGATGATCCCCTTGACGGTTATGTTAGTGATGCCGCCCGATACCATCACCAGTCCGACATCGTTCTTCTCGATCCCGGCTTCTGCATACTCCTCCGCCGCCTTTCGGACCTGCGTGCTAATAGAAGGAAATGAAAAGTTGACTTCGGAAGGAAAGAACTCGTCCAACGGCCTTTCCGCGTCTTCGAGCGCTTTCCGGTCCTTGTCGTTCAGATACACGTTCGATCCCGAATGCGACTTGTTCTTTAGAATCACCCTTCCACCTTCACTCAGGAACGATTCCTGAAGCCAGTTCTTCGTCAACCAATAGAACCGGTCTTCTTCGCGAAGACCCTGACCCGAGATCAGCGAATCTCCAACAACAAGGAAATGAAGGTCTGAAGAACCGTAGGCTCCAATTGCCCTTTGAAACGGAAGGATGGATGGTGCCAGCGTCCCGGCGAACACCGTCGCTCCTAACCCCTGCAGGAATTTTCTTCGAGAAATTTCTTTCATCGGAAGGTCAGGCCGTACGACAAGCCCGCATCCCTATTTTAGAAGTAGTGTCAAGATTGTGCGAGGTTTTCCGCCTCTGCGAGGACTCTGACAATCTCTTCGTAGCCCTTCTCGCGGGCAATATCCATCGAAGTCTTGCCTTCGTAATTTCTCCGCCGGTGGTCCGCGCCGGCAATCAGAAGCATCTGCGCCATCTTCAGGGATCCGATCTCGGCGGCCCACATCAACGCTGTCATTCCCTCTCTGCCGGCCACATCGAGATCGAGAGCTGAAAGATTTTTCAGGCGCCGTTTTAATTCATTCGTAGGTGGCCTCTCGGAGTCCTCCGTATCTTGAGGTCTCTCTTTCGTGAGAGCGACAACTGACGACGCCTTTACCGAACAATAAGCTCCCACGACTTTCTCTTTGCCAGTCCTGGCGGCAAAAACCAGCGCCGGCTCGCCCTCATACATCGCTTCTTCTGAATCGGCTCCGCCGAACAGCAGGGCGAGGACGGAATCGTGTCTTCCATACGCCGCGGCATAGCTCAGCGCCGTCATGCCCATTCGGTCCGTGATATTGGGATCACCGCCGATTCTCAAAGCCCGTTCAATGAATTCGTCGTGGCCGTAGATCGAGGCGAGAATGATCGGAGTCTGACCGCCTGAATGCTGTGAGTTCAGGTTTGCTGTCCGGGTATCGAAGCCCAGATACAGGCATCTGCTACAGTTTCCTAAGGCTGCGTAATGGACGGGTGTCCTTTTCAGATCGTCGGTCTGGGTCAGCAATTCAGGTTCGCGCCGCGTCGATTCTTCGAAAATATACGAGTAGTCATAGTAGGCGAGAGCCATCACGGGAGTTGCGCCATTTATCCACCGGCCGCAGCAGCGGGGATTTTCCAGCTTTGCAAGATTCGCTTCAAGAATGAATCGCCAGATGACGTCCCGTTCCTTTAGGACCATCCGTTCGGAATTCGGAATCGAGGGCGGGTATTCGCGATCTGTACCAAAGAGGTGATAGACCCAGTAATCTCCACCGAATTTGTCCTTCTTAGAAAAATCCGCTCCAAGCATTTTGAAGAACTTCTCGCTGTTCGCATAGCGGCTTGAAGTTCGTGACATCATCAGAGGCGTCGTTCCGAAGTCGTTCGATGAGTTGATGTCGGCGCCTTTGTTCGCCAAAAGCTCGATCACCTCGAGATTTCGATCTTCAAATCGCATCCTCCCGGCCAGCACGATCGCCGGCTGTCCGAAATGGTCGCGCGAATCGGCTTTCGCCCCTTCATTCAGAAGCAGCTTTGCTTTCTCGACATCGCCGTTCCTTGCTGCCAGCGCCAGTTCCTTTGAAAGGATGCGTGCCGGAATCTGGGAGTATGTAAAGGGACAGAGAAATAAGAGGAACGAAAAGGCGATCAGAGCGCGCCGAACGGCGCGACAACCGGGAAGGGTGTCAGGAATTTGACTACCTTGGGATCTCAACAGATCGGATTATGTCTGAAATGACCGCATCTGCGGTAGCACCGTCAAGCTCGGCCTCGGCCCGTAGCGATATCCTGTGTCTGAGCACCGGCATCGCCACATCGCGGACATCATCGGGAGTCGCAAACTCGCGGCCGCGGATCGCCGCCAACGCTTTCGAACAAAGCAGAAGCGCGACCGCCGCCCTGGGACTCGCTCCGTAAAGGATCGTAGGATGATTTCTTGTTTTCTGAACTACATCAACGATGTAATTCTTGATTCCGTCCTCTGTCCTCATCGCCCGGATCTCGGACCGGCAGGCCGCCACGATCTTGGGATCGCCGATCGGACGGATATCGATCCTTTCAAGGTGATGAGAGTCGAATCCCTCGTCCCAGCGGGTGACCACCGTCAATTCTTCTTCCTTAGTCGGATACCCGATAAGGATCTTTAACAGGAACCTGTCGAGCTGTGCTTCCGGCAGCGGGTACGTTCCTTCGTATTCGATCGGATTCTCCGTCGCCAGCACCGTGAAAACGGGTGACAAAAGGTAGCGTTTGCCATCGATCGTGGCTTGCCTTTCCTCCATCGCCTCAAGAAGCGCAGATTGGGTTTTGGGCGGTGTACGGTTTATCTCGTCAGCCAGGAGTATGTCGGTGAAGATCGGCCCCGGACGCACAGAGAATTCCGAAGTCTGCATGTTATACACGTTCGTGCCCGTGATGTCAGAAGGCATCAGGTCAGGCGTAAACTGGATACGGGAGAACTTCGCTCCGATAATTCTCGCGAACGTCTTAACTATAAGGGTCTTGGCCGTGCCCGGTACTCCTTCGATCAGGGCGTGGCCTTCGGCAAGAAATGCAACGAGGATCTGCTCGATTACCTCGTCCTGACCGACGATAACCTTTGCGAGCTCCGTCCTGATGTGAGAGACCGTTTCCGGTGTGTGATTGAGCATGTCTTCGATTCGAAACGCTGCTAGCCGATCAGATCCCACACCGTCTTGATTGCCAATAGAATGACGGCTGAAATAAAGATCCTTCGGAGCCAGAGATCATCTAGTTTTGTAACGGTCTTAGCGCCTATATAAGCGGCTGCGAACATCGTAACGCCAAGAATAATGCCAAGATAGTAGTCAATCAAACCCTGCCATGCGAAAACGACGGTCGCGATCGCTGACGAGAATACGTTGATGAACTTCGTACCCGCGACTGCCTCGGTGAACGACAATCCGTAAAAGCCGACGAGGACCGCCGTCAGCATTGTCACGTATCCTCCGCTATACATACCGCCGTATACACCAAGCAGAAAGGTTAGCAAGAGCGCGATCCTGATCGAGCCTTCAGGGACGTCTTCCTTGTTCTTACCCCCGATACCTGATTCGCGCTTGAACAGCGTGAATCCTACGACGAATAGCATCGAGACCGTGACGAAAACAGGGACGGCTCCAGACGAGAACTGGCCTACGAGAAACGCTCCGATCGCAGAGGCTGCAAGTGTTATCAGCACGAGCGGAGACAGACGTCCGTAGTCAATCTTTCCGCTTCGAATGAACGATACGCTCGCGCCTATGTTCATGAACGTCAGGCCGAACATGTTGGTCGCGATCGCGACCTTCGGCTCAATGCCAAACTGGAACATCACCGGTACGGTGATCAGAGAATTACTGCCAGTCACCACTCCGATCGCGGCGGTCACAAAAAACAGGACGACCAGGGCAAGCAAGTTGAGAGTTCCAAGTTCCACGGCTAAGGGACCAGTTATCAGGTATCAGCGATCAAGTTACAGGTATCAGGGACAAATGGGAACCCGGGGCGCCAGCGATGGGCATAGATAAATGGGAACCCGGAGCGCCAGCGACGGGCATAAACAGGAACCCGGAGCGCCAGCGACGGGCATAAACAGGAACCCGGGGCGCCAGCGACGGGCATAGATAAATGGGAACCCGGGGCGCCAGCGACGGGCATTACGAATATCGGGGAGTTTCGCGATCTCAAATTTCAGAGTTCAGAGTTCAGAGAAGAAATTCCAAATTCCATATTTCAGATCAAGGTCTGACTCAACAAACCCAATCGACCCGATCGACTCAACAGACCGAACCGACTCAACAGACCCGATCGACCCAATCGACTCAACAGACCCACCCGACTCGAACGACCCGATCGACTCTCCAGACCCAACAGACCCGATCGACTCAACAGATCCGATCGACTCAACAATCTCAGAGGTGCTTTGCGTTTCTTCCGCGCTCAAGGCCCAAGGCGTCCTCTATCTCACGTATCCGTTTGACCAGCGCAAGGACTTCTGACTTCTTGCTCGGCTCACCGTGCATTATGTCCTCGCACTTATTGAGCAGATCGACAACTTCGTCCGAACTTACACCCAGCCTGTCAGATATCAGTCTTCCCAGCGATTCCTTGGATACCGTGAAATTGTCGACGCCGAAAAACCTCGACACCCTTCTTCGAAAGTCGGTATAAACGTTCTCGATCGCGAGGTCAAAGGCTTTGGTTCGTCCCTGAAGCTGGGCCATCGCGGATACATATTCTAGTTTGGAAAGCCGGTCGGGATTGTCCGCGGGAAGCGGCCTAGCAAAGCGCCTGCCTCTTGAATAGAGCAGTAGAACGACAAGCGCGGCGCACTGAAGCAGTATCGCTACCACAGGCGTTCCCGAAAAATATGTGAGGAGACGGTTATCATCTGCGCCAAAGCCGTGATGATACTCATCGAACGCTATCGGGCCTCTGCGCGACGCCAGGATATTCAAAGCTGCCTGTGAATTGTCCGCAAGCTCGATCCCCCCGTTCGCAACGATGTACGGGTCAGTCAGAAGAACGATACGGCCTGCACCAAAGGGAAAGTCGGCAAGTACGTTTTTGTCGTCATTCGCCAGATGGACGACCGGAGCAAGGCCAGAAAGATCAGGTTCTGCCATCGATTCTGCTTCGGCGACCGGCGGATTCATATCGGCATTTTCTTCGATCGCGGGCGGGGGAGGCGGAGGTGGCGGATCCTGTTGAAGAATCGAATCCCCCTGGAGTTGAGTTGCAGGGGTATCGGACCCTGACTCGGAACCGGATCCCGAGCCGGAACCCGTTCCAAAACCCGGTCCGACGCTGAATCTTGAACCTGTTTCCTCCTCGTCTCCGTCTTCATCTCTAGAGCCGGGAACTCGGTTCACGGAAACCGAAGTACCGAATTTGGACGGCTGGACCCCGTTCACTTCTGCGTTGAAGATCGTCGGCTGGACCGGCTTTACAGCCGCCGTCCGTGCGGTCATCTGGCTTTGGTTCGCCGGATCGACGCTAAAGATGAGATATTCCTTTTCCGAAGTCGAGATCGAGTTCTTGCCGTCATCGACCTTGATCTCCCAGGATGCCGTTGAAGTCAGGAGGTCTCGAGGTGGATCGCGATCGATCAGCACTAGCTGGCCGCCTGCTGAGGTCCACGCAAGGAGTCGGGCAATCTCCTCTTCGGAAACTCCGCGGATAAACGGGCCGATCATTACGAAGGTGCCGAACTTGCCGGAATCAAAAGACTCGAATTCCGAATTGATGGGCTGTTGCCAGCGGATGACATCGTGGCCCGTCGCGACAAGAAGATCGTGGAGTGCACGCGTGCCGGTCGCTCCCGCATTGTAGGTCGAGCGGTTGGGCGTCGCTTCCGAATCGGGCAGCTTCTCCTGCTGAACATACGATAGCGCATTAAGGCCGACGAGAATTGCAACCAGCATGACGAGGGCAAACAAGATCAGAAGCTTTTCCTTCACTTGGTCCTCCTTCCCAGCGCTTTCGAGTATCCGCCGCTAAATTCCGCCCAATCATCCTCTCCGGCTTCGACCGATCCGTACCAGTGCCGTTCATATTGAGCTGTCAGCCCGGTGACGGTCTGCTTCAAGTCACCGTGTTTTTCTAGGTCTTTCAGGTAGTCGCGGTTGGTCTTGTGTTTTGCCAGCCCGACGACCTTTCGTTCGCCGAGACCGAACAATAGTGCGATATAACCCTTCCGGAGACCATCCCTGAATCTGCCTTCGGCGACCAGCCTCTCGGCTTCAAGGAACAAGTCCTGGGTCGTCACACCAGCCTCGATCTTTTCGCCGAGAACGACCCTGTCCCGCTTTGGCTCATTTCGCGATTCCTTGACTCTCTTCAGCACTTTGGGACCGAATCGCCAAAGTAGATAGGCGACGACCAGGACGACTGCCGCATAAAGAAGTATTTGCAGTACGAATCCGACAGGTGTCAGGTCGGGGCCGCGCATTGGTGTTGGAGCGTTCTCTCGCGGCGGGAAAAGATACCGGAACCATTCCTCGAGCCATTTCCAGACAGCGGCAAATGCGCTCTCATCGGCCTCTTCCGTTGCCTTGCGGAACTCTTCGCCTTTTAGAATCTCAGCGAGTCTGCGTTTCGTTTCGTCCTTCGCTGTCCCGTCAGCAACCGCGCCCTCGTACTCAAGAATCTTGTTCTCGATCGCACCGAGACGCTCGTAGATCGCGTTCAGGATCGTGGTCCGTTGTTCTTCCGTTTTTGAGCCTGACGCATACTCGTTGATCTTCTCAAGCAGCCACGAATTCCCCGCAGTCAGATCTGAACCTCCAAAGCTGACAGTGTCTGGGTCATTCACGAACTCGCGCACTTCGGCGAACACTTCCCCCTCGAACTCCTCGCGCCCTTCAACATCCCCGTCGGACCCCAGAAGTTCCTCAAAGTCATAGCGCAGGTGAGCAACCTCTTCCCGGTACTCCGAGATCGTTTTTGCATTGGCCTGACCGGCGAATGACACCAGCAGCGTCGTGAGGGCTGCCGCCGCAAATGCTGATCTTATTGGCTTTGACAGCATCGTTATTCGAGTCCAAGGGGCCCTTTCGGCACCGGCTTCCGCTGAGCTTCCCTCGCGTTCTGCACCGCCACGGAACCCGGATCGGCGATGGCAGGCTGAAGCGGATTAACGAATTCCGGAGGTACTGAGGGCATCTCCCCGAGCCTCCCGGAAGCAAGGAGTTCAATGTCGTACCCTTCGCGCCTTGTCCGTTCATCGACGTAAAGGAGGCAAAGGCCGATCAGCAGAACGGGAATGATCAAGATCAGGCTGCCTTGAAAGATGACCTGTGACGATATCTCGAACCAGGCCGGCATCGTGTCGATGGCATCAAATGTGAACAAAGGCACCCCGTAAAAATAGGCAAGCGCACTAAGAGGCACGTAAAGGAGTGAAAGCGCCGAGTAAATGGCCACGATTGTGAAGATGTTGAGGGCGGTCACCCTTTTCACGTTCTTGCCTGCAAGCGACGCGCTTCGCCCGATAGCCGAGAACGCTCCCGCTCCTTCTACAAGCATCACCTGCGGCACATAGATGAACCTCGAAGCTACCAGAAAAAATAGGAGAATTCCCCCTCCTCCCGCTGCTGCCGACAAAATGATCGACATTGTGATCAGAATGTAAGGCCAGGATTCAAACGCTGCGGCGGAGATCACGATTCCGATCATCGCAACCACGAGCGTTATGTAAAAGATGAACACGGCGAGGATGCCGAGGGCGACCGTCAATAGCATTGAGACGCCGATCAGTCCGAACAGTCTTCCCCTGATGTTGCGGTAAGTCTCGCGAAAGCTCATCAGCTCACCGAAGAGTATGTGTCTCACGAAATTCCGCGATGCACCTCCCATCACCACCAGGATGGCTACCATCTGGATCACCCAAATGATCACGTCTCCGAGGCGGAGAAAAAGCTGGTAGAACATCACCTCCGTCGGTTCGGCGTATTCGACGCTAAACAGGCTTCTCGCGAGCAACATCCACCCGATGCTGAACAGAATCCCGGCTACAACCGGGGGCGCTGCGATCAGGATGAAGGTCCAAAAATTCTTCCGGTAGAACCGAACAGAACGATCGATAAGGTCACCCGCACCGAGCGGATTTAGGGAAAGGGCGGCACCATTGGTCTGGGTAAGGTTCATTTCATTGAACGACATGATGAGTATAGCCCCGGCCGGCAAGTGGTGACAACGTGCCGCTTCACTGGCTCGAGTTTTTTGTTCAACTCAATCAAATCAACTGTTTAGCACGCTTTCAGAATCCACTAAATCGTATAAATTCGACATTGTGAATATTGATGCAATTTCCGCAAGAAAATCCAAAATCCGCAAGAAGTTATCCGTGAATTCGAAAAATGTTCAGCAGGCTAACTTTAAGCGATTCAATGTTTTGGATTGAATTCCATAAAATGGAACAGGGTTTGCCCCTTGTACTTACCGCGAAACAATAGTCAGACAATTCTTTGGCAGATCAGCAGCATTTAGCTTCAATAGACCGCCGCCTTGCACGACGGTCACGGAACTTCTCAAAGTCACCCGGAAGCGAATCCTGCCAAACATTCACAGCAAGAAAGAACAAGGAGAATTAAATGAGACGAGTCATCTTCGCGACACTGACCATCGGCATTTTTGCCATGTTGGTTGTCGCCCAGACTACGACAGGTCGTCTTGCAGGTAACGTCTCCGGACCCGATGGTTTGATTCCTGGGGCTACAGTGACCATCACTGACAACCAGACCCAGCAAACTCGTACGACTACCTCCAATGAAACCGGAGCGTATGCGTTCGAGCGCATTCCGTTCGGTTCCTACACGGTTCGCGTTACCTCAGATGGTTTCAAGACTTACGTAGCAAACAATGTAAGGGTCGACGCCAACACGGAATACACTCTCAATCCTGTGCTCGAGCTTGGTGACGTAAGCGTCGAGGTCACCGTTGAAGCTGGTGCGGAACTCGTTAATGCGAGTAACGCGGAACTCAGCACCACGGTCGACAAGAAGCAGATCCTCGATCTTCCGATCGACGGAAGGAATCCGCTTTCGCTTCTCAGCCTTCAAGCTGGTGTTAACGCGACAGCCGGAAACCACGTTAACGGTCAAAGGACTTCCTCGACGAACTTCACACGTGACGGTGTGAACGTTCAGGATAACTTCATCAGGACCGGCGGATTTGTTCAGGACCGTCCGTCAGTTGATGATACCGGCGAATTCACGGTCGTAACACAGAACGCAGGCGCCGATCTCGGTGGCGGCGGCACGGCTCAGATCCAGCTCGTAACGCCTCGCGGCGGTAGCGAATTCAACGGTGCGGCTTACATCTACAACCGCAACTCGGAATTTGCAGCTAACGATTTTGGAAACAACGCTACGGGTGTTGAACGTCCGTTCCTGAACCGCAACCAATTTGGCGGCAAGGTCAGCGGACCGTTCCCGTTCCCGGGCTTTGGACAGGGCACGCCGTTGTTCTTTGAAGACAAGGCGTTCTTCTTCGTTAACTACGAGCGCTTCCTGCTCGTCCAGCAGACACCGAAGACTGCGACGACGCTTCTTCCCCAGTTCCACGACGGTACTTTCACCTACACCGACAACGGCGGAGTTACCCAGACGGTGAACGTCCTGACCGGTGCCGGAATGAACGGCCCGATCCCGGCAGCTTCCGGCGGCGTCCTTGGGGTGAACCCGATCATCCAGCAAAGGGTGCTTTCGAGGATTCCTTCGTCAGGTAACGGCGTCTTTACGAACGGAGGGCTCAGCCAGCAGTTCTTCTTCAACCAGCAGAACAATGACACGAGGGATGCGGTCACGACCCGTTTCGACGTGGACATCAATGACAGCAATTCCGTCTATTTCGTTTACAAGTACAACAAGAACGCCGATGACCGTACGGACATCGACGGAACGTTCAACACGGTTCCTGTAAACACCCAGGGCGGACCTACTCAAGGTTATTTGCTCAGCTGGACCACGGTTCTCGGATCGAACTTCACGAACGAGCTCCGCGGTGCATACAATCAGTCGGATCCGTTCTTTAATGAGGACCCGAACTTCCCGACGGATTTCGTCCTTGGCGGAATTCCGTTCACAACCAACCCGCAGTCGAACTTCCAGGCGCAGGGTCGTAAGACTGACCAGTACACGATCCAGAACAATGCTTCATATGTGTGGGGTAACCATACGATGAGGTTTGGAATCGACTTCAACGCTCAGCGCATCGACTCTGAGACGAACTTTAACCGCGTCGGAAGTTACAACATTACCGGCACGGCCAACCCGAATACTCCGGGCCTTGATCCTTCCCTTTTCCCGGGCGGCATCGATGCAACCCAGCGCGGACGCGCGGATGCCCTTAGGTATTTCCTAGGCGGCGTCATCGGAAGCGGAACCATCGCGGCCCCATTCCAGGGTCCCGAACTTGGTCCCGTACTCGGGTCTTCTCAACGTCAGCGGTTCGCGTACGAGACCTACGGTTTGTACTTCGCGGATCAGTGGAAAGTCAGTCCCGAGCTTACCCTTAATCTGGGTGTCCGCTGGGATTACTTCTCGCCGCTCAGAAACCCGGATGTCGTATATCTCGAGCCGGACCTCGAAGGCGCGACTTCTCGCGACGAGATTCGCCAGAACCTTCTTGATCCGACCGGACAGTATGTGCTTATAGGTACCAACGCAGGAGAGCCTGGACAGTTCTATAAGGCCGACTTCGACAACTTTGGTCCGGTCGTAAGCTTTGCTTACTCGCCGATCGACAGGGGTGGACTCGTTGGAGCCGTATTTGGCGACAGCGGCGTTCTTCGCGGCGGATTCAGAATCGGTTACATCAACGACGAGTACGTCCGCGGTCCCGACAACGCTGCTGGTGGTAACGTTGGTCTCGACCTTACCGGCCGTGCGTTGAACCCGAATGACGGTTCGATCAACCTCAACTGCCTGCTGGGCACCTGCCCGGGCTACACGCTTCCTACGTTCACGCCTCCGCCGATCAGCTTTGCTACCGGCAACGCGAACGCAGGAAACTTCTTTAACACCGTGTTCGCGGTTGATCCCAACCTCGAACTTCAAAGGAACATGCAGTACAACCTCGGTTTCTCGCGAGAGATCGGGTACGACACTGCTGTTGAATTCAGGTATGTAGGCGGACGCAGCACCAATATGGTCCGAGGTTTCGACTTTAACCAGGTGCTCATCAACGAGAACGGATTCCTTACGGACTTCCTCAATGCTCGTGAAAACTGCCGTCAGGCTCTCGCAAACCAGGGCCTGTTCCTGAACAGCAGACGCTGCACCACAGCCGAGATGACAACGGGTCTTCCTGTTCAGCCGCAGCTTGCCGGGTTCATCGGACTTGCAGGCTTCCTGCGAGACTATGTCCAGCAGGGAATTATCGGCGAACTGGCGTTGATCTACATCATCAATGGTTTTGAAGGATTTGGCGGAAGCCGATTCCGCAGAAACCAGAACGCCGGCGTTGTTGACCTTCTGACCAACGATGGAACGTACGAATACGATGCATTCCAGTTCGAGGTCCGGAAGCGATTCAGCGACGGACTGCAGTTCCAGGCGAACTACACCTACGGAAAGGTGATCACTGACATCCAGAGCGACGGTCAGGCACGTTTTGACCCGTTCCTTGATCTTGATCAACCGGAGATCGAATTCGGACGTGCGGATTTTGATCGCACGCACACGGTCAATATCAACGCGAACTACGAACTGCCGTTCGGCGAAGGAAGACCTTTCTTCAACGAAGGCGGCTGGGTTAACGCGATCTTGGGCGGATGGCAGCTGACGTCTATCGTCAACATCAGTTCTGGTGTACCGATCTCCATCAAGGACATCAACGGTACGCTCAACAGGACTGGCCGTTCGAACCGTCAGGGTGCGAACTCGAGCCTTACGACAGATCAGATCCGCGACCTGCTGGGACTTTTCTTCCAGCCGGACGGAACGATCTATTACATCGACCCGAGCGTGATAGGTCCCAACGGTTCCGCTACAAACGGAAACGTTGAGGATACGATCACTGACTTTCCTGGTCAGGTGTTCTTCAGGGCTCAGCCCGGTCAGACCGGAAATCTTGGTAGAAACCTGATCTCCGGCCCGTGGTACTGGAACGTGGATGCAGGCCTGATCAAGAACATTCGGTTCGGCGAGCGGTATAACATCCAGCTCAGAGCCGAGGCGTTCAATGTCGTGAACAACACGAACTTCTTCATCGGAGAGAACAGCAGTATCTTTGATGTGGATTCGACGACGTTCGGACAGATCAGCGCAGGTAGCGTCTATGCTCCGAGGATCATGCAGTTCGCGTTCAGATTCGAATTCTAATGTCGTATCTGATCTAAGAACAATTTGTAGTGCTGCCTCTAGCGGGGCAGCACTTTTTTTGTTTGGTTATTCGGAGTGCGGGCTGTATTCTTGGATTTAATCCGACAATCGAGAATTGTTTGGCCCGAGGAGGGTCCAATAGGTGTTTTGATCAGAGAAATTACGGAGAGCAATATGAATTATTCACGACGAGCCTTTCGCTCGATAATTAGTTTGAACTTGTCCTTTGGAGTGCTCCTGGCCATAGCCGTTCCGATTGTTTTCGCGTCGGGAAACGCACGCGACAAGATGGAGGCTGAAGAGCTTGCCGCCAAGCATGTGGCGTCGATCGGCACCGAAGAGGCACGCAAGAACATTTCTTCGATTACGATCGCTGGCACGACTAAAGCTGTATTCAAGGGCAGGGGCACTGGCGAGACTTCGGGCCTGGTGGTCCTTGCTTCACAAGGAAGAAAGAACCTTATCGGAATGAAATTCCCTACGCCCGACTATCCGCACGAGAGAATGGGCTACGACGGCGATGACTTTAGTGTCGCGTTTGTTGTGCCCGGGCAAAGATCGGAGTTAGGCGAGTTTATGAAGACCAACGACAAAACATTCAAGACCGGGATTCTGGGAGGTGCGCTTTCAAGCTCCTGGGAGCTCCTTCGGTACGATGAGGAAAGAGGAAAGCTCAGCTCCTGCAAGACCACAGACATCAACGATGTAGAGGTCTACAGATGCCGGTACAAGCCGGACTCGGGGTCTGATCTGAAGATCGAGATGTTCTTTGACGCCGCGACCTTCCGGCACGTAAGGACCGAGTATTCGCGTGTCATCTCGGCCCGCCAGGGAACCTCGATCGATAATTCCGCCCGTCAGCAAGAAGAAAGGTATCAGTTGGTAGAAGAGTTCGGCGACTTTGCGGAAGAGTCTGGCCTTACGCTGCCGCACACTTATACGATCAAGTATGAGAAACAGACAGGCGAAGGTACGCGGATCTACACTTGGACGATGAACCTGCAACAGTTCCAGTTCAACAATGAGATCGATCCCAAGGAATTCAAGGTCGACTCTTACTAGAAACGAAGTTCAAATTGGTTTTCCGAGGCTGTCCGAGAGGGCAGCCTCTTTTCTTGTCTCTGGAGCAGATAACTCTTGCGAATGGACGGGTCTCAAAGATCCTTGAAGCACCTCTGAAATCTGGAATCTGGAATCTGGAGTCTGACATTCGGCCGAAGACCGATCGCAGCGCTTGCGCTGCACGGCTTAGAACTCGAACAAGACGAGCCGTTTAGAGCAGCTGGTCATTATCTACCGTTTAGAGCAGCGCTTGCGCTGCACAAGCCGAGCAAAGCCGGCTCATACAGTCGGCGAAAGAGCAAGTATTAAGGAAATTTCAAGCCTTTTTCCATCAGGACAAACAAGCTCATTCGAGCAACAGGAATTCTTAAGGGCGAAAAGCTCAACACCTAGAACCAAACCACCCGTTTCGTGCTAATCCTTACATTCAAGAGCATGACGACAATGCATCGGTCCTCTTTAGGGGCTAGCTGTTGCTAAAGAAATGAGCGGGTATTACCCGCTCAGGGCAGCGCAAGCGCTGCTCTAAACTGTTGTGTTTGTCTTTCTGAGGTCTGAAATCCGCAATTTGAAATTCGGCCGCAGGCCGACTCTATTGCGAACGAAGAAAAAAGGCGCCGTCCATAAGAACGGCGCCGCCTGTAGAGTTCAACTGGCAGCAGCCTAGAACTCGAAGCGAGCAGCGAACTGGATCTCACGCGGAGCGAAAGCGCTCGTGATCTGACCAAAGCTCGTGCTGTTGATGTTCGCGAACTGCGTGTTCTGAATAAAGTTCGTGTTGTTCAGGACGTTGAATGCCTCAGCGCGCAGCTGGACCCTCATCCTTTCACCGAACGTGATGTTCTTCAGAACAGCAGCATTGATGTTGAAATAGCTCGGACCATCGATAAGCGTCCTGCCCAGGTTACCGGTTTGGCCCGGATTGGTGTTGAAGAACACTTGGCCTGCGAAGGGCGACGAACCGAATCCATTGGAAGCAGCGCCGGAAGCGCCGATTACCGCAGGATCTATCCAGTAGATGTTGCCGTTAGCTTCGAAAATACCCTGAAGCCCTGCGATCTGCTGGTTCGTCAGCGAGCTGTTTACGGTTTGCCTTGCCGAGCGGGCAGAACGGTTGAGCGTTCCACGGGTGTCGACGAAAGTTATCGGTGCGCCCGAGGTCCACTGTGCGAGACCGGAGATCTCCCATCCGCCGAGGATCTTGTCGGCAAATCCACCGTAGTTAAGGAACTGCTTGCCGCTTCCGAAAGGCAATTGATAAACGCCGTTGAAGTTGAACACGTGCGTTTGGTCAAAGTCTGCCCTCTGACGGTCCAGGTCCTTGTTGTTGTTGTCGAGATACGGCTCAAACAGGTTCTGCGAGGTTCCCACCGCGTTGGTCAGGTTCTTCGAGAACGTGTAGTTGGCCTGGAAGTAGAGGCCGTCCGAGAATCGGCGCCTCACTTCAAGCTGAAGCGAGTCGTACTGATATTCGGCATCGTTGAAGAAATAGTCGACCGCACCGCCTGCAGGGTTCGGGAGGAAGTTGATCCTCGGGACCGCAGTCGGGTTGAGCGACGAGGGGTGGTTATTCAAGTTTGCCGAGTTGTTGATGTATGCAGCCGCGAGATCAGCAACGGTACCGTTGTTCAGGTGGTTGTTGAAGGTCGTCGCCGACAGTCCGCCGGTACCTACAACCAGCCTTCCGGGCTGCGGATTGTTGGTGTTGATGAAAATGTTCAGCGGCTGGCATCCTGCCGACACGCAGAACGCGTTTCCTGTCAGGTTGAAGTTCGCACGAGCCCTTTCGAAATCTGCAAGGAACCCGTTGCTGAAGATATCGATCTGGTTCAGATCAATACCGCGTGCAAGGTTGTTGCTGCGCGAACCGACGTACCTGATCTCGAACGCAGTATTGCCAAAGAACTCCCTCTGGAATCCGAGGCTGTACTGCTCGACCTTCGGCGTTTCCAGATTCGGATCGATTCCAAATATGGTACCGAAGAAGTTATTCTGGCGGTTGTTCAGCAGATACGACCTCGGCGGAGCGACAAACGCACCTGGGGTGACTGAAGGCACTCCGGCGTCGAGCCGTCCGTTGAGATTGATCTGACTGAAGGTCGTGCGGGCAAGACCGGGGTTGCCGACTGCCGCATTGTTGATCGACGTAACGATCGAATCGTTACCGTATGCGTGGCTGTAGCCACCGCGAATGACCGATTTTCCAGACTCGCCAAACAGGAATCTGCCAACACCGTTCTCGAAAGAAGGAGTGTACGCGACACCGATGTTCGGTGCGAGGTTATTCCAGTCGGTCTTGTAGTAAGCGTTCTCGCGACCTGCGTTTCCGCCGATCACATCCGTCATTCCGTTGATATCAAGCAGCGACGGAATCGGGTTGTTGATGTCGGCGTACACCGGCTCGAGTGCGAGACCGTTGATCAGCCTGAGCGCCGGGAATATCTCGTAGCGAAGACCCAGGCTAAGCTGGAGACCCTGAACTACGTTCCATTTGTCAGCGATGTAAAAAGAGTGGTTCTCGTAGCGGAACGGCGTGACAGGCCTCGTAGCCTCAAACCCGCTGTTCAGGTCGACAACGTTGAAAGACTGGGCAGCGGTCGTGAATCCGCCTCCGAGGAGGGCGAGAAGACCATTTGCCGTGCCTAGCTGTGTGCTGCTGATGCCGCCGATACTCGAGAAGTTAGTCGAGGTAAAGGCGGGTGTTGCAGTTCCTGTTCCGACGGTGATCGTCGGTACAAGCCCTGCATCGTTATACGAGTTGACCTTAAAGATCTGTGCCTGCGCTCCGAAACGGATCGAATGCTTGCCGAGGATAAGGTCGGAGTTGCTCTGGAAGTTGATTCCCTTGGTGTTCCTGCCCTGGTCCATAAAGGTGTTTTCGGGGAAGGTAACCAGAGGAAGCGCCAGGAAGTAATCCGGCCTCGGGTCGGTCCTGTCGAACGGAACTTCGCTCGTGAAGATGCCGCCCCTGAACTCGGTAGTGAAATTCTGGGTAAACGTTCTCCTGTACGCAGCGGTGAACTGCTTGTTTGCAGATGCCTGCGTTACGCCAGGAGTAAATCCGAACGAAGTGGTGTCGGCGTCCGGCCTCAGATTCGTTTCGCGGTTGTAGTTGAAAACTGCGAGAAAAGAGTTCTTTTCGTCGAAGTCGATGTCAAAGCGGGAAGAATACTGGTTCCGCTCCTGAGTTGAAGCACGGGTCGCCCTGAATCCAGCGGTGTTAAGTCCGTCGCCTCCGGTGAAATTGCTCGTAGTCGGAAGCTGTGAAAGCACACGCGACTGGATAAGAGGCGAAATAGTTGCCGGAATCTCACTGCCGTTCGCTACGTTAGCTCTTGCATAGCCGAGAATATCGGGGATCGTACAGATGCTCCCGATCGTCTGCGACGGGCAGAATGGGGTAACGCTCGTGCTGTTCGTCCTCGCCCAGCTGAATGCTCCGTTCCTGGCCGAATCCGTCAGAATCGTCCTGGTCAGGTTGTTGTTCGAGGTCTGGGGATCACGGATTCCTTCGTATGCGAAGAAGAAGAATCCCTTGTCCTTGTGCCACAGGGGTCCACCTTCACCGAAGTGGGGAAGCGGGACCGGGCCGCTCAGTTTACCGCCGAACTGGTTGCGGTTCCTGAACTGTCTTGCCGTGCCGTTCCGATTGTTAAAGAAGCTATTGGCTGCGAATTCCGAATTACGGTTATAAGCAAAAAGAGCTCCGTGAAATGAACTTTCGCCGCGGGGCGTCACAAGTCTGATCTGCGCTCCGCCGTAGCCTTGATCGGCCTCGGCATTCGCCGTTGCAATTGTGAACTCGCCTGTATCGTCAACTGAAGGACGGCCCGGAGCGAAGTCCGTCGCATTCGACCTGATGAACGTATCCTGGATGTTGATGCCGTCACGCGTAATGTTCGTGAAGGTCGTCCTCATTCCGTTGATCGTCGTGTTCTGGGCCGAATTGCTCGCCACACCTGCCTGAAGTGTCGTCAGGCTCAGTGGATTACGGGTGATAAGGGGAAGAGAGAGGATCTGTTGCGGGCTGACGGTGTTGCTGATCTGAGCCGTACTGGCCGTTACGATCTCGGCACCCGCCGTGACAGTGACGCTCTCCTGAACGTCTCCTACTTCAAGAGTAGGATTGAGTGTGTATTCGCGGCCGACGTCAATCTTTACATCGGTAGCGACGAAAGTCTTGAATCCTTCCGATACAACGGTGACCGTGTAGGTTCCAAATTCAAGTTGCGGAAAGATGAACGAGCCTGAATCGCTGCTCGTCGTGGTGACTTCCTTGCCGGTGTTGTTGTCTTTGGCTGTTACGGTCGCGCCGGGCAGAAGCCCGTCGGGTCCGGAAATGTTGCCAAGGAGTCGGCCGGTGGTGGTCTGGGCAAATGCCAATGCAGCAACTGTCAGAATAAACAGAACGCTGCCAAGACACCTCTTCATATCTTTAGTTTCCTCTCAGAAATTAGGGTAGTTTGCTTCAAGATTGAGCGCGTCGGCTAAAGCAAGTTTGGTGCCATTATTCCTGAGACAAGAAACCTTTTATTTTCAACAACAGCGATGATTCAGAAGATGAGAGATCGAGCGGGATTTTGGAGAATCTTCCAAGTTTTCGGAGGGATTCGATGCGAAAGATAAACCCCAGATAAATTTCAATAAAATCCAACTACAGTTTTAGCTCGCTTCGATAGGAGGCGAGAAATTCGGCCGGCAGCATCTGAATTTCTGTCAGTTGCCACTCGCTTCAGCGAGGGGTTACCCGGCATCAAAACCTAAAAGGGGGCGTCAGCCCCCAAAAGATGCCGGATAAAGCCGGCCTAGAATAACTTGGTGCTTAGTATCCCCCGGCTGAAGCCGGGGGCAACTGATGTTTACAAAAACAACTACTGGCGGGGAATGATGTTGTAGCTCTTGATCTTTGAGTTCAGGGTCGTGGCATTTAGCCCAAGGAGCCTTGCAGCGCGCGATTGATGGCCGCCGGTCTGCTGAAGCGCCCTTTGGATCAGGTCCACCTCAAACTTCTTTACTTCGTCGTAGAAAGTAACGCCGTTCGAAATGTCGATATCAGCAGAGCTTCCCTTGCTTTCTCTGGACATCGAGATCGCCAGGCCCGGGTCGAGCACCTCTGGGCGAAGACAGTCGCGGGTGATCTCGTCCGTCGGCGCGATGACCACTGCCCGCTCAATGATGTTCTCCAGTTCACGGACATTACCCGGATAATGATAGCTCTCAAGAAGTGACAGAACATCGGGGGCAATAGTCGTCGTGATCTCGCGCGAATTCTCATCGTTGTACTTCTTTATAAAGTGCTGGGCGAGAGGCAATATGTCCTGTTTGCGTTCACGAAGCGGAGGCAGTTCGATCGGAACGACAGAGAGCCTGTAATAGAGGTCCTCCCGGAAGACTCCGCTCTTGACCGCTTCTTTCAAATCTACGTTTGTCGCCGCGATGATCCTTACATCGACGGCAATCGGCTTCGTTTCTCCCAGCGGTGTAAATTCCTTCTCCTGAATAACTCGCAGGAGCCTGATCTGCGTTTCGGGACGCAGATCCCCGATCTCATCAAGAAAGATAGTGCCGGTGTCTGCGACCTCAAAAAGCCCTTTCTTGGCACTTACGGCCCCCGTGAAGGCGCCCTTGGTATGACCGAAAAGCTCACTCTCAAGTAGCTCGGAAGGGATGTTCGAGCAGTTCACGGGCACAAACGGACATTCGGCCCGAGCGCTCGATTGATGGATCGATTTCGCGATCAACTCCTTTCCCGTCCCCGACTCTCCTGTAATCAGGACGGTCGAACGCGCCGGAGCGATCCGCTCTATCATCTTGAAGACGTTCTCCATCCGTTCGGAACGGCCGATGATCGAATCCCTCTGGACCGACCTCGCCATCGCCTGCCGGAGAGTGTGCCTTTCCTCTTCTTTCTGCCTTTTCTTTACTCCCTTCGAAACCAGGGCGAGAATCTGCTCATTTTTGAACGGCTTTCTGATACATCCTGTCGCGCCTTTCTCCCACGCGGAGATCGCTGTATCAAAGGTCGCAAAAGCTGTGATCACAAGCACTACGGCTTCTTCATCCAGCTTCATAAGCTCCTGAAGGGCCGACAGGCCGCCCATACCCGGCATTGAGACATCCATCAGCACGACGTCGAAGGGCCTGTTGTCATACATTTCGATCGCCTCTTCTCCAGTCCGTGCGAGTTCAACCTTGTAGCCTGCTCCCGAAAGCACGGTTTCAAGCACATCCCGCATGATCTCTTCGTCGTCGCAGACCAGCACTGATCCTTTCTTCGCCATAATTACCAATTCATCCAAAAATTTGAATCGGAGAATACAGAATTCAAACTAGGAAATAAAGAGCTACGCCCTCGAAAACGCCAAGGCTTACAATTCTTTACATTTACTGTTTCACAGGCGGTACCTGATACCAACTTTCCACCAGCGTCATGCGCGCCCGGATCGCTCCATTTTTACGGATAAAAACGGTTCGATTGGGCTCGTGTTCAAAGCGGTTGCACTGCGACAGCACTAAAATCCGAGCGTTTGGATTATTCCAGGCCTTTGATGGCAGAATGGAAGTGTGATCCGTACAGGATGTCAGGGCTGGAATTATGTCGACTGGGTTACTGGGCCTGGCAGCGAGTATGTTTTCTATCCCGCCGGGACACGCTCCAGGGACATGCTCAGCCTTTATTCGCAGATATTCGATACAGTGGAGGTCGACTCTTCTTTCTACGCTTCACCAACATCTTCGACATTCGAGTCCTGGTACGAACGGAGCGAGGAAGGATTTCTATTCTCGCTCAAGATGCCAAGAGAGATAACCCACGAGCTTAGGCTGCGGCCGGCTTCTTATCCCGTTGCGGCGAAATTCCTTTCACGCGCGTCTCTTCTTCGCGAGAAGCTTGGGCCCTTTCTGATCCAGCTTTCTCCCGCATTCGTCGCGGACCGCGGGAACGCCAAGAACCTGAGATCGTTCCTGGACACACTTCCGCAGGGCATGAACTTCGCGATCGAGTTCAGAGACGGCGACTGGCTCGTCGACTGGACGTTCCGTGAACTGGAATCACGCGGCATTTGGCTGTGTGCTGTGGAAGGAGAGTGGATCGGCCGTGACCTTTGGTTCAGGGCGCTGGATCAAATGAATGAGATCCCGCTTTATGTGAGGTTTATGGGGGCGCGCGACCTGGACAGGTTTGACCGCATACGGCGGCCGCAGGATAAATTGATCGAGACCTGGTTCCGAAAATTATCGGAAAGGCCGAAGTGCGAAAGCTACGTGTACTTCAGCAATCTTCTCGAAGGCTTCGCGCCGGCGAGCGTGAACAAGTTGAGAAATCTGGCCGGGATTGGAACCGCAGACCCTGAGGATCTCAGGATTCAGGAAAGCCTGTTCTAACTTCGTGACTTCTCATTCGAGCCTTGGACCCAAACCTTTTTACTGCCGGCTGCGTAGAACCTCAGGGCGAGAGCCTCTTTTTAATTTACCTGCTTAGGAAAGAACAAATTGACGTATGGCTATCTCGAAGACCGCAAAAACAATATTCATAGTCATCGGCGTGCTTGTCGTGTTGATGATCTTCTCTTTGATCGGGCTATTGATCGTTGCCGAATCTCTTTCAAAGCCGAGTGTTCCGGAGAACAGTGTGCTCGTGTTGAAGATCGCCGGCGAACTCCCAGACCATTCCGCCGATGACCCTGCAGCGGATCTGCTTGGCGTGCCGCAGCCCAAGTCTTTTTCCAGCCTCTTGACCCAGCTTCGAAAGGCCAAGGCTGACAAGCGCATCGGAGCGGTCCTTGTTGACATTGAGTTCTCTGGACTTGGCTGGGCAAAGGCGGATGAGCTCCGTCGTGCGATGAAGGATTTCAGGGATTCAGGAAAACCTCTTTATGCTTACAGCGAGCTTGGGACGAACAAAGAGTATTACGTCGCCGCGGCCGCCGAGAAGATATACATGCCGCCGACCGGAGACATATACATCACCGGTTTCGCTGCTAACGCGATGTTTTACAGAGGTTCGCTCGACAAGCTTGGTATTGAGCCCGAGGTCATACAGATCGGCAAATACAAGAACGCCCCCGACGCTTACGCGAGAAAGGAGATGTCGGAAGGACAAAGGGAGGTCCTGAACGCTGTTCTCGATGATCTATATGGGCGTCTCGTCAGCTCGATCTCAGAAGACCGGAAGATCGACCGCGAGAGAGTGATAGAGCTGATTGACGAAGCGCCATACAACGCGGTGCAGGCCGCAGACAAGAGCATAGGGCTTATCGATGGTGCCTTGTACCGGGACGAGGTTTACAAGGAGCTTCACAAAAGACTCGGCTATGCGGAAGAGGATGAGTTGAGAACGATAAGCGAGGGAAGCTACAAACAAGTGCCTTCCGAGACTTTGGGGCTAAACGACGGAGAACGCATTGCCGTCATCTACGCTTCGGGAGCGATCTCGACGGGAAGATCGAACAATAGCCCGTTCGGATCACAGACGGTCGGATCCGACACCATAGTCAGTGCAGTAAACTCCGCGGCAGATGACGAATCGATAAAGGCGATCGTTCTGCGTGTGGACAGCCCGGGCGGCTCCGCGCTTGCATCTGATCTGATGTGGCACGCACTAGAGAAAGCCAAGGAAAAGAAGCCTGTGGTGGTCTCGATGGGCGACTACGCAGCCTCCGGCGGGTATTACATAGCCTGCAACGCGAACAAGATCGTCGCCGAGCCTTCGACCCTCACGGGCTCGATCGGAGTCTTCCTTGGCAAGCCCGTCCTGAAAGGATTCTATGATTGGGTCGGTGTTTCCAACGAGTACATCCTACGCGGCAAGAACGCCGGTATTTTCCGAGAGACGGAAAAGTGGACTGATGATGAACGTGCTCAGTTCCAGGAACAAGCCAACAATATTTACTACAACAATTTTGTTCCGAAGGTCGCAACGGGCCGGGGAATGAATAACGAGCAGGTAGATTCAATCGGGCAGGGACGAGTGTGGACCGGAGCTCAAGCGAAGCGGAACGGACTGGTCGATGAGATCGGCGGGCTCGAGAAGGCGATCGAGATCGCGAAAGAACTTGCCAATCTCCCGGCAGACAAAGATGTGAAGAGGGTCGTTCTGCCGAAGCCGGAAACATTGTTCGAACGGCTCCTTGGAACATCGAATGACACTACCTTCTCCTCTGTTGAAGAAATGAAGGCACAGGAGGCTTTGATCAAAGCGCTTCCGGAAGACGTTAGGCGTTCGCTTCGATTCGCCGCTCTTTTTGACCGAATGAAGAAAGGCGAGGCAATGATGATCCTTCCTTACGATCTGGAGATCGAGTGAGTGACTTCGTTTAAGCTCGTTTCTGCCTCTACTATTGCGGTGTTTATGTAGGACATCAGTTGCCCCTCGCTCTAGCGGGGGGTTACTTGGCATCACTATCGGAGAAGGGGCTTTAGCCCCAAAACTCGCCGGCTAAAGCCGGCCGACAATATTGAGGGACCCTGCTCTTCCCCCCGCTGAAACGGGGGGCAACTGATGATCTGGTTCCCTGGAAACATCGATACTTAGGTTCCGGCAAGACGAGAGGCTGCCTTCATATAAAGCCTCGATAAAACTTATCATCCAAATTAGATTCCGATCTAGTCCGCGAACATCTCCTGGAGCACCAAAACAGTTCGCTCCTTTGCGCCAGAATCGAGTTCGCCGATCTTCTTGAACAACCTCGGCTTCTCGACAGTCCTGATCTGATCAAGGACCACCACCCTTTTTTTCTCCAGGAATTCGAAGGAGATCCTGGTCGGATATTTCCGCAGGTCGGACGACACCGGCGCAACGATCACAGATTCGATGTTCCTGTTCATCTCGTCCGGCGAGACAACGACGCACGGCCTGCTGTTCTTTGGATCGTCCGAAATCTCGTCGTCAAGGTTCAGAAGATAGAGGCCAAAACGGTCTACCATCGCCATTCCTCCTTTTCAAAAGAGCCCTGAGCTTCTCCATCCTCGATCAGCATTTCATCTGCATCGTCGTCAGCCATTTCACGGAACAGGCTGTCCCAGTTCTGCCTCGGATTCTTGGCCGGTCGGATCAGAATCCCTTCTTCACATACTTCAAGCTCAACGTCTACCTCCAAACTGCTTTCATTGAGCAATATTTTCGGTATTCTGACTCCTTGAGAGTTCCCGATTCTTACGATCTGCGCTTTCATAACTACAATGTAATTACAAATCACGGTTTAATCAACCGCAAAGGCGCGAAGACGCAGAGTTTTTCTTTCGTGTGAACCTATTCGCCCGATCTACACGCCGAAGCCCTCGCAATTACGCCGAAGGCGTATCGGATGTTAGCCCGGCAACGGGTATTCAGGGTGTTGGGTCCTCTTTTACGCCGAAGGCGTATCAGATATTATCCCGGGGCAAGTCTAGGGCGCGGCATAGGGTGACAGGCGTAAAGAATTCTCTTTTACGCCGAAGGCGTATCGGAAGTTAGCCCGGGGCAAGCCAAAGGCGCAGCCCCGGGTTTCGTTACGAGACGTTGTTGCGCTCCGGAGGAGCGCGGCTTCACCACAAATACTCCTCATCGAACTTGGCACCTGACTTCTTCAACAGCCTGAGATACTCGTCTTTGAAAGAGATCTTCGAGTGATGGCGCTCCTGCCCCTCGATGTACTTTCGTACGATCGTGGTTTGAGACGGACTTACAGTGAATGCGCCGTACCCGATCTGCCAGCTAAAGACCTCAAGTCCTATGTCCCTGTGGACCCATTTGCTTGAGGAAACCTTAACGGCTTTTACGAAATTCGCGAGTTGGTGCGTAGATCGTAGTCCGACAAGTAAATGTACATGATCGGAGACACCGCCAATGGCCAAAGGCGTGCCGCCTTTTGCGCGAATACATCCGGAGATCAGTTTGTGAAAGCGTTGGCGCCACTCTTTCTTGATAAAGGGACGCCTTTCTTTGGTGCTAAAGACAACGTGGTACTGCAGAACAAGGTGTGTTGAAGGCATGTGAGGACCTCCTGTGTTGTGAGAATTTCGCGAGACGGCCCGTGTAGGAAGGCTTAGTCGCGCGATTCGCGAAAGTTAGCATGCCTTACCGTCGATTGCCATTTTTCTCCATTTAGCGGCACGCCTCCGGCGTGAAAAAACCTTTCGCGACGTTCCCCGGGGCTGCGCTTCGCTGGCCCCGGGCTACCTTCCGATATGCCTCCGGCATATCGCTATCATCGATCACCCAAATTCTCTCAACTCGGTCAACTCGGTCAACTCAGTCAACTCAGTCAACTCGGTCAACTCGGTCAACTCACCAAACTCAGCGAACTCACTTAACCCGGTCAACTCACTCAACTCGCAGGTTCGATTTTCTCGATTCCGTTCATATACGGCTTCAATACCTCGGGAATAATGACGCTGCCGTCCTCCTGCTGGTAGTTCTCAAGGATCGCGATCCAGGTCCGGCCCACGGCAAGACTTGAGCCGTTCAGCGTATGCGCAAACTCCGGTTTCTCGCCTCCAGCACGCCGGAACCTGAGATTCATTCGCCGGGACTGAAAATCCAGGCAGTTCGAACAGCTTGATATCTCCCGGTATGTTTCCTGCGAGGGAATCCAGACCTCCAGATCGTAGGTCTTTGCCGACGCGAAACCGAGATCGCCCGTCGAAAGCACCACGACGCGGTACGGCAGCTCCAGCATCTGCAAGATCGCTTCGGCATTCGCCGTCAACTTCTCCAGCTCTTCCCAGGACCTCTCGGGAAGAGTGATCTTCACAAGTTCGACCTTCTCAAACTGATGCTGACGGATCAGGCCTCGGGTGTCCCTGCCATAGCTTCCCGCCTCACTTCGAAAACAAGGTGTGTAAGCAGCGAAGTTGATGGGCAGATCCTTCGCTTCAAGAATCTCGCCTCCGTAATAATTCGTGACTGGAACCTCGGCAGTCGGGATAAGAGCAAATCCCCTTTCGTCCTCAAGATGAAACAGATCCTGTTCAAACTTAGGTAGCTGACCGGTGCCGAACAGGGTGTTTCGGTTAACGATAAATGGAGGGTGTGTTTCCTCGTAGCCGTTGCTCGTTGTTTGAAAATCGAGCATGAAATTGATCAATGCCCGCTCAAGCCTCGCCCCGGCCCCCTTGAGAATCGCAAAACGCGTGCCCGCGATCTTGGTCGCGCGCTCAAGATCCAGGATCGCTGCGTTCTCCCCTATGTCGACATGATCGAGGGGTTCAAAATCGAACTCCGTCGGCTCACCCCATTTTCGGACCTCTACGTTGTCAGATTCATCTACACCGACCGGAACATCATCGGCTGGAACGTTCGGGATGCCCGAGAGCAAATCGTCCATCGCAGCTTCCAGTTCCTTGCGCTTTTCCTCCAGCTCGGCTTGAATACCCTTCAGGCCGGCCACTTCCGACTTTTTCTCTTCGGCCTCTTCGCGCTTTCCCTGCTGCATCAGCGCTCCGATCTCCTTGCTCGACTCGTTGCGTCGTCGATTCACATCATCGGCCTTGCCGATGACTTCCCTTCGATCCGTATCGAGCCGCGTGAAATCGTCCAGTACATCGGGATTCGCGTTTCGCTTCTTCAGCGCTTCCCTTACTTCCTCAAGATTTTCCCTTACAAAGTTAAGATCCAGCATTTTCTTAAATCACGGGTGACCGGCGGTCGTGTTATCCCCGACCCGTTTGTCACCCTTGTCAAAATTATCTACAATTCCTTTTCGCCGATGCCCAAGACCGGCGATTTTTATTATGGCCGACCGAATTCGAAAAGCAGTGTTTCCGGCAGCGGGCCTCGGAACAAGATTTCTCCCGGCGACCAAAGCATCTCCAAAAGAGATGCTGCCGCTCGTCGACAAGCCTTTGATCCAGTACTCGGTCGAGGAGGCCGTGAAATCCGGGATCGAATCGATCCTGATCGTAACCGGCCGTGAAAAAGCTCCGATCGAGAATCATTTTGACATCTCTTTCGAACTCGAACAATTACTAAGGGAAAGGAATAAGGATGAATTGTTCGCGATGGTGCGCGAGATCTCGGAGATAGCACAGATCCTGTACACACGGCAGAAGCAGGCATTGGGCCTCGGACACGCGATTCTGCAGGCTGAGGATTTTTCACCCAACGAGCCGTTTGCGGTCCTTCTTGCCGACGATGTGGTCGATTCTGAAGTGCCGGCTCTTAAACAGCTGATCGACGTTTACGAGAAGTATGAAGCGCCTGTGGTCGCAACTATGCAGGTGGACGGTCCGGCGATCTCTCGGTTCGGAGTGATCGATGCGGAAGAGGTTGAGCCCAACGTGTTTCGGGTACGCGACATGGTAGAAAAGCCGGCATTTGAGGACGCGCCTTCCGATCTGGCGATCATCGGACGTTACATCCTAACTCCCGATATTTTCCCTGCGATCCAGAAAACAAAGAAAGGAGCCGGCGGCGAGATCCAGATCACGGACGCAATGCGCGACCTTCTGGACGAGCGACCTTTCTACGCCGTCAAGCTTGAAGGAACCCGCCACGATGCTGGCGACAAGCTTGGATTTCTGATCGCGACGGTCGAATTCGCGTTAAAGCGCGACGATCTCGGCGACGAGTTCAGGGAATATTTGCGCTCCCTCGACCTTTGAGATTTCAGAGCCGTTTTATCGAATCAGCTTTTGCATAAAAGAACAGGCTGTCGCCCTTTCGGCCGACTCTTCCGGTAACTTCAACAGGTTCAGCAACATAATCCAGTATCCGATCATTGATCGGTTCACCTGTTTCCGTCACCAACCAGAGCTCCGATGCCCGTCCCTGTTCATCCTTGACCAACAGCATTGGAGGGATGCCGCCTCTGAGACATGCTACGGCACATGAACGGTGGGTCTTGTGATTGCCAGGGTTCATGACGCCCAGGTAGCATTTCGAATCGATGATCTCTCCTTTCAGAGTCATTTCTCCGAGGTTTTTTTCAGCTTCGGTCTCGTTGAAAGCCTCGCCCTGAACCCGCCCCACTGAGCCCGCTTTCACTTCGATCATCCTAATCTCACCGCGGTAGATCAGTGTACCCTCGAGTCGGACTCTTTGTCCGTCGAATTCATCTACGGAGGCACTGGCGCCAAACTTTCCTTCGTTCACAAGAGCTATCCGCTCAAGGCCCGGAAGTCCGTTCGACCGCTCCGCCTTTTCCAAGATCAGGAAAGGAACCGGTTTCGCCTGGATCGTGCCTTCGAACGGCTGCACGTTTCCGAACTCGAAGAACGCTGTAGCAAAAGGCCCCTGACCGAGCGCAAAGGTGATCGCGAGGACGACGGCCAATGAAAACATCACGGCGACCGCAGGAACCACGTATCGCGATAAGGCCTTGGGCATTTTTGGCAGGTATCCGATGTAAAAGTCACTCATAGCGGGCTGCGGATCGTGAATCGTCAAACGTAATTGGGGCCACGCAAATCGTCGGGGGAACCGAGAGGGTCAGGGATCAGCCTGATCGCGCGAGTTCGGCCCGTTCGCGGCTCTAGTCATTTCTCTATCCGGCCCCGTCATCCCAGCTCGCGAGCCCGGCGGATTAGGGATGGTCTTAACGAGCACCCTTCCTTCCTCGATCTTCACGTCAAAGGTCGGTATCTTCTCTTTGAACGGAGGCGGTGAGGCCCCTGTCTTCGGATCATACTGGAATCCGTGCCAGGGACAGGTAATGCATCCATCGACTATCTTGCCTTCACCCAAAGGGCCATTCTGGTGCTGACAAACATTGGAAACGGCATATACCTCTCCTCCGGTCCTGAACACTGCTACCCTTTCGCCCGAAACGGTGCCTATGCGGGCTCGGTTCTCCGGTATGTCCTGCATTGCGCATATGTCCGCAAATCCAACACTCGATTCGGATTCCTCGTCCTGGCGAGCCTCCTTAAATGCAGCTGTGATATGCAATGCCACGACAAGAAAGATTCCTGTCCCGAGTGCGACTGCGAGAAGGATGTTGGTTTCGGCCTGCAGGACTCCCAGCAACACGTGGCCGACAAGAAGTGCGTACGCCACATAGACGAATGTGTGGATGGTCTTCCACACCGGTGCAGTGAGGTTCTTAAGCCAGAAATCGTGGCTTGTAGCCGCCATCACGAAAAGGATCAGCAATGCCAGCGCCCCAAGCACCTGGAAAGGAAAATCCGGGATGCTCGTGTATCGGGTATTGCTTATCAGGAGGCTCACAAGCGGGTTCACATTGCCAAGCGCGTGAAACTGGAACAATGCAAAAACACCGTGCGCTGATCCAAATATGAATGTAGCGACTCCGAGATGACGGCGGTTATACAAAAGCGGAAGGAACTTTGGCGAGATCCTGCAGAGCGGACCGATTATGAGCACGACGTGGAGCATCACGAACGCCAGAGTCCCGAATCCTCTGATAAGGAGCGTTTCGGCCGTGGCGTTTGGCCTGAACAACGCCCCAAGCCCTATGAAAACCATCAAATACAGCGCTGCCGCCCCCATCATGATCCCGTCGTAAATTATCTTCTGACGGTTCCAACCGACTGCTCTGTAAGTTTCGCTCATCTGGCACCCTCGGAAGCAACCGCAGGCACTCCGTCGTTTCGCGGCTCCTCATGACGCAGTGCGAGCGCCGCTACGAACAGGGACGGAAGCAAAAATGCCAGTGCGATCCAGATGACCTTGTGCCTCTTTCTTATCGACCTGATCATTTTCCATCGTCCTCCCTTCGAGCCGCCTGACGATGGGCGTTGGTTTCGACAGGTACCTTGCGCCCGGATAGAACCCTTGCCAGAAGGAGGGGCCACAACGCTGCTGAAGCCGGGATGATCAGGAGTCGGAATCCGAATCCTGAACCCTTTGCGGCGTCGTCGACACGCGCCACACCGGATAAAGCAAAATAGACGGCGAATACAAGACCTGCCAGCCCATAAGTTAGGAATACGAACACGATGCCCTCGGCCACACTCATATCAAATTCACGTCAGTCATCAACTCAATCAGAGCTGTTCCCTCGTAAGAGAACGCATTGTCCATCGCTGCAGCTATATCGGAGCGCCTCTCGACGCGGATGCCCAGGGCACCGCACGATGTCGCAAATTCGGCAAAGTTCGGATTGTGCAAACGCGTCGCCCAAACATCCAGTTCGTCCGAGCGCTGTTCCTTCGAGATCTTCCCCAGCTCGGAGTTGTTGAGAAGGACGACCTTTATATCCATCCCGTACTTTACGCTGGTCGTCAGTTCGGCGAGGTACTGAGCCAGCCCGCCGTCGCCCGCTACCGCGATCACTGGACGATCTCCCTTGACCGCCGCCCATGCTCCGAGCGCAGCTGGAAGTGCGAATCCGATCGAACCAAGGTAGCCCGACATTACAAACGTCTGCCGGCGGCATTCAAAATATCTCCCAAGCGAATACGCATTGTTTCCGACATCGACGCAAATGACAGCATTGTCAGGAGCTAGATCGCTCAGGGCATTGAAAACCGATATCGAGCTGATACCTTGCCCGAAGTCATCGGTCATACGCTTTTCTTTTTCGGTCCGCCAGATAGATTTTCTCTCAGCGATCTCATTCCGCTGATCAATCGTTTCTGTCTTTCCGTCAACCAGCTCTCTTATCTTCGTGACGGTGACTCCTATTTCGCCCCAGACGGCAACTTCGATCTTGTGGAACTTGCTCAGCGCCAGCGGATCAAAATCGACCTGGATGGTAGGGACCTTGGGCGCGATTCCGGTGTGATTTGAGAACGAAGCACCAAAAACGATCAAAAGATCGGCCTCGTTCATGAACCACGAGGCCACGGGGGTCCCGCTTCGGCCCAGGACTCCACAGCCAAGAGGGTGATCATCGGCTATCTGTCCCTTTGCCTTGAACGTCGTCATAACCGGGCAATTTAGAGAATCCGCAAGACCGACGATCGGTTCCATGTTGAACCGCGCACCGTGACCGACGATGATGACGGGCCGCTTTGACTGTCTTATCTTTTTCGCCGCGGCCTTTAGGCTCTCCTCCGGGGGAGCTATCCCTAGCGGGGTAATTCTGTTATCGGGAGTCTGAGGCGATGCGTGCTTTGCGGGAAGCTTTTGGATCTCGTCCGGAAAGGTCAGGTGCGAGACATCACGGTTGAGAATAGCGTGCTTGACGGCCAACGACGCAAGTTCAGCGTGATTGCTGTCGCGTTGGACGCGGTGATTGAAATCAGCAACGGTCTGGAAAGCCCTGACAAGGTCGACCTCCTGAAAATTTCCGGTACCGACGACCTGCGTTGCGACCTGGCCTGTCAATGCGAGTATCGGAGACCTGTCAACCTTTGCATCCCAAAGCCCGGTGAACATGTTCGTCGATCCCGGCCCCGCGATCGCAAAACAGGCCGCAGGCCTGCCAGTTAACTTCCCGTAAGCCGACGCCGCGAAAGCACCGGCTCCCTCGTGCCGTATGCCGATGAACTTCAATCTTTCTTTCTCTTCCTTACGGCGAAATGCATCGGCAAGGCCCAGGTTGGAATGTCCGACCATGCCAAAAACTGTGTCGATGCCCCAATTGATCAGCGTTTCCGTAACCACATCGGAAACTGTCGTTTCGTGAGGCGGCTCTTCAGGGACACCTACGTATACTCCGTCGTCCCGGACGTCTATCTCGAACGTCTCAAGACCGTCGTCGAATCCTTCCGGTGATCTGCCAGTCAGAGGGTGAAAGTCCCAGCCGTGCCAGGGACAGCGCAGGTAGCCTTTCTCGATGCTGCCCTCGCCGAGAGGCCCGCCCTGATGAGGACACTTGTTCGTCAGCGCCGCGAACTTGCCTTCGAAATGCGAAACGCATATGCCTTTGTGTCCGGCCCATGCACTGACCACACGGCCTTCCGGCAGATCCACGGCGGAGGAAAGCACCTTGTGCCAGACAAGGTCTCCGGAGAGGCCTTCATCGATGGAGCCGCCCACATCTGCGAACAGCTTTCCATTCTCGATCCTTGAAGGATAAGACCTGACGTCCCCGTCGCCCTCGATCGGGTCGTAGTCCCATCCGTGCCAGGGACAGACAAGCCTGCCGTCTTCGATCGATCCCTCGCCTAGCGGCCCGCCTTCGTGAGCGCACTCGTTGTCGAGCACGCCAAACTCACCTCCAAGCCTCGAGACACAGTATTTCCTGCCATCTATCTCGACGGCAGCAACTGTGCCGTCCTCGAACGATTCCGCGTCCGAAAGAACCTCCCGCCACTTCTCAACCTTGGAACCGCTCATTGTTAACGCGTCCCTCCCGGATTCACTCCGGCATATTTCACGCCGGTCAGACGGTGCAGGTCAATATCGAACGTACTCAGGTCATCTTCGTTGAACTTTGAAACGTCGTCGTGACCGCAGGCTCGCGCAATAACTTTCACCAGCTCATTCGTCGCCTCAAAGAAGTTCGCCAGCTGTTTTGCGGATTCGTCGACTATCAGCCTCGAACGCAGATTCTCCTTTTGTGTCGCGATCCCGACCGGGCAGTTATTGGTGTTGCAGGCCCTCATTCCAAGACAGCCGATCGCCTGGATAGCCGAATTCGCGACCGCGACGGCATCTGCTCCGAGCATCAGGGCCTTTGCAAAATCTTCGGCGACCCGCAATCCGCCCGTGATCACTAGCGTGACGCCACCAGCATCGCTTGAATCCAGATGCTTCCTTGCTCGCGCCAATGCAGGTATCGTCGGTACATTTATGTTGTTTCTCAAGATCGAAGGCGCAGCTCCCGTTCCACCTCCCCGGCCGTCGAGAATGATGTAGTCGACCCCGACCTCAAGTGCGAAATCAATGTCCTCCTCGATCCTGCTAGCGGCGAGCTTGAAACCGACCGGAATACCGCCTGTGCGCTCACGAACTTCTTTCGCCACCTCTCGAAAATCCGAGGCAGTCTTAAGATCGGGAAACGCAGCGGGTGATATCGCAGCCTCCCCAACTGCCAACCCTCTCACTTCGGCGATCTCGGACGAGACTTTCTCTGCGGGCAGATGGCCGCCGGTTCCGGTCTTTGCCCCTTGTCCGCCTTTGAAGTGGAAAGACTGAGCCTTTTCGACCTTGTCCCACGAGAATCCGAACTTCGCCGATGCGAGCTCATGGAAATAGCGGGAGTTGTTCTCCTGTTCGGCCGGCAGCATTCCCCCTTCACCAGAACAGATACCCGTGCCTGCCAATTCGGCGCCTTTGGAGAGCGCGATCTTTGCCTCCCTGGAAAGGGCTCCGAAGCTCATGTCGGAAACGAAAAAAGGCATCGAGAGCTCAACCGGCTTCACAGCGTTTGGCCCTATCACGGTCTTTGTGTTCACTTTTTCATCGTCAAGAAGAGGCCGACGCGCTACCTGAGCGGGAAGGAATTGCAGGCTTTCCCATTTGGGGAGAGTGTTCCGGTCGACCCCCATCGCTTCCGAAGGTCCGTGGTGGCCATACTTCGAAAGCCCGTTCTTTGCGAGGTCTCGAATGTAGTTCGTGTATGGTTCTGTATCCTCTGGATGTGTGTCTGCATACTGCCCCAGGTACTCTTCACGGTTGAAAGGCTGAGGATGGTCCCGCGAATACTCCCGGATCTCCGTTGCATCGACATATATCGAACCGTCGTGTACGACCGAGGAGAACTTCGTAAGCACCTCATCGTTGTTATATTCGGAGACGCCGGTGTCGTATCTGTAGTCCCAGTGATGGACGCCGCAGATCAGATTGCGACCCTCGATGTAGCCATCGGCCAGCATCGCGCCCCTGTGAAGACACCGGCCGTAAAGTACGGAGATGTTTCCGTCAAAACGTATGATCACCAGATCCACATTCTCGACCAGGGCGGCCGCAGGTTTGCGGTCTTCGATCTCATCGAGCGATGCGATCTTGTGCGGTTCTCGCAATTGGTTATATTGATCTGTCATGTTCTCGAATCAGCTGAGCGCCGTTCTAAAGCAAAGGGCAGGCTCAAGTATTCCGGCTTGAAGGTAATCTATTCCCGGAAATTCATACTCCACCTTTCTTGTAGCCGCAGGGATCGCAGTCATAGTATCAACTTCGTCAATAGCTTTGGAGGTTCTACATTGCGAGAGTTTGAAAAGAACGAAAGGAATACCGTGCGCCGTCAGTCTGGCCGTGGAAAATATGATCGCGAAACCGTTTACGCGATTCTGGATGAGGCGTTCCTGTGCCACGTCGGTTTCTCCGTAGGGGGCCAGCCATTTGTCATTCCCACCCTTTATGCACGCGATACCGACAGGATCTTCATCCACGGTTCGTCTGTGAGCCGAATGCTTAAGGACCTTTCGGAAGGAATTCACGTCTGCATCACGGTCACGATCACGGATGGAATAGTGCTAGCGCGATCCGCTTTTCATCATTCGATGAATTACCGCTCTGTAACTGCGTTCGGCAAGGGTTATCTTGTCGATGACCACGACAAGAAGATGCGGGCTCTAGAGCTCATATCTGAAAACGTCCTGCCCGGAAGGTGGAATGACGCCAGGCTTCCTACGCAGAAAGAGATGGATGTGACCTCGGTCATATGCGTCGAAATCGAGGACGCCGCTGCAAAGATAAGGGAGGGCGATCCGAAGGACGACAAGCGCGATTACGAGCTTCCGATCTGGGCGGGCGTGCTTCCGGTAAGCCTGGCTTGCTCCGAACCGGTCGCCGACTCTTTGCTGAGGGAAGGTATTGCTGTTCCGGACTACATCGAAGAGTTTGTGAAAGACCGGTCTCCGGACAAGTGATACTTACCGGCGAGCTTCCTGAATTCCTCGACCTCTTCTTTAAGCCGCTGATCACTCCAACCCAGTTCTTGCGCGATCAGTTCCCCGACATCCTGCGCAGCTTCCGAAGCCGCCTTCGCATCAAGAAGCAGGTGCCGTGTGCGCCTGGAAAGCACATCTTCGATCTTTCGCGCCATCCCGCTGCGGACCGCATCCAGTACCTCCGCTTTGGACAGCAAGAAGCCCTTTGTGACCTGATCAGCGAGGGTCGGCTCACTTTTCGCGATCTTCGCAACACGCCGTGCCGCCAGATCGCGTATATGGATCTCTGAGGACCGCGACATTCCCCCGCCGAGATCTGCTTCGGCTACAGCGATGTCGACTGCATCTTCCGCCATTCTCCGGTAAGTGGTCCACTTCCCGCCACGAACCGAGATCAATCCCGGTTTCGCAATCTCGACGAGGTGCTCCCTTGAGATCTTGGACGTGTTGCCCTGTTGCTGAGCACCGATCAGGGGCCTTATTCCTGCAAATACTGAAAGTACGTCCGATCGCCCCGGCGGATTTGAAAAGTACCCGACGCAGGTTTCAAGCACAAAATCTACTTCACGCTCGAACGCAACAGGTTCGAGTTCGGGTTTGTCCAAAGGAGTGTCAGTAGTGCCGACCAGCAAACGGCCGTGCCAGGGAATCGCGAACAGCACGCGACCGTCGCTTGTTTTGGGAATCATCAATGCGTTTTCGCCTGCCAGAAACCCTTGATCGAAAACGAGATGGATACCCTGGCTGAATGACGTGCGATCTACCCCCTTGTCATCCACAAGACCCTCGATCGCATCGGCAAAGATCCCTCCGGCATTTATCACCGAACGTGTTCCGACCAGAAAAACTTCACCGGTCTCAATATCCCGGACTCGCACCCGGTCGATGCGTGCCGAACCGTCCTTCTCGAAACCCTCGACCCTTGCGTAGTTCAGCGCCACGCAGCCTTGATCCTGGGCAGTCTCGATGACCGCCATCAAGAACCTCGCATCATCAAACTGCGCGTCTAGGTAAAGTACGCCGCCGGTAAGGTTTCCCTCGGCGAGTCCGGGCAATGCTTCTTTAGTTTCACGAAGCGACAGCAACTCGGTCCTGCCGATCGAGTTTCTGCCGGCGAGAGTGTCGTAGACTTTTAGCCCGGCACCGTAGTAAAGCTTTTCGTTCCATCCGTAGCACGGAACGATGAATGGTTGCGGCTTTACAAAATCCGAAGCGAGATCGAGAAGAAGTTTTCGCTCGGCGAGCGCTTCGCGGACCAGTGAGATGTTTCCCTGTTCCAGATACCTTACGCCGCCGTGGATCAGCTTTGTCGACCTGCTAGACGTCCCCTTTCCAAAATCTGATTGTTCCAGAAGAAGGACTGACAGACCCCGAGACGCCGCATCGAGCGCACAGCCGGCGCCGGTTGCACCGCCGCCAACTACGACAACGTCCCACGGTTCGGACCGTCTTCTGATGAGGTCAAATTTCCGTTCACGATTCATCGGTGTAGACGGCGATTTGAGGTGCCATTAATTGCCCCCCGCTTCAGCGGGGGGATTGCGTTGGTTCTCGAAGCCTTTTGCTGGCTTCAGCCAGCATCGTGGGGCTAAAGCCCCACAAGATCTGTTTTGGTCCTTATGAACCCCCGGCTGAAGCCGGGGGCAACTGATATTCACTCCAGATCTGTTTATAGGGGCGAAAAAACAAAGAGGCCGTCTTTTCAGACAGCCTTGTTCCACGTCTAGTTAGATCCTTGTTCACCTCTCACCCCTGGAAGCTTCAACTGCCGACTCAAGTTCCACAACAAGTTTCCGCGAAGTGGGCTGGTCAAAGCTCTCGATCCATCGCAGTGCCTCGTCGAGAACCCGCAGTTGAAACTGGTTCCATTCAGGTACCCCGGCAACGGATCCGAACTCGCCCCTGTAATATGCGGTGCGCGGCGGCCTGACCTTGTCGCTAACCGCTCGGTCCACCGATATAAGCATCGTCGGGATGCCGTCGGCCTCGATCCTTCGTGCGATGATAGACATCGTGTGATGACAAAGCCTAGATGCCGGGATCAGAAGTGCTGCCTGGACCTCGTACCGATGCAATCGTTCCGACAATTTTGGCGCGAGGTCTTCCGCTACAGCGACCGCGTCCGGAATATAGGGACTAATGCTCCAAAACGCATGATTTAGCCGGCCGATTACTGCATTGTCTTCATACTCCAGAAGCCGGTCGACAGGGATCTGAGCGTTGCGGTCATCTCTAACTGACTTCTCGTCATATCCTTTTGCAGAGAACTCATAGTCCTCCGCATCGACTTCGACCGGCATCTCCCGGTACGAACGATCTCCGCCTTTCGCATCCAGATCGAACGGTTCAGTTCCGGCGATGTATGCCCCGGCCGAACTTACGAGACCGAGGTTGAGCATCGGCAAAGCCCTGCGAACAGGCGTAAATGGCGCGTATCGATTCTCAATGAAGGGATATCCCTTTAGCGATTCGTCGCCGCTCCAGCCCGAAAACTTTCGGGCAAACTCATCCCGCTTCTCGATGATTTCCATAACCGTCAAAATTTGAGGTCGTCAGGCATCTCAAATCCGCCGTCAGACGTTTTGCTCTTCGCAGGCTTGCCGCCCGATCTCGAAACAACGAAGAACGCAAGCAGAGAAGCCACCATAGCGGCCACAAGAACCCATACCGAATACTGGTGCAGCTGATTGAACTGGACCCGGAGCGGATCGTTCGCGGCAAGTTCGTCGATCGGCCCTTTCATCTGAACTCTCAGATACGCGAGCCAGAAGCCGATTACAAACTGTCCGACCGCACAACCCGCGGCCAGGATCACAAGCAGGACTCTCTGCAGCCAGATCCAGACCTTCTTTTCATCGCCCCTCGGTATCAGGGAAGTAAGGATCAGGATCACGCCGATCGCAATACCGGCGACGTTGATGATCATCAACGTGCGGTTTACCAGATTGCCGGCTATCTCGTTTGAAGGGAGAACCGCAAATGCACTTGGCGCCACTCCGAAACTAAAAAAACAGGCGGCACCCAGCCAAACTCCCAGAAGTAACAACTCGATTTTCGGAAGGATCTTTTGCATCTCGAAATGCCGGCGGCAGACTTGGTATTATGTAGCGTTTTCTATAAAAGGGCAAAACGGCTGCGGACCCTTCGGGGTTCGAAAGAATTTCAGATTTCGGCGCAGTGATTCCGATTGGATGCCTTGGGAAAAGCGATATGGATATCATCAATTACAACCGGGAAGCGTGGGACAAGGAAGTCGATTCGGGCGAGAATCCCTGGACACTGCCAGTTAGCCGCGAGGTGATCGCGAGCGCCCGAGAAGGGGAATTCAGCGTGCTGTTGACGAACAACAAGCCTGTTCCCAGGGATTGGTTTCCGGCGGATTTTGGTTCCGTCGATATACTTTGTCTGGCGTCTGGCGGAGGACAGCAGGCCCCCGTATTTGCAGCACTTGGAGCAAACGTGACCTCGTTTGACAACTCACAGGCCCAACTCGACAAAGATATTGAAGTCGCGGAGCGTGAGGGCCTCAATATCCGTGTGGAACAAGGCGACGCGGCCGATCTGTCCAGATTCGAAGACGCGAGCTTTGATCTCGTTTTTCACCCGGTCTCGAACTGTTTTATGCCGAACATCGAACCGGTATGGAACGAGTCTGCCAGGGTTCTCCGCGCAGGCGGCGAACTTCTCGCCGGTTTTCATAACGGTTTCTTCTATATCTTCGATCAGATCAAAGCGGAGAAGGAAGGGATCCTGGAAGTGCGCCATCGGCTGCCGTACTCGGACATAGACGATCTGAATGAGCAAGAACTCGAGCACTTTATGAAGTCGGGAGAACCGCTTGAGTACGGCCATACGCTTGACCAACAGATCGGAGGGCAGATCCGCGCCGGCCTTGCGATCGTCGGTTTTTACGAGGACTCCTTCTCGGACGAGGCAACACCCTTGAACAGATATTGCCCGATCTTCGGGGCGACGAGGTCGCGAAAACTTTGAGCAGCGGTTCTACGATCCGACAACTTGTCGAAGAAGCTGCGGCAGAACTGCGGGGAGCAGGAGTGTCGGACGCCGTTCGTCAAGCCCGAGATCTACTCCAGATCGCCACCCGATTGGAATCCGCCTTTATCTTCGCTCATCCGGAATTTTCACCGGACGAATCGGAGATCTCAAGCTTTCGTGATCTTGTTTCACGCCGTTCTGCGCGCGAACCTCTTCAGCAGATTCGAGGAAGGCAGGAATTTTTCGGCCTTGAGTATAAGGTAACCCGGGACGTGATGATCCCCCGGCCCGAGACCGAGCTGATCGTCGAAGAGGGAATCTCCCTTCTATCAGGCGTTGCAAACCCTTCTGTTTGCGAAGTAGGAACGGGTTCCGGATGTATCATCGTTTCCCTTCTACACGGAATGCCGGACGCCATCGGGATCGGTCTTGAGAAATCCCCGGACGCGCTCGCTATCACGCTTGAGAACGCGGTTTCAAACGGTGTGGTTGAAAGACTTGAGCTAAGGGAATCCGATGTCTTCGGCGCGCTGAAACAAGGAGAATCGTTTGACCTGATCGTCTCGAATCCGCCGTACGTGCCCCTGGAGGACGTGTCATCGCTGCAACCGGAAGTGCGGGATTTCGAGCCGCAAATGGCGCTTACAGACGGGGGTGATGGCCTGGGGATAGTTGAGCAGATCGTCAACGAGGCGCCAGCATTTCTAAAAGCAGGCGGCCACTTGCTGCTGGAGATAGGTTTTAGCCAATCTCCAGCGGTCTTGAGAATGTTTGATCCCGGGATCTGGTCAAAGTCCGGGGCCTTCGCCGATCTCCAGGGAATTCCGAGAATGATAAGAGCGTCACTTTCAGCAAGTTAACTAACCGTGAAGATTGAGCTTTCGGGGTCAATCCAATTGCCGATTGTCCCGGATATCTGATATATTCGAGCCATCAGAAAAACCAAATTCAGTATCCTGCCCCATCCGGTTCGGGCTACTGGGGAGATTTAATATGAGCTACGAAAGAGAAGATTCAAGTGTAAGCACAAAACTGACTTACCTTCTTATCGGCGGTGGAATTGGTGCCGTGATCGCTCTGCTTTTCGCTCCCAAATCGGGCCAGGAGCTACGCGAAGACATAGCCGAAGCCACGAAAAAAGGATATGAGAAAGGCAAGGAAACGGCCGCTCATCTTCAGGAAGCAGCCGGCGACTATTACGAAGTGACACGCGAAAGGGCAAGCGAGGCCCTGCACCACGCGCAGGAATCCGCCCACGAGTTTTCTGAAAGGGCGAAAAGCGCTGCGGCTCAGACCGCCAATCCTTTCTCAGCGGCGATCGAGGCGGGAAAAGAGGCTTATCGCGAAGAGAAGCGCAAGAACGAGTCGCGCTCGATCAGCGAAGGAAGACCTTCTTATCCAGTTAAAGAAAAAAAGCTTGAGGCCGTAAAGAAGGAAGCGGAAGACGGCGAGAATAAGGAATAGCTACATTTTATGAATGCCAGTGATCCTCAGTTCTGGATGATGATCGCGTCGATCGTGATCGCGGTCTGCTTTGTCGTGATGGCGATCGCCTTGATAGCGGTCGCGCTCATCGCCCGCAAGGCCCTGCGCTCGGTCAACGAGGTGCAGCAGAAGGTCGAGCCGTTGATCGATCAGGTCAATCAGATCAGCGGTCAGGGAAAGGCTATAGCGGCGCAGTTCAACGAATTGTCGGTCAACCTGAACTCTGCATCAAAGAACTTCGCCGAGTCTTCGGCCTTGATAAAGGAAGAAGTTGCAGAGCTAAAAGTGCTGGTCGGGCACACGGCTGTTGTTGCCAGGGACAAGGTGGACCTTGTAAGCACGACGATCGACCGCACGCAGAACCAGGTGACCACTACCGCGGACTTCATTCAGGCCAAGGTCGTCGAACCGGCCGCCGAGATCGCAGCCATAATGGCCGGAGTCCGAAAGGCGCTCGAAGTGCTTTTCGCCCCTTCTCCCAAGCGGATCGACCGCGCTTACCACGAAGACGAGATGTTCATTGGCTGATTCATCAAAATGTGTACCTTGGACGGGCGATGTTTGTCGCCCGTTTTTCATTTAGGAGGGCGGAATGGCTTCCGGCGACAAATTGGTACTGGCTCTTGATCAGGGGACTACCTCATCCCGTGCGATCCTCTTCGATGAAGCTGGCAAGATCGTCTCGATCGCCCAGGAAGAGTTTGAACAGATCTTCCCTAAAGCCGGTTGGGTCGAGCACGATCCGATGGAAATACTCTCGTCGCAGATCGACACAGCCGAAGGTGCATTGGATTCCGCTAGCGTCACACGAGGAGACATTTCCTGTGTAGGCATCACCAACCAACGCGAAACCTGTGTCGTGTGGGACCGAAGAACCGGAGAGCCGGTTATGAACGCTATTGTCTGGCAGGACCGGCGGACGGCAGATCATTGCCTGCGAATTCGAAACGATCACGAATCGTTGATCCGCCGAAAGACCGGTCTGGAAGTCGATCCTTACTTTTCCGCCAGCAAGATCGCCTGGATCCTGGAAAACGTCGAAGGCGTTCGCAAAAAAGCGGAGAACGGGGAACTCGCTTTCGGGACCATTGACAGCTGGCTGATCTGGAACCTGACCGGCGGCGAGAAGCACGTTACAGATGTCTCAAATGCCTCTCGGACGATGCTGTACGATATCAACTCGCTGGTGTGGGATGACGAACTACTTTCGATCTTCAATGTTCCCCTAGAGTTGATGCCCGACGTGGTTCCATCTTCGGGCCTGATCGGTGAGGTTACTGCTTTCGGGAAGTTGAACGGCCTTCGAATTGCGGGAGTCGCGGGCGACCAGCAGGCTGCCCTGTTCGGTCAAAGGTGCTTTGCCGAGGGTCAGGCAAAGAGCACATATGGTACCGGATGTTTTTTGCTTCTGAACACGGGGAAATCGTCTGCTGAATCTAATCATCGCTTGCTCTCAACGGTCGGTTGGCAGATAGGAGACAAGTGCGAATACGCGCTTGAAGGAAGCGTTTTTATAGGCGGTGCTGTAGTTCAGTGGCTCAGGGATTCGCTTGGGATCATAGGATCAGCGAGTGAGATCGAAGAACTTGCGAGAGAAGCGGGAGGTTCAGACGGGGTACATTTCGTGCCTGCATTCGCGGGGCTCGGCTCACCCTATTGGGATCCGAACGCGAGAGGATTGATAACCGGTCTGACACGCGGGACCGGGCGCGGAAATATCTCCTACGCAGCACTTGAAGCGATCGCTTTTCAAACTACGGAACTGCTTGAGGCGATGCAGCAGGACTCTGATGCTTCGATACCGGAGCTCAGGGTTGACGGCGGGGCCGCTTTGAACGACCTTCTGATGCAGATCCAGGCCGACTTTCTTCAGATCCCGATCGTACGGTCCGATGTAACAGAGACGACGGCGCTTGGCGCTGCATATCTCGCCGGACTCGCCTGCGGTGTGTGGGAAAGTACCGATCAGATCGAAAAGACCGCTCGTGCGGACCAAAGATTCGAGCCTTCGATCAACCCCGATGAAGCGTGTGAAAAGCTTGAAGGCTGGAAGCGTGCGGTCGAGAAGTCGCTGGACTGGGCGGAGAATGAAACGATCCAAGCCCGTAGAACCCGGACACAGTAGCGAAAAAGTGACCCCGGATCCGGAGAGTCAAGAAGATCCGTGTCCATCCGTGTTAATCCGTGGCCAAATCATCTTCGTGATCGCAACGGCCGTTTGATCGATGCCCTTTGTTGACGCTCCCAGGAACCGTTTCATTAGCCGGCTAAATTCTTCCGATCAACGGTCACGTGCCGCGCTCGGCAACGACCTGCAAAAGGTCGGGACTTTACACCTCTGATAGTATTCTGACATCACTTTGTCCGTCGTCCCGTTTTACGATTTTCTTTGACCCGAATTGCATTCGGATTGAAGACCTAGAGTAGACAGTTTCCTTATCGGACTCCATCCCGAAGACCCATATGATCCTTTTAGAAAAGATCTGGTCTGCAGTTACTGATCTGATTCCTATCATTCTGCTTGTCCTGTTCTTTCAGGTGTTTGTGATCCAACAGCCGTTTCCAGAGGTATTGGATATCTTGATCGGCAGCGTTCTTGTGATCGCCGGATTGATGCTGTTCGTTGAAGGTCTTGAGATCGGATTGTTTCCTATCGGGGAAGCGCTGGCGTTGGCCCTGGCAAAGAAGGGGAGTCTCCTATGGTTGATCCTTTTCTCGTTCGCCCTTGGGTTCTCGACCACGATTGCCGAACCTGCCTTGATCGCTATTGCAAATGAAGCTTCGAAAGTGTCGGCCGAAGCAGGTCTGATAGAAAGCAGTCCGGAGACATTGAGCGGTTATGCACTCGGACTGAGACTCTCGGTAGCGTTCTCGGTCGGTCTTGCGATCGTTATCGGAGTTATCAGGATACTCAGGGGTTGGAAGATCTATCACCTGATCATCGGAGGATACGTGCTTGTGATGCTTATGACGATCGTCGCACCAAGCGAAATTATCGGACTCGCCTACGACGCCGGGGGCGTGACCACCTCAACCATTACGGTGCCGCTTGTCACAGCCCTTGGAGTAGGGCTGTCGAACTCGCTGAAAGGCAGGAGTCCGTTGACCGACGGATTTGGTTTGATAGCATTTGCGTCCCTTTTGCCGATGATCTTCGTTATGGGCTACGGCTTGGTTTGGTTCAGCTAGAAGACTTGCATGACCGAGTTTTTAGGAGAGTTCCTTCAGATCTTGATATTGACCGTAAGGGATGTTTTGCCGATCCTGATGCTGATCGTGTTCTTTCAGCTTGTCGTGCTAAGGCAGCCGATCCCCAATCTGAAGAAGATCATAGTCGGCGGCATTTATGTCGTACTCGGCCTCTCGTTGTTCCTTTTGGGCCTTGAGAAAGCCTTGTTTCCGGTGGGTGAATTGATGGCAACTCAGTTGTCCGGCCCGGAATTTGTAGGCAGTGCCGGCATCGAAGGGGTTTACTGGCTTTCTTACAGCTGGATATTCGTTTTTGCAGCAATGGTGGGTTTCGCGACAACGATCGCCGAACCTGCTCTGATAGCCGTCGCAATGAAGGCCAACGAAGTGTCGGCCGGGACGATCAGCCAGTGGGGACTTAGGATCACCGTGGCGCTCGGAGTTGCTTTCGCCCTAGCGCTAGGAACGTTCCGGATCGTGACGGGTACCCCCTTGCATCTGTACATACTCGTCGGATATATAATTGTCATCGTCCAGACGGTATTCGCCCCCAAGAAGATCATCGCCCTTGCTTACGATTCGGGCGGTGTAACTACTTCAACAGTTACTGTTCCATTGGTTGCGGCGCTGGGACTAGGGTTATCCAGTTCCGTCCCCGGCAGAAATCCCGCGATCGATGGGTTTGGGTTAATAGCATTTGCCAGCTTGTTTCCCATCATTTCGGTATTGGCTTATGCTCAGTTGGCGGAGTTGAGCAACTTCATCTTAAAGAAAACAAAGCAATGAAATTCAAGCTGATAATGGCAATGGTCAAGCCTCAGGTGACCGAACAGTTGGTGGACGCGATGAAGGAAGAAGGCGCGACCGGAGCCACGATCACCCCGGCGAGGGGTACCGGTGTAAATGAAGGTAAGACGTTTTTCGGACTAACAGTCGAGGAACGCACAGATATAGTTACTTTTCTGGTTGAAGAACACGCTGTGCCGCGATTGCTTGGGACGATTGAGACCAGATGCCAGTTCGGAGAACCCGGGACCGGAATTGCCTTTGTCATACCGATCGAGCAGGCGATCGGTCTTGAGAGCCAGATGAGTGTCTTCAAGGATCAGGCCAGAGAAGAGTATCTCTAGCTACTAAACCTGGACGTTTGGGGTATGAAATCAAAAAGAAAGTTTCAATGCGCTAAGGACATTATGGAAAAGAACACGGTTTTCATTGACGGTCTTTTGACCGCCAAGGAGGCCGTCGAGATCATGCGCAGGGAGAAGGTTGATTCGTTGATAATTAAAAAGCGAAATGACCAGGATGCCTACGGGATAGTTGCGATTCAGGACCTGGTCCGCAAAGTCATAATCCCCGAAAGAGCTTCGGAAGACGTAAACGTGTTTGAGATTATGACAAAACCCTTGATAACCGTCCCTGCCAGCATGGATATCCGGTACGTGGCTCGTTTGCTCTTGCAAGTTAATTTGTGGAGCGCTCCGGTGGAAGAGAACGGTGAGTATATCGGTATGATCTCGCTCTCAACTATTATACTTCGGAACGAGATGTTCTGATGGCTGACCCTTGGGATGTCTGTTTGTTCGTAGTTTCGTCGAACCGCGCAAATCCGGTATCTGACACGGGCTCTGATTGAACAAGCCCGATCTCAGGCGCCGATGATTCACAAATCGCGCGAACGCACCAACCAGAATTCTCAGTCTTCCCTGGCGCACGTGCTTCAAATCGTCAAGGAAAATGATCATCCATCGGCAAGCTTGTACTTTGCTGCCCCGAATTCGTACCCGCGGTAGCGTCAAACAGAAGGCTGACCAGAGATTCTCGATTCTCTTTAGGATCAAGAGACCGCCTCTCCCCGAGGAGGTTCTTAATGTTTTTTTCGATCAAGTACTTCGCAATTGCTCTATTGCTGCTGCCTGCAGCTCTGATGGCGCAGACCGGGAGTTCTGACCTTGCCACGCTTCGGGATAAGGCGGGGCTACAGAGCGACTCGGTTATCCTCATCGTTTCCGGCGGGGCCTTTCCAAAGGGCTCAACCCTTCGGATCTTTAGCGCGATACGGACTGGCGGAAACCGGTCTGGAAAGTTTGAGTCGTGGCTGGATCGCTGGAATCAAAAGGAGGGACCCGATCACGGATTTCTCGACAGGGTATCTACTCCAGAGGAATCTGACCTTCTGGTAGTTCAGTTTCGAACAGCGGCTTCAGCGTACGTTTCTGAATCAGCGATCCGGGTAGGTAACATAGATCGGGAGGGCAGACCCAGTGACGATTGGAAGGTAGAATCAGAAGCGGGGATCCGAAGACTTGAGCTTCCGGTCCGCACCTATATCCTGATCCGAAAGGCCGGGATCTGGCACCTGGTGTTTCACCACACTGAAGATGGAAGATCTGAAAAACGCTTTCGCGATCCGGAGATCGTCCTTCGTAATGAGATCAAGAAACGAATGAAGGACCGCTAACAACTAAGAACCAGGCAGCCCAAGAAGGACAGCCTGGTTCTCTTCGTTCTCAGCCGAATTCTAGCCGTTGTCCTGATTCTCGCCCTGCGATTTTGACTTCGTAGGCGCCGCGACGGGTTCCGGAAGCGGTAGTCCAACCGCGTCAGACTTCGTTTCCGGGGCCGCGCTTTCTTCCTCTTCAGGAGGTTCGGCAACGATCATCTTCCCAGCCTTTTTCTGGAAGGTCATCTTTTCTTCCGCCGTATCGAAATCGACAAGCACAAGATCACCGGTCTCCACCTGTTCGGTGGCAACCAGGTTCGAAAGCGGATAGACAAGAAAGCGCTCGATGGAACGCTTCAGATGGCGGGCTCCGTATTTCAGATCGATTCCTTCCCGGAGCAGGAATTCCTTTGATGCGTCCGTGCATTCGAAAACGAATTTCGTTCCTGCGGACTGCGTGATCCGGTCCTGGACCGCCGCAAGCTCGATATCGAGGATCTTTCGCAGGTGATGTTCTTTCAGGCTTCTGAAAACGACCACCTTGTCGATCCTGTTCATAAACTCTGGCGAGAACTTCCGTTTTGCCGCTTCCAGTGCCGTGCGATAAATCTTTGTATCGATCTCTGTGTCTTCGGGATTATGTGTCGCTTTTGTGGGCGCGAATCCGATTCCGCCGGAGATCATTTCCGACATCTCGCGGGCGCCTAGGTTCGACGTCATTATCACGATCGTGTTCGAGAAATCGACGTTTCTATTGTCGCCGAGCGTCAATGTCGCCTTGTCGAGTATTCCGAGCAGAAGCTGCCATAGCGAATCAGAGGCTTTTTCTATCTCGTCGAAAAGGACGAATGTGAGCTTCGTGTCTTCGGTGTGATTCTTGTCCAGGTTCTCCTGAGTCAGCATCGGCGAGGTTTCGCGATGCCCCAGGTACCCAGGAGGCGAGCCGATCAGTTTTGCGATCTCGTGGGAATGCTGAAACTCCGCGCAGTCGATCTTTACCACGGCGTGTTCGTCTTCGAACAGCACACCTGCCGCAGCCTCGACCACCCGAGTCTTACCCGAACCCGTAGGACCAAGGAACAGCATGGTCCCAATCGGCCTCATCGGATTCTGCATACCCGCCAGATAGATCTGATAAAGCCCGCTCATGCGGCGAACCGCGCGTTCCTGACCTACGATCAAAGCAGACAGCTTGTCTTCAAAGTCTGCTGCGCGCGGGCTCTTCTTGTCTGGATTGAGAAAAATGGGTTCTTCTGCAGCCTTCTTTTTGGCCGAATCGTTAGTCATCTGGTCATTCTCCTAAGGGCTGTGGCACCCGGGAAGTTCAGCTTGTGAGCCCCCCCGTCGAACTCCGGAACCGGACACGGCTCCGAGTCCGGACTGTGTCTAAACCGATGATGTCAAAAGGTTTTGCGTTCGCTGACTGGAAAAGAGGAAGCTTCTGGATCGGGGATTCGGGCCGCATCCGAGCAAGAGCGGATCTTCCGAAGAATTGTTAACACAAAATTGCGGACTTGTGCAAGTGACCGCTTTCGCGAAGTTTCGCCGCCAGAAGACTCATTTTCTTACGTTTTACGGAATAATACGCCGCTCGATTAGTATATGAACTCTGTCAGACGGCTGTTTATTCTATAGACGGAACCAAGGAAAGATAATTTTTGGGATTGTTCAGCTCGAAAAAAGAAGAAGAGAGACTGCTTGAGATATACGAGCAGGAGGCAATGCCCCTGACTCCGGACCTGTTTCGAGTCGCGATGTATCTTAAACGGGACCGGAACCTTGCGGAAGATCTCGTTCAGGAAACGATGATGCAGGGTCTCAAATCCTTTCACCGGTATGAACCTGGCACGAACTGCAAGGCGTGGCTGACAACGATAATGTACAACACGCACTACAAGCAGCTTAGAAAGGAATCAAATCTTAAAGTGATCGATGATCCGGAAGAGAAGGTAATGCAGACTCTTACGTTTGAGCCTTCGATCCCTCAGAAGCTGACTGACGAAGACGTAATCGAAGCGGTGAAGAAGGTCCCCTCGATATTCCGCGAAGTGATCCTTTTGTGCGACGTCGAAGATTTCTCGTACAAAGAGATCTCTTCGATGCTCGAAATTCCGATGGGAACCGTGATGTCGAGACTTCATCGTGGACGAAGGTTGTTGAGAGGCGAGCTTGCGGTACTTGCCAGGGAATATGGGATCGTTGAAGAACCGCCGAAAGACAATATCGCGATGATCAACAGGAAAGGAGGGAAATCTTGATGAATTGCAGGGATTTCCATGTGCTATTGGATTCTTATTTGTCGGACGAGCTTCTAACGGAGACCAACCACGACATATTGAGGCATCTGGAAGATTGCCAGGGATGCCGGTCCGCGATCGAAGCGCGCCGGCTGGTGCGAACGAGGCTGCGTTCGGCGGTTCGTACTGCTCCAGAGTTTGAGGTTAGTGCTTCATTCAAGAAACGACTTCAGTCGGAGCTTTCCGGCGGCAGGTCGCGGACGAATGTCCGGTCCGGAAGCTTTGGTTGGCTGAACGTTACCCGCGGATGGGCCCTTGCTGCCGCAGGCGTGCTCTTGATCTTCTCAGTAGGCGTGTTTTTCACCTATACATCGGGAGATGATCCGGGTGTAGCTGCAGGAACAGAAGTCTTACGAACGGATTCCCTTCCGCCAGATCACCTTGTGAACATTGCTGCTGTTGATCACGAGAATTGCGCGGTCAAGCATTTCGCTGACGATCCCGCGACAACTGTCGCCGAAGTGCCGTCTGAATTCAGGGGTCTGGCTCAGGTCGTAAGCAGCGAGATGAAAGGATTGCTAAAGGACTGCGACCTTGTTGATTCTCATTCCTGCGGTTACAAGGGCGTCAAGTTTTCACACGTAATAATGAAGAACGGCGGCCGCGTACTTTCAGTGCTTGTAACGGGTGAAAGCGCTGATCCGGGCGCGATCGTCGGGAGAGTGAAGAGCTTTGCGTCGCCGGACTACACCGTTTCCAGTTTCGATGTCGCGAAAAGGTCCGTGCTTGTGGTCTCGGAGCTAGATGCCGGCATGAATGCAGAGGCCGCTCAGCTACTGGCCGAGCCGCTCAAGCTTCATTACGAAAGACCGAGATCTGAAGCACCCTCATCGACCGCACTGCTCTTGGCAAGGTGATCACGATCGAACAACGATTGGCAAGGGGCTGTCTGAAAAGGCAGCCCTATTTTATTTGTGTGGATAGCTACAGACACTTGGCTCCTACGAAGCCGGGGAAATGGTTGGGACCTTTTTGCTTTTAACAGCTGGCGCCGATTGCGCCTCTTCACTGGTCAATGTTCAATGGTCATTGGTCAATGAGATGCCGCCGCTAAAGCGGCTCAGCGAGGGTAGGTAGGATCTTGTACCCCGCACTGCGCCTGCGGCTTGAACGGGGCTAACATATACCCGTCCCTGCCGGGACGCGTTGAATTTCAACGCCATTCCGAAGTCTCGGTCGCGAAAAAATATGATCTGGAGTCAGGTGCCTGGAATTTCTCCCTCGAATCTCGAATCTGCCCTCTGAACCTTGAACTTTGAATCTTGAGTTGAACCTGGAACCTGGAACTCAATCCTAGTCGTCATAGTACTCGATACCGAGGTGAGTGATCAGCTCTTCACCCTTGAGATAACGGAGAGTGTTCTTCAGCTTCTTCAGCTGGATGAAGATGTCGTGTTCGGGATAAAGGCCGGGGGCGGTCTGCGGTGATTTGAAATAGAACGACAGCCATTCCTGCACACCCTTCATTCCCGCCCGTTTTGCAAGATCCAGGAATAGCGCCAGATCGAGGCACAGCGGCGCTGCGAGGATCGAATCTCGGCACAGGAAGTCGATCTTTATCTGCATAGGATAGCCGAGCCACCCGAAAATATCGATATTGTCCCAGCCTTCCTTGTTGTCACCCCTCGGCGGGTAGTAGTTGATCCTGACCACGTGCGAGAAACCGTCATAGAGGTCGGGGTAAACATCAGGCTGAAGTATCTGTTCGAGTACCGAAAGCTTGGATTCCTCCTTTGTCTTGAACGACTCGGGATCGTCAAGCACTTCTCCGTCGCGGTTTCCAAGGATATTCGTCGAGTACCAGCCCGCGAGTCCCAGCATCCGGCTCTTCAATCCGGGAGCGATGATCGTCTTCATCAAGGTCTGTCCGGTTTTGAAGTCCTTTCCGCAGATCGGAACCCCGTATTGATCCGCAAGCTCGGTCAACGCCGGTATATCAACGGTCAGGTTTGGCGCCCCGTTCGCGAACGGAACACCCGATTTGATGGCGGCATATGCGTAGATCATCGAAGGCGCGATCGCTTCCGAGTCATCGTAAAGTGCCTTCTCGAAAGCCTCGATAGACCGGTGCTCGTCGGATTCCTCAAGAAAGATCTCGGTCGAGGCCGCCCAGACCATCACAAGCCTGTCGCATCCGTTGGCAGATTTGAACTCGCTTATGTCTTCCATAAGCTGTTCCGCCAGATCCATCTTGTTCTTGCCGGACTTTACGTTTGTTCCGTGGAGCCGTTTTACATAGCGGTTGTCGAAGACGGCCTTCATCGGTTTCAGAGAGGAGAGAGGCTCAGACACCTGATTCAGAAGGTCCTTTTCCAGCACCCCAGCATCGAGGCCGGCCTCGTAGGCATTCTCATCGAAAATATCCCAAGCGCCGAAAACGAGATCGTCGAGTTCTGCAAGCGATATAAACTCCTTGATCTTCGGAACACGGTTCTCCGTTCTTTTGCCAAGCCGGATGGTCCCCATCTGCGTCAGGCTTCCGATCGGCTGCGAAACACCGCGCCGAATTGCCTCCACACCTGCTATGAAAGTTGTACTCACCGCCCCGAGGCCTACGAGAAGTATGCCCAACTTACCCTCAGCAGGAACTATCTCGCCTTTGTATTGTGACATTGCGATTCTCTCCTAATTCCAAGAGCCGAATTCTATCCGTGCAAAAAAGGTAAGGCAAACAGGTCGCACAGCGCTTCAACTGGATCGATAGATGCGGTAATCGATCTCGCTGAAAATGTTGTCGCGCTTCTCGATCTCGGACAGCAGCTCTTCATCGACCTCATAATTTTCAAGGCCGTCGGCCAAGAGCCCGAAGCGGTGAATGTGTGATCTGAATCGGCGGGAAGAATACTCGACCGTCGTTCCCTGGTATATCTGGAATGCCCAGTCGCTCGATTGCGCGAGCAGCAACTCCCTTGCGCACTGATTCAATGCACGAATCTCGATCTCGTTCGGCTCGTGGAAATGATCCGCCAGAGCCGTCATTCTCTTTTCCGCATCGTGGGCATACTTGTACATCCACGAGTTGCCTTCGTTGAGCCAGACCTTGTAATAGCCTGCCTCGCCCCAGGATGAAGCCGACGGTTTCTGTACCTGGATCGGGAGTTCCGAGTCGAGGTAATCGCCGGGTGTCACGGCCCTGATCTTGTCCTGATCAAAATGTATCTTCCTGAACAGATAGTCGATGAACTGCGGACCCTCGAACCACCAGTGACCATAAAGTTCTGCATCGTACGGCGAAACCACAAGCGGCGGATGCCCCCCGTAGGCCCGACGCAGATCGTAAGCCTGCCCGACCCGCTTCGACAGGAAATCTCCCGCGTCTTCAGCGGCTCGCATCGTCGCTGCTGCGGGCTTGTATGGCCGCTTTCGGTTCTGCTCGACATCTCGCCCGGTGATCCTGAAATACTTAAGCCCGAGGTGGCGTCGGCTTCCGTCCTTGTGTAGATGCGGCTTCAGATAATCAAGGGGCAGGTCCCAGCCGACGTCCCTGTAGAACTCCCTGTATATCTCGTTTCCCGGGTACCCAACTTCCGCACTCCACACCTGCTGACTTGTCTCGATGTCCCTTGCAAAGACAGCGACGCCGTTCGGGCACGATACCGGCGCGTGAACTCCGTACTTCGGGCGCGGATCGCCGTACAGGATCGCGTGGGAATCGGCGATGAAGTACTCAATGCCGCAATCCTTCAGCAGATCTTCAATTCCCTCTTCGTATGCACACTCCGGAAGCCATATGCCCCGGGGATTTCGGCCGAAGTGTTTTCGGTAGTTGTTGACCGCAACCTCGACCTGAGCTCTGCGCGATTCTTTTGTCGATATTAGCGGAAGGAAGCCGTGAGTGGCGCCACAAGTGATTATCTCCAGTACTCCTTTGTCCTGAAGCTCTCGAAACGCATTCACAAGGTTACGGTTGTATTTGTCATTCCAGAGAACTAGTGATGCTTCCAGCATCTCCACGTACATCTCGACTACATCGTAAAACTCGGGATCCTCTTTCTTTACCCTTTCAAACTCTTTACGTGCGAGATCTATCAGGTTTTCCAGGTGCCGCGTGTAACGCTTTTCCAGAAGGTTATCAGCCAGCATCTCGCAAAGCGGAGGCGATATGTTCATGGCCAGCCTCGGCTTCGCATCAGCTTCGTACAACCTTTCGAAGATGAAGATAAGGGGAATGTAGACTTCGGTAATCGCCTCGTAAAGCCAGTCTTCTTCAAGGAACTCCGGGAATTCCGGATGCCTTACGAACGGCAGATGGGCGTGAAGTATGAGGCTGAAGTATCCGACGGGCATGTTTTCCACTTCGGGGAGTATACAAGAAAGCCGGCGAAGCATGCGGCGTTTGACCGCAACACTCGCCGGCGCAGAACAATAAGAGCATTCAGCCTATCTGGCAGAGCTTACAGGTTCAAGCTTCGAGATCCTGTTCAGAAGCTTCGTGGGAACACGCCTGGAACGAACTCTCTTCGGGAAGTTGATGGCACTCAAACCGACGACCGCAGGCCCGACCTCTTCCGTCTCAAAGATCTCTTCTGTATCAACCTCAAAATTCTCCTGCAAAGCCGCAAGCGCCTGTTCCGGAGAAACTCTCACGCCTGAGCCAAACAGCTTTTTGTAGAGACCGGCACTTACCTGAGTTTTTATCTCATCAAGTGAAAAGCCCGACGCGAGGGCAAGAAGAACGAAACGTAGCTCATCACCGTCGAAATGACTGAGATCAAACCTCATGCTTCCGAGCAGCCCGTCGAATGTTGCGCGGGTGATCTCATCTGCTGCGTCCCTGTCGTCACCTGCGAGCGCGACTTCGAATGCGTCCCTTGAATAACCCGAAACCTCAAGCACATCCGCAAACTCGTCCGCCGTCACGGTGAATCGCGGAACGTAGTCGGTTCTTCGCGAGGGGCTTCGGCGAGGAGTACTTACGGAGTTCGAGTAGATGATCCGAATATAAGGTCGGTTTGGCGCATAGAATCCGACTTCGGCTCGATACTCACTGTCAGGATCGGCGGCGAACCACCAGTTTCCTTCAGGATCGACCCTGTAAATCTCTTCCGTGCCGCGCGTCCGGTTCACAAGCTTTACAACAAGCGAGTAGCTGCCCGTCGATCCGCCGAAAGCCTTGCTTAGTGTCTTGAAGGGATTGTGCTTTATTGACCAGTAGAAATAAAGCCTTGTTGGCGACTGTAGCTGAAGCCTCGCACGGTTTTCTCGCGGCAGTTCCGGAAGGACCGGATCCGCGAGTTTTCTGTCGAGTGGGGACATCGAATCGAGGATGTCCTCGTCACTCCGAGGCTTTGTCTCGGTAACAGCATCGGCTGGGCCATCATAGGTGTCGGCCGCTGCGGCCGATTTCGAAGACCCGGAAAACACCGGTTCCTTTGAAAGCCGGAGTTTTTTCGCTTTCGATCGCTTCGTTCCCGTCGGCTTCTTCTTGCCGTCCGGGGTTTTCTTTACGGCCGGTTTCTTTTTATCTGTCATCATCTCCTCCCCCTGGCACGAAAATGGCCCAGGGCCGAATAGGAGATTATGAGCGTTTTGGGGGGCAGTTACAAGGACGCGGAGCGCGTCTGGGGGTTACTGAAATGTTAACTTATCGGAGTGGTTTCGCCGGGGGCCGTGTACTTCTCGAGTTTAATATCCACGCGGCCAAGTTCCGTGTTCAGCCTGGCCCGGACCGGTATCCGGCGCTTGTCGGCCGTGACCCAGATGGTCAGGCTTCCTTTCTGTTCTATAACTCTTCCATCCCCAAAGATCTCAGGCTCGATCTTCCAGCAGGCGACCTTTCCGAATATCGACTTTTGGCGCTCAAGCCCAGCGATCTTTACCGGGACATCGTACACGAGACCGGAGTCTGAAACCTTCATCGTCAGCGTCTTGCCGACCGCAAACTTCTTTCCCCTCAGCGCAAAAACACCGGTGACCAGATCGTGGGTCTCTTCCGTAATGGTCGATGCGACTCTCTTGGGAGGCTTGGCAGGATCGTTCGGGTCGGTCTCTACCCAGGTAACGCGGCTTCTCTGATAGTCGAATGTGGCCTCGCTGTCGCGAATCCTGTCGCGCTGTTCATCACGCTTGACGGAGCGCGTGACGCGCAGCGAATCAGTATCTACAAAAGACTCGATCTTCTGATAAAAAGAAAAATTGAAGAGTTTCGCGAGAGTTCCCTTTGAATGGGCCTCGGAGAGAATATAGTAGCTGCCATCCTCATCCCTTTCGTGTACCGAGAACGTCATTTCCGCAATGCTGAAGGCAAATCCGAACTTCTTATACTTGCCTTCGAACTCCAGTTTTTCACCCGCCGAATAAGGGTTCGAGAATGTCCTCGCATCTGCGGCGGGCGTGCTCATCGGTCCCGCTCCGCTCTGGGCGGACACGAAAGTCCAGCTGAGCGCTATCAGGAACAAGGCACTTGTTGCAGATCGAAAATTCATCTCCAGTATTCTAACAAATATAACTTCAACACGAGGATCAGGGAAACCAAAACGAAGCCTATCGCTGCCTGATATTCCTTGTACTTCAAGTAGAGATCCTTGCTGAACTCAGCGTCGGCTTCACCGTACGCGGCGAGCCTCGGGAAGAACAGAGGGACATTCTCTGCGTATCTTGTGTAATCATCCCCGAATTTACTGGTCAATTCACGCGCTTCGATTCTCATCACCGGCAAATAGATGCCAAGGTAGAAACCCGCAAACGCGAGGATCAGCCACCATCTTCCCGAAGCGATCGAGAAACCAAGACCCATTATGAAACTCCCTAGATACAAAGGGTTTCGGGTCCTTGAATACGGGCCGGACATCGATACTTCGACATTCTTACGGATGTGACCTGTCGACCATGCCCTGATCAGGAGGCCAAGGAAAGCGACCGCGATTCCGGTTCCAAGGCTAATCCAGTTCGGCGCGGCAAACAATACAAAGAGAATTCCGAATGCAAATCCAAGAGGGACCCGGATCCTCTGTAGAATTGATGTGCTTCGCTTTGCCGTCATTTCTCAAGCAGGAAAAGGTACTCCTGATTTGGCGCCTGTTGCTCGGAAGCCCAATCTCCCGTCCAGCTCATAGATGCCATGACGTTCTTTTGGTGGTCGATCGACAAGGATTCCATAATCCTGCCTGACTCCAGAAGGGCTGACTCCAGCGCCTTTCGCGTCGCCCGCCCCCCTGAACTGTAGGACAACAGTACATACCTTGCAGGGACCTCCCGAATCAATCGTCGTATCGCGCCGATCGCTATGTACTCTTTGTCTTCGCCGCGTCTGAAGTCCTCAAACGGAGAATACGAGAGCTCGTCCGAAGAATCGCTCCTGCGCAAAGCTTTTCCAAACAATTCAGGTCTATCGTCGAGGATCACTGTTTTCCAGAAATGATAGTAGGCTGCATAGCGCACCCTCGAGGGCGGCATCTTCTCGTTATTTGAACCGTAGGGCGGATCAAGATACGCAAGGTCCCATTCCCCTTCACCTAATGCTTCGAAGACATCCTTTTGAAACACCTTATGCCCGGCTCCGATGGGTGTCGCCCCGGGGAGTTCAAGAAAAAGCTCATTGTACGAACGTCTTGACCACTTCCGGAGGTAGGAAGCGAAATGGCCGATCGTACTGTCAACTTTGTCCAACGCCAGAATCAGGCTCGTAAGCGCGACACATTTTTCTTCTTCTTGGAGTGAAAGACGTTTGATCTCCTCGCGAATGGCGTCCAGTTTTTTTGTATTGTGTATTTGAAATGGCTTCTTTAGACCGTCCCTTCCGACCGATTCATATCCAGCCGGATCGCCGCCGTAATGCTTTGTGAACCAGCCGTCTTTGCCGGGAAGGGAATTGAGGTGGTCGATGAGATCCCTATACTCAGCGTCATTCCCAGGCGCTCTTAGAAAACAGATGGCAAAAACACGGGACAGCTCGGAAATGTCATTCGCTGTCACCCGAATCCCGTTTGCCGCCAACGCCTGAGCTACACGGGTCGTTCCCGAAAAAGCGTCCAGAACCGTTTCAGCTTTTGTCTTGCCAACAAGATCCAGGATATGGGGAAGAAGCCGCAGTTTTGAACCTGCATATTTCACCCCATATGTATCGGGGACCGATCGAAGAACGGAAGTGACCATTTAAGAATCCGAGGTCGGTACTCAAGCTGAAACGCCTTCCGGAACGGGGCCTCCCGCCCGTGCGAGACGCTCTCGAACCGACTGGAGCACTGTCTGCGGCGAAATGTCCATACAGATCCATTTGTCGCAGGTTCTTCGGTGGCAATCGATTCGACAGTCGATGTCATCGCGGCCGACGCAAATATCTGATGGATTCACGCTGCCGTTCCGCCACCACTCGGTCGGCCCGTAGATCCCGACCACCGGACACCCTGCCGCGATCGCAAGATGTGTCGGTCCCGTGTCGCCTCCAACATACGCTGCAGCGCTCTTTGCAAAATGATAGAAGCCTTTTAGCGAGAGGTCGGCTTTGACCACTCTTCCGGATCGCGAAGCGGCAGCCACGCGGTCTGCAAGTTCTTCTTCTCCCGGACCGTAGGTTACAACAGGAACCAAGCCAAGGTCGTACCACACAAGATCAGCCAAAGCCCCGTAGTCCTCCGCCCTCCAGAGCTTTGTTACCCATCCGCCGCCGGGATTTAGCACCAGGAACTCGCGGCCGATTGAGTCCACGACTCTCCCGGCTTCATTACGGTCATCTTCTTCGACGTCGATCGGGAACTCTATAGGCAAGCCCTCGAAACTAATGCTGTCATCCTCGAACACCGAACGAAGCGCCTTCTCCGCGAGATCGAGATTCTTTGCAACAACGTTCTGCCGCGTCTCGACAGCGATGCGGTCAGTGTAAAGGAAGCGGCAACCGGGTTCCCGTAAATTGATCTTGCCAAAGCCGAATCGGCGTGACACGCCGGAGATCTTTGAAATTACTGCTGATTTGAAGAGACCCTGAAAGTCTATGGAAAGGTCAAGCTCTGGGGCGCGGATCTCTTGGAACTGCCTGAATGCAGATTCCAATGTCTTCCCAAGCACTGCGTTTCCGCGCCTCAGAGCTTTTGTGTCGACTTCGATGAGACCATCAAGCAAGCGGTTGTTCCGGAGCACCTCGGAACTTCTGCGCTCGGCCACCCAAAACAGCTTTGCATCAGGAACTATGCGCTTGACCGCCGCCGCAGCGGGGAGTGTGTGGACGATGTCCCCGATACTGCTGAGTTTTACTATGAGGACCCGCATTTAGTCTGAAATATGAATCAAACCAGCACAGTTGGCAAATCCGAAGTTTCGCGTCCGATCCGGGTTTCCGCGATTTTTTGTGGAAAAAGCGGGGGCCGATACGCTATCCTGTTAACAGGTAACCCGCCTGCCAGCTCACACCCGGCGAAGTTCTAGTCCCAGATGATCACCCAGGCTAAACGTCCGAAAAGAGATTTGCGTCCCGCCCTCGTGTTTTTGTCGGGCGACCTTCTTGCCGTGCCGATCCCGCTCGAACGCGAAGAGGTGATAATCGGCAGGGCGATCGAGGCTGACGTCCGGGTAAATGATTCCCGCGTCTCAAGACAGCATGCCCGCATCACCACCGAGACAGACGAGGAGTCCGGACTTACGTTTTACAGGCTCACAAATCTGGACGAGGAGAACGGGACATTTCTGAACGGTGAGCCGATATTTGAAGAGACGCTCCACAACGGAGACAAGATTACCGTCGGGGACCACATACTCAGATTTGAACTCCTTGACGAGATCGACCGGGAATACCAGCACCAGATACGAAGACTTCTTGCACACGACGACCTTACTGGACTTCTTTCAAGCCGTTCGTTCTTCTCCGAATTGAGGCGCGAATCCGCCCGTGCGAAACACGGAGACCTTCCGTTCTGCGTACTAATGATGGACATTGACCACTTCAAGAACGTCAACGACAGCTTCGGCCATTTGACCGGCAGCAAGACAATCGAAGAGATAGGGATGTGCATCACCAGCATTCTAAGAAATGGGGACGCAGCGGCCCGGTTCGGAGGTGAAGAGTTTGCCGCGTTCTTGCTCGATGCCGAGATCAACCAGGCGCTTGTCGCAGCTGAAAGAATACGACTGGTGATAGAACGCCAGCCATTTAGTGTGATCAAGCAGGGAAAACCGGCAGGCATCCACCATATTACGATGAGTATCGGGATCTCCTCATTCCCGCACGATTCCGAGGATCCCATCGAGCTGGTCGAGATGGCGGACTCCGCGCTCTACAAGGCAAAAAGGCTCGGCCGGAACATGGTATGCGCCTATAGAGACCTGAGCGATGAAGAACTGTCCAAACCTCTAAGAGCTCGAAGCGAATAGTTTTTGGAACTCTGCCACTGCACCTGCGTGGATACCGGAAGGCCGCCAGTATCGAAGGCGCCTTCTAATAGGGTAAACACCGGGGCACCGCTGTTTGCTCTGTCCGTTTCGTGCTAACATTCATTAATTATTCGGCCGCCGTTCGGCAGGCATTACAACTTCGTCCTTCATAAGCGATTCATAGAGGCGTAGTGCTAGACAAGTTAAACCTCTCATCCGACCCATTCCGGAACAGAACCCTGCCCTATCTGATAGCGGCTGCGGTACTGCTGTTCGCATTCATCGGCGCCATCTTCGGCGTTACTCAATATCGAGCCGATTCGGTCACGAACGAGCTTGTCGAAAGCGATATCGATGCGATGGCGAAAGATCTGCGCGCGCTCGATGAGAAGGAAAAGGAAGTAAGACAAAGTTTGACGCCGGCTCAGGAGCAACTGATGGTGGCGTCGCATACGCTTGTCGCCCACAAAGACTTCAGCTGGTCCCGGCTGCTCTCGGACCTTGAGACGGTTCTGCCGGGCAGTGTTAGCGCCTCCCGCATCAACGTCGAGAATGTTTATCGCGAGAACGGCCAGTTAAGAGCCGAACTCGACTTCGCAGTCCTCGCGCGAGAGTACCAGGGGGTTTTGGAAATGATCCGGAGGATGAACGAATCGGGAATCTTCCGGGCTTCACTCCGCGGACAAGACAGGCAGAAGAGCGAACGGTTCACGTATTCTGAATTCACATTGAAGCTCACGTATTTCCCCCGCGCAGGATATGCACCTGCGCCACCCGCCGATGTCGCGGTCAATACAAACGAGGGAGGTGGCCGGTAGATGGCAGACAATTCCCCGTTTGAAGAGCAGACGGTCGCGGATCAGGACTTTGAAGAAAGCACCGAGAATGAAGTGATCGTCGAAGAAACGGTCGAAGAACTTCCTCCTCAGCGTCGAAGGAAGCGGGTCTACAAAGGCATGTGGGGGTCGCTTGAGATCGGAGCCGTGGGCGTTTCGCTTCTCGTACTGCTTGCTGTCATTGCCGGCTACCTTCTTTTCGTACTTCCCGAAGCCAGAGAACTTGAAGCGAATCGCGAACGACGTGACGATCTCGAGACTGAACTGCGCGAAGAGAACCGAAAATTCGGTGATATGGCGACCACCGAAACCCGCGTCGCCCGCCTGGTCAGCTCTGCTGAAGATTTTGAGGTCCGGTTTCTTCAGGACGAGTCGATAGGAAAAACCGCGGTCTACCAGCGGCTCAACGCATTGATCGGCGCATTTGGGCTTGTTAATTCAAGCGGTCCCGATTACACCCCTATCGAGGTTTCCGAAGAAGAGCGACGAGCCGGAACCAATGAACGGACTCAGAGCGGCAGGACCAAGTATCAGAGTTTGTTTCCAGGGATCTACGTAACGATGACCGTCGAAGGGTCGTACGTGAATCTGCGAAGGTTTTTGAACGAGGTCGAGAACAGCAACGAGTACATTGTCATAAGTTCCGTCGAGCTCGAGCCTTCGGAAAGCGAAGAGCCGTCTTCATCAGGCCCGGAGGCTACAGCGGGTTCGGTCGTCACGCCGGTAAGGGACGACACCCAAGGCAGGACGCGCGGAAAAGTAGTCGCTCTGCGGCTGGAGATCGCGGCATATTTTCAGAGGGAGAACGAAAAGAAGCTTTTGACGTCGACTCCTCTCGAAGAGGATCTGCCGGAGACAGACTGATCGGTATCGGATTTTAGGAATGGGATTGTTTGAAGGAAAAACACCCGCGGAGCGCAACAAGATCATCGCAGCGATCGTGCTGGGAGTTATTGCAGTCGCTACGCTTACCTGGGCATTCGGCGGAATGTTGCTTCCCAGCGGCGGCCCGGCGACGCCTCCCGTAACCGACGGCGAACCCGCCGATCCCGAAGGGGCCCAGGGAACCGCGGGGCAGGACGTCGTCGATGTTCCCGTGAACCTGCAAGCGGTGAACAGCGATTATGTGGTGACTCCGGTCGTTTACAACGGCGGAAGAGTTGATGCTCCGATATCGGGCAGAAACATCTTCGCTTTTTACGAGCCTCCTGCTTTTACTCCGACCCCCACACCTGATCCTGGTCCGACTTATGTTCCGCCGACCCCTCCGCCAAGACCGCCTATGCCTTTGGCGTACGTAACTCCGACAACGACTTATGCAGGTTCTCAGAGTTTTAGGATTGAAGCGATAGGCGAAGATTTCGTCGAGAATGCGAGAATTATATTTAGTGGTAATGCTCTTCCGACGACATTCATCAGCCCGACACGACTTGCGGCCCAGGTTCCCGCATCGCTGATAGCGAGAGCTGGCGGTCAAAGTATCATGGTAAATACACCGGACGGTACGCTCTATTCTTACCCGGTTCAATTCAATGTCATTCCGCCGCCGGCGCCTGATTTTGAATACATAGGTGTGATCGCCCGTCAGCACTACAATAACGACACGGCCTACTTCCAGGACAAAGGTCGCAGAAACCAGGACCCGTTCACGGCACGTTTGAACGATGTGGTCAAAGGCAGATTCCGCGTGATCAGCATCTCTTCAGAAGCGGTCGAGTTTGAGGATGTCCGGCTTGGCTTCAAGCACAGGCTCGAACTATTGAGACCGGACGGCCCCGTAAGCACATCCGGAGGCGGTCTCCCTGTAAACAGGACACCATCGCGCAGCAGCGCTCCGACGACACGGATTCCGGGCATACCTGACGACATCCCAAGGGCGCCCAATGACGGAAACCGGCCGAACCGCGAGGCCCTGAAAAAGGCGATCGAAGAGCTCCAGAAACGCCGGCAGAATCGACAAAAGCAGGATTCAGATAACGACCCTGAGATTCAGGTTGTCGAACTTCCCGAGCCCCCTGACAACGAGTAACCTCAACGCGGATGACCGGCATAAATGCGACTTTAAGAAAGACCGTCGGCGAGCGAGGAATGTCGCTCATGACGGTGATGGCCGTAATGACGCTTGTCGCTATCGCACTCCTTGCCGCAGCACCGACGGTAATGAACGCGGTCCAGCGCGAGAAAGAGCTTGAGTCGATCCGGCGCGGTGAAGAGGTCGCCGATGCGATCCGCGAATACGTGAATTTTCACCAGGGACAAAAACTTCCGGACTCGATCGACGAGCTTTTGGAAGGACTCCCGCAGGGAACAAAACGAAGAATGATCCTGAGGCCGGCTGCGGCGGTGGATCCGCTAAGTGAAGACGGTCAGTGGCGGCTGATCTCTCCGACCAGCAGGGCATTTCTAAATTTTGGCCAGAGGGTTCAGAGGTTTAACAGCGGATTGCTTCCCGCCACGCCGAATCAATACCTAAACAGATATGCTGTTCCGCTTGCCTCCGCACAAGGGCTTGGGGATAACGACGACCTTAAGGCCGTAGACGAATCGGAGTACGAGGTGTCCACCTCAAACACACCGTTTATAGGTGTCGCAAGCCAAAGCAAGGACACATCGGTAGTGACCTACTACGGAATCGAGAACCATTCGAAGTGGATCTTCACGCCGATGTTTCGCGGAGTCGGTTCGTCTAGGCCGGCCAACGCGCCGAGGAATGGGAACACGCGATCTTCCTCAAACTCTAATTAGTCAGTTGTTCCCTTTCTTAGCATCCGCCTAAGATCGTCCGGGCTCAGCTCATAGGTCTCATTGCAGAATCCGCAATCGAGTTTTGCCCCGTCATCTTCTTCGAGCATCGCGCGCACTTCTTCCTCACCTAAAGCCGAAACAAGGCCGAGTGCCCTTTCGTGTGAACAGTTGCACTTAAAGGCGGTCTCTCGTTCGTGGAGGACCTCAAACTCGATTCCACCCATCGAGATCTCCAGTAGATCTTCGGCGGTCGCTCCCTCGGTCAGGCTGGTTGTAAGATGAGGTGCCTTTTCGACAGCCGCTTCAACAGCCTTAATAACCCTCTCATCAGCTCCCGGAAGCATTTGGATCATCACGCCTCCTGCGGCGCGAACATACGGTGCCGAATTGTTAAGCAGGACCCCGAGGAGGACCGCCGACGGTATCTGCTCGGAGCGAGCGAGGTAATACGCGAAATCTTCGGCGATCTCACCTGACACGATGGGAACAGAACCGACATACGGATCGCGATGAAGGCCGATGTCGAATCCTGACTCGCGTATCACGTAGAACATGCCCTCTCCGACAATGCCGCGGACGTCGAATTTCCCGTTCTGCTTTGCGGGCACTTCTGCCGACGGATTCTTCGCGTATCCTCGAACATTGCCGTTCGCATCAGCTTCAGCGACGATGCCGCCGATCTCGCCTTCTGATTCGATCTTCACCGTCAATCTGTCGAAGTCTTTGAAACTTGCCCCCAATAGAAGGGTTCCGGTGAGAACCCTGCCCAGCGCAGCAGACGCAGTGGGCGCTGTTTTGTGCCTGCGGACCGCTTCGGCGACAATGTCCGTCGAATCCGAGGCGATGACACGTATCGTTCCTTCTTCCGCAATTCCGTGAATAAGTCTTCCCATAGCTCTTTCAGACAGAAAATCCCCGAGTAAAAAGACATCCTGGATCAAAACTGTTAAAAATCGTGCCGAACACGAAAAGGTGTTTCCAAGTGCCTGTAAGGCTTAGAAGCCCTAACCTGAGAAACTACTTTAAGTTACCCGCTATTTGGCACCGATTGTGAAAACAGACACAATATGTTGTGCCTGATTTCGGTTGACACCCAATTTCAATTCAAGTATATTCGTTTCCACTCAAGAGAGTTCCAAACTCTTGAAGGTCAACAAAAGGTCTTCAGTTACCTTTTTGAGCCCGCATTTTTTAATGCAAACAAAAGAATATAGAATACTAGTCTAAGGGCACAATTGTCTTCAGGCTAAAGAGGAAGGGTGAGCTAATGAGTACAGTCTTCGAACCTGTATCGTCGGGAAAATTTGTCGCTAAAAACGGAAAGAGCAATGGCAACGGGACCGGAACCGCGAGGCAAAAAGAGATCGTTCCGCCCGGGATCAATGCTGAAAAGGTGATCAGCAAACGCTATTCGCTCAAGGATGAGCACGGCAACCCGCTCGAGACCTGGGCAGACATCGTGAACCGGGTTGTCGGTCACGTTGCGACCGCCGAGACAGATCCGCATAAGCGCGACACGTTCTTCAACTCGATGCGCGAGATCATGCTTCACCGCGAGTTCGTCCCGAACACACCCTGCCTCGTAAATGCCGGCAAACCGAAAGGCCAGCTTGCCGCCTGTTTTGTACTCAACGTACCCGACTCGATCAACGGGATCATGCAGCACGCCCAGAACGTAGCGGTCATTCACCAGACCGGCGGCGGAACTGGTATGACTTACGAGTTTCTGCGACCACACGGCTCAATGGTCAACTCGACTCGCGGCGTCGCGTCCGGCCCGGTTTCCTTTATGAACATCGTCAACGGCACGACCGAGGTTGTGAAACAGGGCGGTGTCAGACGAGGCGCGAACATGGGTATCCTGGCGATCAAGCATCCCGATATCCTTCGCTTTATCCACGCGAAGAATGATCAGTCGTCGCTAACGAACTTCAACATCTCTGTAACGGTCACGGATGACTTCATGAAAGCCGTCGACGCACAGGAGTGGTTCCAGACGGATTTTGACGGCGAACCCTGGACTCAGAGCGTGTTTGATCCGGTGACAGGCGAGGACTACAGGGTCTACAAACGTGAGGATGGCACTACCGTCACGTTTGCCGACAAAGCGGCGTTCGCGGCAGCTGATTTTTCCGGCTGCACGGTTGAAGAACCTCCTGCTCCCGGAATGGTCTATGCACCCGACATCTGGAATAGGATCATCGCATCCGCCCACAAGTACGCTGAGCCCGGGATCATCTTCATCGATGAAGTAAATCGCCACAACCACATGCAAAGCACGATGGGGCCGATCTTCGCATGCAATCCGTGCGGCGAGCAGATGCTCCATTTCAACAACTCCTGCAACCTGGGCTCGATCGATCTTTCGAAGTTCTACAACAAGACGACCGAAGACGGAGCAGATGCAGAAAAGGACATCGACTGGGATCGACTAGGGTCTGTCACGCGAATGTGCACCCGCTTCCTCGACAACGTTGTTGATGCAGGGCACTTCCCGCTTCCCGAGATCGATGACGTCGTGAAAAGGACACGTCCGGTCGGCCTTGGAATTATGGGATTCGCCGATCTTTGTCTGAAGCTCGGGATCGTTTACGGCGAAGATGAATCGATCGAGTTCATGGAAAAGACCATGGGATTCGTCAGAAAAGAGGCGTGGGAGGCCTCGATCGATCTAGGTGCTGAGAAGGGCACCTTCCCCGAGCTCGCAGGGAATGAAGATGACTATGCCTCGTTCCTATATGACGAGATCGGCATCGACCGCTCCAAAGATCTCACACCACGCAACTACGAAGTAACGACGATCGCTCCGACCGGTACCATCTCTCTGGTAGCTGAGACCTCTTCCGGCATTGAACCTAACTTCTCCTGGGCGTACGTCAGGCGCGACACTTTGGGCGAAAGGCACTACGTCCACACGCTTGCCGCTGAGGCTTTGGGAGTGGAGGTAGACCTGACCGACGAAGAGTCGATCAAGAGCGCGGCGGCGCACGTAGTCGATCACGAGGAAGACCTTCCGGCACACTTCATCTCGGCAATGGACATCACCTCGCATCAGCATGTGAGAGTCCTTGCCGCGGCTCAGAAGCACGTCGACAACTCGATCTCGAAGACCTGTAACGGTGCGAGAGACGACACGGTCGAATCTGTCGACAAGCTATACCGAATGGCGAAAGACCTGGGCTGCAAGGCGGTCAGCTACTACCGAGACGGAAGCCGCGACGGCCAGGTTCTTAACTCGATGAAGGCCGACAAGAAGAAAGAAGAAAAACAGACGGATGCCGTCGGCCAGAACAAAGAGTTTGAGGTCATCCAGCGCGAAGAGTCGAGAAAACGCGTGGCAAGGCCTTACGAATTACAAGGTTCAACGTGGCGGATCCCGTTCGACGGTATCAACCTGTACGTGACTGTGAACCACGACGGTCACGACGTGCTTGAAGTATTTGCTACGGGCCCGATCTCGGAAGGTGTGGGACTGCTGGCATCCAACATGCTCCGCGGCGGCTTTGGTGTGAAAGAAGTAGCGCGCAGCATGAACAAGGTGACGGGTACTCACGCCGTCTGGTTCAACGAGCGCCTTCTTACATCTCCGGAACAGGCTATCGCCGAATGCCTGTTGCTCACTGACAGAAGGCTCAGCGGCGAACCGGTCTCGTCCCGGAAGAAAGAAGAAGAATCCAAGATGGGCAACATGATCGGCTCTTGCCCCGAATGCAAGGGCCAGCTTGAGCACGCCTCAGGTTGCGACTTCTGCAGGGACTGCGGATATTCCAAATGTAAGTAGTGATCGAAATCGATCACCCGGCTTTCTCTCTGTTCAGCGCTCCTTTCAAGCCCGTCCCCAACAAAAGGGGGCGGGCATTTTTGACTCATCGCGGCGTCTGTGGCGGCTACCGGTTCTGAGAAGTAGGCACGTTTGCGGGGCTTTTCCGGCGGGTGATACTATTGTCGTTTCGCCGGGAAGCGGGACAAAGTTTATGGAACTAGCGGTAGAAAAATACAAGGTCGAGAACGAGCCCTACTACCTTCCGATCGGTAAAGAGGTAGAACTCTTTGAAGCGGCATTCGGCGCCAAACTGCCTGCGATGCTGAAGGGCCCAACGGGTTGCGGGAAGACCCGCTTTGTTGAGTTCATGGCCTGGAAGCTTGGCCGTCCTCTGGTGACGGTGGCGTGTCACGAAGATCTTTCTGCGACCGACCTTGTAGGAAGGTTTCTGCTGGAAGGGGAGGAGACGGTCTGGCACGATGGCCCGCTTACAACGGCGGTCAGGAACGGTGCGATCTGTTACCTCGATGAGGTGGTAGAGGCGCGCAAGGATACCGTCGTGATCATCCATCCGCTTACTGACGACAGGCGAAGACTTCCGATCGAAAAGCGGGGAACGATCATAGAGGCGCCGCCGGAATTCATGCTTGTGGTTTCATACAATCCCGGCTACCAGTCGATTCTAAAAGACCTCAAGCAATCAACGCGTCAGCGGTTCGTTTCTATGGAATTCGACTATCCTCTTCCTGAACAGGAGGCAGAGATCGTCGCTCGTGAGGGCGGGGTCGAAAGAAGCGTCGCAAACGACCTTGTCGCGATCGGAGAGAAGATCCGGAACCTTCGCGGTCACGGCCTCGAAGAAGGCGTTTCAACACGTCTACTGATCTATGCCGCCCAGCTGATCGTTCAGGGAATCCCGCCTGTCGAAGCCGCCGAGGTGGCCCTCGTTTCACCGATCACCGACGACAAGGAACTCCAGCGAAGCATCCACGAGATCGTTACCACGATAATTGAGTAAAGTCTGTTGAGTCTATTCAGTCTGTTGAGTCTATTCAGTCTGTTGAGTCTATTCAGTCTGTCGAGTCTATTCAGTCTGTTGAGTCTTTTCAGTCTGTTGAGTCTTTTCAGTCTGTTGAGCAAACCGGTTGGATAAAAGGGAAGGTCTTCTGTCTTCTGTCTTCTGTCTTCTGTCTTCTGTCTTCTGTCTTCTGTCTTCTGTCTGATGCCGCCGCTTTGCGGCGGAAAGGGCGTGGGTGCCGCTGTGACCCGGGGTTGCGCCTTCGGCTTACCCCAGGCTAACTACCGATGTCCCTCCGGGACGATGCTTGCTCCATTCTCCTGACTTCTGACTTCTGACTTCTGTCTTCTGTCTCCTACCTCACTGCCGTCGTGCTTACCTGTCGAGGATCATAAGGCTCCGCCAGATATTTCGCCACCGCCTGTTTGGCATTGTCGTAATCGTCCGGGATCTGCTCGGCGCGTTTGTAGGCCGCCACCGCTCTCGTGCGGTCACCCTTTGCATCATAGGAATTTCCCATCTTGATCTCGGACCAAACCCACAGCCACGTCGGGCTCGCCTGGCCATTTCGACCCAGGTTCCTTGAGGCCTTGAAGTTGTCGATCGCGAGATCGTAATTCCTTTGTTCAAGGAAAAGAAGTCCCAGATGATAATAGATCCAAGCATTCGAGCGATCGAGCTTCAATGCGGCTTCAAATTGCTGTTGAGCTTCGACGTAATTGCCTTCTCTGAACTGCTCGATACCTCTGCGGGCGATAGACGAGATCCTAAGGTCGTCCGAGATCCGCAGCAGCTTGTAGTCCGGATCGATGATCAATTCGATCGGCTTGCCGTCTGATTCGATATTAAAATCCGCGCTCGAATCCTCGACAAAAACCTCTACTTCAGCTACACGGCCTTGACCCTCTGCCCTGAGCTGAAGGTCAACCGGCAATTGCAGATTGTCGTAATTCTGCTTAACCGTGCCGCGGGTAATGAACTTCCCTGCTCGATTCCTGAGTATCAGGTAGTCCGCCTCGAATTCAGGCACCCCTGTACCCTCGACCCAGCGGGCAAAGAAGTAACGGAGGTTCTTACCGGTTACCTGGTTTGCATGCTCTTCGAAGTCATAGATCGAGGCGTTCTTTCCTCTGTACTTCTGAAGGAAGGATCGAAGCAGCTCTTCAAATTTCTGTTCTCCGACAGTATCCCTTAGAAGCTTGAAGACAAATGCGCCTTTCGCGTACATGATGTACTGGTATGCGACAGACTGGTCGTCAAGCGAAGCCGGTGTTCTTGCAAGCGAGGCGGTCTGCTCGAACGTAAGCGATTTCTCGAGCAGTTCTCTTCTCAAGCTGTCCAACTGGGCGCCCTGAAGCTCGCTTTCACGGAACGAGAACGCGGAGTATTCCGCCAGACCCTGAGAGAGCCACGCATCATCGAAAGACTTCAATCCAACGGTGTGGCCCCACCATTGGTAAGCGGCTTCCCTCTGAAGCCTGTCAAGCGTGGCTTCCCTCGATTCATTGAACAGTCGATTGGCAAGGAAGAGCATCCCCTCCTGCGAATAATACTCAAGGCTTTCGTCATCGATCTGAGACACGATGAACTTGCTGCCCATCGCCGGAGTTCCCCAGCGCCTTGCATAATATTCAAGGGCCTTTCCAAGTGTCTCAGCGTATTGATCGACAATGATCTCGACACCTTGCTTCGTATAGAAGTCCAGTTCGAATGCACCGAACTTCATCTTCTTGTTTACATACCGGCCGTAAGTGAAGTTTCCCACGAGGCCCGGTTCGTTTCTTATAAACCTTGTCTTTCCCTTTAAAGGAAGTGCCGGAACGTCGCTGTGCCCGACAACCTGAAAACTTTCAGGTAAAGCGATAGTGATATCTGAGGTAGCTTTGTCGGCCGCGTAATCGTGGAAAGGAAACCACCGCGACGCATACATCAGATAACCGTCATTTGGTCCGATGAATGCAAGTCGCTTCGTAAGAAGAGGCCCACCCTCGGGAGTGACCAGCACGCCGCCGTACTTGAACCTCAGCTTCACTGGCGTCCCGTTCGTCACGTTCGAACCAAGATCGACGCGCACGCTCGGTCCGATGTCACTTACCCCTACACGATCCTGAACAAACGTCACCGCGCCCGGGGGCGGAGGAGGCAGTTCTCCCGGTTTCGGCTTGGGAGCTTTGGCAGCAGGACCTTCTGTGATGCGTTCGATCCCGGTAATCTCCAGGGAACCGTTCATCTCGAACGTGATCACGCGGGTGTCCGCCTTGGGTACCAGATCGATGTCGGCAACAACTTCCAACCTGTTTAGATCAGGCTGTATGTTCGCGTCGATCTTGTAGTGTGTTACGTCAAAAGGAGCTCTCGGAACCTGCTGAGCGTACGCCGCAGTGCAAACTCCGGCAGCAACCATCGCAACAGCAAGAGCGCGAAAGGTCCTTGATTTGAATTTAGTCATGTTCAAAGGAATCGCCTTCAAAATACAGTAATTAATGAAAGTCTATGATGTGGCGCCATTTTGATGCGTTGGCTTGACCGCTTCGGGAGCCTGCTCCGACTGCTTCCGTATATAGATCGGATTGCTTATCACCCAAGGCATACGGTCGAAAGGAGCACCAAGACCGTCAAGGTATGCCTCTACCCTGTAAGAACCCGAATCCGTAACCTTGAACTCTGCCGCATTCCCAACCTCCGACTCAAAAACGCTTGCTCCGTCGCGAAGTATTACTATGCGGGCCGGAAGCGGACTCGTAACATAAAGCGTGGGCGTATCGGGACCTGACATCTCATCGCCCATCATCGCCACGCCACTTCCATTGTCTGCGTAGAACCCGAATCCGGATGGGTCCCCTAGGATATCGAGCCCGAGATAGGATCTTCCTTCCCCAAATGCCTTCAAGAGATTCTCTCGATTCAGTTCCTTACCCGACGGCAAGAAAACGTGCGTCCGCATTATGCGGAAGATGGTCGCATAACGATCGTACTTGAGTTCGAGGAACTTATTGTTGGCGTCGTCACCGAGATGAAGTCCTATATTCGAATGCGCGTCGTTTCCGCCGAACAACAACAGTCGCTTCGTTTTCGCAAGGTTGTCGTATCGTTCAAGGTTCGCTTCCGGCCTTTCAAAATGCCTTGCAAGAGTAAGCTCCGGGTATGCTCCGTAGGACCAAATAGCGTCCAGTATGAAGAACACGGGATTCATCTGCTTCGCATTCGTATGGAGGCTGAACACCTCGATGCCGTCAATTTCCGCGTCCCAGCTGCTGAACTGCTCAGGGTATGTGACCATTGCGAGCCTCTCGTTGCCGTGTACCGCCCTAATGAACCCGTCCGTGTCGTACTTCTGCAAGGCAGCAACGCCGTCATACCCGTCGAATACAAGGAATTTGTCACCGTCGGTCGTTGACGCCTCGTTTCCGCCCAGCCACAACGCATTTCCGTGCTCCTTGTTCAGGGTCTTGCCCGCCGTATCGAATTCGTCGGAGACGTGCTCGGTCATAACCACAAAGTCGAGGCCATTCTGGTCCGCCGCATCGATCAGCTCTTCGAATGTACCCGTGCTATGCCCGCCGAGAAATGAGTGAATGTGGATTACCCCTTTGTAATCGCTAAATCCGAGTTCGGGAACCTGAACTCTTGTCGCTGACATCTGCTCGATACGATCCGCAAGTCGCGCCGTTCTGAACCGATTAACGGCGAACGGAATCTGCGCGACAATCAGCAGACAGCCGGCAACAAGCAAGATTCGTTTGAAGGTCTTCATCAAGAGTTCCCGATCCTAAACGATAAAATCCACGGAGGCGACGTGGGCCGAGATCTCCTTTCCCATTCCCGCCACCTTCATATGCTCGGGGTGGAGAGTATAGGCATCAAGCGCGTCGCGGTCCTCGAAAGCGATCACAAGGCCCGTGTGATAAGAACGGTCCAGATGAAGGACGTCCGTTCCGATCTCAAATCGGTGGATTCCGCTAACAAGACCCTTTAGCGCTTTCAAAGACTCAACGTGTTTCGACCTTACGTCGCCACCTACATCCTCTCTGTATTTCCAAACGACAATGTGGATAAGCATAAATAGAGACAAAAACAAGTTACACGATGTCGTTGATTATCCAAAGATGCGGATAAGCTTCGCCGCGAAGGGTTGACGACGGCTTCAGAGCTCTGTTTTCTGTGCTTCGCACCATTCCTTCGTGACACGGTGCCTGTATTCGAACATCTTTTCGAGCTTTGGCCTCACCAGCAATGGTTCCAGAGCTCTGCCGAAGATCGAGAACGGCGGCTCGTACTCTATTTCGTCGATCAGCATTGCCCCGTCGCCATCCGGAACAACGATATGCTTGTGGCGCCACTTTCGAAACGGCCCTGAGATCTGAACGTCCTCAAACATCCTGGGTGGTTCGTAGGCTGTATGTTCGGCGATCCAACGCGAAGGGACTATGCCGAATAACTTCTGCTCGATTATTACCTGCGATCCGATCTCGGAGATATCTGCCTTCTTTATCACCTTCACGTTCTCCCAAGGCGGCACCAGCCGCTCGAAAGCGTCGGGAAGTTCATGAAAGGCAAAAACGCGCTCCGGAGAAGCCGCGATCTGGCTGGTTTTTTTATATTCCATTTCCTTTCTTGATTGTCGGATATCGTACCGGACCTTTCAAAAGCGGTGACGTGTTTGGAGCGTCCCGCGGTGTGTGCTATGTTCCAGATACCCGTCCGAAGTGCCATCCGGCGCAAATTCAATCCTGGGAGATTCCTGATGACCCCTTTCCTGCTTAGCCACTTACCGTTCTCATCTATGGTTCGCCAAGGCCTCGTCAATTCCTGTTTCGCTGTCTTTTGCTTGTTCGTTGCACTTGCGGTTGGCGGATGCAATCTGACGGGACAGGAAAGCGAATCGACAGAAAGTGTCGAGGACGTTCAAACTCAGGACAGTGATACGAGCGCGAGCGAGACGCCGGTAGTAGTGGACGAATCTGCTTCCAGCCTCTGCGACAACCCATACTACCTGGTTGACCCCTCGAAGATCCGCAAATACAAGCTGACGTCGCAGGTGCCGGACGGAAACCGAGAGTTCACTCTGAAGCAGAAACTGGTTGACGACAACACGTTTGCCGAGATCAGGTCATACTCTTCTGGCTTAGTAGTCTCAGTTAACTGGAACTGTCTCGACGATGGTTTGAGGGCCGCGGAGTACCTGAACCAGGTTCAGATGGCCGTCGGCTCCGGACAAATGGAGACTATCGAAGGCTCCGGCATTTCGATTCCGAGCGAGTGGGAGCTCGGAAATGAGTGGAGCAGCTCGTACAAAGTGAAGACCAGCATCGAGGCGGGACCGGTCAAGGCCGAAGCTGACGGGACCGTCACACTTGAGCACAAACTGGCGGCGGTCGATGAAAAGATCAAGGTAGCCGGTGGAGAGTTCGAGACAGCGAGGATCGATACAGTGATCAGGATCGAACTGCAGATGCGAGGGACTAGAATTCCGGCTAAGGAATTCAAGACAACGATCTGGGTCTCACCGAAGGTAGGAATCGTAAAGCAGACGGCATCCGGCGGTTTTGGTGAGGAACAGGTCGAGTTCCTCGGATTTGAGTAGGATCAGAATCGCACGGGACGAATTTCCCACTACAAGCCGTTTACAACTCGCCGGATACCGTCCTTGATAAGAGCTTCGTTGAAATTGATCAGAAGTCCCAACTTTTTTTCGGTTAGCATCAGGTAGGTGCGAAGCTGCTTAAGATGAACCGGGGCAATAGCTTCCACGGACTTTATCTCTACAACTAGTTTCTTGTTAACGATCAGATCCGCTCTAAAGCCTATTCCCAACGGTATTTCTTCATGGAACATCGGCACGGGGACTTGTGCGCTGACATTCAATCCCCTCTGTCGAAGCTCATACTCCAACAATTTCTCGTAGATTGATTCCAAGAGACCGGGACCGTAGGTTGTGTGGATCTTGAACGCGGAATCGACAACGATCTTCGCGATCGCGTTTTCGTGCATGGTGAGGATGCTCTTTATTCGTTTTTTGGTGTTCTTGGGAGAACTCCCGAAAGCTTACCTGATATGGCTCCGGACATGAAGCTTCTTCTTGGCGGAACTTAGCGACTTCGCGGCTTGGCGGGAGGAACTCACACTTAAAATCAGAACTTTCCCTTGGAATTTGAACCTCAAGCGTAAAGCCCTCTCGCAAAGACGCCACGGCGCAAAGTTCCGCAAAGAAGAATTCTAGAACTGCATCTTATGTGGCTCAATTTTAGTTGTCTATAGCCTCTTCTTGGCGGTACTTAGCGACTTCGCGGCTTGGCGGGAGGAACTCACACTTAAAATCAGAACTTTCCCTTGGAATTTGAACCTCAAGCGTAAAGCCCTCTCGCAAAGACGCCACGGCGCAAAG
>ERZ869936.174-NODE-174-length-78971-cov-7.575688_pt1 | contig 78971 bp, 59 predicted proteins | sample MGYA00520876_ERZ869936 | MGnify/ENA primary metagenome ERZ869936 (study PRJEB32218, sample SAMN09650985) | biofilter metagenome | isolation source: enrty point of leading RO module | place: Saudi Arabia: Thuwal, RO plant located on Red Sea | collected 2016-02-17 ... | reverse complement strand
GGGTGGGCGGCGGGCGGCGGGGGGGTTCGCGGGGGGGGGCTTGCGGGGCGCGGGGTGGGTCCTTGGGGGGGATCGCCCGGTGGGGCCTGGGGGGGAGCGGCGGGTGCGCTTGTGCGCGGGGGCGACGTCATGGGCCGTAGCGTGCGCACCGCGCGGTGGCGGTATACCGAGTGGGACGATGGGCGACTGGGTGCCGAGCTCTACGACTACGAAAACGACCCGCACGAGTACCACAACCTGGCAGGCACGACTGGCGCGGCCGACGTGCAGGCCGACATGCGCAAGCTGCTTCGCGATGGCGAGCAGGAATAGGCCCTATCTCTCCAGCCTGGAACGAGTTTCTGTTCTACAATGCCTGTCCGTACTACAACCCTCGTTCTGTTGAACGTCTTTGCAGCTCTTTCCGCAGCCCGCGCCGAAGCACCGGTCTCCTTCAAGCACGACGACAGTCGCGTGCAAATCGACGTCGACGGCAGGTCATTTGCGACGTACGTTTATCGTGATCCCGATATCCTACGGCCCTACCTGACGCACGTGCACGCGCCCAGCGGTACGCAAGTCACACGCAATCATCCACCCGTGCCGGGTCGCGACGCGGTCGATCACGACACGATGCACCCGGGCATCTGGCTCGCCTTCGGCGACTTGTCTGGGGCAGATTTCTGGCGCAATAAGGCCCGGGTCGAGCATATCGAGTTTGTCGAGACTCCTGTGGCCGACGACGAGGGAGGTCACTTCGCCGTCCGCAATCGATACGTGGCCGACGGAGCGACCATGTGCGAGGAGTTGTGCCGCATCGCAGTTCGCAAGCTTCCTGCCGGCACGCTTATCCTCTGGGATTCGACCTTCACGGGCCCGCGCGAATTCGCCTTCGGCGATCAGGAAGAGATGGGGCTCGGCGTGCGCGTGGCCACGCCGCTGGCTGCGAAGAACGGCGGACGGCTGACGAACGCCGACGGTTTGGTGGGCGAGGATCAGGTGTGGGGCAAGCAAGCGGCGTGGTGCGACTACTCGGGCACGATCAACGGCGAAGCTCTGGGCGTGCTGCTGGTCCCCGATCCGCAGAACTTTCGCCGCGCGTGGTTTCACGCCCGGGACTATGGTTTTGTGGCGGCCAACCCGTTCGGCCGCAATGCGTTCACCCGCGGCGAGAAGAGCCGGGTGAGCGTCGAGCCCGAGAAGTCGCTTCGCTTGCGGTTCGGTGTGTTGGTCCACTCAGGCCCCATCGACCTGCAGTCGGCCTACCACGATGTGGCTGCAGCGCTGGCAGGCGGCCAGTAGCGAACTTCTGCGGCCGGCACGGTGTCCGTCGAGGCAGATTCGCGCCAAGAGACTCTTCCGGAGATGCCATGTACGTCCCCGTCGCATTTGCCGAGCACGATCGCGAGAAGCTGATCGCGTTTATCCGCGCCCACAGCTTTGCCGTGCTCGTTTCGACGATCGACAACGAGCCGTTTGCCACGCATCTACCGCTGCTGGTCGACGAACGGGTCGAACCGCACGGCCATTTGCTAGGGCACGTGGCGCGGGCGAATCCACACGCTCAAGCGTTGGACGGGCAGGACGCTCTGGCCGTGTTTCACGGTCCGCATGCCTATGTGTCCCCGCGCTGGTACGAGTCGGATGGCATGGTGCCGACGTGGAACTACGTCGCGGTGCACGTGTACGGCCGCTGCGAGGTGGTCGACGAGGCAACGACGGTCGAAATCTTAAGCGAGACCGTGGCTCGGCACGAAAGCGCCATGCCCGCCCCCTGGTCGATGGACTCGTCGGAAGACCGATTTCGCAAGCTGGCCGCGGGCGTGGTCGGTTTTCGGCTGGCTATTTCACGCATCGAGGGAAAGTGGAAGCTGGGGCAGAACCACCCCGCCGAAGTCCGCCAGCGAGCCGCGACCCATCTAGCCAACTGCGCGGACGCGTCCTCGCGCGCAATTGCACGGCTCATGACGGCTGTGCTAGGGGGCGACCCGCCCGGCCAGTAGTAGTCGCCGCAACGTGACGCCATCCGACCTGCCTTGGGACGGGGGAACTATCGGTTGTAGGGGCCGCGCACCCCGGGCGTCCCCGCGCGGGCTCGGCGGAGCCTCTCGTCCACAAAGTCCCGCGATCGTGTCAGCGCAGACATCGAACGCTTCTCCCGGCGCATCTCCAGTTTGCTGCTAGGCTTTCAGTGGCAGGCCCCCTTTCGGGACGCTGCGCGCGGGGCGAACCTGACGATCATCACCGAGGGGTGCACCATGGGTCTACTCGATCAGCTCAAGTCCCTAGTCTCGTCCGCGCCGGATGCGAATTTGGGCCGCGCGACGATTACCGTATATGACAAGTTCGGCCGGCAGTTGGAAATCGAACGCGACGAGTGGCGCACGCACGTCCTGCCCCAGCAGCTTATCGACGCGCACGACGATGCCGACGCACTCTACGCAGCCATTGTGGGAGCCTTGGAAGACGGTTTTGTCGACGACGTCTTGCCCGCCACCGAGCGACTCTATGAAATCGACACGAATCCCGAGCGCTGCCACACCGTGCGCGGAATTGCCCTGCTGCAAAGCGGCGATTTGGAGGGCGCGGGCTTCGTACTCAGCGACTATCTCGAACGATTCGGCCCGTCGGGCGTCGTGTTGACGAACCTGGCCAAGTTGCAAGCGGCCCGCGGTCTGGAAGCCCAGTCGGAGGCCACGCTGTGGCTCGCGCTTTCCTACGATCCCAACCAGGAGAACGCGCTGCTCTGGTATGGCAGCATTCACCGCGAGCGGCAGGGCAACGAGGGCCTATGGCAGGCGATCGAGCGTGTTGCCGAATTGCCCGGCAGTTGGCGCCCGCAGTTGTGGTTGGCGCGAAACGCTTTGGAACGTCGCGAGCTGAATGAAGCCCGCCGATTGTACAGCCACGTGCTCGACCAGGCGGCCGACGAACCCGACGTGCTGATGATGATTTCCGGCGACCTAGGCAACAACGGCTATGCCAGTGAGGTGCTAAACATCGTCGGGCCGGTCTACGAACCGCACCGCCACAACCCGCTGGCCGGCCTGAACCTGCTGCGGGCCCATCTGCAAATGGGCAACCTCGTCGAAGGTCAGGAGTTGCTGCACGAGCTCTTCGCGTTGAACCGACCCGACCTGCGCGACAGGCTCTTTGCCATCTCGAACGAGTTCGGCAACCTCGAGCAGGCCGAAGCCGTACCGCAGCCAACCGAGGATCAACCGCTGGCCGTCGAGCTCGTTACCCTCGAGCGGCCGATTTGGTTGTCGGGATTGCACGATCCGGCCTGGCTGTTTCCGGCCGACAAAGGCCAGGGCCCGGAGATCGCCTTTCTCGCATTGGCCAACGTCACCGGCGCTGAGCAAGCTGACCCCAGCGTTCAGCGCGAAGACGACCTGGGTCGTTTGACGCGCAGTCTGCCGATGTACCTCGCCGAATCCACGTGGCTGCGATCGGGACGGCGGACCTGTGTCGTCTTGCCCGCGGTGCGGGGGGCGGGGCCCGTTGTTTCCGGTCAACCGTGGCCCGAGGAAAGTATCTTTCACTGTGCCGGAGACGCACCACTGGCCGTTTCCGGCAGCCTCGACGGCTCGGGCGACGAATTACGCGTGGAGCTCTCCCTTTGGGACTGCACGAGTCGGAGAAGGATTTGTCAGCTCGACTTCTCGATGACGCCGGACGAGTTGGGGACCACCGTGCAAGAGCTCGACCACGAGATCCTGGAAGCCCTCGAAGCAGCCAGCGCCGCAGAAGGCCGCGACCAGGACGACCGTCCGGGCGTCGAAGAGATGCCGTTGTACCTGCTCTGCTTGGGGCATTCATTAACGTTGTCGTTGGTGCAATCCGGCGTGATCCGGCGCGATGCGATGTGGGGCGAGAGAAACATGTACCAGGCAATGCTGGCACTCGTCCTGGAAATGCCCAAGGCCCTGGCGCCCAAGCTGATGTTCCTGGGTGCGTTGGCCAAGGGGCACGACTTCGGCTCGTTGGTCTACAGCGAGTTCAAACAGCCCGCGCTGCAACTGATTGAGGACGAGCGCGATCGCAATAGCCCGCTCTACCGGCTGTCGCCTTTGTTCCTCAAAGCGTTCGACATGCACCGCTTCGGCCTCCGCCGCGACGAGTTGCTGGCGACGGCCCAGGGGCCATTCCGAGCCTGGCTCGAGTCGCTGTCGGAGGCTTGAGCCTCAGGCTGTTCTGCGTGTTGCAGGGCCGCGCGAAACTCCGGGCGACGGCCGGGGTTCAATGGCGTGAATCGCTGCTGCCGCAAGTCGCGGCGGCCCGGCGATGCGCAGGCGGTCTATCAGTTTTCACGGAGACAACCATGACCAGGCTAGTTTGTGTGCTGTTGGCGGTGGCGATGCTGGGCGGAGCCCGGTTGGCGGCAGGAGCGGACGAAAAACCCGGCAAGTCGCCGGAGAAGCGTTTCGCCCGGGCCGACAAGAACGGCGACAAGAAGCTGACGCTCGAAGAGTTCGTCGGCAAGCGGCAGGACGAGAAGAAGGAGAAGGCCGTTAAGCGGTTCGGCAGGCTCGACAAGGACAACGACGAGTTCCTGAGCCTCGAGGAATTCATGGCCGGCATCAAGAAGAAGAACAAGTAGCCGACAAGCCAGGCGGCCGAGCAACGCGGCCTGGCTGCTCGCAGTATCGGCCCGGGGCGGCTTCGGTTGCCCCGGGCCGATGTGTTTTGGAGCGCCGTGGTGACGTGATTACAATGCAAGGCCCGCCGCACTGAACCCAGGAGCCTTGCGATGTATGTCTGCTTGTCACTGCTTCGCTGTGGATTGATTTTCTCGATCTTACTACTCGCGGTCGCGCCGCTTTCGGCGGCCGACAAGCCGAACATCGTGTTTATTCTGGCCGACGATCTCGGCTGGACCGATCTGGGCTGTCAGGGATCGAAGTACTATGAGACGCCGCACATCGACCGTCTGGCCGCCGGCGGCATGCGTTTCACCCAGGGATACACCTGCGGCCCCAACTGCCAGCCGACCCGCGCGGCTCTGATGTCCGGGCAATACGGCCCGCGCACCGGCACCTACACGGTGGGCAGTATCGATCGCTTTGACTGGCGGAGCCGCTCGTTGCGGCCCGTCGACAACGTCACGGCGCTGCCGCTCGATCGTCAGACGATTGCCGACGCGATGCGAAAGGCCGGCTACGCCACGGGCATGTTCGGCAAGTGGCACCTGGGCAACGACGACGAGCATCACCCCTCCAACCGCGGTTTTGACGAGGCGATCGTCAGCGCCGGGCGGCACTTCAAGTTCAAGACCAATCCGCGGACCGAGCACGCGAAGGATGCGTACCTGGCCGATTTCCTCACGGAAAAGGCCGTCGACTTTATCCGCCGGCATCGTGAGGAGCCGTTCTTCCTCTATGTGCCGCACTTCGGCGTTCATTCGCCGTATCAGGCCAAGGACGACTTGAAGGCTCACTTCCGGAAAAAGTCTCCCTCCGGCGGGCACCATGACCCGACCTATGCGGCAATCATCGCCAGCGTCGACCAGAGCGTGGGCCGCATCGTCGAGGTACTCGACGAATTGAAGCTATCGGAAAACACGCTCGTGATCTTCTCCAGCGACAATGGCGGCGTAGGCGGCTACCGACGCGAGGGAGTCGATGCCCGCGACGTGACCGACAACGCACCGTTACGCGGCGGCAAGGGAATGCTCTACGAAGGCGGGGTGCGCGTGCCGTACATCTTTCGTTGGCCCGGCGTCGTGGCCGAAGACGCGCTTTGCGACGAGCCGATCAACAGCGTGGATCTCTACCCTACGCTCGTCGAGATTGCCGGCGGCACGCCACCGGTCCAGGAGCTGGATGGGGTCAGCTACCGCAGGCTGCTGGCTTCCGGCGGCGCAGCGACGCTGTCGCGCGACGCTATCTATTGGCATTTTCCCGGCTACCTCGGTTCCAAGAACGACACGTGGCGCACGACACCCGTGGGCGTTGTACGCTCCGGCGACTGGAAGCTGATGGAATTCTTCGAGGACGGGCATCACGAACTGTACAACCTGGCCGACGATCCTGGCGAGGAGCACGACCTGGCGGCGAAGATGCCCGAGAAAGTTCGTAGTCTGCAGCAGCGCTTAGCTGTCTGGCGCAAGGATGTGGGAGCCGAGATGCCGACGCCGCACAAGCGTGCGGCAAAACGAACGAAGCAGGGTACGGGCCTGCACGCCGTGCAGTGCGAGGGCAGCTATCCCGGTCACCTGCAAGGCGTCTGCACGGACGAAGCGGCCCGTGCCATCTATTGGTCGTTCACGACGGTGCTGGTGCGATCCGACCCCGATGGCCGCGTTGTCAAGCAAGTCGACGTGGCCAACCACCACGGCGACTTGTGCTTCGTCGACGGCAAGCTTTACGTCGCGGTGAACCTGGGGCAGTTCAATCGACCTGCAGGTCAGGCCGACTCTTGGGTCTACGTTTACGATGCCCAAACGCTCGCGGAGCTTGCCCGGCACCCCGTGCCCGAAGTAGTGCACGGTGCCGGCGGAATCGGCTTCCGCGACGGACGCTTTTTCGTTGTCGGTGGTCTGCCGCCGGACATCGACGAGAACTACGTCTACGAGTACGACCCTGCCTTCAAATTTCGCAAGCGGCACGTGCTGGACTCGGGCTACACGCTGATGGGGATTCAGACCACGGCCTTCGCCGATGGCCATTGGTGGTTCGGTTGCTACGGTAATCCGAAGGTGCTGCTCAAGGCCGATCCGTCGTTTGAACTTGTCGGGCGGTGGCACCGAGATGCCTCGCTGGGGATTGTGGCCGCCCGCGACGGCAAGCTGCTGGTCGGCCGTGGCGGACGGAAGGAGAAAAAGCACTACACGGGGGCGGTCGAGGTGGCCGTTCCCGACGCCGAGCACGGCCTGCGCGTGATACAGGCCATCGAGCCGAACTAACCGGTCTTTCTTTCCTCGGGGGTCATTCACGCCCCGAACTCTGCTGCGCCCTACGCTTTAGCTGGGACGGTCCGCACCCGCTGCGCCGCGTGCGATGCCGTGGCTGCTTGCAAATGGCGGGAGGAAGGATGGCCGGCGCGACTCAACTCGAGCCCAGTCTTGATCCGGCGGCGGAACCAAGCCGCTTCTCGGGGCACATGCCCACGCTGGATGGCATTCGGGGACTGGCGATCCTCGCCGTGACGCTCTACCGCTTCAACATCGGTCCGGCATACGACGACTTCCCCGGCAACCTGTTGTTCGGAGTTCTCGGTCACGGCGACTTGGGCGTCGACCTGTTCTTCGTGCTCTCGGGCTTCCTCATCACGGGCATCCTGTTCGACGCCAAGCAGCACGCATACTACTTCCGCAATTTCTACGTGCGGCGCGCGCTGCGGATCTTTCCACTGTACTACGGCTTCCTGCTGGTGATGCTGGTGGTGTTGCCCTTCGCGTTCGGCTCGCGCGGCGAGTTGTTTCCCGAGGCTACGGAAAACCAGGCGTGGCTGTGGACCTACTGCGCCAATTTCCTGATGGGCATCCGCAACGAGTGGTGCCTGGGATCGTTCGAGCATTTCTGGTCGCTGGCGATCGAGGAACAGTTTTATCTCGTGTGGCCGCTGCTCATCCTTCTGTGCTCTCGGCGACAGGCGATGATCGCATCGTTAGCGGCAGTAGCTTTTTCGATCCTGGGCCGGATCGTCTGGATTCGCAGTGGAGGTGGCGACGCGGCCGTCGAGCTATTTACATTCTTCCGCTTCGACGGCTTGGGGCTGGGAGCCTTCTTGGCTCTCTACGTTCGCGGGCCAGCGCAGTGCTTGCCGCCGTCGCGCTGGGCACGCGTCTCGGTAGCGGGGTGCGCCGCCGGCGTCGTAGGCGCGATTCTGCTAGAGCGGCGTCTGTGGGGGCTCAACCTGGCGCTGGTGGCGGGATTCTGCGCGGCACTGTTGATCTTGGCGCTGGCTTCCACGCCGGACTCTCGCTGGGGACGTTTGTGGCGATCGCGAGCGTTGGCGTTCTTCGGCAAGTACAGCTATGCGATGTACGTCTTCCAGCTACCGCTCATCGTTTTGATGGCGCCTATTCTCACCGCCGAGGGCTTGTGCGCGAGCCTGGGTTCGGTGTTCTTGGGCCGCATGACGTACATTGCCCTGATGACGTCCGTGACGACGGCGTGTGCCTACTTGAGCTGGCATCTCTACGAGAAGCACTTCCTCAAGCTCAAACGGTACTTCCCGACGTAGGCCGTCGTTCGCTCGCCGCGGCTGGTTCGATCGCGTGCCACGACGGAGGAGTTCCAGCGTCGATGTCTGTCGCGCTGCGAAACGCACGCCGATAGAGAAGCAGCCACACGGCCGAGCCGATCGAATAGACCGCGACGCCTGCCGTGACAACCGAGGCTGTCGGCTGCGGGGCAAACCACAGCCAGGCTGCCAGCGGCAACACGGCCAGCCATGCCACCGTGAGCGGCAAGCTCCAGTTCTTTCTCTCGAGAATGCCACCCAGGTTCAGCAGCGACCACAGGACGAGTGCGGCCGGACCGGCAATCGACCCCAGCGGCGCCTGCTGGTCGGAGAGCACCAACACGCCAACGGCCAAGGCTAGTGTCATGGTGAATTGCACGAGGACGAAGAGATTGAGCGCCAGCGGCAAAAGCGGGTCGAACTTCTTGACAGTGGCGCGCGTGACTTGTCCGGCGCGGGGCCCCTCGGGCAGTCCCGGAGGCGTCCAGCCCAGGGGCATGAACCAGATCTTCACTTTGTCGCGCCAACGCGGTGCGCGGTAGGCATCGTAGGCCAACTCTGCCCAGGCGTGGAAATTGGCCCACAGTGGGTTCCAACTGTGCAGCGGTTTGGTGATTCCGTAGACGGGCTGTTCCTCTTCCGGTTGAAACGTGCCGAACATGCGGTCCCAGATGATGAACATGCCGGCGTAGTTCTTGTCGAGATACTTCGGGTTGCGGGCATGGTGCACGCGATGGTGCGAGGGCGTGTTGAGTATCCACTCCAGCGGCCCCAGCTTGCCGATGGCCTCGGTATGCACCCAGAACTGGTAGAGCAGATTGATGGCGGCCATCGCCAGATACCAGGCAGGCGGGAAGCCGATCAGCGCCAGCGGCAGGTAGAACACCCAGGAGAAGCAGCCCTCGAAGGCGCTTTGCCGCAGTGCCACGGTGAGGTTGTATTCCTCGCTCTGATGATGCACGACGTGCGTCGCCCAGGGGGCAGCATACTCGTGGGCGATCCGGTGGAACCAGTAAAAGCCCAGGTCCACGCCTAGCATCAGCCCTAGCGCCGCGACCCACTTCATCGCCGGAGGCGCACTCAGGATGTCGAAGAAACGATAGTTCTCGAACAGGTAGACGTAGCCGGCAAACAGCAAGCCCTTGAGAAAGATGCCCACAATCTGGTCAATGATCCCGCAGCTCAGATCGTTGATCGAATCGTTGAAGCGATAGAGCCGCTTGTGCTGAACCAGGCCGGCGACGAACTCGACGCCGATCAGCAGGAAGAAAAACGGCACCGCCAGCGTGACGTAGTTGATATTCGAACCGAGGATCGTGTCGACGAGCGTACCCATGGCGCAGTGGACGCGTGGACGATGGATTGGATGGCAGCTTCGATTTTCAGTCGTCTCGCCGCGAGCGTCAACTGCGCGAGACGAATCGTCCAAGAGGCGGTCTGGTGGGGAGTGCTGAATCGCCTCAGCAACGCGCACAATCGCACGGCGCGCGGTTGATGGGCCGTTGCGGAGCGGCTAGAATCGCGAGCAGCAATGGCGCGTTTGTCCTGCCACCCCGCATCCCCCCCGCGGTCCCGCCATGAAGCAATTGTTCACCGTTGTCTGCCTGCTGCTCGCGCCGGCTTCTCTGTTAGCCGCCTCACCCGAGTCCGAGCCGATTCGCTTCGAGGCCGAAGTGCGCCCGATTCTCAAGGCTCACTGTTGGGGCTGTCACGGCGAAGAAGAGGGGGTTGAGGGCGGACTGGATGCGCGTTTGGCGCGCTTTCTCGTCGCTGGCGGGGATTCCGGGCCGGCGATCGAGCCCGGCAATCACGCCGACAGCCTGCTGTACCAGCGAATTGCCAGCGGTGAGATGCCCCCGGGCGACAAGGTGCTCTCGCCCGAGGACATCGAGGTCGTGGGCCGCTGGATCGATGCGGGCGCGAAGACGGCGCGGCCCGAGCCCGAGGCGTTGGCTGAGGGCGATGTCTTCACTCTCGAGGAGCGATCCCATTGGTCGTTTCAGCCGATCGGGCGACCGCCCGTTCCGGAGGTCGGCCGCGGAGACCTCGTAGCTTCGCCGATCGACGCGTTCCTGCTGGCGAAGCTGGAAGATCGGCAACTGAGCTTGGCGCCCACGGCCGACCGGGCGACCCTGATCCGCCGGTTGCACTTCGACCTGACCGGCTTGCCGCCGACGCCGGAGGAAGTACAAGCCTTTGTCGATGATCCGGCTCCCGACGCCTACGAGCAGTTAGTCGACCGGTTGTTGGCTTCGCCCGCCTACGGCGAGCGCTGGGCGCGCCACTGGCTCGACGTTGCCGGCTACGCCGACAGCAACGGCTACAACGCGAAGGACTCGGAGCGCAAGTGGGCCTACAAGTATCGCGACTACGTCATTCGATCACTCAATCGCGACAAACCGTGGAGCGAGTTTTTGGTTGAGCAGCTTGCCGGCGACGAATTGCTTGCACCGCCCTATGCGAACCTGTCGCCCGAGCAAGCCGACTGCTTGATTGCCACCGGCATGTTGCGGATGGCCCCCGACGGCACGGGAACCTCCGGTGCCGACGAGAACCTGGCTCGCAACGACGTGATCGCCGAGACCATCAAGATCGTATCGACGTCGATGCTCGGGATGTCGGTGGGTTGTGCGCAATGTCATGCACATCGCTACGACCCGATCTCGCACGAAGACTACCATCGTCTGCGCGCGTTGTTCGAACCTGCCTACGATTGGCAGAATTGGCGCAACGAGAATGCCCGGTTGGTTTCCCTTTGGACGGATGAGACACGGGCCGAAGCGAAGGCGGTCGACGAGGAACTCGCCGACATCGCAAAGCGCCGCAACGAAGAGCTCGACGAGATCGTCGCCGACACTTTCGAGCGCGAGTTGGCCAAGCTACCTGACGAGATCCAGCCCGATGCACGCGCGGCGCGCGAAACGGCCGCGGACGAACGTAGCGACGAGCAAGAGCAGCTCATCAAGGAATACCGTTTCTTGAACGTCAACCGCGGTTCGGTCTATCTCTAGCTGCCCGATCGGCTGCGCGGCCACAAGAAGAAGTGGGACGACCTGACCGCCGAGACGCAAGCGAAACGGCCGGCCGAGGACATGGTGCGCTGCCTGACCGAGGTGCCGGGCAAGATCCCGCCCACGAAGCTGTTTGCCCGCGGCGACTTCAACAACCCCAAGCAGGAGGTTCTGCCAGGCGAGTTGGCCGTGCTCAACGCCGACGGATGGGAAATTCCCGCCGACGACCCGGAGATTTCCACCAGCGGTCGCCGGCTGGCCTACGCGCGGCACCTGACCGACGGCGAGCATCCGCTCGTGGCTCGCGTGCTGGTCAATCGCTTCTGGCTGCACCTGTTCGGCAGGGGTCTCGTGGCCACGCCTGCGGACTTTGGCACCCAGGGCGAGCCGCCGACGCACCCCGAGTTGCTCGACTGGCTGGCCGACGATTTCATGCGCGGCGGCTGGAAGCTGAAACGCTTCGTGCGTCAGGTCGTCCTGTCCACGGCCTACCGCCAGTCGTCGGTGCGCCGCGAGGAACTCGACGCGGTCGATCCAGAGAACGCGATGCTGGGCCGCATGAGCGTCCGCCGGATGGAGGCCGAGACGATTCGCGACTGGCTGCTGGCCACCTGCGATCGGCTGTCGAGCAAGATGTACGGACCGCCCGTGCCGGTGATGCCCGACGAAGTGGGGCAGGTCGTAGTTGGCGTCGACACGCGCGATTCGGCGGGACGCCCAACGGGCAAGGTCGTGCCGTTGGGCGACGACGAGTTCCGCCGCAGCATCTACGTGCAGGTGCGCCGTTCGATGCCGCTGGGCATGCTCGAGCCGTTCGATCTGCCGGTGATGACTCCGAACTGCGAGCAGCGCTCGACTTCAACCGTGGCCCCGCAGTCGCTGTTGATGATGAATAGTGCGTTCGTTGTCGACCAGTCGCGGGCCATGGCTCGACGTATCGAGCGAGAAGTCGGCGACAACCCGGTGCAGCAGTTCGAGCGAGCGTGGTTGTTGGCCTACTCCCGCCCACCGAGCGAGTCCGAATGCGCTACGGGGACGGCATTCTTGGCCGCACAGACGGCGGCTTTGGAAGCTGACCCGCCGGCCGATGCCAAGGAGATGGGGACACCCGCCCAGGCGGCGCTGGCTCACCTGTGTCACGCGCTGCTGATCTCCAACGAATTCCTCTACGTGGACTGAGCGAAACCATGTCGCACTTCACGCGTCGCCATTTCCTTCACCAGCAGGCATTTGGATTGGGCGGCCTCGCACTGGCTTGGCTGCTCGAACAGGAGCGTGCCGACGCCGCCCCGGCCAAGCCCGAGTTGGAACGCAAGACGTTCGACGTGCTGCCACGCCCGCCGGCTACGACTCCGCAGGCGACGGCCATGATCTCGATGTTCATGCAGGGCGGCCCGAGCCACATCGATCTGTTCGATCCCAAGCCGGAGCTCACCAAGCGGCATCTGCAGACGTTCACCGGTGACATCAAGTACGACAACGCTGCCGAGGCCAGTGCCAAGCTGTTTGGCAGCCCGTGGAAATTTTCGCACTACGGCGAGTGCGGCATGGAGCTCAGCGAACTCGTGCCCCACCTGGGCGAAGTCGCCGACGACATCTGCCTCATCCGATCAATGCACACCGGCGTCAACAACCACGGGCAATCAATCAACGCTCTGAATACGGGCCACTTCCTGCCGGGGCGTCCGGCGCTGGGATCATGGGTTACCTACGCGCTCGGTTCCCAGAGCAAGAACTTGCCTGCGTTCGTCGTGCTGACCGACCCGAGCGGCTTGCCGGTGCTAGGCGTGGAAAACTGGAGCAATGGCTGGCTGCCGTCGCTGTACCAGGGCACCGTTGTGCGGCCGCACGAGCCGCGCATTTTGAACCTCGATCCCCCGCAGTCGCTGCGCGGACCGGCGCAGAGGCGGTTCTTGTCCTACTTGGACAAGCTCAACCAGGGCCACCTCGAACGCCATCCCGACGAGCAGGATCTCTCGGCCCGCATTCACAGCTATGAACTAGCCGCGCGGATGCAGGTGGCCGCCAAAGAAGCCCTGGATATCTCGGGCGAGACAGAAGCCACACACAAGCTGTACGGCATCGACGCCGATGAGACGCGCGACTACGGCACGCGCTGCTTGATCGCGCGCCGTTTGATCGAGCGCGGCGTGCGTTTCGTACAGATTCACACGGGCAATCAGACCTGGGATCATCACGGCAACATCGAGAAGTCGCTGCCCAACGTCTGCCGCAAGACCGACAAGCCGGCCGCCGCGCTGGTCAAAGACCTCAAGCAGCGCGGGCTGCTCGACACGACACTGGTGCACTGGGGCGGCGAGATGGGGCGTCTGCCGGTGATTCAAAACGAAAAGAACATCGGACGCGACCACAACACCTACGGCTTCAGCATGTGGCTGGCCGGTGGTGGGACCAAAGGCGGTCACGTCCACGGGACCACCGACGAGTTGGGGCACAAGGCCGTGGACGACGTCGTCAACCACTTCGACTACCACGCCACCCTGCTGCACTTGTTGGGGCTCGAGCGCGAGGCAGTGACCTTCACACGCCCCAGTGGGACCGGCAGCCTGGTCGAGGCCGCCGATGCCCGCATCGTGTGGGAGATTCTCAATCGCGGGCCGGACGCCTCGGCGCCGGCCTGACGACGCCTTAACTTAAAGGCCGCGTCCGTTACGCGTCGGTGAACGACGACTGCACGGTGTGAGCGGCCGGGGGCGGCTCGTCGGCCTCGGTGAAGTCGTCGGTCCACCGCCAGTTCACGATCTCAGGCAGATCCACGAGTTTGTCGTGCACCTGGGCCTCGTGTTCGTACAGTTTGCGTTCGAAGAGCTCGACAATGTCGGTCGTTTTCGATCGCAGCCGCGGCACGTACTTCAGCGCGTCGAGCACGAGTTGGAAACGGCTCATCTTGTTGCGGACGACCATGTCGAACGGCGTGGTCGTGCTGCCTTCTTCCATATAGCCGCGCACGTGAAACCGCGACTCGTTCGCCCGGCCGTGCACGACGCTGTGGATCACCCAGCGATAGCCGTGGAAGGCAAACAACACCGGGGCCGAATTGGTGAACAGTTCTTCGAAAGCCATGTCGTCCATCCCGTGCGGATGGGCATCGGGATGCATGACGACTCCCAGGTCAACAATGTTGACGACCCGCACGCGAATATCGGGCACGTACTTTTGCAGCAGCCACGCGGTGGCCACGACTTCGATCGTGGGCACGTCGCCGCAACAGGCCAATACGACATCGGGATCGCCGTTGTCGTTGCTGCAGAAATCCCAGCGCGCTGCTCCGCGCGAGCAGTGCTCGCGGGCCTCGTCGATGGTGAGCCACTGGAGTTGCGGCTGTTTGCCGCAAACCACGACGTTCACATAGTTGCGGCTGCGCAGACAGTGGTCGGCTACGCTCATCAGACAGTTGCCGTCCGGCGGAAAATACGTCCGCACGATCGTGCTCTTCTTCACCAGCGCATTGTCCAGGAACCCAGGCGCCTGGTGGCTGAAGCCGTTGTGGTCGTTGCGCCAGGCGTGGCTGGTGAGCAGGTAGTTGATCGAAGGAATCGGCCGTCGCCAATGCTGCTCGCGGCTCTCCTTGAGCCACTTGGCATGCTGCGTGAGCATCGAGTCGACCACCTGCGCGAAGGCCTCGTAGGTGGGAAACACGCCGTGGCGGCCAGTGAGCACGTAGCCTTCGAGCCAGCCCTCGCAGCAGTGTTCGCTGAGCACTTCCATTACGCGGCCTTGCGGCGAGACGTGGTCATCGATCGGAATCGTCTCGGCAACACTGCAGCGGTCGGTCGCGTCAAACACGGAGTTGAGCCGGTTGGAGTTGGTTTCGTCGGGGCAGAACAGCCGGAAGTTGTGACGGTTCTCGCGCATGATATCGCGGATGAACTCGCCCAGCTTGCGCGGTGCCTCGGCGGTCACCTGGCCGGGGCCGGGAAGCTCGAGGGCGTATTTCTCGTAGTCGGGCAGTTCCAATTCGATCAGGTCGCGGCCGCCGTTTGCGTGCGGGTTGGCACTCATGCGGCGATCGTGCTTGGGCGGTAGTTCGGCCAATTCTTCGATGAGTTGACCGCGCTCGTCGAACAGCTCGTGCGGCTTGTAGCTCAGCATCCATTCTTCGAGCATCTTCAAGTGCTCGGGATTGGTGCGAACCCCCGCCAGCGGCACCTGGTGAGCCCGGAAGGTGCCCTCGACAGGCGTGCCGTCGACGACCTTCGGGCCGGTCCAACCTTTGGGCGTGCGGAGCACGATCATCGGCCATCGCGGACGCTCGGTGAACCCGTCCTCCCGCGCCTGCTTCTGAATCTGGCGGATTTTGTCGTGGCAGCGGTTCAGCGTGGCCGCAAACGACTGATGCATCGTTTCGGGGTCGTCACCGGCGACGATGTACGGTTCGTATCCGTGGCCGCTGAACAGTTCCTTCAACTCGTCCTCGGGGATCCGGGCCAGCACCGTGGGGCCCGAAATCTTGTAGCCATTGAGGTGCAGAATAGGCAGCACGGCCCCGTCGCGGACCGGGTTGAGAAACTTGTTGCTTTTCCAACTTCCCGAAAGCGGGCCGGTCTCGGCCTCGCCATCGCCGACGACGCAGGCCACGATCAGGTCGGGATTGTCGAATGCGGCCCCGTAGGCATGCAGCAGCGAATAGCCCAGCTCGCCGCCCTCGTTGATCGAACCGGGGACGTGCGGACCAGCATGGCTGGGCACGCCGCCTGGAGTCGAAAACTGACGGAACATCACGCGCAGGCCCGCCTCGTCACGCGTGACCTCGGGATGCACCTCGGAGTAGGCACCTTCCAGGTAGGTGCAGGCGTTCACCGCCGGTCCACCGTGTCCGGGGCCGGCGATGAAGATCGCGTCGAGATTGCGCTCGCGGATCAGCCGGTTCATGTGCACGTAGACGAAGTTCAGCCCCGGCGACGTGCCCCAGTGGCCGAGCAATCGCGGCTTGATGTGTTCCACGTTCAGCGGTTCGCGCAATAAGGGATTCTCGCGAAGGTAGATCTGGCCGACCGTCAGGTAATTGGCCGCGCACCAGAAGCGGTGCAACTTGTCGAGCATCTCAGGCGACAGCGGGCCGGCGGCCTGCGACTGCTTGGCTGCTTGGACGGACGGCATATTCCTACTCCTTGCTGGTAAGAAGCTGGTGGGTGTGTCGGGCGATCATCAAGTCTTCTTCGGTCTCAATGACGCGTACGGTCACTCTGCTCTCGTTGGTGGAGATAACTTCGGCGTGTTCGGCGTTGCGCTTGGGGCTCAGTCGAATGCCCAGGAAGTCGAGTCCCGCGCAGATCCGCTCTCGCACGAACGATGCCCGCTCGCCGATGCCTCCCGTAAAGACTAGGTTATCCAATCCCCCCAGCGCCGCGGCGTAGGCGCCGAGGAATTTGCGGGCCTGGTAGCAAAAGATTTCCACGGCTTCAGCGGCCGCGGGATCGCGTTCGGAGGCCCCCAGCAGCTCGCGCATGTCTGGGGTTTGGGAGGAAATCCCCAGCATGCCCGATTCCTGATTGACCAGGCGATTGAGGCTCTCCGGCGTGTAACCCTTCTGGTTGAGAAGATAGACGAGCACTCCGGGGTCGACGTCGCCGGTGCGGGTGCCCATCACCAAACCGCCGGCCGGCGTGAATCCCATGCTGGTGTCGATGCTCCGCCCGCGCAACACCGCAGCCATGCTGGCCCCGTTGCCCAGATGCGCCAGCACGGCGCGTCCGCCGGCGTGCTTGGGATCGGCCTTGCGAAGCTCGCCGACGAGGTATTCATACGAAAGGCCGTGAAACCCATAGCGGACGATACCCCCGTCGGCCATGGCCCGCGGCAGCGGCAGCAGGCGAGCGCATCGGGGGAGCGTGGAGTGGAACGACGTGTCGAAGCAGGCGGCCTGCGGCACGTCGCCGAGCATCTCCTTGACTTTTTCGATGGCCCCGATGGCTTGCGGCAGATGCTCAGGCGCCAACGGCACAAGCGCATGCAAATCCTCGAGCAGGGCCTGGTTGATCCACTGCGGCGCGTCGTGGTTTCGACCACCGTGGACGATGCGATGCCCCACGCCCGCCAACGCGTGCATCTGGCGGTGCGTCTTGAGCCATGCCAGCACGCGCCCTAGCGCCGCGGCATGATCGGGCAATCGCTCGTCGCGTTCCTGCAACACCTCGCCGGCGCCATCCTCGATGCGAATTCGACCCATCGGCAGACCGATCTGCTTCGCTTCGGCGGTAACCAGGCAATGCTCCGCCTCGCCCAGGCGGTAGACGGCGGTCTTGAGGCTCGAGGATCCCGTGTTGATGGTCAGCAGGGGTGCGTTGGGCTCGTCCATGGCGTTCAGGGCCCCCGGGTAAGTGGAATCCGATTCGTCGCGAGTTCGTTTTCTTCGGAACTTCCTGCCGCCGCGTCGCGCGTGCATCGCTCGCGCTTCGAATTGTAACAGCATCGTGGCGGAATCCGTCGGGTGTGCTTTGCTGCACCTCGTTTCTTCAGGATTCAATCCGGCATTGACGTCGCGCATTGCGACTGTCAAAATATAACTTTTGATTACACAAAAACACGATGGGCCGACCCTTACCGATGAGCGATTGGTTCCACGCGATCTATCGACGAAGGTTGCCGCTGCCGCAGCTCGCCATCTTCGGGGCGTTGGCCATTGCGTGCGTCTTGCACCTGGGGTGCCACGATCAAAGCTCGTCGGCTGCCGCGAAGGGGGATGGACGGGCCCGTGCAGTCGCCACGGTAGGCATGGTGGCCGACATCGTTCGCAACGTGGGCGGCGACCACGTGGACGTTGTGCAATTGATGGGATCCGGCGTCGACCCGCACCTGTACAAAGCAACGCGCGACGACGTCGAAACCATCCTGAATGCGGACATCGTCTTCTATTCCGGGCTGATGCTCGAAGGCAAGATGATCGACACGCTGGTCAAGGTCGGCCGCAACAAGCCCGTCTATTCGGTTACCGAGTCGCTTGACGAGGCCTATTTGCTCGAGCCGCCGAGCCTGGCCGGCCACTACGACCCCCACGTGTGGATGGACCCCAGCGCCTGGTCCCACGCCGTGGATGCGGTCGCCGATGCGCTGACGGAATTCGATCCGCCGCACGCCGACGAGTATCGCGCCAATGCCGAGAAGTACCGCAAACAACTCGATCAGCTTCACGCCTACGGCAAGCAAGCGATCGCCACGATACCATCCGCATCACGCGTGCTCGTCACGTCGCACGATGCTTTCAACTACTTCGGCCGCGCTTACGGGCTCGACGTCGAGGGCGTGCAGGGAGTCTCCACCGAGAGCGAGGCGGGGCTGCAGCGAATCAACGAGCTGGTCGATCTACTCGTCGATCGGAACGTGAAAGCGGTCTTTGTCGAGAGCAGCGTGCCGCGCAAGAACATCGAGGCCATTGTCGACGGTGCCCGAGCCCGCGGTCACGAAGTGGCGATCGGCGGCGAACTGTATTCCGACGCGATGGGTGCACCGGGCACGTACGAAGGAACGTATGTCGGCATGATCGACCACAACGTCACTACCGCGACCCAAGCACTTGGCGGTCAGGTACCCGAGACGGGCATGCAAGGTAAACTTTCCGGTAGGTGAGCTTCGCACGAGCCGGGCTCACCGGGGGCATTGAGATTCGAGCGTAACGATGTCAACTCCCATGGCAGCAGCGGCCCAGCATGCTTCGGGCGATCGCGACTCGGCAGCTCCGGGGGCCTTGCCGCTTTCGATTTACGATCTGACCGTGGCCTACCACAGCAAGCCCGTCCTGTGGGACGTCAGCCTCGACGTTCCGCCGGGCAAACTCGTGGGCATTGTCGGACCCAACGGCGCCGGCAAGAGCACTTTGTTCAAAGCCGTGATGGAACTCGTGCCGCGGGCATCGGGGCGCGTGCTCGTTTTCGGCAAGCCCTACCGGCAGAACCGTCGCCGCGTCGGCTACGTGCCACAGCGGGAGAGCGTCGACTGGGATTTCCCAGTCAGCGCCCTCGACGTCGTTACGATGGGTCTCTACGGAAAAATCGGCTGGTGTCTGCCCGTGACGCGAAAATACCGGCAGGCCGCCATGAAGGCGCTGGAGCGGGTCGGCATTGCCGACCTGGCCCACCGGCAAATCAGCCATCTATCGGGCGGCCAGCAACAGCGCACGTTTCTCGCCCGGGCTCTGGTGCAGGACGCCGACTTGTACCTGATGGACGAGCCGTTCGCCGCGGTAGACGCGGCGACCGAGCGGGTCATTGTCGACATCCTGCAGGAACTAAAGAGCGCCGGAAAGACGCTGATGGTAATCCATCACGACCTGCAGACTGTAGTCGACTACTTCGACTACGTTGTACTGCTCAACATGCGGGTCGTCGCCGCCGGCACGACCGCCGAAACGTTCACCAGCGAGAATTTGCAAAAGACCTACGGCGGCAAGCTGACGTTGTTGGATCAAGCGACCGAGGCGATGCGCCGCTCGGAGGGTTCGCGATGAGCCCCGCGGGACGCTTGGCGGCCGTGCTGCTGCTGGCAATGATCTTCGCTTCGCGCGTCTCGGACCCGGCGGTTGCCGCCGACGAAACGCGACAGGCCTCGATCACCGACCGTAGCGTGCAGTGGCCCACGGCCGGGCAATGGCGGCGGCTGCTGCTGCTGGAGGACTACAACACCCGGGTCGTCTTGCTGGGCGCGACGATGCTAGGTTTCGCCGGCGGAGCGGTGGGCAGCTTCGCGCTGCTGCGCGGCCGGGCGCTCATGGGAGATGCCCTCAGCCATGCTGCCGTGCCGGGTATCGGCCTGGTGTTTCTCGCCGTGACCATGGCCGGCGGCGATGCCAAATCGTTCGTGTTGCTCTTGGCCGGAGCCACATGTAGCAGCTTGCTTGGCCTGGCGGTGATCCTCTTCTTGCGCAATGCTACGCGGATTAAGGAAGATGCTGCATTGGGGATCGTGCTCAGCGTGTTTTTTGGGGCCGGCGCGGCCGCCCTGGGCATTGCACAGCAGACTACCGGGCACGCGGCCGGCTTGGAGGGCTTTATTTACGGCAAGACGGCTTCGATGGTCGCAAGCGACGCACTGTTGATCGCCGGGGCCGGACTGACGGTAACCGTGCTCTGCCTGCTGCTCTTCAAAGAGTTCAAGCTGCTCTGCTTCGATGAGGGGTTTGCGGCATCTCGTGGCTATTCGATTCTGCTGCTCGACATCGCGCTGATGGGGCTGGTCGTCGCTGTGACCATCGTCGGTTTGCAGGCAGTCGGCGCCATCCTGATGATTGCCATGCTGGTCGTTCCTGCTTGCGCTGCCCGCTTTTGGACGGAGCGCATGGGCCTGATGACGTTGTTGTCCGCCATCATTGGTGCAGCCAGCGCGTTGGTTGGGGCCGGCATGAGCGCCTTGCTCCCGCGGCTTCCTTCGGGGGCGATCATCGTCTTGGTCGCGTCCGTGGCGTTTGTCGTGAGTATGCTCGGCGCACCCGCGCGCGGCATCCTTGCGCGGGCCATGCGACGCCGCCGGCTGAATGCGAAGGTTCATCGCCAGCACTTGTTGCGGGCCGTATACGAATGGCTCGAGAGTCATGGTCAGGCTCCGCGGCGCGGCCAGCACGATGAGTCGGACCAGGTACCCATTGCCGAATTGTTGCCCATGCGTTCCTGGTCGCAGGGGGAGCTGCGATCGTACGTCGCGCGTGCCGAGTCGCGGGGGCTGTTACGCACGGGGCCGGGAAACCTGCTTCGGCTATCGCCTCTTGGCTGCGAAGAGGCGGCTGCGAACGTGCACAACCACCGGATGTGGGAACTCTATCTGATTCATTTTGCCGACGTGGCCGCGTCGCGCGTCGATCGCGATGCCGATGCCATCGAACACGTGCTCGATCCAACGATTCTGGCCGAACTCGAATCGTTGGTGCACGAGGGGGCCGCAGCGCGCGTCGTGCCGACCAGTCCACATCCGATGCCGCACGCCGGCGAGACGTGAGCGCTTTCTTGGATCCCGTAACATGGCCGGACTCGAAAACTGGAACTGGGCCCTCGACGGCTGGATCGTGGCCGCTGGAGTCCTCTGCGCCGTGGCCTCGGCCCTGTTGGGCAATTTTCTCGTGCTCCGCAAGATGAGCATGCTCGGCGATGCCATCAGCCATGCCGTGCTGCCCGGACTGGCCGCGGCGTTTCTCATCACCGGTGCTCGCGAAAGCGTGCCGATGTTCCTGGGCGCGGCGCTGGTGGGCGTGCTCACGGCCCTGTTAACCGAGTGGATTCGTCGCTATGGCCGGGTGGACGAGGGGGGCGCGATGGGCGTTGTCTTTACGGCGCTGTTTGCCCTGGGATTGGTGATGATCGTGCAGGCGGCCGACCAGGTCGACCTCGACCCGGGGTGCGTGCTGTACGGGGCGATCGAGCTGACGCCGCTGGACACCGTGGAGTTGGGCTCATTCCACGTGCCGCGCGTCGTGGTCGTGTTGTCGATCGTGCTGGCCATCAACCTGCTGGTCGTCGTGTTGTTCTACAAGGAGCTGAAGCTGACGTCTTTTGACCCGGAGCTGGCCAAATCGTTGGGCATCAACGCCCAGTCGATGCACTACCTGCTGATGACGCTGGTGGCCGTGACGGCCGTGGCTAGTTTCGAGACAGTGGGCAACATCCTCGTGGTGGCCATGTTCGTCGTGCCCGTGGCGGCCGCCTACATGTGTACCGACCGGCTGGCGACGATGATCGTGGCCAGTTCGCTGTTTGCCGCCGCGTCGGCCGTGTTGGGGCACATCGGTGCGATCGTCGTGCCGCGCTGGATCGGCTATCGCAGCACGACGACCGCGGGCATGATGGCCGTGGCGGCCGGATTTCTGTTCGGCCTGGCAGTATTGTTGGCGCCGCGGTACGGATTGTTGGTGAAGCTGTTGCGGCGCCGACTATTCGCCCTGCGAATCCTGGCCGAGGACGTGCTGGCCTTGTTGTATCGCGCCGAGGAGCGCACGCCGGACGAGCCCGCTCTGGCCCGCTCGCAGTTGCGGCAGCAGTTGGACCGAGGCCTTCTTGCCCGGCGCGCCGCCTACGCCTGGCTCCGCCGCCAGGGCGACATCCGCCGTCAGCGCGACGGCTATGCTTTAACCGAACAGGGACGCCGCCGCGCGCAATCGTTGGTGCGCGCCCACCGTCTGTGGGAGCAGTATCTCGAAACGGCCGCGGGCCTGGGCGAGCGCCACTTGCACGAGAACGCTGAGCAACTGGAACACTTCACCAACGAAGAGCTCCGCCGGCGTCTGGCCGACGAAACGGCCAGTCCCCGCACGGATCCGCACGGGGCGCCGATTCCCCCGGAATCGCAGCGTTAGACGTTCCCTGTTGCTGGCTGGGTCGCGTGCCGTCGCCGTTTGGTCAATCGCGACTTGCTGCTACACTCAAGCGTTCCCGCGCATGCCCCACGGCGTGCGACTCCTAGGCGGCGGAACATGAAACCCCGAAGACTGCTGCACATTATCGGCCCTGGCATCCTTGTGGCGGCCACCGGCGTCGGCGCTGGCGATCTGGCCACGGCCTCGTTCACCGGCAGCGTGCTGGGGCTGGCCATCCTGTGGGCGGTGCTCTTAGGCGCGCTGATGAAGTTCGTGCTCAACGAGGGACTGACTCGCTGGCAACTGGCCACCGGCACGACGCTCATCGAGGGCTGTGTCGAGCATTTTGGCCGGCCCGCGCGTTGGGCCTTTCTCGGCTATCTCGTGTTCTGGAGTTTCTTTGTCGGGGCGGCCCTGATGAGCGCCGTGGGCGTGACGGCCCATGCGATCTTTCCACTGACGGGAACCGAGCCGCAAGACGCCTCGACCGACAAGATCGTCTACGGCGTGTTGCACAGTGCCTTGGCCGTGGTGCTCGTGCAGGTCGGCGGTTACCGCTTGTTCGAGAAGGTGATGAGCGTTTGTATCAGCCTGATGTTTCTCGTGGTCGTCGTTTCGGCCATCGCTCTGGGACCGGATCTCGGCGGGCTGCTGCGAGGCTTGCTCGTTCCTGTGATTCCCGCGGGCGGAACGGCATGGACGGTGGCGCTTATCGGAGGCGTCGGCGGCACGGTCACCGTGTTGTGCTACGGATACTGGATACGCGAGGAAGGGCGGCTCACAACCGACGACCTGGCCACGTGCCGCATCGACCTGGCAACCGGATATCTCATGACGGCCGTATTCGGCGTGGCGATGGTGATCATCGGTGGCACGCTGGGACAGCTTGAAGGCAGCGGCGCCACACTGGTGGTGGAAATGGCTCGCACGCTCGAAACGGCACTCGGGCGTGCCGGGCCCTTCGCGAAGTGGGCCTTTCTCATCGGTGCGTGGGCCGCGGTGTTCAGCAGTCTGCTGGGCGTTTGGCAGAGCATCCCCTACCTGTTTGCCGATTTGTGGAACTTGATGCGCGGTGCCAGCCCCCAACGAACTACTATCGATACCCGCTCGCTACCGTATCGCGGCTATCTGTACGCGCTGGCTATTGTTCCGGTGGCGGGGATGACAACCGGGTTCCAGGCGATGCAGAAGGCCTACGCGATCGTCGGGGCGTTGTTCGTGCCGATGCTCGCCGTGGCCCTGCTGGTGCTCAACGGCCGTGCGGCTTGGGTCGGTCAGCAGTACCGAAACTCCTGGCTCACCGTGGCGATGTTGGCGGGAACTACCTTGTTCTTCGTGCTCGCCGCGGGTCTCGTCGTGCAGGGCCTCTTGGCTTCAGCACCCGCGGCATCGGCCAGCTAGGCGCGTGCCTTCTTGCGCTCCCTACGCGGGCAAATGGGGCACAATCGGCTCCAGATTCCTTGCGGTCACGCTTCGGGCAGTCGTTTTTCGTGTTCTAGACTTAGGAACCCCCCGGGAGTCCCTGGACGCCCGCTTCACTGCAAGCGCCATCCACCTGTGATTCGAGATTCTCGTGATGGAATACGAAGTGTCAGTCCGCGCCCTCTCCGCGACATCGGCAGTCGCGATGTTGACCGCACTCTTGGCCGGCTGCGACCGAACGGCGCAAAGTGCTCCGATCAACGCAGACCGCCCTTTGGTACGCGTTACCAACCCGATCACGCGCGACGTCACGGAGTACGCCTATTTCACCGGCCGGACCGATGCCGTGGAGTCGGTCGAAGTTCGTGCCCGAGTGACGGGCTACCTGGTGTCGGTCGATTTCCATCCCGGCTGTGACGTCGAGAAAGGGCAGCGTCTGTTTCAGATTGACTAGCGTCCCTATCAGGCCGAACTGGATCGCCGTACGGCGCAGGTGGAAATGGCGGAGGTGAACCTGAGAAATGCCGAGGCCAACTACGAGGAAACCGGTGATCTGGTCGACCTCGTGTGGATCCGCGATGCCGCGACGGCCGAGGTCGTGAAGAACAGCGCCTGCGTTATGACGCTCGACTCGGAGGGGGCCGCCAAGCAATTCATTCTCGAGCAATCGGACCACGTCCCGGTCTGGGTCTCGTTTCGCATCGACAAAGATCTCGACGAGCCGCACGCAGAATAAGTGATGCCGATACTCCGCGAATGCGACTCGAACGAGCGGGTGCGATTTCCTTAGCGGGCCACTTATCGGCGCCATCACATGCCGTGTAGTTGCATCGCGTTCAATCCGGGAAGTGCGAGAGTTTGCCAGGCCTCAGAAATCCAGTATATTCCCCATTCCTGCTGTATGACCTTGGCTGGCCTGATCGCCTATCGTGGACTCGCGCTCTCATCCTGTTTCTGCACCGCGGAATGAAATGAAATCCCATCTTGTATCGCGCCAACGCCGCGGGCCGCGCTCATGGCGCTGGCGCTTCTCTTGCGAGGAGCTCGAACCTCGTTGCCTACTTGCAATCGACATTTTCGCGGCCGGAGCCACCGGCTCCGAATCGCTCTCGCTGCAAGTCGAAGGGGAATCTGTTCAGACTTGGACGAACGTCGCGGGAAACTACGATGACGGCGTTTTTCAGCAGTTTACCTACGACGCGGAAGGGATCTCCGTCGACTCGATCCGAGTGGCATTCGTCAACGATGGCAATACACCCGGCGGCCTGGACAAAAACCTGCGCGTCGATCGCATCGTAGTCGATGGCGTAACCTATCAAGCCGAAGCGCCCAATGTTCTCTCGACCGGTACCTGGACCAGTCCGGATGGCTGCGCGCCCGGCTACAAGCAGAGTGAGTACCTGCACTGCAATGGATATCTCGCCTTCGCCGGCTCCGCCGGCGGTTCCGTCGTTCGCGTGCTGGCCGCTGGTGCCACGGGCCAGGAGGTGATCGAACTGCGGATCGATGGCACGACAGTCAGCACTTTCTCGAACATCGGCGGCAACTATAGCTCGGGGCAGTTCGTCACGTACACGCACGTGGCCGACTCGCTCGTCACGGCGGATCAGGTGGAAGTCGCTTTCGTCAACGACGGGAACACGCCCGGCGGACTGGACAAGAATGTCCGCGTTGACGGCATCGAGATCGACGGACAGTTTTTTGAGTCTGAAGCTGCCACCGTGTGGACGACCGGAACCTGGACCGATCCGGACGGTTGCACGCCAGGGTACAAGCAAAGCGAGTATCTTCACTGCGAAGGGAGCTTGTTCTATGCCACGACAGCGTCCAACCCTGGCGTTATCGGCCTGGCAACCAATGCGTACAGCATCGACGAGGACGCCGGCAGCGTCGATGTCGTGATCGAGCGCGGCCAGGGGAGCGATGGAAACGTGACGGTCGACTACCGCACCTACGCCGGCTCCGCGAGCGAGGGAGAGGATTTTCAGGGGGTATCAGGCACTGCAGAGTTCCTCGCCGGAGAGACTTTCAAGGTGATCTCCGTGCCGATTCTCGACGACGTGCTCGAAGAAGAAACGGAGCTTTTCAGTTTCACGATCGACAACGTTCAGGGAGGGGCGACCCTGCTGGTGCCGCGCACAGCGCTCATCTCGATCCTCGACGACGAGAACCCGGTGGGTGGAGGCGACGGCCTGTCCTTCGACTACCGAGACTTCAGCAACCCCGTCGACCTGCAATTCAACGGCGACGCCGATACGGTAGCGGGACGACTCCAACTGACGGACGACGGCCAGGGACAGGTTGGTAGCGCCTTCCACACGGCGGCGCTGGCTCTCGATACTGAGACCTCGTTTGCCAGCCTGTTGGAAGTTCAGCTCAGCGGCGGACAGGGTACCGGGGGTGCCGATGGCCTGGCCTTTGTTCTGGCGAACACTCCCGACGGGCCACAGGCGCTGGGTGCGCCGGGCGACGGCCTCGGCTACTATGCCATCGGCACTGCGAGCATGGCGATCGAGTTAGATACCTACCAGAACGAATTCGATCCCAGCGACAACCACGTCTCGCTGCTAACGGGCGGCGACGTCGTTGCTCCGCTGGCAACCTCGCCGTCGCCGGTCGACTTGAATGGCGGTGGAATTGTCTACGTCTGGATCGAGTACGATGGCGCCGGCGACCTGCTGGAGGTTTTCGTCTCCTCCGCGCCAACGCAGCCCGACCAACCGCTGTTGAGTCACGAGATCGATCTGTCCGCGCTGCTGGGAAGCCAGGCTTTCCTTGGAGTCAGCGCCAGCACCGGCGGGCTTGGCAACGAACACAACGTGCTCGCGTGGAAGTTCGGCACTTCGGGTAGCCCCAACTCGCCGACCAGCTTCGACGAGGAAATCGTGATCGACGGACTGACATGGCCCTCGGCAATCGAGTGGAGCGGCGATGGAGAGAACATGTACATCTCCGAGTTGCCGGGCATCGTACGGGTCTTTCGCGACGGCCAGTTGCTGCCCGCGCCGGTAGTCGACATTTCCCCGCGCGTCAACTTCACCGACGACCGCGGCCTGCTTGACATTGCTGTGCATCCCGATCTGGCCAACCACCCGTACCTCTACCTAATCTACGCGTACGATCCGCCAGAGGTGATGAACTACGCTGGGCTAGCTGGTCCCGACGGTGCGGGAAATCGAGCGGGACGCATGGAACGGTTTACTCTCGACGCCACGACCGACTACACGACCATCGTTCCCGGTTCTGAAGTCGTCTTGCTGGGGTCGAACAGCACCTGGGAGAACTTTAACGCCTTTGTCGATAGCACGAACGATTTCGACGAACCACCCGCCGGCGTTCTCCCAGGCGGCGAGAATCTCCGCGATTTCCTGGCAGCCGATAGTCGGTCGCATACCGTCGGCCAGGTGGAGTTCGGTCTGGACGGGGCCCTGTACGTCACTAACGGCGATGGTGTTTCTTTCAACCAGGTGGATCCGCGGGCGGTGAGGGTGCAAGACGTCGACAACTTGTCGGTTAAGGTTCTCCGCCTCGATCCGCTCACAGGCGCAGGGTTGGCCGACAATCCGTTTTACGACGGCGACCCTCAAAGCAACCGGTCCAAGGTCTTTCAACTCGGGTTTCGGAACCCGTTCCGATTCACGATTCATCCCAGCACTGGCCAGATTTTCGTCGGCGATGTGGGGTGGACGATGTGGGAGGAAGTCAACACCGGCGACGCAGGTGACAACTTCGGCTGGCCTTACTACGAGGGAGCCAGCGGCGCAAGTGCAAGGACAAGCGAATACCAGAACCTCCCCGAGGCCCAGGCGTTCTACGCCAGCGGGGAGCCCGTCACGCCCGCGATACTCGCCCTGAATCATGGCATCGACGGAATCAACGCTATTGTCATGGGCGATGTATACGACGGCGACGTGTATTCCGAGGACTACCGGGGCGACCTGCTGTTCAACGACTTGGGACAAGGAATTGTGCGCAACGTTAGCTTCAATGCCGACGGGAGCATCGCGTCGGTTGAGACGTTCACGACCGGGGCCGAGGTGGTCGTTCACATTCGTACGGGCCCCGACGGCTACCTGTACTATGTGGACTTGGACGACGGAGTCGTCGGCCGCTGGATTGAGTCAGCCAACCAGGCTGTCGCGAGCGGTTCCTCATCAACTTTCGCGTCGGATGACGCAACGATTGCGCTGGCCTTGTCCATGCCATCGCCAGCGTCGGACACAGGCGCCAATGCAACGGAGGCACGCGACGCCCAGGCGATCGAGGTGAGACCGGCGGACGGCCATCAGCCGCGTCCTTCTCGGCGCACTGTCTCGTCGTGCCTGGTGACGTCTTCTGTACTGCCGGCGCTCAATCGCGACGGGGCGGTGCTCGAGCACGTGTACGCAGCGTTGGGTGGCGACGATTCGTCGTCGGATGACGGCTTGCGGCTGCCGCTTCGGTAGCCAACGTGCATGGCTTCCTAACGGTTCCCGGGAAACGGGAATTGTGCCCACCCGCGCGAAGGGTGTGGGGAATGTGTTCATGTGTACACTATTGCCATGCGCTCCGAGCAACTCACCGAAGCCCAGCTCGAGTCCCTGGTCGCCAGCGTCCGGCCGATGCTCCGCTACCTGGGCCGGCTCGAGAAACGCATGGAGGCGCAGGGCTTTCCGGCCGACGATCGTCTGCTGCGACTGGTGCGCGAGACGCGTCAGGCAGCCCATGATTTGGCGCTCGAACTGCACTACTTGAGCTGCGACGGCGTAGGCCGGCCGCGTCGACAGCCCGACTAGCGATGGCGAAGGAGCAACGCGGGGTAGGTGCGGTTCCATATGTTCGCGCCACACGCGAATCGACACGCCGTGTCCACGGTTCCCTGCGAGCAACCCCGGCGAGCCGGAAGTGTTGCTGGCTGCCAGGCAGTCAACATGGGGAACGGCGCCCCGCTGGCGAGGAGGCGAGATCGGACGAGACCGTTCTTGCTCGTTCCGGGCACTTCGCGCCAATCGGGCCAAGCGTCCACAGGACTGCCGTATGTCTTGTGCTTTCCGCATGCCAGCTCGTGGGACGGCCGGCTGTCCGTCCGAATCCCGCTCCTTCCTTGATTCGCGGCTGGCTGTACGCCTGTGCGGTGATAGAATCCATCAGCTTCCTATTAATCATGGGTTCCGGCGAGCACATCGATGTTTGATTTTTTCGCGCAGCTCTTCAGTGCGGAGGGCTTCCCGCCAAGGTGGCAATGCGGAGACTGGTCGTCCTTTCACGGCTGGCTCTACATCGTGTCCGACCTAGGCGTGTGGTCGGCCTACACGGCGATCCCCGCCGCCCTGGCGTATTTCGTCTGGCGCAAGCGGGCGGTGCCCTTTCGCGGCGTGTTTCTGCTGTTCATTGCATTCATCATGGCCTGTGGTTTGACGCACCTGCTCGACGCCGTGATGTTCTGGTGGCCGGGCTATCGCCTGCTGGGACTGGTTGAGCTGATCACCGCGGTAGTCTCCTGGGCCACGGTGGTCGTGCTGGTGCCGATGGTTCCCCGCGCGCTGGCCTTGCGCACCCCGGAGGAACTCGAGCGCGAGATCGAAGCCCGGCGAAAGGTCGAAAGCGAGCTACAACGGGCCAACGAAGACCTCGAACGCCGGGTCGCGCAGCGCACCGCTGAGCTCGAAGAAGCCAACGCGACCTTGGTTCGAGAGCGCACACGGTTCGAGACGACGTTGGCCAGCATCGGTGATGCCGTGATCGCCACCGACACGTCCGGGCACGTCACGTTCGCCAACCCCGTTGCCGAGACGCTGACGGGTTGGAGCGTCGCAGAAATGGTGGGCCAGCCCCTCAATTCGGTCTTTGAGATCGTGCACGAGCAAACGCGGCAACCGGCGGAGAATCCGGCTTACCGCGCCTTGAGCGAGGGCGCGATCGTCGGCCTGGCCAACTACACAGTCTTAATCGACAAGGAGGGTGTGGAACGACCGATCGATGACAGCGCCGCCCCCATTCGTGGAGACGACGGCCGGATCCTAGGCGTCGTATTGACGTTTCGCGACGTGACGCTGCAGCGCAGCTCCGAGCGGCTTCTCGTGGAAAGCGAAGAGAAGTTTCGCACGATGGCCGATTCGATTCCGCAGTTGGCGTGGATGACCGAACCCGACGGATTCATCGTTTGGTACAACCAGCGATGGTACGACTACACCGGCACGACCTTCGAGGAGATGAAGGGCTGGCGATGGCGGGCGGTGCACGATCCCGATCACGTCGAACGCGTCGTGGCCAGTTGGAAGGCGGCCATCGCGCGGGGCGAGCCCTGGGAAGACACCTTTCCCCTTCGCCGGCACGATGGCGCCATGCGCTGGCACCTGTCGCGGGCAGTTCCCGTTCGGCACGAAGGCGGCGAGATCGCCGGCTGGTTCGGCACCAACACCGATATTACGGAAAGGTTGGAGATGGAAGAGACGCTCAAGGAAGAGGATCGGCGCAAGAATCTTTTTCTCTCAACCTTGGCTCACGAACTGCGAAATCCCCTGGCCACGATCAGCAACGCGCTGCAGCTCTGGCCGATGGTGCAGGACGACAAGGCCGAGATGCAACAGCTGCGAACGATGGCCGAGCGCCAGCTCCAGCAACTGGTGCGGCTCATCGACGACCTGTTGGAAGTCTCCCGAATCACGCGGGGTAAGATCGAAGTTCGTCCTCAGCCCACGGACTTGCGGGCGATCGTAACGGATGTGATCGCGACGCTGCGCCGCTCGATCGAGTCGCACGACCACTTGCTTCACGTCGAGTTGCCCGAATCGCCGGTGATCGTCAATGCGGACGTCACACGCATGACACAGGTATTCACCAATCTGCTGAACAATGCCGACAAATACACGCCGAGCCGGGGAGAGATTACTATCCGCCTGGAGCAGGCCGAAGGTCGTGTCTTGCTCAGCGTGCGCGACAACGGGCTAGGCATCCCCAAAGGAATGTTGACCAAGATCTTCGAGATGTTCCAGCAGGTGGATAGCTCACCCGAGCGCTCCCAGGGAGGGCTGGGTATCGGGCTGACGCTGGCCCGAGAACTCGTCGACATGCACGGCGGCACGATCGAGGCCAAGAGCGAAGGCCCCGGAACCGGCAGCGAGTTCGTAGTCACCTTGCCCGCTCTAGCCGCAACTGCCGATGCCGAGTCGCGCCCCACCGAGGAACCCACTGCGGCCGAGGGAGCGCTGCCGCGCCTGCGCGTGCTGGTCGTCGATGACGTCCAGGCTTCGGCGAAGACTCTGGGCAAGATCTTGGAGAAAATCGGGCAAGACGTCGCGGTCGTAACCGAGCCTGCCGCCGCGATCGAGCACGTCCGGCAGCATCATCCGGACGTCGTGTTTCTCGATATTGCCATGCCGGGCATGAACGGCTACGACGTCGCGCGGTGCATCCGGGCGGACGCGGCCGACCTCCAGCCGGTTATCGTCGCACTCACTGGCTACGGGCAAGAGGAAGACCGTCAGGCTGCCTACGATGCCGGCTTCAATCGGCACATGACCAAGCCGGCAAACATCACTGCGCTGAAGCAGTTGCTCTCGAGCCTGAGTTCTCCGAAAACTCCGCCGCCCCAGTCGAAGGACGTGCCTTAGCCCATGGCTGGTCGTCGAGCCGCCGAAGTGGCCGATAGTCTACCGTCGTGTGACCACCCAGTCACGCTGCGGCACCTAGCTGCTCTTCGACGATGGCTAACAGCTCGCGAAAGTTGACCGGCTTGGGGAAGACGCGTAGCACGCCTGCTTCGACCGCTGGAAACACCACGTCGATCGTCGTATACCCGGTGAGGAACACGGCCGGCAACTCGGGCCGAGCGCGGCGAATCCTTCGCATCACGTCGACGCCGTTCATTCCCGGCATCTGATAGTCGATAATTGCCAAGCCGTAACGGCGTTGCTCGATGCGCGTCAGCGCTGCCTTGCCGTCGAGCGCAATATCGGCCATATAGCCGTGCGCGTGAAAGAGTTTGGCCATCGTTTCGCAAGCGTCCAGGTCGTCGTCAACAAGCAGGATGGGGAGCGTCATGGTGTCGTCGAGGGTTCCTTCTTAGGGAGTCATAGATCCACTTCGTGGAGTGCAAATCCTGGGCCAATTTGGTGTTCCGTGCGGCCAGAGGGCTGCACGGCGGCGTGAGTCGCGAAGAAGGCCTCGTCATGCAAAATTGGACAAGGCAATTTCAACTGGAGGATAGGGGACTTGAACCCCTGACCTTCTGGCTGCCAGCCAGACGCTCTCCCAACTGAGCTAATCCCCCGAGAGCTTGGAACAAGGAAAAGTATCAGTCCCAAGCCGCGATGTCAAGGCGACCGGAGTGGCTGCTGGGCCCCCAAATCACTAGGCTCGTAACGCTTTCCGTCGATCACCAGTCGCCCGCCGCGATGCTCGATGGCCGGGGCTGCACGATCGCCCAGCCGACAATCGTACAACCACAGCCGGGCAAAGTCGGACACCCGCAATTGCGAGCCACCATTGTCGTAGAGATGGCAGTCGTCGAGTTCGACCCACGTTGCGCCGCGAACCGAGATGCCGCTCTTGCCATTGGCGCGGCAGTCGAGCCGCTCCAGCCGCGTCTGGTTGGCCACGTCGTACACGGCCACCCCATCGACAGCAAATCCCTGCACGACCAGGTCGCGAATCAACACGCCCTCGACATAGTACAGCGTGATGCCGGTCTGAAGGCCGCAGCACCGAGGCTCGTAGTCGCTGGGCATGCGGCCGGGCTCGACGCGGAAGTAGATCCTGCCGTGCCAAAGAGACCACTCCAACGGTTCCAGCGGCGGAAATCGCTCATCGGCCCAGCGGGCTGGACGACACGTCGCCGGGCGACCTTTTACGAACAACCGTTGGTCTCCCAACCGCTGCGGGCGATAGGCAAACACGTCGCCCGCGACGTGCTCCCACTGGTCGTCCGGAATGCCTACCGAGCCGTCGAGTCGGGCACCCTGTCCCTCGATGACTAGCGGGCCCAACACCGAACCACCGTGCTGGCTGCCCACCAGACTTAGCGCTTCGCGATAGGGTTGGCCTGTGTTGGCCAGCACGATCCGATCCGACGGCTGGGCCAATCGTAAGGCCTTGGAGATCGTGGCCACCGGCCCGGAGCGCGCGCCGAGTGACCGGGCGTTGGTGCCGTCGCGACGGTCGTCCCCGCCGAGGTTGCTGACGTAAATGTCGCGGGCCGCCGCATGACTGCAACAGCACAACAGGCAAACCAGCCACTTTGCTCGCATCAGACATCCTCCTCGGCGGTTCGCTCCGGGACGGCACCGCGGTAAACTGCACGGACGACTAGAATGTTCAAGTGTAGGTCCCAGTGTAGTCACAACGGCAAAGTGCGTCCGCTGGATCAACTCGCGACGTTTGGGCGTTCTGTTTTCTGGGCCGACGCACGCCAAAAAAAGGCCAGAAGGGTGAAAGGCTGCAGCATGCGAGTCTCCATTCAAGGACGGACTCTGGAACTGGCGTTGGGTGACATTACGGACCAAGAGGTCGACGCGATCGTCAACGCCGCCAACAGCCAATTGGCCGGCGGGGGCGGGGTCGACGGGGCCGTCCACCGCCGCGGCGGACGTACGATCATGGCCGACACGACGAAGCGCTATCCCGGTGGCTGCCCTACCGGCTCGGCCGTGATCAGCACCGCGGGCGACCTTCCGGCGCGCTTTGTGATCCACGCCGTGGGGCCTCGCTGGGGCGGCGGCCAGTCCGGCGAAGCCAAGCTTCTCGAAAGCGCGTATCGCACGGCCCTCGGTCTGGCCTCGGAGCACGGTTGCGCGAGCGTTGCCCTGCCGGCGCTTTCGTGTGGCGTGTATGGATATCCGATCGACGAGGCCAGCCGTATCGCACTGGCGACGACCCAATCGTTCTTGGAGCAGGATCCCAACGTGCAATTAGCGCGATTCGTCCTCTTCAGCGAGGGCATGCTGGGCGCGTTTTCCGCGGCTCTTGAGGAACTCTCGTCCTAGACGCGTTCGGCTTCCGGCGAGGGCGGCTACCGTCGCCGACGCCGTGCCGTCAGGAGATCGGAGAGTTTTTCACCGCTGCGGGCCAGCACGTATGCGGCGATGAAGAAGGTCGCGAACACGGCAGCCGCAGCGGCCTCTTCGGTCGCGCTTTCGGCCACTAGGAACGCCCGCGTGAACAGTACCACACCGGTCAGCACGACCAGGACGCACATCGTCCACATAATGATCTGCGTCGTACGCATCACGCCGCGTAAAGCTGGACCTCGCAGCCCGGCGGGCGCAGGCTGCGGCCGGGCGGGCGTGCTTGACTCGGCGGGCTTGTTGGCCAGCGCCGTCTGCGTCGCTTGGGTTGCCGAACCGGCAGGCGCAGTGGCTTCGGGCGAGAACAGTCCACGCAGATTGACCGCCGTCGCCCATGATTCCATTCCCTCGCGCCACAGCAGGTCGTCGGGCGAGAGCCGTCCGGCGTCGGCCAGTTGTTTCAGCTCGGACGCCGAGACGGGCCCAAACTGCTGATCGTTGCGGGCGTAATACCATTGAACTTCCGCCATCTGTCCATCTCGCTCTGAGCTGATCGAACCGACCGGTGTCGCCGGATCCGTCATTGCTAGTGTACCGTAGCTGAGAGTGCGTGGGGAATCACCACCGCCACGGCCGCGAACCGAGCGTTTGGCCCTGCCGTCGCGAAGCGGGCGGCTTCGACGTCGAGTCGGCCATCTACCCCCCCGACTCTTCGTCGCGAACCTTTTCCTTCGGCTGCGTGCCCAACTGGATTCCATTGCGACCCTGGTTTTCCTGAGGCCTCTCCATCGGACGGGTTGCTAGCGCCACGCTGTTTTCCTCTGGATGTCCGAGCACTTGAACCAACTGAGCTCCCAGCAGCAGCAGGATGCTTGCGCAATAGACCCACAGCATGATGACGATGAAGGAGCCGACGATTCCGTAGGCGGAGTAGTGGCCCCCGATGAAGAACTGCGACAAGAGGGCCGCGCCGATCTGCCAGATGACAGCCACCGCCACGCCGCCGACCAGGGCATGCCGCCACATGACCGTCACACGCGGGATTGTCTTGAAGATCAGCGAAAGCGCCAGCGCGTTGATCGTCACCGCGACGCCGATCTGCAAGCTCGGCCACAACACCAGCGTCCAGTGAAGGTGCTCTTTTTCGGCCCACGTTTCGACCGCGGTCAATAGCAGTTGCACCAGCAGTGCCACGAGCATCACCAGGCCCAGGCCCATCAGGGCCAGGAATGCCTTGAGGCGATTCCAGAGGGCGTTGCGAATCGCCGCGCGCACGCCGCGCTCCGCAGGCGTGACGGCGTGCCACAGCCTGCCGAAGGCGGCTTCAAGTTGTGAAAAGACTCCAATCGCTCCCAGCAACAACACGCCGATGCCGAACACGCCGCTGGTGAAGGCCCTTTCCTGCACGACGTCGACAAACTGGCTCACTTGATCGGCCAACGACGGCGAGGTGGTGCGCGACACGAATTCGAGAAACTGCTCGCGTCGGCCCTGCACGCTGGTTGAGAATCGCAGGGCGAATCCCAACACCGAAAGCAGCACGGAGACCAGCGGAAAGAACGAGAACGCGGCATAGTAGGCCATCGACGCCGCCAGCATGTTGCCGTCGTTGCGGCTCCACCGCTCGACCGTCTTGGCGATGATGGCCCAGAGCTCTTTCAGCACCTTCATGCGGTATCCTTGACCTCGATGGGTTCCGTCTGGCCTGGCCGGATCACCATTGCGAGGACGGCTCTCTGCTGTTAGACGCACGCCAGAGGCCTTGCGTCATCCCCCACGCCGGGTTTTTGGCTCAGCTTCTATTCAATCGTAAGAATCGGCGCCGGCGCCACAACCGTACAATCAGCAGTGGCGGGCGGCCCAAATCGCCTCAGCGGTGGTCTTTCTGTCACGCCGAGCGCCAAATTCGGTACAGCCGCGCCGTCCATGAAGTCGATTCGGGCAGCATCCCGATACGATAAGCGGATGCTCACCCGCGCAGGCCAGCAGCCTGCGCCGCACGAGACACGCAGCTCGGAAGGTACCTGTGGTGGAAATCAATCGCAATCAATACTTCCTGATAGGCTTGGTGCTGCTGTTCCTGGGCCTGCAGGTGCGGATGGTCGAGAGCTACGTGCTCAACGAGAAGGCTAGCCGGTTTGTCTCCGACCGGCTGACGATGTTGGCCAGCAACAACGACTCGGACGGTGCGTTCATGCCCGCCGCCGGGCCCAAGCCTCGCCACACCCTTCGGCCGCCGGTCTGGCTGGGATACGCGCTTATCTCGGTCGGGGCGGTGCTGGTGCTGCACAGTCTGGCCATGCGGCGGCCGGGCGGATAGCATCCTCGGGCCGCACTCTCGCGCTGCGCCGGTCCTCATTGCGTCGGCCCCCCGTCCGACCTAGGCTTTCCAGGCTCTGCCGCCGCGGAGTCGGCGGGCGGCTTGACCGCCGAAAATCGTGTTCGTAAACTCAAAGGTTGGCTTGTGTTGGCACTTTATGCAACATATGTGCCCTGCGAATTTCTGGGAGTTCTAGCGCCCTCGAGGGTGAATCGAGCCGCTTTGTGAAGCGCGCACTGATCAGTGATATCCATAGCAACCTCGAAGGTCTCGAGGCGGTGTTGGCGGATATTAAGCAGCAGGGTATCCGCGAGATATACTGCCTGGGGGACATTATCGGCTATGGCCCCAACCCGCGCGAATGCATCGATCTGGCGATGCAATGCGAGGTGTGTTTGCTGGGGAACCACGATCAAGGGGCCCTGTTCGACCCAGAGGGTTTCAACACGGGCGCCGAGCGGGCCATCTTTTGGACCCGTGACCAGTTGGAAAGCCCCCGCGGCAATCCGGCCGACAATGCCAAGCGATGGGACTTCCTTGGCGAGTTGCCGCGTAATCGCCGCGAGAATGGCTTCCTCTACGTGCACGGCTCGGCCCGCAATCCGCTCAACGAATACGTCTTTCCGGAAGACATTTACAATCAGCGGAAGATGGAAAAGATCTTCAGCCTGATTGAGCACCACTGCTTTCAGGGCCATACCCATGTGCCCGGCATCTTCACTCAGAGCATGAACTTCATCAGCCCCGAAGAGGTCAACTACACCTATCGGCTCGGCGACGAGAAAACGATGATCAACGTCGGCTCGGTGGGCCAGCCACGCGACGGCGATCCGCGCAGTTGCTACGTCGTGCTGGAGGACGGGCTGATTACCTTCCGTCGCGTGCCCTACGACTTTGAGCAGACGATCAAGAAGATCTACGACACGCCCGACTTGGACAACTTCCTGGGCGACCGGCTCCGCGAAGGCCGCTAGTCCGGACGTGACGTCGGCGAATCTCCAGCCTCGCTGAGCGAATAGACCTCCGGGGCGCGTTTTCGTCCCTGTTTCGCGGGCGCTTGCCCCCTCGAACCGGTTCTGGTTGCCATTGCAACTTCGGGCCAGAGGCGAACAATAAGAGCTAGATGGCCGCCGCGCGTGCGGCCGCCTGCCTCCTCGGGGTATTTGCACTGTTCCTCTGTTCCACAAAGGACTTATACTCCCGTGGACCGACGCTTCCTGTTGTTCGCCGTTCTCGTGGCGGTGATCTTTGTCGTCAACCAGATCGTCTGGCTGCTGATCTTTCCGCCCGAGCCGAAGGCCCCGCGGCCCGTCGCCGAAAAGAAGGCGGCCGGGCAGGCCGACCCCGGCAAAAAAGACGCCCAGGACGCTGAGCCACCCGCCGGCAATGTGCCCGAGCCCGAGGCGAAAGGCACTCCCGACGACGCGGAGGCCCCACCGCAGGACGCCCGCGAAGACGAGCAGCCGGCCGTCCAGGCCCCGCAGCAGGAGATCGAGCCGCAACGCGGAGCGCTGGGCTCGCTCGATCCGGCCAGCCCTTACCGCATGGCGGTCACCTGGAACAATCGCGGCGGGGCCATCGAAGTCATTGAGCTCAACAGTCCCGACTACCGGGCCCTGGATAGTTTTACAGGCTATTTGGGCTACTTGGCGCCGTTCGACGCTCCCAAGCGGGCCGGGGCCCTGGTGCGCGTGGTCGGCGACGGCTCGCCCGCCGCCGCCGCAGGCCTCGAAGCGGGCGACGTCATCCACGCCATCGGCGAAACGAAGATCAAGAACGCCCAACAACTGATCGATGCCCTAAAGCAAACCGAGCCCGGCCAGGAGATCGGGCTGTCGGTCGATCGCGACGGCGAGGCAAAGCAACTGACGGCCACGCTGGGACATCATCCGCTTGAGCTCGTGCGCCCCGAGTACGAAACCAAGCGAGTGGAGATCGTGGAGCCCGGCAAGCACGATCCGCTTTCCTTTCTGACGACGATTCAGCAGTACGACGATCGTTCGCTGTCGGACGACAACAAGGAGCTGGGCGGGGTCCACCTGCGCACCAAGCCCTGGGAAGTGGTGGAGGCCGACGACGAGCACGTCGTATTTCGCGCCGAGGTGCCGATTCTGAACCTGGAAGTCACCAAGACGTTTCGCCTGGCGCGCGTACCGCAGAGCGACCACGACGACGCCACGTTCCCCGCCTACGACCTTACCTTCGACGTCAGCGTCAAGAACCTGGACGACGAGCCGCACGAAGTCGCCTATCGCCAGGACGGGCCGACAGGCCTGCCCACCGAAGGGTACTGGTATGCCAGCAAGGTCAGCCATGAGTGGTTCGGCAGTGCCGGGCTGCGCGACGTGATCGTGAAGTTCGAGGGACGTCAGCTCGATCAAGTGGCCCCGAGCGAGCTGAACGACGAAGACTTCGAGCAGGTTTGGGGGGCGACGGCTTCGCTCGACTACATCGCTGTCGATGCACAGTACTTTGCCGCGGCTCTGATTCCCCGCAAGGCGGAACCCGACGAGATCATGTTCGAGCGGATCCTTCCGCTTAAGGTGGGCACGTTGCCCAAAGATGGCCAGGCCCGGTTGCTGGACGTCTCATTCCGCCTCGATAGCAAAGCGGCCAAGCTCGAACCGGACGGAGCACCGCTGGCAGATCAATTTCGCATCTTCGCGGGTCCAAAAGTTCCCGAGTTGTTATCGCAATACGGGCAACCGGGGGCCTCGTTGGGGACGCTGGTCAATTACGGATTGTTCTCGCCCATCTCGCGGCTGTTGGGCAGCGTGTTGCACTTCTTCTACAGCTTTGTCGGCAACTACGGCATTGCGATCGTGATGCTCACCGTGCTCGTACGCGGCTGCATGTTTCCCATCAGCCGCAAGCAGGCCCTGGGCGCGCAGAAGATGCAAGAACTGCAGCCCGAAATGAAGCGCATCGCCGAGAAGTACAAGAACGATCCCGAGAAACGGACGCGCGCCACGCAGGAGCTCTTCCGCAGTCACAACTACAACCCATTGGGCGGCTGCCTGCTGGCCTTTTTTCAGTTGCCGATTTTCATGGGGCTGTACCGCTCGCTGATGGTCGACATCGAGCTGCGCCAAGCGCCCTTGATCAGCGAAAACATTCGCTGGGCGTCGAATCTTGCCGCCCCCGACATGTTTTGGAATTGGACCGGGGTCATGCCCGAGTTCATCACCAGCGGCACGGGGCTGCTCGGACTGGGGCCCTATCTGAACATCCTACCGCTGTTCACCGTGGGACTGTTCATCACGCAACAACGCATGTTCATGCCGCCCGCGGCCGACGAGCAGTCTCGCATGCAGCAGAAGATGATGCAGTACATGATGATTTTCATGGGCGTGTTGTTCTTTAAAGTGGCCAGCGGTTTGTGCGTGTACTTCATTGCCTCGAGCCTTTGGGGCATCTGCGAACGAAAGCTCCTGCCCAAGGCCAAGGCACAAGCCGGCGGCGAGAAGGCAGGCGGCAGCTCGGGCGCCTCGGTGCCTGTTGCCACACCGTCATCGGGCGGAAACGGCGCACCGGCTGGAAAGCGAAAACGGCAGAAGGGACGCAAGTAGCAGAAAGCTGCGTGTCCGTTCTCGCGCTAAGACCAGCACGCGGCTCGTTTAATCGCATGGGCTATCGGCCGTGTATCACACCGACGACACGATTGCTGCCATTGCCTCCGCACCGGAAGGTTCCGCACGCGGCATCATTCGCATCAGTGGGCCCGCCGTGCCGGCGATTCTATCAGCCTGTTTTCAACCTGCCGGCGGTGAGCAGCTCATCTGCACGGACCGGGCTTCAGCTCGCCGCGGAACGGTCTCGCTGCAGCGTCCACGCGCCCGACGTCTCGACGCCGAAGTCTATCTCTGGCCCGAGGGGCGAAGCTACACGCGGCAAACCTCGGCGGAACTTCACACGATCGGTTCGCCTCCACTACTTTCGGCCGCGTTGCAGGCTGTGTGTGCTGCCGGGGCCCGAGCAGCCGAGCCGGGTGAGTTCACGCTCCGCGCCTTCCTGGCCGGAAGGCTGGACCTGACGCAGGCCGAGGGCGTGCTGGGTGTCATCGATGCGCGCGGCGACGAGCAGTTGCGCCAGTCCCTCGGGCAATTGGCCGGCAACCTGGCCCGGCCGCTGGGGCAGTTGCGCGACTCGCTATTGGACCTGCTCGCGCATCTGGAGGCTGGCCTCGACTTTGTCGAGGAGGACATCGAGTTCGTCACGCGACAGCAGCTCGACGAGCAGATTCAGGACGCCCTCACGCAGGTCGAGCGGATCGCCGATCAACTGGCGAAGCGGCGCCGCAGCGACGCCGCGCCTCGTGTCGTGCTGGTGGGCTCGCCCAACGTCGGCAAGAGCAGCCTGTTCAACGCTTTGGCTAACCGCTGTGCCGCGCTTGTCTCCGATCGGCCGGGCACGACGCGCGACTACCTCACTGCGCGGCTCGATCTGGGCGGTCAGCAGTGCGAATTGATTGACACGGCCGGCCACGAGAGTGCACACGCGGCGATTGCGTCAGCCGCGCGAGACTTCGCTGCCTCCCAAGCGGCGTCCGGCGACTTGGTCTGCTTGTGTTTGGATGCGACGCGTCCGACGGTCGACTGGGAACGCGAGCAACTGGCCACCGTGCCGGCCGTGCCGCGCCTGATCGTTTGGACCAAGTGCGATCGCGGTCGCCCCATGGAGCTGCCTACGGCCGTTGCCACCAGCGCGCACACAGGGCAAGGGCTCGACGAGCTTCGCGGTGTTCTGTCGCAAGTGTTGGCCCACACCCGCGGCGAGTCGGCTGCTAGCCTTACGGCCGAGCGATGCGGCGCGAGTCTCCAGGCCGCCGGCGAGTCTCTCCGGCGAGCAGGCGCGCTCATTGGCGCGCTCGAGGGCGAAGAACTGATCGCGTCCGAACTCCGGCTGGCACTGGGTCAGTTAGGCCAGGTCGTTGGGGCGGTCTACACCGACGATATTCTCGATCGCGTGTTCAGCCGCTTTTGCATCGGCAAATAGCGGCTCGACGGCCGGGCAATACCCTGGATGGCGCTTCTGCCATCAGAATCTTGTTCCAAACGTCAAGATCCGGCGACCGGTGACGAATGCCCCCTTGAATGGACCGGTTGAGAAGCAGGCAATCGAACTGGCCCTGAGTCCGGTGTTGGAGTAGTATCTCCCCCGCGTCCCCCCTCCTGGTTGCCGACGCCCCGGTATCGAGCCACCGTCCCCGGTCACAGCATTCCCCTACACACGAGTGAGGTATCCCCATGCGAGCCCCGGCATTGGCATTGTTAGTGGTGGCGACGCTTGGTGCTCCCCGAGCGCTGGCCGAGTCGAAATCGGTCGCCATCGGCACGAAGGTCGACAATTTCACGCTCCGCGATTATCACGGCCAGCCCTATTCGCTCGACGAAGTGGGCCAGGGTAAGGTCGTGGTGCTGGCCTTTCTGGGCACCGAATGCCCACTGGCCAAGCTGTACGCCTCGCGGCTGAATGCTCTGGCCGACAAGTATGAAGGCAAGGACGTCGTGTTTCTGGGACTCGACGCCAACCGGCAGGACTCCGTGACCGAGATCGCGGCATTCGCCCGGGTGCACGAGATCGATTTCCCGATTCTCAAAGACCTGAACCAGGTCGTGGCCGACGCCGCCGGCGCCACACGAACGCCTGAGGCCGTGGTGTTGGATCGCGAAGGCCGGATCCGCTATCGCGGCCGCATCGACGATCAATACGGCTTCAACGCGCAAAACGCCAACTACCAAAAGCCGGAGCCGGAAAAGAACGACCTGGCCGAAGCGATCGACGCCGTGCTCGCAAACAAGTCGGTCGAACTGGCAGAGACCCGCGCTCCTGGATGTTTGATCGGCCGCAACCTGCAGCCGGTGGCCGACAGCGAGGTGACCTACTCAAACCAGATCGCGCGAATCATGAACGCCAATTGCGTGTTCTGTCACCGCGAAGGCCAGATCGCCCCGTTCACGCTGACCAACTACGAGGAGGTGGCCGGTTGGGCCTCGATGATCAACGAGGTCGTCCAGTTGCAGCGGATGCCGCCCTGGCATGCCAACCAGGAGTATGGCCATTTCAAGAACGACGCCCGGCTCAGCGACAGCGACAAGGAACTGATCGCCGAGTGGGTCGACGCCGGCGCGCCCGAAGGCGATCCGGCCGACTTGCCGGAGCCGCCCCAGTTCGCCGAAGGCTGGATGATTCCCGAGCCCGAGGAAGTCGTCTACATGCGCGACGAGGCATTCGACGTGCCGGCCACGGGCGTCGTCGACTACCAGCATTTCGTGGTCGATCCGGGCTGGAAGGAAGACCGCTGGATCGCGGCCATCGAACCGCGTCCGGGCAATCCCGCGATCGTGCATCACATCCTGCTCTTCGTGCTGCCGCCCAGCGGCAACATGATGGGGGGACTGGGCAGCGGCAACGACTTTCTAGGGGCCTATGCCCCGGGACTGCGTCCCGAACCACTCAAGCCAGGCCTGGCCCGCTTCGTGCCGGCCGGCTCGAAACTCATTTTCCAGATGCACTACACGCCTAACGGGTCAGAACAGAAAGACCGCAGCTACTGCGGGTTTGTGTTCGCGGATCCCGAGACCGTCAAACAGGAAGTGCGGGTTAGCAGCGCCGTGAATGCTGTCTTCCAGATCCCGCCGGGGGATTCCAGCTTCCCCGTCAATGCCCGGTACATCTTCCACGAAGATACACACTTGCTGACCATGATGCCGCACATGCACCTGCGCGGCAAAGCGTTCCGCTACGAGGCCGTCTATCCCGATGGCAGCAAGGAAGTTCTGCTCGACGTGCCGAACTACGACTTCGGCTGGCAGACCAACTACCGGCTGGCCGAGCCCAAGTTTCTGCCGCGCGGTACGCGGATGGACTGCTACGCGGTGTTCGATAACTCGGAAGACAACCTCAACAATCCCGACCCGACCAAAACGATCGGTTTTGGCGATCAGACGTGGGACGAGATGATGATCGGCTTCTTCGAGGCCACGCCGGCACACGAGGATCGCCAGGACCCGAACTACGAGGCGAAACAACTTTCGCGCCTTGAGCAGTTCGCGGTCATCATGAACGCCACGAAGGGCGAGCCAGACGACAACGTCAAGGTCGGTGCATACATGGCGCTGAAAGATCCGGAGATCTTCGGACAGTTCGGCTACATTTTGCGGACGATGGTTCCCATGGTCGACCGCGTATGCGTCACCACCGTAAAGGATGGCACGGTCGTCGAGCTACTCGGACCCAGCTCCGACGATGACGACGACGAGGGTGAACAAGCGGTCGCTGAAGAGATCGTCGAAACCCGTCAGAAAGCGGCCGGCGGCAAACCGCTTCCCAAGCCGATCGGCGCGCCGCTTCAAGCGGTCGAAGCCGAGGGCGAAAGCCTGGCCGAATACGTTTCCGCGGCCGAACCGATCGTAAACAGCGATCTGCGTGAGGCCTCCGGCAAGCTGATGGCCGAGATGCGCAACCGCGGCCTGAAGTCGAGCATGCACATTCCGGCCGAAGTGCAGGGCCAAAAGGTCACGATCAACTTCTGGAGCCGGGATCCCAGTGCCTTCCCGGAGATGGCTCAGGCGTTTCTGACCGGGCTGGCTCAGGTCATGACCGCACCTGCTGACGCGCAGGCTGCCAAGTAGCTGCTCGCGCTCTAGTCGATACTCTCTGTGTGTTCTCAGCGGGGGCCGGGGTCATAAAGACTTCCGGCCCCCGACTTGTTTGCCGAGCGCCCCGATAGAATTCGCAATGCGTCCGGAATAGAATCACGGCTCGCAACACGTTCGTCGACGGGCAGGCACTCCATGAATCCCTCGCGCTATTCGGTGACCTCCATTGCACTGAGTCTGCTGTGGGTCGGCTGGCTGGCGTTTCTTGTGGCGAGCTTTGTTGCGGGTCGCACACGCGAGTCGTGGTGGGATGATGCGAAGCTCGACTTGCGGATGATTTCGTGCCTGCTGTTGGCCGTCGCGGCGTGGTGGGCATGGGCCGCGACCCGCGGCACGCACGTGGGTAGAGCCATGCTATGGCTGGCTATCGGCATGACGCTGGGGTTCTACGGCGACTCGCACCTGGCCACGCGTTTCTGGTGGCCGCCGTTTGAGGAGAAGATGATCGGCGGCATCCTTTTCTATGGACTCGGCCATCTGGCTTACGTGGCCGCCTTCTGGATTACCGGCCGGCAGGAGCGGATGCCCGGCGGCTTGCGGTGGTATGGGCCGATCCTGGCCTGGCAACTCGTGGCGCTCGTGGCCTGGGCCGCCGTTGCTTTGACGTCCGAAGAACAAATCGGCCTGCGCATTCCCACGTTCGTCTACACCTTGCTGGTGGCTGCCACGCCGGGCTTTGCCACGGCACTGTGCGTCGGGCGTCGGGCGTTTTCCTGGGTGGCCTTCGGCGGCGCCCTGTTTCTGGCCAGCGACGTGTTGCTGGCCTGGCGTATGTTTCACGGAGCGTTCGGCGGCATCGACGAGCTGACCTGGCTCTGCTATGGCGGCGGCGAGATGTGCATCGTCTACGGCTTCATCTTGGCCGTGGCTCCGCAGATTGCCGAGAACCGTGCGGCGCCGGCGATGTACTGATGTCAGGCAGCAGTTGGCCGGCTCCCGATCCTGGCAAGGAAGACCAAGCTCATGCTGACCAACGCAAATCTCATTGCCTTTATCGCCGTTACGGACGCTGCGACCACTCGGTCGTTCTATCGCGATCTGCTCGGACTGTCCTTAGTGAGCGACGAACCCCACGCGCTGGTCTTCGATGCGGCGGGCACGATGCTGCGGGCGGCCATCGTCGGTCAGTTGGCACCGGCACCGCACACTGTTCTCGGCTGGGAAGTGCCGGATATTGCCGCCATCGCCGGGAAGCTGACTGCTGCGGGGATCGCTCCGGTGCCGTTCGCGGGGCTCGAGCAGGACGCCCATGGAATATGGTCCGCGCCTGGCGGGGCCAAGGTCCTGTGGTTTAACGATCCTGACGGCAACGTCCTGAGCGTGACACAGTTCACGCGGCAGTCTGGCTGATCGCCGCCGGTGGGCCCTGTTCTCCTCCTTGCAAACGGTCCCTTCGCGGCCCAAACTTAGTGCGTGGCCGATGTGTCCATTTCCTGCGCATCCAGCACGAAAGCATCCGATGAGAAGACTTGCGATCGCCACCGCGTGCCTGCTTTTGTTGGGCTCGAAGTACGCCGCCGCCCAAGCCGCCGAGACGACGCTCACCGCCGGCGTGGCCACGCTCGACATCACGCCCGAGCCGGGCCAACGCCTGTGGGGCTACAGCAATCGCAAGCACCCGGCCACCGGCACGCTCGACCCGTTGATGGCCAAGGCGCTCGTACTCCGAGCGGGCGATGAAACGGCCGCCATCGTCACCCTCGACCTGGGACGCACGCCCCAGGATCCGTTGCTGGCCCGAATTCGAGAACAAACGAAGCAGGGCTGCGGCATTGAGAACCTGTTCATCACGGCCAGCCACACGCATTCGGCTCCCAACATGGAGGCGACGCCCAGCCGCCCCAATCCGTATGCCGAGAAGGTCAGCGAGCAGATTGCCAACCTCGTGTGCCAGGCGGCCAGTAAGCTCGAGCCCGTGCGCATCGGCGTCTCGCACGGCGAAGCCGACTTTGCGCACAATCGTCGCAAGCTCCTTCCCGACGGACGCGTAGCCATGCAATGGCGCAACGCTCAGCGCGAGCCGACCGGCCCGGTCGACAAACGATTCGGCGTGATCCGCCTCGACCGCGCCGACGGCACGTCGCTGGCCATCTTGTGCCACTACGCCTGCCATCCGGTCGTACTGGGCCCCGACAACTACGAGTACAGTGCCGATTTTGTCGGAGCCGCCTGTGCGACCGTGCAGAACACGCTCGGCGCGCCGTGCCTGTATCTGCAAGGGGCCTGTGGCGACATCAATCCGTATTTGGACAAGACCCCGCTCGACCAGGGCGGGGTGAAGGAAATGCGGGCCATGGGGCGCGGCTTGGGAGAACTTGTCGCCACCGCGGCCGGCAAGACGACGACCGCCGCACCTGAGCATCCCTCGATTCAATTCGAAGCTCGCACGATCCCGGTGCGCGTCCGTTGGGACATCGACGACCCGGAAGTACGCGGCGTCCTGAGCAAGATGTACGGAGCCCGGTTCGACGAAGTGATTGCGCCCGAGATCAAGGACAACATCGTGCGATGCACGTTGACCACACTGCTCATCGACGGCAACCTGGCCCTGGTGGGCATGCCGGGCGAAATCTTCGTGCATTTCCAAACGGCGTTGAAAAATCGCTCACCGATGCCCAACACCTTCCTGGTGGGCTACACGAACGGGTATCATGCCTACTTCCCCACGCTGCGCGATGCCGCGGCCGGCGGATACGGTGGCAAGACCGCTACCTACGTCGAGCCCGGGGCCGGCGAACGCCTCACGGACCAGGGCCTGATTACGCTGTACAAGATGACCGATCAACTGCACGACGCGCCGCGGGCGGAGGATTTTCGCCTGTTGGAGTATGACGAAATCCGCGACAAGTCGGCGGTCCCGAATTGACCCTTGCCGCCGGCGAGGACGCGTGTCCCGCGACTGCGGCGAATTCTCTCAGAGTCCACGCTTGTGATGGATCCCCCCACGCTGGATCACGTGCCCACGCCGGCACTGGTCATCGACTCGAAGACCGTGTTGCGCAACCTGCAGCGTATGGCCGAGTACGGACTACGGTACGAGTTGGATATGCGCCCCCACACCAAGACGCACAAGTCGCGTCAAATGGCCGAACTGCAAATGGAGGGGGGCGCCATCGGGCTTTCGGCCGCCAAGGTGGGCGAAGCCGAAATGATGTCGGAAGTCGCCAGCGACATCTTGTTGGCCTATCCAGCGATCGATCCGGCTCGCACGGCTCGCCTGGCGAAGCTGGCCTCGCACGTCACGGTGCGAGTGGCGGTCGACTCGACCACCGGGGTCAAGCTGATTGCAGCGGCCGCTAACCGCGCTAAGGCGACCGTCGGCATCTTGGTCGATCTCGACGTCGGCATGGGCCGCACCGGCGTACAGACCGCCAACCAGGCCCTCAAGCTGGCCCAAGTCGTCGACGGCACGCCCGGAGTGCGATTCGACGGCCTGTTTTGTTATCCGGGCCACATCCATCTGCCACCCGACGAGCAGGGGCCGCTCCTGGACGCGGTCTCGCGCAAGCTGGGACAGACGCTCGACCTGTGGGCCGAACACGGGCTGCAGGCCCGCATCGTTTCCGGCGGCTCCACGCCCACGGCGTTTCAGTCGCACCTGGTTGGCGAGTACACCGAGATCCGGCCCGGCACCTATATCTACAACGACATCAACACTGTACGCGGCGGATACTGTCAACTGGAGGATTGCGCGGCATCGATCATCAGCACGGTGATTAGCACCGCCGTGCCGGGCCAGGTCGTGCTCGATGCCGGCACGAAGACCCTCACCAGCGACCGCTGCAGCTACGATCCCGAAAGCGGGCACGGTTACATCGTCGAGTATCCCCAGGCGGTCATCGGCAAGTTGACCGAAGAACACGCCCAGGTCGATGTCCGCAAGTGCGACCGGGTTCCCGAACTGGGACAGCGCGTGACCGTGATCCCCAACCACGTCTGCCCCTGCATCAATTTGCAGGACGTCGTTTGGTGGCACGACGAAGGTGGTCAACTGGTCGATTTGCCGATCGACGCCCGCGGCTTGCTCGTGTGACGCCCGAAACGCAACCCTGCTACTCAGGCAGCTCTTCGTGTTCCGGTTCGGGCAGGAAGAAGCACGCGACGCTGCCCACGAAGTAGACGAAGAAACTCACGCATGCCGCGGCGTAGGCGATTTGCATGGGCGGCGTCTCGGCCGGCATGTAGTTGCTTAGCAGCAGCGTCACTGCGGCGAACGACGTGCCGATCATGCGTCCGCCCACGTTGGCGGCGAAGCCTTCCCCCGTGCCGCGCAAGTGCAGCGGATAGACCCGCGGCAGGTAGTTTCCCAGGAAGCTGAATTGCCCCACGGTGAACAACCCGGCCAGAAACGCTCCGATGGTCAAGGCGTTCAAACTGTGACTCGGAGCGAAGACGAAGACGGCCGGCACGATAATCAAACCGGGAAGCTGAAACACGCGCAATAGCCGACGGCGGCTGACGATTCGCACGGCCAGGATCGCCAGCAGAATCCGTCCGGTCAGCCCGCCGGTTTCCTGCACTTCGCCCACAAAAGCCGAGGTTTCCTTCTCGTACTGTTTCTGTTCGGCCAGCGGCATTTCGGCGATAGCCTCGCTTACGTCTAGTACACCGGGCACGATCTGGCGAATCTGCTGGATGGCGCCGAAGGCCGCGCCGTAGGCACAGGCAAAGACGATCGTGGTGGCGATCGTCGTACGACGCAGCTCGGGACTGAACAGCGCCAGGAAGCTGGGACGCTGCAGCGCGCCCGAGGCACGCCTTTGCTCCCAGACGGGCGACTCCGGCAGGAACGGCCGGATCACGATCAGCGGCAGCGCCGGAATCAATCCCGACATCAACGTGTACCGCCAGGGGGCATTGCCATTTTGAATCTCGCCCATGAAGCTGAGGAACTCGGGAATCTGAACTGCCGGCCAGTCGGCCGCGTAACGAGCGGCGATCCAGTAAGCCCCGGCGACGAGAAAACCGCCCAGCGACGAAAAGGCCTGCGTATAACCCAGCACGCTCTCGCGTTGCCTGGGGTCGGGAAACAATTCCGCTAGCCAGGCGACAGCCGCCACGAACTCGACGCATACGCCGACGAACGTCAAGCATCGCAGCACCAGCAGCATTTCGATCGACGTGGAAAACCCGGCCGCGAACGCCGAAAACGCGTAGATCAGGATACTCCAGGTCAACACGCGGCGACGGCCCAACCGATCCGTCAGGTATCCGCCCAAGAGACCAAAGATGCCGCCGGCCACGGCCGGCACATAGAACAGCACCGCGCCCCACGTCCGAAACTCGCTGTCGGTCGGCGTATATCCCGTCAGCTCCGTGATCAGATCCTTGACGATGAACTGCATCATCAGCAGTTCGTAGATATCGAATGCGAATCCAATCGAGGCCAGCGATACGATCAGCCATTGCGTGAGGGTAAGTCGGCTGCGGCCGCTGGGCATCGAACTCATCAATCGCTCTCCTGGCGGGCGGGGTGCTCACGTGGCGATTTAGGAAGGACGCAGGCCGAAACACCGGCACGCGCAATTCGCCGCGAGCACCGATGATAGTAGACCCGCCTTACCCCTGGCAAGCACCAAACCCCGAGTGCCCCAGTGCTTCTGTCGATAATCATCGATCACGAAGCAGTGAGATCGAAAGGTCGCGGCCGCGCAGCTCGCGCTGGGTCACGGCGCCGTCGCCCGACAAGTTCCACACACGGCGCAGCTCAAGCCGAGTAAGCCACTCCACGCCGGCCAGTTCGCGATAGGGAGCCCGAGGACCGCGGCTCGGGAACCCGAGCTCGAGACGTAGCACGCCACCGACAATGAGCCTCAGGCAGGATACGTCGGAATCGTCGGGGAGTGCATGCGGGACCAACAGCACATCACGTTCTTCTCGCAGGCAACGATAGACGTCTGGCGCTGTATCGGCCAGGGCCTGCCAATCGTACGCCGCCAGCACAGCGTCAAGCGAGCCACGCGTGGTTCGCAGCAGCACAAAGTCGGGCGCCGCCTGACCGGCGTCGGTCAAAGACACCACACCGGGGCGCTGCTGCGTGGCGATCTCGGCGGCGGGGACCCCTCGCATTTCGAACGCTGCTAGAGACTCGGTCAGGGCATCTCGCCGAGACGAGTCTATCCAGCCGAACGTGGTGAGTTCCTGTAACCGGCGCCGAATGATCATGCGGCTGCACGCCTCGTAGGAGACGAGCGGCGTGCGATCCACTTCGCCGGCCTCCTTGAGCGCGCCAAGTGGACGGTCCAAAAACTGGGCCATGCCCAGCTCGCGAAGCTCACCGGGCTGATCCAACTCCGCCAACCCGAGCTCAATCGCCTCGCGCGTGGGCCCCGACAGCAGCGTGTCCGTTGGATCATCGGCAAACAGCGTTCGTCGGCGTCGACTCGTTTCGCGGATCTGCTCCTCCGGCACACGCACAAACGGTGCGGGCAGCACTCGCGTATTCTCTCCGGTCGACGTCGGCGCGTCGGGCACGCGATGGCCTTCGTAGTGTCGGCGTACTAGCGCCGCCTGCCGCAGGGCGCGTCGCCCTCGGCGTGCGCTTGCACCAGCATCGAGCAACAGGGCTGGCTGCTGCTCGCCCAAGTCGAGCAAAGCCTTGAGTAGGACATCCAGGAAAAGCGCGTCTGGATAGTTGGCCCCGAAGTTGTGAAACACGGTGAGGTCAAAGGCCGTCAAGTGGCGGCACAGATGGCGGAGCATGTAGCCCAGCGCGTCGACGGCGCGAGCCGGGCCGAAGGCGTCGCGCGTGGCCAAGTGCTCGACCAACTTCACGAATCGATCGCCGAAATTCGTGTAAGGCGCAAGCGCTACGCCGTTGAATACGGCTCGGACCAGGTCGACGAGCCATCCTGGTTCATGCCTCGCGGCCGCTGTAACCAGTGCATCGGCCAGATCTGCGACTTCTGAGCCTTCGACGCGCAGGGCCGATTCCAGGACTTTGGCTTCTGCGACGACGGGACCGCGGCTGGCTAGCGAAGCATTGAGAAAGTCGAGGGCATCATCGTACGGCCGATCCGCCGACAGACCTGGCTGGTAGGCCAGCCGACCGAGCGAGAAGGCCGGCAACGGCGTCTCGAGCGACGTGATCGGAAGCCGGCTCGTGCCAATCACCGCCAGCAACAGCAACTGGCCCAACTCGTCAACGAGCGACGTCTGCGTTGTCTCGGCAAGGTCGATTTGGCCGACCAGTTCGCTGGTCCATTTCTGGATCGGCCTGGTGAGAATGACGCCGGGCGGATCTTCATACGCCTCGAAGCCGTAGGTGAGGATCTGCCGCGTCACGTACAGCAGTTCGCTCGGCTGGGACCAACGAATCGATACCAGCGGGGCAGGGGGCGGCGTACCGGCGGGCGCGACCGAGTCGACGTAGACGTGCCAACTCTCGAACGTCTCGCTCGTGCGGGCCATCGCGGCGTCGAGCAGGTGCCCGCGAAATACCTCCCACGGAACGGTTTCCTCTGCGGACTCGACGCGGAATGCCTCCGGCGCAGCCACGAAAAAGCAGCCCGGCCTGAGTACCTGCTCGATGGCACCGCGCACTATCTCGGGCGGCAGGACGTTCTCGTGGCGGGGATTTTGCGACATGGGGTCCTTCGATGGGCGGCGCGCGAGAGATTTCCCGCGGCGCTCCCAATCTAAGAAGCCGCCAAACGTCTCGCAAGCCGCCGCCGGCGTCGCTTGGTCGGCGTCTTTAGTCATTGACGCCCCCTCGAGCTTCAACGGATAATCGCGGTTTATCCCCGCACGCATTCATCCACGCTGAGAGTGGACCGCATGAAGATCATCCGCTTCGTCGACAGCCAACAAGAGATCAAGTACGCCGCCGAGGAGCCCGACGGTACTGTGCGGGAAATCGCCGGCGACATTTACGGCGACTTCCGCGTTACCGAGACCGTTGCCGACGTGAAGAAGCTCCTGACGCCCATCGCGCCCACGGGCATCCTGTGCATCGGGCTGAACTATCGCCGGCATGCGGCCGAGGGCAATGCTCCGATTCCTCGCTGGCCAGTATTATTCATGAAACTGCCCAGCGCCGTGCAGAATCCGGGTGACCCGGTGTACCTGCCGCGGCAACTCAAGAGTGAGCAGGTGGACTACGAGTGCGAGCTGGCCGTCGTGATCGGCCGGACCTGCAAGAACGTCCTCCGCGAGGAAGCGCTCGACTACGTGCTGGGCTATTCGTGCGCCAACGACATCAGTGCGCGCGATTGGCAAAAGGAGATGGGAGGCAGCCAATGGTGCCGCGGCAAGACGTTCGACACGTTCTGTCCGCTAGGGCCCTGCCTGGTCACGCCGCAGGAGATTCCCGATCCCAACGCGCTGGCGATCAAGACCACGCTCAATGGCGAGGTCATGCAGGACTGGAACACGAACGACATGATTTTCGACGTGGCCACGCTGATCGAGTTTCTCAGCGGCAGTACGACGCTCGTGCCCGGCACCCTGATCCTGACCGGCACGCCCCACGGCGTGGGCATGGCCCGCAAACCACCCGTGTGGCTCAAGGATGGCGACGAGCTGTCGGTCGAGATCGAGAAGATCGGCACGCTGAGCAATCCCGTGAGGGACGAGCCGCTCTAGCGGGGCAGGCCACGGTTCGGCCCCTGCCGTCTCGCCGGTGCGGAGCCTTCGGCAGGCGATTGATCCCCACGACCGATGCCTCGATCGGCCTACCCGCGTGCGCGGGGAAGAAGTATCTTTATGGTAGTGGAACCCGGCCCGGTGGCGCGGGGCCTTTGACGGGTCAAGACAACTCCCCTCTCGCCTTGGCGACGCTCCCGCAGCTTGCGTGCGGCTTGTCGTGGCGGGTCTACTCCCAGGCGGATCACCATCGATGACACTTCAACCGCGCACGATCATCGTGCCCCGCGAATTCTTGCGTCGGTGCAAGAAGTCGCTGTTCGATCGCAAGGTCGTGGATTCCACGGGCGTGGAGATGACCGGCGGCAGCTTGCTGATGCGAACGCTGATCTTCCGCCGGCTGCTGTTGCGGAACGTGCTATCCGCCGACGAGAAGTTCGTGGGGCTGCTGGTGCCACCCTCGGCCGGCGGAGTGCTCGCGAATGCCGCGGTGACGCTTTGTCGTCGCGTGGCGGTGAATCTCAACTACACCGTCACTTCCGACACGCTCAACTATTGCATCGCCCAGTGCGGCATTCGCCACGTGCTGACCAGCCGCCGCTTCATGGAGCGGTTCGACTTCAAGCTCGACGCCGAACTGGTCTACCTGGAGGATCTGCGCGAGCAGGTCACCACGGCCGACAAGCTGGCCGGAGCCGCCGGCGCCTATCTGACGCCGGCATCGATGCTCGAGCGGCAGCTCTCGCTGAACACGATTACGCCCGACGAATTGTTTACGATCATCTACACCTCCGGTTCGACGGGCATGCCCAAAGGCGTACAGCTCTCGTACGCCAATGTCGGCTCGAATTCCGCGGCGATCGATGATCTGTTGCAGCTCGACGAACACGACGTCGTACTGGGCATCCTGCCTTTTTTCCATTCATTCGGATTCACCGTCGGGTTGTGGTCTGTTCTGGCGCTGGGACCCAAGGGGGCGTATCACTTCAGCCCGCTCGACGCGAAAGTCATCGGCAAGATGTGCCACGACCACAAGGTGACGATTCTCGTCTCGACGCCGACGTTCCTTCGGTCGTACATGCGACGTTGCACGCGAGAGGACTTCGCCAGCATGGAGTTGGTCGTGACCGGAGCCGAAAAGCTGCCCGGCGACCTGCTCGAGGCGTTCGAGGAACGCTTTGGCATCTGTCCGATGGAGGGCTACGGCACCACGGAGCTTTCGCCCATTGTATCGGTGAACGTTCCTCCCAATCGGGCCGTGAACGGCGATACGACACAGAATCGCCGCGGCACCGTGGGCTTGCCGATCCCGGGTGTCAGCGCCAAGACTATCGATCACGAGACGGGCGAGGACCTGCCTCGCGGCGAAACCGGCATTCTGCTCATCAAGGGCCCCAATGTCATGCAGGGCTACTTCAAGATGCCGGAGCAGACCGCCGAAGTGATGCGCGACGGATGGTACGTTACCGGCGACATGGGCCGGGTCGACGAGGACGGCTTCATTCAGATCACCGGCCGGTTAAGCCGTTTTTCGAAAATTGGCGGCGAAATGGTGCCACACATCCGCGTCGAGGAAGTGCTGCAGAAGATCATGAGCGAGGATGAAGAGACCCTCGCCGTGGCCGTCTCGTCGGTGCCCGACACGCGCAAAGGCGAACGCCTCGTCGTGTTTCACTTGCCTTGCGAGAAGTCGATCGACGACGTGCTGAAGGAAGTGACTGGCTCAGGCCTTCCCAACTTGTGGATTCCCGACAAGGAGAACTTCTACCAGGTCGACGAGATCCCCTTGCTCGGTACCGGCAAGCTCGACTTGCAAGGACTGAAGCAACTCGTCGAAGAACGACTGCTCGGTGCCAAGAGCTGAGGCTCTCCGGCTCGGCGTCTAGCGGGCCGCCGAAACTCGCCCGGGCGCATGTTCAACCGGTAGGGAGGCCGAGGCCTGAATGGCCTCGCGGCTGCGAGCTCGCTCGCCAATGGCTACGGACAACTCAGCGAATTTGTCGCGTACCGACGGCTCGACATTGTTTAGCTTCGTCGACAACCTCTGCATGCCCCGCGGATTCACTTCCGCCGTGCGCGACACGGTGGCAAAGAAGGCCGCCGTCTCGACGAAGTTGTAGTCGGCCGAGTGGTGAATCAGCATCTGCAGCGTCTTGGCCAGCAGTTCCACGCCCGCGTGATCGATCTCGATAAACGTGTCCATGCGGCTGGTCACGTGAAACGTGCCATCGGTCTCTTGCAGGTAGCCGCTTTTCAGCAGCAGCACGCAGCGGGCCCGTAGCGGCCGTTTAAACATCGGGCCACTATAGGTTCCCTCGGCATAGATCACGTGCGTTTCCGCGTCGCCGTAGCAGTACTTCACTTCGCAGAGCGTGCCCATGTTGTCGCTGGCACGGAACGTGTCGGGGCCGGTGCGCTCCAGCGACACGTTGCTGATGTTCATCACTTCCCAAATGTTGACGATCACCTCGGGATTGCGCACGAGGAACAGGTACATGTCGGGGTCGCACTTCGTGGTTTCCACCGGCAACCGGCGGTACAGACTTGCCGACTTGAGCGTGTCGGCCACTCGGGCGCGCATCTGAGGATCGAGCTTGTCGAGCGGAACCGAGCTCAAGGCGTCACGCCGGGCAGTGCGGCTCGAAGTGCCGCCGTTCGGCGTGGCGGCCGCCGCAACCGTGGCGCCAAGCAGAAGCAGGAACAGCGGAAGAACGAAGCGCCGAATCGGCGCTCGAACCAACGTCGATTTCCCGGACTGGCGCGCGCAGGCGTGCCGTACCATTCGCCCTGGCATGGATTCCCCCCCCAACGTTTCCCCCCCGGGCCGCCTCGAGCTGGAGAATGCCAGCAGCGCGGCGGCAGTCACGGTCGGCTGTGCCGACGTTAGAAGTTTTTCGGCTGGGAGAAGCCGCCGAGGCGAGTCAAATTTTTTCCGCACGCACGCGACAGCAGCGACGTGCTGGCAGCGGCAGCGGTCGCTCGTGACCCTGACGACTGCGGGGCGAGACGTGCGGCGGAAAGATGGCCAGGAGGCGCAAAGAATGCGGCCAGAAGAGTTCGCCCGTCTGGTACGAACGATTTCAGCAGAAAGAGCGGCCCGCGATCGAAGTGTGAGAGCTGTCGCCGCTAGCGGCGCTCGACGTCGAGCAGCGATACGCGTTGCACGCTCACGTGCTGCCGCCGCTGGTCGGGCAGATAGCCGCGTTGGCCGCTGACCCCGATGTACTTGTCGACGTAAGGCCGGAGGTTCACCCCGGGCGCGGGCGTAACAAATGACAGCACCTCGCCCGATGCGTCGAGCAGAGCGTATTGAGGTCCTCCGGTCTGCTGCGAGACGACCGGTGACAAACGGCCCACGCCGTCATAGCGTTTGTCCGTAAGCAACTCGGGCGGCAGCGACGGGGCCCGCGCAGGCTGCGCTTCCTGCGGCCGGTTTTCCAACGCGTCGTGCCGGCGCTTGATGTCTTCGAAGCGCGCGATCTTGTCCAACAGGAGTCGTGCTCGCCCGCGCTCGAGCGAGTCCTGCGCCGCGCGCAGCGCGAATTCGGCTTGTTCGTGCAGGCCTTCGAACGTCCATTGAGTGATGTCGCCGGCCACGACTTCGGACAGCTCCATGTCGAGTCTTTCCAACTGCCGCAGGCGTTCCAGATCTTCGACGCTCTCGGCCCACACCTGAGGATCGACGGCCGTATCAGTTCGCTCTTCGCCGCCGGTCAGTCGCACGTCGCCGCCGGGGGCCTCGCGATAAACGTCCGAGTCGCGGGCTTCGCGCTCGTCGGCGGCCAGGTCGCCTGGCAGCTTGCGTTCGACGTACTTGGCAAAGATCCAGCGAAACTCCCCCGACGGGGGCGCGATCTTACACCAGGGCGAATCCTCGGCCGGCCGCTCCAGCAACGCCACGCGCTCATCCCGGTCCAGTCGCACCTGGATCACGTCGCGCACGTCGCTGAACGTGCTGCCCACGCGGGCCACAACGCGGTCGGTGTTCACGGTGGCCAGGTCCTCGGCTTCGAGATCCAAGTGACGCCGCGATACCCAGGAGTAGCTACCTTCCGGCGGGCGGATCGCCAGCCAGCCGCCCGGATCGTGGCGGTAGACTTCGATCTTCGCCCCTCGATCGAGCTTGTCGGTCGGGTAGTAGTCGCGCGCCGGTCCGCTGCGCACGTAGACGTCGTCGGAATTGACGTACGCCTCGTAGGGAAACTCGAGCCCCATGGCCCGGGGTGCGCCCACTAGGCAACACAGGATGAAGATGAACTGCCAGCGCATCGATCGACTCCCCGACCAAGTCCGACGTGTCTGGGGTTTGGGAGAAAGGACGAAAGAATGGGCCGTGACTTTTAGACGAAGCCTGGGAGGGGTTCAAGGCCAATCGGCCTTGCGCAAGGGGAGAGAGAGCGCGAGCAATGCGGTGCTAGCTGCCGTGGTCGCGGTGTTTTTCCATCTCCACGACGTTTCCCTTGTCGTTGTATTCCACGCGGCTCATGAAGTTGCGCATCAACATGATGCCACGGCCGCTGGGAATGTCGATGTGTTCCTCGTCGGTACAGTCGGGCACGGCCTCGGGATCGAATCCCTCGCCCTGGTCGGAGACCTTGATCCAGATCTTGTCGACCGTCGAGCGGCAGATCACGTGCACCTGCTTGTTGCAGTCGAGACAGTTGCCGTGCTTGATCGCGTTGACCACGGCCTCTTCCAGGGCCAGGCGGATGCCGAAGATCTGTCGGGCGTCCCAGCCGTCGGCCTCGAAGCGAGCCAACAAGTCTTCCAGCACCTGGTTGCCGAGCGTCAGGTCGCTGGGAATGGCTCGTTCGTAGGTCCAGACCTGGGATTGGTTTGACATGCACTCACCGCGTGAACCGGCCGAAGCAGCCTCAGGGCGCCATCCCCACGGCCGCCGTCGCACGCCCCCACGGAAAACGTTCGGGGGTGGCACGCGTCGAGGAATCTCCTCGAGCCGGGGCGCCAGGCGCACCACGCAGCTTGCCACTTCCGCCTACGAGCCGCTTGGGAGGGGGCGCTGATGCCGGCTAGAAACTAGCCAGCGCATCCGCTTCGTCGTCTTTGATGTCGAACAACTTGTTGAGCTTCGTGATCGCGAAGACTTCGTAAATCTCGGGGCGAATGTTGCTGAGTTTCAGCTTCCCGCCGTGGGCCTTCACCTTCTTGTCCAGCGTAATCAGCTTGCCGAGTGCCGCGCTAGAGAGGAACTCGACCGAGGAAAAATTGAGCAACAAGCTCTTGCGATCCTCCTCTTCGATGAGCTGAAACAGCTCCTGACCCATCTCTTGGATGTTCGCCTCGTCGAGAATCTTCCGGTCGACGAACCGCACGACGGTCACGTCGCCGACTTCAGTCAACTGCAAACGCCGATGAACGGCCATCAACATGCTCCTCATGTCCATCCCGCCCCGCGGCGTGCTGCCCGCGGGGCGTCACCAGGCGAAGAGCCGGCTGCCGCGCCGCGTGGGGTGGGATCGTCGGTGACGCAATCGGCGGTGCGGGGGGCTTGCGTTTCGTCGCGCCTCGGCACCTGCAGACTTCGCCGTAAGTCTAAGTGTGTACGAATGATTCCACAAACTTGCTATCTTAACCCTAGCCCTGGGGGTGTCAAGCTGACGGCTGGAAGCACCTCCACGTGAGGCCCCAGAATTCGATGGCCTGCGATACGGGCCCGCGGTCGCGTGCACTCGACGCGTTCTAGAAACATTGATATCCCCCCACTGGAACCGTGCGCTGCCTTTCACCTGAGTGACAAGCGTGTCGCTCGCCTATCGCAAGGGCACTGTTGCCGGCGTCAGCGCGACGGCGTCACCAGCACGTGTTCGCCTAGCGCCTCGGCCAGCGGATCGGCGTCCGGCGCGCAAAAGCCGAGGTGCAGGTGCCGCCGCCAGCCTTCGGCATATTCGAAACGGCCCGACATTCGTCCGACTTCGCGCGAGAGGCTCTTCATGGCCTCCAGATACGAATCGAGGCCCTGGCTTTCGTCGAGCCACTGCTTCTGGCTTTTGTGGCAGGCCAGCATGGCCGTCTTCTGTTCCAGCACGCCCGTCACGTCGACAAACATCGAAGGCCGGATGACCTCGCCCAGCGGATCGCGGTTGCCGTGCGGTTGGGCGTGGTAGATCGTGACCGGAAGATCCACGGGGTCGCGCCACGGTTCCGTCGGGTAGTTCGGCATGCCGCGCGTAAAGGCGGCGCTGACCGCCAGCCGGCAGGCGTTCATATGGTCTTCCATGTAGTCGATCGGCGAATGGACGAGGAGAATCTCGGGCTTCACGACACGCATCACCGCCGCCAGTTGAGTGAGGGTCTCGTGGTTGTAGAAGATCTCCAGGTCGTTCACCAGGCTCGAATGGAACTCGGCACCGATCGAATCCGCCGCGGCGATCGCTTCTTTTTGGCGAAGCTGTGCCGTGTGGGCGGCGCTATACTGGGTCGACCCGCAGCAGCCATTGGCGATGTTCATGTAGTGCAGCTCGTAGCCGGCACGCCCGAGCAGGATCAGGGTGCCGGCCATCACGAACTCGATGTCATCGGGATGCGCCGCCACAGCGAACGCACGTTTCTTTTCACCCGGCATCTTGGCAGGTTCCTGGAAAAAGGTCTCAGTGCATCTCGGCCTCGCAGGTCCCGACCCCTGCGCGGTAGTAGTTGAATTGCACGTTGGGATGATCGGCCAACAGCGACATCGGCACGGCCGAATCGGGCAGCCGCTTGGAAATCATCAAGGCCGTGAGACGCTGGCCAAACGGGTTGTCGTGAGACCCGGCGTGCCAGATCGAGACCTTCTCGGCTTTCCAGGTTTCCCACGGGCCGACGGTCACGGCGTGTGTGGGCACGCCGGTGACGACTCCGCCGCCGCTGGTGCGGGCGTTTTGGATGATGGTCATCGGATGCAATTCGACCAGTCGCGTGCCGAGCTTGCGGTACTCTTCCGGCGACGGAGGCGCATCTTGATGTTTACCCGTACGCCGTAAGGGGTCGTTGAAGGCCCAGTGCTTTACCTCTCCCTGGCCGCCTTGCATGATCACGCATCGGGCACGATCGTAGCTGCGGACATAGTCATCCGGCGGCAAGCTGGGAAAGTGGAGATTCTCCGCGGGCATTCGCAGCTCCGGGCGAATGCGATCGAAACACAGCTCGCGATCGGCCCGGGCAAAGCTGAGCGGATGGTCCTCGGCCACGGCGGTCCCGTCGACTACCCACTCGTCCATCCCCCAGAAGTGCGCGTGCCGCAGGTCGAGATTGAGCTCGTTCACCAGCCGGGCCACCAGCGGAAGCTGCTCGGTGGGACCGATCGGGCCGCAAATGCCGGCCGGCCGCTCGGGCGTGGCCTGTCGCCAGGCGACGACGTATTCCAGCGCCTCGGCCAAGTAAAAATCCTCGAGCGTGTCGTAAAACTTCACCGTGAAGCCGGGCCGCGACAGCCCGAGCAGGTCGTCGGCCGACAGCCGGGCCGCATCGTCCAGCAACTCGGTGTCCAGCGTCGTGTAATCCCACCAATCCGGGGCTACTTTGCTGATCGGTCGCACGTTTTTCTCCGTCGAAACGCTGGTGGCGCGGCGAACACTCCGCGACCAAGCGCCGTACTCCTTGTTGGCGGGAGTCCATGCCGGCGCGCGGTGGTCGCCTTTTTGACCGCACAGGCTACCCGATGCGGCTCAACCTCGCTAGCGGCCGCGAGCTTGCCGGGCTGAGACGCCGGAATCTGCCCCCGAGAATTGGGGCCCAAAGCTGGATTCGGCGCGGGCAATTCTATAAGAAATGTATAGTTGCGATAGCGATTCACGCGGCCCGGATTGCCGAAACAAACCTTTCTCTCCAGGGAGACCATTCATGCTCGCGCATCGATTCACATGGGGCGTTGCCCTCGTTGTAGGCGCCGTTGCCCTCTTTGTGCTCGGCAACGTTCCGGGCACTTCGGCACAGGAGGACGCCAAGCCGAAGCTGAAGCTCAACCGCGACGCGTCCGAGAAAACGGCGGCCGTCGAGTCTGACAAGAAAGAGGCAGCCGACGACGAGGCCGCCGGTGAGGATGCCGAAACCAAGGAAGTGGCCAAGGATCCCTTCGAGGTGCCCGACGGCGACGTGAAGGAACTCTTGGCCTTTATTCAGAAGACAATGAAATTCCAGCCCACGACTCGGGAAGAAGCCCAGGCGTTTCGCACCAAGGGCTTCGCGGCGATGCGCGAAGCCGGCGAAAAAATCCAGTCGATGGCCACCGAGGAAGACAAGAAGCTTCCCGGCTTCGATGAGGTTGCGGGCCTGTTGCTGTTCTTCCGCACCCAGGACGCCCGCCAGGCAACGCCCGAGGAGCGGGAGCAACTCCTGTCGGAACTGAAGCAGTATCTGACAGAGAATCCTGAGCCGTCGCGCTACGGGCTGATGGCGGCCCGCAGCTTCGCGACGGGACTGGAATACGGCGGCAAGCCCGAGGCAGCCGTTCCGGTTTACGAGGAATTGGGCGCCGTGTTGGCCAAAAGCCCCAATCCGCAGACCGCCAAGATCGGCGAACAGATGGAAGGCGCCGCCCGCCGGTTGGATCTGGTCGGCAAGCCGCTGAAGTTGACCGGCACCGAGATGGACGGCTCGAAGTTCGACTGGGACAAGCTGCGCGGCAAGGTCGTGCTCGTTGACTTTTGGGCCACCTGGTGTGGTCCCTGCCGGGCCGAGCTGCCCAACGTGAAGGCAAACTACGAAGCGTATCACGACAAGGGCTTCGAAGTCGTCGGCATCAGCCTGGACAAGAATCGCCAGGCGCTCGAACAGTTCCTCGCCGAGGAGCAGAACCCCTGGATCACCTTGCACGACGGGGACTGGGCCGACAATGAAACGGCCACCTATTACGGCGTGATGGGCATTCCCACCGTGTTCCTGGTCGACCAGGAAGGTAAGGTCGTCAGCACCCGGGCCCGCGGTCCGGAGCTGGGCCGGCTGCTCGAGAAGCTGCTCGGTCCGCCCGAGGATTCGGCAGCTGAGGACGACGACGAATCGGCCGAGGCGACCAACTGAGATTTCGTGCTGGTGTACGCGAAGCTTCACAAACCCCGCCCAAACCGGCGGGGTCTTGTCTTGCGCACGGCAGCGCCTGGCTCGACCTGCGGCGTGCCCCGCAAATGTGGCGAAAACAGGCCCCGCGGGGTAGCATAGGGGGTGCTCTTCTGTGGATTTCGGAATGCATCTTGAGGCACGCCCCCCATGGCGGAAGTCGCGACGACGGCCAAACGCATCATCGCCAACGTCGAGAACGTCGTCGTCGGCAAGCGGTCGCAGATCGTGCTGTCGCTCGTCTCCTGGTTCTGCGAGGGGCACATCCTGCTGGAAGACGTGCCCGGCGTGGCCAAGACGATTTTGGCCCGCTCGCTGGCGGCCAGCGTGGGATGCTCGTTCAAACGCATCCAGTGCACCCCCGACCTGCTCCCCTCGGATGTGACCGGCGCCAGCGTCTTCAATCCCAAAACTACCGAATTCGAGTTCCGCGCGGGACCGGTGTTCGCCAACATTGTCCTGGCCGACGAAATCAACCGAACGACGCCGCGCACCCAGGCCGCCCTGTTGGAAGCGATGGGCGAGAGCCGCGTTTCGGTCGACGGCGTGACGCACAAGCTCGAGCAACCGTTTCTGGTGATCGGCACGCAGAACCCGGTCGACCACGAAGGTACGTTTCCGCTGCCCGAGGCGCAGCTCGATCGCTTTCTGGTCAAGTTCAGCCTCGGCTATCCGAGCATGGATCAGGAACTGAAGATGCTCGATATGCTCGAGCACGGGCATCCGCTCGACAAGCTCGAGTCGGTGGTCACGGCCGCCGATTTAGTAGCCTGCCAGCGGGCGGTGCGCGAGATCCACGTCGACGAGAAAGTGCGTCAGTACCTGATGCAGATCGTTCACGAGACGCGCGACCACGACGAGCTGGCCCTGGGCGCGAGCCCGCGGGCGTCGCTGGCGCTGTTTCGCACGGGCCAGGCGATGGCTGCCATTCTGGGTCGCAACTTCGTGCTGCCCGACGACGTGAAACGCGTGGCGCCGGCTGTGCTGACGCACCGGCTGATCGTTCGGCCCGAGAGCCGTTTGCGAAAAGTGACCAGCGCTTCGATCGTGGAAGAGATCCTGGGAGAGATTCCGGTGCCGACGATGGCTGCCGAGACGCGCGCGTCATGAAGTGGTTTTTGGGAGCCTTGCTGCTGTTGGGTGTGGCCCTGGCCCTCGACCTGGGCTTGTTGGCTTACTCGATGTACGCCTTGCTGGGCGTGATGCTGGTGAGCCGCTTTTTGGCCCGCTCGTGGTCGGAGAACCTATCGGCCTCGCGCGAGTGCAATCGCCTGTCCGCGAACGTCGGAGAGACGGTGGCCGTGGTCGTCAACATCGACAATAAAGGCGCACTGCCGATCGCCTGGGTGCTGGCCGAGGACATGTTGCCGCGCTCGGCCGTGATCTACGATCCGCCGAATCTTCGCACGATCGGCAAGCGTCTGCAACTGGCCATGTTTCAGCGGCGCGGCCGCAAAACGATGTACTACCAACTGGAGTGCAACCGCCGCGGCTACTACCAGATCGGCCCGCTCGTGCTCGAGACCGGCGACGTCTTTGGCTTGCACCGCCGTTACCGCGTGGCGAGCGACCCACACTTTTTGCTCGTGTATCCGAAGGTGCACCCGCTGGCCGGGTTCGACATTGCCTCGCGCCGCCCGATCGGCGAAGTGAAGATGATGTACCGGCTGTTCGAGGACCCGACCCGCATCGCCGGCGTGCGCAGGTACGAGACGGGCGATCCGCTGAACCGCATCAACTGGCGAGCCACGGCCCGCACCGGCGCCCTGCAGAGCAAGGTGTACGAGCCTTCGACCGTGGCGGGCGTGACCGTGATGCTCGACTTTCACCAGGGCTCGTTCGACCCGAAACACGAGCCCTATCGCTCGGAGCTGGCGATTACCGCCGCCGCGTCGCTCGCCAACGCCGTGTTCGAGATGGGACAGCAAGTCGGCCTGGTCACCAACGGCCGCGACGCCGCCGATCGCATTCGACAGGAGGGCTGGGACTTCGACATGCGCACCCGCGACGCGGCCCGGGCCGCCGCGAGCATGGCCGACGCGAGCGATCGTTTGCGCCCGCTCGTGGTGGAAACGCGGCGCGGCCCCGATCAGTTCATGCGGATTTTGGAGACGCTGGCCCGGGCGGAATTGACCGATGGGCTAACGCTTTCGCAACTCGTGTTCGAAACGGCGCCGCGACTCCCCCGCGACGCGACCGTGGTGGCCATCGTGACGGGCGTGAGCGACGAAACCGCGATTGCCTTGGGCAATCTGCGGCGTCGAGGGTTCGCCGTGACGGCGCTTGTGAGCATCTACGAAGATCGGCAGTATGCCCACGCCGCCGGCAAGCTCTTGCAGGAGGGCATTGACGCTCGGCACCTGCGCGACGAGGAGAGCGTCAGCTCAGTCTGTCGTTCGCACGTCCTGCAGGCGGCGCCCGACGTGCCGCAATCCGTCTACTAGCGCGGAACTTACCCTGGGACCGATTCCCGCCCAACGTATCATGAGCCGACTGAAAAAAACGCTCGCCGACTACGTGGTGATCGCCATCAGTCCTGCGCTGATCATGACGCTAGTAGGCAGCCTCGTGTTCTTTCTACTGGCCGTGTTCTACCAGGGACAGCACCAGGGCCGGCTGCACTGGGTGATGTTGTGCTTCGTATTTGCCGCCGTGCTGATCTCGCGCATCGCGATCGAAGAGGGCTTCGAGCGCGCGGCGCCGTTTGGAGCGGCGCTGGCCATCGCCGTGGCGCTGGCGGCCAACAAGTTCATGGAGGTCCAAGGTACCTGGATCGATGGCTTCAGCCTGGTCATCAACCTCACGCTGATCGCCATCATCTGGTGGTGCTCCCACAAGTTGACCTGGGACTGCACGGTGATCGACGAGGCCGATGACGCCTCGGGCGAGGGGCTGATGCAGGCCACGGGGCTCGAGCGACCCGCCGACCAGCGCGATGCCGCGGCGGACGAAGAACGCAAGCTCGAGGGCACGACGAGTCGCGAAGTGCCGGCCGGCTATTGGCAGCGGTACGTGCAGCATCAGAGGCGACCACACGCTCCCGGCGTGTGGGTCGTGTATTTCTCGCTGGCGGCGCTGCCCTTGTTCGGCGTGGGGCAATGGTTCATCCCCGCGGCCCACACCGGCGCCCGCCGCTACGTGTTCTGGCTGTTGTGCGTCTACGTCAGCAGCGGGCTGGCGCTGTTGGTCACCACGAGCTTTCTCGGCCTGCGGCGTTATCTGCGCCAACGCCGGATCGAGATGCCGACGCTGATGGCCAATCTGTGGCTGACGACCGGAGCGGCGGTGATCTTGCTGCTGCTGGTGGCCGCGGCCCTTCTCCCGCGACCCAGCGCCGAATACGATCTCGCACAGCTTGGCGTGCAACTGGGATCGCCCGACCAGGACGCCTCACGGTTTGCCCCCAGCCGGCAGGACGGCACCCAGGACGACCAGGGGCGTGCCGCGGTGCGCGACGACGAGCAATCCACCGACGAAGAGCTCAGCGGCTCGGGCAATCAGCCAGATAGCTCGTCGGAGAATCGTTCCGACTCGGGTAACTCCGAGTCCTCGGATTCGAGTTCCAGCGAATCGAGCGGCGCGTCCCAATCCAGCGATGGACAAGCTCGCTCGCAATCATCGGACGAATCGGCCCAATCATCTCAGCAGAGCCAAGGTCAGCAGAGCCAAGGTCAGCGATCCCAGCAACAAAGCCAATCCGGGCAACAAGGGCGGTCGGACGAGCAGTCAGGCCAGGGCGAGCAGCAGTCGGAGTCGAGGCAGGAGAGCTTGCAACAGGACGGGGCATCGTCTTCTCAGGAATCGGGGCAGCAGGAGAATCGCGACGGCGAGTCGGGGCTTGCCAGAAGATTTCGCGAGTACCGCGAGACCCAGCGCGAACTGGCCGCCGAGTACGAGGACAAAGCGGAGGAAGACCCCGAGGAGTCGAGCGACGAGGACGGCGGTTCCAGCGATAGCGCCATGTCGCCGCCCTCGACGCAGGAAGCCATCGAGCCCATGCTGAGCCCGGTAGCTCGTCTTATTATTTGGGCCCGCTGGGCAATCTTTGCCTTGGGGGTGGCGATTGTGCTGTGGCGCTACCGCGAGCAGGTTTGGGACGCCGTGCGCGGAATGCTGGAGGGACTGCGAGCACTGTGGGCGAACCTCTTCGGCCGAGCAAAGCGCGACTACGGCCTGGCCGAGGACGAGGTCATTCGTGTCGGTCCGGCGCGCCTGCCCTTCGCGGCCTTTGACGATCCCTTTGTCTCCGGTATGGCCAATCGCGTCGCGCCGGCGGAGCTTGTGCGATACAGTTTCGACGCCTTCGAGGCCTGGGCCGGCGAACACGGCTGCCCGCGCGGGCCCGAACAGACGCCGCACGAACTGGCCCGCGACGTCAAACGCCTGAACGCCGCGATGGGCCCCCATAGCCGCACGTTGGCAGAGCTCTATGCCCGGGCAGCCTATTCCGGGGCAGAGTTGCCCGCGTCGGCCAAGGAGCAACTTCGCGCACTCTGGCAGCAGATGCGCGCCACGGCCGGTGCGCGAGTCGTAACCGCCGACGAACTGCAAACGCTTGCCTAGCACCGGAAAGCGCGCAATTTGACTTCGTCGTGTGTTTCAGACGACAATAGCAGCGTCGCACGACCGGCGCGGCAAAGGGGCAGACGCCGGCGTGTGAGGAGGCACGTATGCGAGCGACGATGTGGCTGTTGGCTGCCGGTTGCTTGGCGCACGCCGCTTGTTGGACGGCGCCGGGAGCGCTGGCTGACCAGCTTGCCGACCGGTTCGACCGCTCGAAGCCCGCCATCCATCGCCAACTCAACAGCGCACGCGCCGAGCAGCGCATCGCGGCCCTCGAGCAGTTGCGCGACTATCCGGTTGCCGACGCGGCCCGCTTGATTCACAGTTGTTTCGACGATGCAGACGAAGAGGTGCGCGCGGCGGCCTATAGCGCGCTTGTGCACACCAACAGCGAGCAGGAAGTATGCGACACGTTGCTCGAGATGGCCAAGAGCGGCATGAAGCAGCGCGGCGGCCCGCACTCGGTACCGCTCGCCCTCGCGGCCTTGCTTTCGTCGAATCTACCTCGGGCGCAGGTCACCGCGGTCCAGTTTCTCGACAATAGCGTGGCCGAGTCGCCCTACGGTCCTGACATTCTCGTGGCCATCGCGGACAGCCTGGGCGCACACGGCAAGCCGGCGAATGTGCGTCCACTGGCGCGGCTCTCCAATACGAAGCTCTTCAAGCGGCATTTCGGGGTCCGGCGGGCGACCGTCGGTGCCCTGACCAAGATTCCCAGCAAGGAGGCCGTGGCTGCTTTGATCGGGATGATGACGGAAGCGGGCGGCGAGGCCCGAGCGGACGCTGCCGAACATTTGACGACCGTCACCGGCGAGGACTACGGAACCAACGCCGAGAAATGGAAAAGCTGGTGGGCCGAGGCCGGCAGTGCGTTCGAATATCCCGGCAGCTCGCCCACGGCCCCCTATCGCACGATCGTGCGCGAAGGCGAGAGTGGCAAGTACTACGACCTGCCGCTGTTCGCCGAGAGATTGGTGTTTGTGCTCGATATCTCCGGCAGCATGCAGGGCGGGCGCATGGATGCCGCCAAGCGCGAACTGCTCAAGGCTATCAACGGCTTGCCCAAGCACGCCAGTTTCGGCGTGGTCGTGTTTAATGGCAGCGTCGGTAGCTGGAAAAAGAAGCTCGTCCCCGCCGAGCCGCGGATGAAACGGTCCGCCGCCGAATTCGTAGCGCAGCTCAACCCCCAATCGCAGACGGCCACCTACGACGCGCTCGAAGCGGCCTTCACCTTCGACACCGAAGCGATCTACTTCCTTACCGACGGGGCGCCCACCGCCGGCAAGATCATGGCACCGGCCGACATCATCAGGTCTGTCACCGGCGTCAACAAGGTGCGCCGTATCAGCATCTACACCATTGGCGTCGCGCCCGGTTTTCCGGGCAGTGTGACGGACGCTTTTCTCAAGAACCTGGCCGAGCAGAACTTCGGCCATTATCGCCGCATCGACGGGTAGTCGGAGCCTAGTTGAAAAAGACGCGCTTGGCCGTCTTCCGCAGGATCCACTCGCGGTCGTCGTCGGAAAGGAAGTCGAGCCGGCTGCGTATCAGCTCGACCGAGTCGCGGTAGGTGTGACCCTGTTGCACCTGGTAGGGGCAGTCGGTGGCCCACATCAGCCGCTGCGGCGTGAAGGCGTCGACCAGGCGGCGAATCATCGGGCCGAGGTCCGTATACGGAGCCTGCTTCTTCCCCAGCGCGTAGAAGGCCGAAACCTTGACGTGCGTGTTGGGATGCCGAGCCAGCCGGCAGAGGTTGTCCAGATCCGTCTCGCGAATCTTGCCGTCGATGCCGATGCGGCCAAAATGGTCGATCACCACGGGCGTATCGGGATAGCGCTGGCACATCGCGTCGAGCGGCCGCAGGGCATTGGGGTTCACCAAACCGCACATCGCCAGCCGCTGGTCGGCGCCGATGCGCCACATCGATTTCATTCCCGGCGTCGATAGCCACGGCTCGACCGCCTGCTGGCCCGGGTGGATGCGAAAGCCGCGAACTCCCTGCTGCTTCAGAGCGCTCATTGTCTCGGCCAGTTCGCCGGCATGTTCGTCCACGACGGCCACGCCCGAGAATGTACCGGGAAAGCGGCGCATCGAGTCCAGCATGAAGCTGTTGTCGAAGCCGTAGAAGTTCATTTGGATCAGGACGATTCTGTGCACGCCCGCGGGCCGAGCCTCGGCAAGCAACTGCTCGGGCGTGAAGCTGGGCGGCTGCATGTCGCGCTTGGTGAATCCCTCGGCCAGCGGATAGCTCTCGACGTCGGGCGTCCAGACGTGGACGTGCGCGTCGATGGCCGGGTGGCTGCTTTCTTCCGGGCCGGGTTCGCCCGCGGCAAGCACCCGTGCCGCTGCCAGTCCTGCGGCGGCGGCCAACGTTCCACGAAGCGCCTGGCGCCGGGTAAGGGAGTTTTCTGGACGCACGCGAGCCTCCTCGAGTTGCAGGGCAGGGCACTGCCGCCCATGTTAGCTCGAAGCGCCGCGGTATGGAATTACCTGGCACCCGCGCAGGAAAAAGCCCGGCGATCCCCAAGTGGAACCGCCGGGCGGCATTGCTGTCCGGCCGAGGTACTTCAGACGTCGAGACCGAGCAGGTAGTCGTCGAGTGCTTTTCGTAGCTCGGCTTCCTTCTCGGTCAGGTCTTCGATCTCGACGCGCATCTTGTCGATGGCGTCTTCCTGCTCCGTAAACTTTTGGATGTAGCGGCGATATAGATCCGAATCGCGATCGAGCCGCGCCATGTTGTCGCGGATGCGGCTTTGCTCCGAGGAAATGGACGCGATCTGCTTCTCGAGCTGCTTCCGCTGCTCGGCCACTTCCGCCAGAGTGCGTTTCCGCTTGACGATCTCCTCCAGAGCCTTCTTCACCTCAGGCGTGACTTGCTTCTGGTTGACGTAGAAGGCGATCGTGCTATCGTCGAGGTTTGTCAGCGCGAGCGACTGGTGCACGATCTGCTCTTCGGCGACCTCGAGCTTGGCCGGCTTGCCCGGCTCGGCCTGGACGGCGAAGCGGTACATGTTGCGCGTCTTTTCGGTCGGCTCTTTTGGCGCGACGAGCTTCCAGTTGGCATCGAACGGGCGCTCGATGAGCACGGTCTTGGTTTCGTCGTTCGAGTTCTTGACCGTGTAGGTGGTGTCGCGGACGTACTTTCGCGTGATCTGCATCGTGCCTTTGCGAAGCTTGACGTTGACCAGTTGCTCGGGGCCCGATTTGGTTTCGGGCGCCACCTCGGTGTTGAGGTCCAGCGCGTAGCTGATCAGGCGTTCGGCCCCCGGCGCCAGGTCCTCGATCTTGGCGTCGCCGGCGTAGGTTGCACCGTCGAAGACCGTGATCGGGCCCTGCATCAGGTGCAGATCGGTGGAGTTGACCAGCCGCAGCCCGTTGAGCGGGTGCCTGGCCTGAACGGCCGGGTTGTAAATGGCCAGTTTCTCGGCCTCGACGCTCTCGTTGACGATCGGCAGCATCGCCGACTTCTGCCGCTCGAGCGTCACCGGCGTGCCAATCACGTACTGAAATAGTTCGCCGACTTGCGCGGCCTCGGCCGAAGTGGTGGCGGCCTTGTCCACCGGAATGACAAGCGACATATTGTTCGAAAACGCATCGGCCTCAGCGGCGGCAGGCGGCGCAGCCTCTGGCGCGGCCCCCCCGGCAACCCCCTTCCCGCTGGCGAGCCGCCCGGCAGCCCTCGCGCGGCTCAGTGCTTCGAATCGCTCGCCTTGCTGCGCAAGATCGTCGCCGTAGACCTGCGGTCGTAGCGACGCGTACAGCTCCAGTTGCTCCAGCGGCCGCTGAGCGTAGAGCGGTTCGTAAAGATCCATGCGATAGGAGATCGGACGGCCGCTAACGAGTGTCAACTGCACGTTCTCCCAATCTTCCTCGCTGGTGTTCTCGACGATCGCCCAACCTTGTAGGAAGGGTGCCTCCTTTTCGTCGAGCACGAGGCGATAGCTCGTCTTCCAGACGGGCGTCTCCTGAATATAGCCAACGCGCACCGGGCGCTTGCCTTGGCCGAGGAACTGTAGCGTGACCGACTTCTTGTCGTTGTTGTGTCCGCTGGCCAGCACCATCAGGGCCTTGTGAAACTCCTTGTCCAGTTCCTCGTTCAACAACTGGATGCGGCTCACCGACTCCATCGGCACGCTGCGCAGTCCCTCGTCGGTGAGCAGATTGAGATGCTCGGCCATCACCGGCTCGTGGTCGCCGCCGACCTCTTTTCTGCGCTTTTCCACGCCCAGCAGCACGCCCGTGACGGCCGACGGTGCGACCACGTGCACCCGCTCGCCGCGGACCTGGTTGAGAATATCGCCCAGCGTAGGATTGTTCGTCAGGTCGATGGGGAACGTCTTGAGCGTCTTGGTGATCGGATCGCGCGATCCGTAGGTGACCGTCGAAATCTTTCCGCCGCCCCGGTCTTCGAGCACCATGCTCTTGAGCAGGTCGTTGATGTCCTCGCTGTTGAAGCGCATCTCGACGGTGGCATCGCCGTCGACCGAGCCGCGATGCTCGAAGTAGCCGACTCCGGAGGTGAACATCACCACCTTCGACAGCGGCACGCCGTTCTCGTCGGCATTCGCTTTCTTTTCCTGCGCCGCCGCCGGCAGAGCCAACAGCCCCACGCAGCACAGCGCGACGAGACTCCCATTGCACCGGCGCAGCATCGTCGTCAACATCGTGGCACTCCCATCATGTGTTCCGTGGCGAGGAGAAAACCGGAGAATTCCGCCCATGCGAACGGTCCCCAGCACGTAATTCTAGCTTTTTGACGCCAGAACCCGCAGAGAAGTTCCCTCGGCCCGGCCAACAAAATGCGCCGGCAGATCGAGGGAAGCCGAGTGCCCCACCCGCAATCGGGTTATACCGAGTCCAGCAGCACGGGGCGCAGCCGCTCGATGGCCGTGACCGTCGCCAGCACAGTGAAGAACACGCCGCCGGCAAACAGGCCGATGCGGGCAAACCAGCCAGGCCGCAAGGGCTTGGGCAGCAGCGTGAGATTGATCACCAGCGTGTGGAAGCAACTAAAGCCCAGGGCGAAGTTCATGATCGTGGCTGCCGTGGTCAGCAGGCCCAGCGGCTTGCCGATCGAAAGCAAGACCAAGCCGAGCATCATGTAACCCACCAGCACGCCGAAATAGACCGTGCGAATGTGCTTGGGGTCCCAGGTGCGCAAAGTGCGGCTCGACGTCCAGATCACATCCACCCAGCGGCGAATCGCCCCGTCGGCGCTAGTGGCCATCGTGGGCGCAAGGACCAGGAACCCGCAAAACAACGTTCCGTACCACATCCAGGCGCCGGCGGTGGAGCCCCAGGACGCGGCCACGGCCGACTTCACGCCGTCGGCGGTCATGCTGGCCGCGTACCAGTCGCTGGCGTCGGTGCCGCGGGGCAAAAACTGCACGGACAGCATGCTCGGCAGGGCCATGCCCAGGAAGCAGGCGGGCATCCAGATCACGAGCTGGTCGCGCAGCACGTGCTTGATCCAGTGCTTCCAGCGCACGAGCGAATCCTTCGTGACTTCGAACACCATGCCGACGTGCGATAGCTCGATATCGCGTCCGCCTACCATGCTGGGAATCGCCCCCACGTGGCGTCCCATGCCCCAACCCTGGTCGCGCGTGTAGTTGCTGATCGGCGCGTTGGACAATCCGCCGCTGCCGGCCACGGCGGCAAACGCGGCCAGAATGGCGATCGTGCTGAAGTCGATCACCGGAAAGCCTCGGCCTTGCGCGAGCGAGACGAAGATGTTCGCGGTATTGTCGCCGTCGCGCACGCCGTCGCCGTCGACGTCGCGGAATTTGTCGCCCTTGCCGTCGCCGTCGAGGTCCTCCCACGCGTCGGGCCTTCCGTCGCCGTCGGTATCGATCGTCGGCGCAAGACGCTGCTCGACGACGTCGAGATGGCCGTCGCCGTCCCAGTCCTCGCCCGGGTCGAGCTGGCCGTTGCCGTTCTTGTCTTCACCGCTTTCGATGGGCACCGTGCCGAAGCGCACGAATCCCAAGGCGATCTCGCGCCAGGTATTCAGGTTCGAAAAGAAGATGGCAATGAACAGCAGAAAACCGAGCACCGCGACGATCTTGAACGACATCACGGCCTTGAGCGTGTCGTAGATCTTGCCGCCGAAGATCAAAGGCAGCATGGCCACCAGGTAGACGCCGATGCCCATGCCGCGCACGAGCGATTCATCGCCTACGCCCGAGGGTACGCGTCCCAGGTACAAAGCGGCCAGCGGCGTGGCGGCGTTGGCCGCCAAATAAGGGAACACGGCGCCGAAGTCCAGCAGCAGATAGATAAACAACCAAAAGCGCGGACCGGGGAGCGTGCGAAACTTGCCGGTGAAGATCGGCTCGCCGGTGTAGAGCGTGTAACGGCTGATCTCGACGTTGTAGAAGACCTGGCCGAGGATCGAGAGCGTGGCCAGCCACATCAACGCCCCGCCGTAGCGTGCCGTCACTGCGGGCCCAGCCAGCCATTCGCCGCCGCCGATGGCCGAGCCGCCCACCAACACGCCGGGGCCCAGCATCGCGAACCAGTTTTTCCACGTGAAGCGGGGCGCATCGACCAGGGGGCCGCCGTCCCAACGCGGCATCTCGTGCGATCCGGGCCAGGGTGGAGCGAAGGTGGGATCGTCCTGGGCCGGCGCAACGGGTGCTTCCGCCATTTCAAAAAAGTCCCGTGCCAGATTCAGTTTGGGGAGTTTGCCCGCGTCGAGCGCGAGCAGCTCCGGACGCAGGCCAACGGGGGAGACCCTCCCTGGCACCTACACGGCACGGGTATTCCCACCCCGACCTTTTTGCCACACCCGTGTATACCCAGCCGCTCCGGCCGCGTCCACCTTTGCCGGCAGCCGGTCTCAAGAAAAAGTCGGCCTCAGTACGTCTCGCGAGGGTCTGCGAAGAACGCGACCAGCGCAAACGTGGCAATCGGCCCCAGCAGCAGCGACAACAGAAACCAGTTCAACCCGCTGCGATGCTTGCCCTGCGCGAGCCCGGCGTTGATCAGTGCCAGGGTGCCCCAGCCGACGAAATACGAGCCTTCCATCCGGCTTCCTCCTGGTGCGGCGAGCCGTCGCTTACGCGTGCGACCGCTCCATGCCGAAGTTGAGCTGCAGTTGCGGGTCGCTCTCCGACTCCGGGTTGAGTTCCTTGAACAGCAGGCTCGGCTGGATGTCGCGGTTGTGCTGATACTTGTCGCTGGCATACTCGGTGATCGAGCCGTTGATCTCGTGATAGAAGATCTGGCAGATGGGCACTCCGGGATAGATCCGCACCGGCTGTACGGCGAACATCTCCAGCGTCCAGTACCCGCAAAAACCGACGTCGCCGAAGCCCGCCGTGACGTGTACGAACAGACCCAACCGGCCGACCGACGAACGTCCCTCGATCATCGGTACCAACTCGTGCGTTTCGGTCCGCTCGACCGTGCGACCCAGGTAGAGCTGGTTGGGCCCCAGCACGAGCCCCTCGTCGGGGATCGTGACCCGCCGCACCCGGTTGGGCTTGGCCATGTCGAGCACGACCTCCTCGTAGGTCATCAACTCGTTGTGCAGCGTGAGGTTGTAGCTGTTGGGATTGAGATGCGCCTCGTGGAACGGATCGATGACGATGTTGTTTCCCAGGCAGCGGCGGATCTCGTGGCCGGAGAGGATCATGGCGGACACCGAGGGTTCCAGGGTTGCAAGTGGTTCAGTCCTTGACGCCAATGCGGGGACATACGTCGGCCAGGGTGCAATCGTCGCACTTCGGCTTGCGAGCGGTGCATACTCGGCGGCCGTGCGTGATCATGCGATGGCTGAGGTCGATCCATTCGCGCTTCGGCACCAACTCCATCAAATCGCGCTCGACCTTCACCGGATCGGAGTGCTGCGTGAGGCCCATGCGCTTGCTCAACCGCCCGACGTGTGTGTCGACCACCACGCCGGTCGGCATGCCGAAGGCCGTACCGAGCACGACGTTAGCCGTCTTGCGCCCCACGCCGGCCAGGCGGACCATGGCATCCAGATCCTGGGGCAATTGGCCGTCGTACTGCTCGACCAGGTCGGTGCAGGCCGCCTTAATGTTCTTGGCCTTGTTGCGAAAGAAGCCCGTCGACTGGATCGCTTTCTCGAGTTGCGCGGGTTTGGCCGCGGCGAAAGCCTCGGCGTCGGGATACTTCTTGAACAGGTTTTTGGTCACGATGTTGACGCGCGTGTCGGTGCACTGGGCCGACAGGATTGTGGCCACGAGCAACTGCAAAGGGGTCTGAAACTCGAGCGCGCAGTGGGCGTCGGGATAGGCCGCTTTGAGCCGCCGCACGATTTTCGCGGCATGACGCTTGGCGTCGGCAGTCGCAACCATGCGGAGCCTGGCAAAAAGGGGCAAGACAAGTCGATTTACTCGCCGGCCGAGGGCTTACGCCACCGGCAGCGTGCTGATTGTCGCCCAGCAGCGCCGCGGGTGTCAAGTATTGGCGCGGCGATGCTTCACGCCTTGCGCAACTCGGCGTAACGAAACAGCGCCCGTGCGTTGATAGTGGTCTGCTCGGCGAATGCTTCCAGCTCGACGCCGCGCACTTCCGCGAGGCACGTTGCCGTGTGCAACACGTTGGCCGGCTCGTTGCGCTTGCCCCGCAAAGGGTGGGGCGAGAGGTACGGGCTGTCGGTTTCGACCAAAATGCGGTCGTCCGGGACGATTACCGCCACTTCGCGCAATGCGTCCGACTTCTTGAACGTGACCATGCCGGCGAAGCTGATGTGCAGCCCCAACTCGAGGCACTCGCCGGCGGTTTCGGCCGTGCCCGCGAAGGAATGCATGACGCCCCGCAACGGCCCGCGGCGATGCGCTTCGCGCAACATCTCGACGACCTCGGCGTCGCTGTCGCGCGTATGGACGATAAACGGCAATCCGCGCTCCTGCGCCAGCCGCAAATGGCGATCGAAGTAGTCCTGCTGAATGTCGAACGGCGAGTAGTCCCAATGGCGGTCGAGTCCCGTTTCGCCGATTGCCACGACGCGGGGCCGCGTCACGAGCGTGACCACGCGTTCCCAGTCGCCGGGCACGGCCTGGGCCGTGTAGTTCGGTTGGATGCCCACGGCGGCGAACACGCCTGGATGACCGCCGGCCAGGTCGACCGACTGTTCGCTCGACAGGGCCGTGGTGCCCACGGTAACGATGGCCTCGACGCCCGCCTCGCGCGCCCGCTCGATCACGGCTTCGCGGTCGTCTGCGAATTCTTCCTGGTCGAGATGGGCGTGCGTGTCCACAAGCGGCATACAAGACCTCGCCGGGATGGCAGTGCGACGTTAACGCGCGACGACGGCGCCGCAACTAAGGCTTGGCCCAGCTCACGCCCGCTTTGGCTGCCTTGGCCGCCAACTCTTCGAGCGTTTCCAGATGCGCCCGCGCCGACCCGAGCGATTCCTCGGCCAGGGCCAACGCGGTGGGGTCGTCCATGATTTCCGACACGCAGGCTTCCAGCTTGGCCACGTCGGCCTTCTGACAGATGACGAGCTTGCCCAGCAGATAGTCGAAGGCCAGGTCGTGCGTATCGGGGAAGTCGAGCGGGTAGTCGCCCAGCACCACGGGGCCGTACTCGTCGAGAATATGATCGGCCACGCGGCCGGCCAACCGCTGTTGGTCGTCGACGATGTGCCTCAGGACGTCTACCGCCTGTTCGTCGCCCTTGTGAGTCCACGGCGACGCATACGTCAGGTACGTAGGCAGCGAGCGCTGCAGCACCGTCAGCAGCCGATTGAGCACCTGATGATTGGACCGGTGGGTCATACGCGCGTCCGAGTACGAGAAGCGGAACGGAAACGGCAAGCTAGAACAATTGTCCCGTGGCCATGCGAGCCAGGGCGTTCAGGCTTTCCGGCCAGATACCCAGGATCAAGAGCGGCACGCTGACCAGCACGACATACGTGCCCGGAATGAACGACATGCTCACCGGCCGCCGCGTTTCGGGTTCGGGGTCGATCGTCATCGTTTTTACGACCCGCAGATAATAGTACAGACTGATCGCCGTGTTCAAGCCGGCGACCAGCAGCACGATCCACAGTTTGGCCTGCACCAAGGCGGAAAAGATCTGGAACTTGCCGACGAAGCCGGCCAGCGGCGGAATGCCAATCAGGCTGACCAAAATCAAAGAGAAGCAGATCACCGTGATCGGCGCGCGGCGGATTAGTCCGGCGTAGTCTTCAATCTCCTCGCTGAGCAGCACGTTGCGCAGAAAGGCCACAATAGCGAAAGCGCCCAGGTTCATAAACAGGTAGGCTCCGGCGTAGAACACCATGGCCTGAATGGCCCCCTGGGCCGCCGCGGGATTGCTGCCGGCCAACACCATCGCGGCCGGCACGGGCATCATCATGTAGCCGGCCTGCGCGATCGTCGAATAGGCCAGCAAACGCTTGATGTTCGTCTGGCCGTAGGCCGCGAGGTTGCCGAACGTGCAGGTGATCATCGCCATGAACGCCAGCACCCAGGCCAAGTAGTCGCGGGCGGGGGCCAAAGCCGCGATCTGCTCTGCGCGGTCGGCCAGCGGAGAGAATGCCGCGGCGGAGCCCGATGGCTCTTCGACCAGCAGCACTTCTTCTTCCTCCGCGGGTGGCTTGGCCTCCTGCTCTTTCGTTTCGGGCTGCTGTGCGGGCTCGTCGGCCACGTTGAACAGCGCCACCTGCTCCTCGGCCTGCGTCTCGATCGGCGGGGCGATATAGCCGAATCCGATCGCCACGCGGGCCAGCAGCGCCAGCGCCGCGGCCTTCGAGGCCACGGATAGAAACGCGTTGACTTCGGCACTGGCCCCCTCGAACACGTCGGGGCACCAGAAGTGGAACGGCACAGCCGACAGCTTGAACGCCAGCCCGACCATCACCATCAATCCGCCCAGAGCCAGCACCATGTGCGTGTCGAGGCCGACGCCGGCTTCCAGGTTGGCCGGCTGCAGCAACTCGGCCAGGCGCACCCCCATCGTGGGAATGTGGGCCGATCCGAGCACGCCGCACAGCAGGCTGATGCCGTAGAGCATGATGCCCGCGGTGCCGGCTCCATACACGGCGTATTTGATCGCCGCTTCGCTGCTCTGTCGCCGGCCCTTGAGCAATCCTGCCAGGGCATAGGACGGCACGCTGGCCATCTCCACGCCGAGGAAGATCATCAGCGCGTTGTTGGCCGAAGCCATGATGCACATGCCCAGCGTTGCTCCCAGCACCAGCGCATAGACGTCCGGTGCCGCGTCGCGGTCGGGTACGCCCGAGATGCGGGTGAAGATGGCGAACAGCACTGCGAAGAACAACAGCAGCGTGCGGAAGTAGACGGTGAACGTATCGTTGATCAGCAATCCGGTGAACAACTGCGAGGGCTGTTCGACGGGGTGCCAGGGACCGGCCATGTAGAGCGCCACGGCCGAACCGACCAGCATGACGTAGAACGAGTCGATGCGGCTCGTGAGGCGCGGGATGCGCAACAGCAGAATGAGGACGATCGTGGCGCACAGCACCAGTTCGCCTTCGAATCCGCCGACGCTGCGCATCGAATCGGCCGTCAGGGAATGCATCAAGTCGTACAAACTCACGTCGTCGCCGCCGGGGTTAAGGGGTTTTGTTCACGTGCGGTAGCCGCACGCGCGCCGTTTGTTCCACCGCGGGCCTTTGGGCCGTTTGCGTTTCCTCGCCGGCGGGCTTCTCGCGCTCGGTCCATGCCGCCAGCGCGTCGACCGTCTGGTCCACGCTGGGCGTCATATAGCGGAACACCGACTGCGGGTACACGCCCAGTACGATCGCAAACACCGCGATCGGCACGGCAATCGCCAATTCGCGACTCGTGATCGGCGTCAGGTGATCTCCGTGTGGGCCTTTGTATTCGGGGCCAAGGTATACGCGCTGCAACGTCCACAGGATGTAAGCCGCTGTGAGAATCACGACCGACGCGGCCACCACGGCCAGAGCGTGGCTGTAGGTCCACACCGACAGCGTGACGAACACTTCGCCGATGAAGCCGCACAATCCCGGCAGACCCAGACCGGCAAAGAAGATCACAAACGCCAAGCCCGAGTAGACCGGCATTTTGGCGAACAGTCCGCCGAATTGGTCGAGGTTGCGATGGTGCACGCGTTCGTAGACGATGCCCACGATAAAGAACATGCCCGGCGAGGCCACACCGTGGGCGATCATTTGAAACATGGCCCCGTTCATGCCCATCTTCCAGGCATCGGGATTGAAGTTGTTGCCAGCCACCGCCGACCAAACGCCGATGCCCAGCACGACGTAGCCCATGTGACTCACCGAGCTATAGGCCACGAGCCGCTTGAAGTCTTTCTGCGCAAGCGCCGCAAACGCCCCGTAGACCATGCTCACCACGCCCAGGGCGCAGACGAAATATGCCAGATCGTAGCCCGCCTGCGGGCAGATGGGGTAGCAGATGCGGATGATGCCGTAGCCGCCCAACTTCAGCAGAATGCCGGCCAGGATCATCGAGATCGGCGTCGGGGCCTCGACGTGGGCATCGGGCAGCCAGGTGTGTACCGGCACCGAGGGGACCTTGATCACGAATCCGACCAGCAGCAGCAGGAATGCCCACCATTGCAGGCTCTTGCCGAGAATCTCACTATTGAAGGCCTCGGTGTGCTGGCCGAGCTGTTGCAGGGCGAGAATATTGAACGTGTGTACCGGATCGTCGGCCGATTGGATCTCGGCCAGTTGGGCTTCCTGTTCCTCGGCCGCGGCACTGGCGCTGATCACGTGGGCCGCCACGAGTTGATCCTTGTTGAGCAGCTTCAGATCGCTGGCGAAGTACAGCATCAGGATCGCGATCAGCATGAACACGCCGCCCAGCAGCGTATACAGGAAGAACTTGATCGCCGCGTACTCGCGCCGCGGGCCGCCCCACACGCCGATGAGAAAGTACATCGGCAGCAGCATCACTTCCCAGAACACGTAGAACAGGAAGAAGT